>WNFX01004696.1_pt1 | contig 13347 bp, 9 predicted proteins | sample 5400111 | NCBI WGS metagenome assembly WNFX01 (sample SAMN13153363, study PRJNA577476) | soil metagenome | isolation source: 40 cm soil or saprolite under grassland replicate 1 | place: USA:California | collected 2016-06-15
TCACTGCGTTGGACATGATCTCGTTCGGCTCGGTGTACCTCGAGCTGGTCTTCGGGCACGTGCACGAGCTGCCCCGGCCCGGCGAGGAAGTTCTCACCGACGACTTCGCTGTTTCCTGCGGCGGGGCCTTGACCAGCGCCAGTGCGGCCGCCCGCGGCGGCGCGCACGCTGGCCTGTGCTCGGTCCTTGGCGACGATCTCGGCTCCCGGATAGTGCAGGAGCACTGCGCCAGGCTGGGGGTCGAGCTGTCCCCGTCGGCGCGGGTGCACCGCCGGTCCGCCGGGATCTCGGTGGTGCTGAACTTCGACGGCGACCGGGCCTTTATCACGCACATCCCGCCTCGGCCGGCTGGCGAGCGGCCGGAGGTCGCCCGCTGGGGTGACGTGCTGCGCCGCGAGCGACCGCGCTGGTGCTACCTGCATGCGGACCAGGGGGTGGCAGACGTCCTGCGCGACGCTCGCGAGGTGGGCACGAAGGTCGTGCTTGACACCTCCCTCGGCGACGAGCGGTATCGCGACACGGTCATCGAGTGCGTCAGGCTGGCCGACGTCTTCGTCCCGAACGAGGACGAGTTGCTGCGCCTGACCGGCGCGGGCACCATCGGGCAGGCCGTGACGGCCGCGCTGGCCTGGGGCACGCCGCTGGTGGTGAAACGCGGCGTGGCGGGCGCGCTGGTCGCGGATCCGGCTGGGATGACCGAGGTCGCCGAGGGCGTACGACGGGTGCAGGTCCGGGACCTGACCGGGGCAGGGGACGCCTTCGCCGGGGCAATGATCGCCGCGCTGCTGCGCGGGACGCCGCTCCGCGAGGCCGTGGTAGCGGCGAACGCGGCGGGCTCCGAGGCGGTAAGCCTGCTGGGCGCGGTAGGCGAGGTTGAGGTGGCAGGTTTCGGCGCGGCCGGCCTGGCGCTTGCCGGGATGTTCCCGGACAAGGTAGCCGGGCCGGCTGCCCGGGCGGCAACGGACACCGGCCGATGAAGCTGGCGATCCTCGGCGGCGGCGGCGTGCGGATGCCCGCGTTCGTCCGGGCAGTCCTGGCCAGCCGGGCCGGGGAATTTGACCAGATCTGCCTCTTCGAGCCGGACAGCCTGCGCCGGGACACGACCTGCAGGCTCGCCGCCGGGCTCGCGGCCGTGCTCGGCCACCCCGATGTGGTCCAGGTCACGTCGGACGTCGCTGAGGCCTTCACCGGAGCGGACTATGTGTTCTCCGCGATACGCGTCGGCGGCGACCGCGGCCGCGTCATCGACGAGGAGGTCGCGCTGCGGCGCGGCATCGTGGGCCAGGAGACGACCGGGCCGGGAGGATGCGCGATGGCGCTCCGCACGATCCCGGTCGTGCTGTCCTACTGCGAGCTGCTCAGCCGCTGCTCGCCGAACGCTGTCCTGATCAACTTCACCAATCCGGCGGGCCTGATCACCCAGGCGATCTCCGCGCAGGGAAAGGTGCGGGCGGTGGGTGTCTGCGATACGCCCGGCGGCACGGTCGAGCACCTGGCCGCCTTCCTGGGGGAGGAGAGCAGCGGCGTGTCCGGCTGCTACGCGGGGCTGAATCATCTCGGCTGGGTATGCTCGCTCCGCGTTGGCGGCCGGGAGCGCATCGGCGAGCTGCTGGCCAGGTTTACCGAACTGCAGCGGTTCGATCATCGCTTCGCGGCGTTCGACCCCGCGCTGGTGCGCCGGGTCGGCGCGCTACCCACCGAGTACGTGTACTACTTCTATGACCCCAGGCGCTACCTCGACGGCGTCGCCCGGGCCGGCCTCAGCCGAGGGCAGGACGTGCTGCGCCTGAACTCCGAATTGCTCGCCAGTCTCGCCCGGGCATTCGCCGACGGCGGCGTGCAGGCCGCCTGGTCGGCGTACGACCTGCTGATGGGCGTGCGCCGGGACACGTACATGCGGACCGACATGCAGGGCGACAGCGGCCAGGGCGAGGCACGGGCGCGGCGCGCAGCCGAGGGCGCCGCCGACATCGGGGCGGCGCGCGTCGGCGGCTACGAGGGGCTGGCGCTGCGGGTCATCGACGGGCTGGCCGGGCGCGGCGCGCGCGAGGTGATCGTCAACACCCGCAACGACGCCAGCATGGGCTTCCTCGACCCGGACGACATCGTGGAGATACCCGCGCGGGTGGACGCCGACGGTCTGTCGCCGCTGCCGGTACCCGAACTACCGCGATCGGCGAAAGCGCTGGTCGAGCAGGTGAAGGAGTATGAGCGTGGCATCGTCGAGGCGGCGATGAGCGGTGCGGCCGGCCTGGCCGGCGTGGCCTTGTCGCAGCACCCGCTGGTTCCCGGCATCACCGCGGCCAGGGAGTTGATCAGCGAGTACCGCGAACTGCATGGCCAGCATCTTGCCTACCTGCGGTAACCGGCCAGCAACGGCTGGGCCCATGCGCAGCCGTCGATGGCCGGGGCTCGTGCGCGGCTGGCAACGGCCAGGCATGTGCGCGGCTGGCAACGGCCAGGGCGTAGGCGTGGCCCACGATGGCCAGCCCGCGACGGCGGCGCAGTTCCTCTCAGATAGTTAGGACAGTATCCTAACTATCTGGCTTTCGGCTGGCCGGTCGGCTGGCGAGTGGGATCGGCCGGGCAGCCTGCCTGCTGCGGTCGGCGGGTGCGGTGGGGGAAGATAACGGAGGAGGTGGCCGGGACGATGACACCATCAGGCGCGGCCGGTACGACTCCGGCTGACGGCCCGGCTGGCAAGGTCGCGGCCGCGGGCGCGGATGCGCAGCCAGGTCATGAGCCTGCCGGGATCGAGCCACGGGGCGCTGAGCTGGCCGGGCCGGCGGTTGCTGAGCCGGCTGGCGTGTCCGGTGCCGAGCTGTCAGGGCGGGCGGGCGCCGAGCCGGCTGGCGTGTCCGGCGCCGAGCTGCCAGGGCACGCAGTCGCTGAGCCGGCTGGCATGTCCGGCGCCGAACCCGTCGGCTTGCCCGGCTCCGCCCGGCTCAACGGCGGCCAGGCGGCCCGCCCTCAGCTCATCCGCGCGCTCAACGAGCAGCTACTGCTCAGCCACATCCGCCAGCTCGGTCCCTGCTCGCGTGCCGAGCTTGCCCGCCTTTCCGGGCTGTCCAAGCCGACGGTCTCACTGGCGCTGGTCAACGTGGAGCGGTCCGGCCTGGTCCGGATCGCCGGGCAGCGGACCGGCGTGCCCGGCCGTTCCGCCCGGCTGTACGAAGTCCGGCCGGAGGCCGGATTCGTGCTCGGCCTCGACATCGGCCTGCGGTACCTGCGCGGCGCGCTGGCCGACCTGACCGGCCAGATCCGCGCCAAGGCGTCAGCCCGGGCCCGCGCGTCGAGCATGACCGGCCGCGTGACCGAGCTGATCAGGCTCGCCGACGCGCTGTGTGCCGACGCTGGGCTGGACCGTGCGGTCATCACCCAGACGGTGATCGGCAGTCCGGGCGTCTACGATCCGCGGCGGAACGCCATGGCGCTCACCGGCCAGCTGGCCGGCTGGGGCCGCCCGGCCGTGCTAGCCGGCCTGCGGGAGGCATTCGGCGAGAATCTTGTCGTAGAAAATGATGTCGATGCCGCCGCCCTCGCCGAGCAGGCGCATGGCCACGGCCGGGAGTTCGCCAGCTTCGCCTTCGTCTGGATCGGCACCGGCATCGGCATGGGACTGGTGCTGGACGGCCGGCTGCACCGGGGCGTGCACGGCGTGGCCGGCGAGATCGCGTTCATGCCGATTTCCGAGGGCCGCGGCACCGACGAGGGCGATGCCAGGCGGCGTGGCGCGCTTGAGGCATCGGCGTCGGCATCAGCCGTGGTGCGCGCCGCCCGCCGGGCAGGCATGCGCGGGCCGGTTTCGGCGCGCCGGGTGTTCACCGCGGCGGCGCGCGGGGACGAGAGCGCCGCCGCGGTGGTAGCGCAGGAGGCGCGGCTGGTGGCGAAGGCCATCTGCTCGGTTATCACGGTGGTGGATCCCGAGCTGGTCGTGCTGGGCGGCGGAATCGGCCAGGCCCCGGGGTTCGCCGCCGCGGTCACCGCGGAGCTCCGGCAGCTGGCGCCGGTGCTGCCCGAGGTCAGGGTGAGCGCGCTCGGCACGGACGCCGTCGTGGACGGCTGCCTGGCGGCCGGCACGGAACTTGCCTGGAAGCAGCTGACTGCCCTGCTGCCATCGGCTCCGGCGGCCGACGGCAGCTTCAGCGGCTGACGGGCACCCCGCGCTCTCGCGTGCGAGGACGTAACGGCAAACGAGCCGCGGGCCGCCGTCAGCCTGGCTGCGGCCGGTTACCCGAGGTCGCGGTGAAGTACTGGCTCGACTCCGGGCGCCACAGCAGGATGACCGCGCCCACCCCGGCCAGCCACACGATGAGGCTGAACGCGAGGCCCAGGCTCGCGTGCGGCCGGATGAGGGCGAGCAGCACGAACAAGGTGTTGAGGCCGCACAGAGCCGAGCCGGTGACCCTGGCCCAGTTCTTCCCTGCCTTGTTCGCCGAGGCCATCCAGATCCACAAGCCGATCCCGACCAGCCCGAAGAACACCGCGAAGACTACGAGCCCCACCTCCGCGTTGTGCAGCTGGGACGTGGTGAAGCTCGGATTGGCCTTCTTGATGGCGGTCTTCAGGCTGCCGATGGTGGTCAGGCTCACGATCAGGTCGATGACGCTGAGAATCGCGCCCGCATACATGAGATTGACCGCCATCTTGACTGGCGCGGGCGTGGCGGGCCGCTGTGGCTGCTCCGGCATCTGCCCGCCGGACGGATACGGCTGGTACATGGCTGCTCCTCACGCGTTACTTTCATCATCATCCCGGACGGCGCCGTGTCGCGGGCGCCGCCGACGAGCCGGATCTGGGCACGCGGCCACACACATCCTCCCGGCCAACCTGAATCATCTACCGCGGTTGCCTGCCCGGTTCGGCGGGCGGGCGAGGCCGGATGGCCTAGTGGCTGCATGAATCATGATCCGCCGGTAGCATCGGCGTCTGCCAGCTAAGCAGCAATTGTCCCCTTACCCGGAAGTCCTTGATAGCGAAAGGCAGCGCGAATGGAAACGATGCGTTCCGGGGAGGATGTGGCGGACGGGATACCGGAGATCCGGGGCAACCGGCAGATCCAGTGTGACGTCCTGGTCGCGCTCGCGGAGTGCCGGAATCACCGGAGGTGGTTCGCCGGCTTCGCCGAGCCGTACCTCGGTGACAGCCCGATCGAGATCGGCAGCGGCCTCGGCGACTACGCACGCCAGTGGATACCGCTGGTCAGCAACTTCACCGCCACCGACGCGGACCCTGCCATGCTGCTGGAGCTCAAGAAGGAGATGGCTGCCCACCCGCAGGTGGCGGTGCGGCAGATCACCCTGCCCGCCACGGAGCGCGCCGAGCATTCCTGCCTGATCGCGTACAACGTGCTTGAGCACATTGACGACCATGTCGAGGCGCTGCGCAGCATGGCCCGGCTAGTCCGGGGCGGTGGCTACATCGTGCTCGTGTGCCCGGCGTTTCCGTTCGCGATGAGCCCGGTGGACATCGCCACCGGACACGTCAGGCGCTATACGAAGCACTCCATGCGCGCGGCCCTGGCCAGCGCGGGCGTTGAGGCGGTGACCGTCAGGTACGCCAACTCGATCGGGCTGCTCTGCTATTACGTCTTCACTAGCCTGCTGCGGAGAACTCCGGCCGAGGGCAGCACGATGACGCTCTACGACCGCCTTGTGGTGCCCGTGGTCCGCTTCATCGAGCGCATCATCGTGCGCCCGCCGTTCGGCCAGTCGGTGCTGGCGATCGCGCGGGTGCCCGCCGACGGCGACCAGGCCGGGACCGCATGACTCAGCTGTCCGGGGAGTCCCGCCCGAACGACGTGGCTGGGACTGCGCTGCGGTAACAACGACAGTAGATTCCCATCCACGCCCTTAAACGGGCCAGCTGGGCCGGTAGACGGAGACGCCGTCGGCCCGGTAGCTGAAGCGAAATCCGGTCGCGGTGAGATAGCGGCTGACGGCCGGGCGGAGCCGATCCCACGCGAGCACCCAGCCGATGTCCATCCGGCGGGCATCCCGCCGCGCGGCAGCCTGCTGCGCGGGCGAGCTGCGCTGCCCGTGCTGGGCCGCCATCAGCTGCCGGTAGAACACATGCGCGGTGATGGCGGCCGCCGTGGGCGCCGGCACCCAGGAGGTATACGAGATCGCCCGCGGGTGGCCGTCAGCGGTCGCGAGCAGCAACGGCCGTGGCGAGACGGGACTGCCGTACAGCGGCAGCCCGCCGCGCAGCCCGAACGGGATGTCCAGCACGATCGAACCGGATTGATCAGCGGCGATGGGCCGGTCAAGGGCGGGCAGCGCGGTGCGCATGGCCGGCTGGCCTGGCTGCCCGGACCAGCCGGCCTCGAGAACGGCGAGCGGGACCACGATGAGCGCCACCGCGGCTGCCGCCGCCGGCCGCGCGTGATCGCGGAGCCAGTCCGCCGCGCTCCCGGCGAGCAGCGCGGCCGGGACCAGCCCGAGCACGGCCAGCCGGTCCGCCTCGCGCAGGGCCGACAGGCCAGGAAGCCGGATCAGCCAGGTGTAAGGCAGCGCCAGCGACACCCGCGCGCCGTGCCATGCCTCGGCCAGCGGCACGTACTGCCTGCCGCCGATGTACAGGGTGGTGCCCAGGGCCAGGGCGGCGCAGCCGAGCCAGCACGCGGCCAGTGACCGGGTACCGCGGCGCCGCCAGGACGCGGCCAGGCCGATCACCGCGAGGGCCGTCAGCGCCAGGCCGAAGGTCGGCACGCCCTCGGCCGGCTGGCGGTACCGATAGGCGGCGGCCAGGCCGGGCGGCGCGGAATCGGACAGCCGGGGCGAGGGCCCGAACAACCCGGGCAGTTGCGCTCCGTACCTGCCGTAGTTGGCCGCGAGCAGGCGCGGGCTGGCGGTGCTGCCGCCCGCGCTGGCCTGCTGGGCCATGGCAGTCAGCTGGGGGCTGGCGATGACCACGGCGACCAGCGCGCCGATCGCCAGGGAGGCAAGCCGGGCCAGGGCAGGTGCGGCGGTTCCTGGCCGGCCCGGGCGCCGGGCCAGCCAGGGGATGAGTATCAGCCCGGCCAGGATCACGGTCATCACCGCGGACTCCTGGTCGACCAGCACCGAGCCGCCGATGACAGCACCCAGGATGATGCCCTGGCGGCGGCCGGGGCAGCGCCGCAGCCGGACGGCCGCCTCCGTCACCATCGGCAGGGCCAGCGTTCCCGCGGCGATGTTGAGGTGATACCAGTCCTGCCAGGCCAGCATCGAGGAAAGCCCGAACAGCGCGCCGGCCGTGATCGCGCCGGCGGGCCGCAGCCAGAGCCGAGCCGCCCGGTACATCACGTAGCACAGCAGCCCGGGCATGGCGATCGTCAGCAGCAGGAACGAGGCTGCCGGGCCGGCCGTCAGCGTAGCCGGGGCCAGCACCAGCCCGGCCAGCGGCATGATCGTGTCATATCCGAGCCGGATCCCGGCCGGGGCCGCCAGCTGGCTGGTGAACCACGGATTGCCCAGGTGCGCGACCTGATGCGCCACCCACCACAGGTCCCAGACGTAGCTGGAAACGTCACGGACGGCAGGCACCCTGCCGGTCAGGTACGCCGCCCGGGGCCAGGTCACCGCGACCCCGGCGGCCAGGTAACACCCCAGCAGCGCGAGGTGCCGGACAACCGGCTGCACAGCCAGCCGACGCAGCAGGCACCCGGCCCCCGTCCGTTGCCGGGCGTCGGCCGAGGCGGTTGGCTGCCTCACGTCGCCTGCCCTCCGTATGTGGATCAGCTTCCCCCGGCCGGCGGCGCTCGGCAGGCTGGCCGGCGGCAGCGGCTAGAGTCCTGACGTGGCTCTGCGGGAGGAAACCGGCCTCAGCTTGCCGCCCAGGCGGCTGCTCGGCTGGGAGATCTTCGTAGTCTTTGCCGTTTCACTAGGCGCCAGTGGCCTGAACGCGCTCATAGAGCTGATCGGGTCGCTGACCGCGCCGCAGGCGCTGCGCCAGCAGCAGGCGCTGCTCGTCGGCACCCTGGCCCCTGGCCGTCCGCTGCTTGACCTGGTCCTGCAGCTCGTCGGCGTCGCCGACGGACTCGCCCCGGTCGCCCTGGTCATCTACCTGATGGCCCGGTCGGGCGAGACGCCGTCGGACATGGGCCTGGACGCGAGTCAGCCGGCCAGGGACGCCGCCAGGGGCGCGGTGCTCGCGGCCATCATCGGCGGCACCGGTCTAGCCCTGTACCTGACCGCGTTCAAGCTCGGGATCAGCCTGAACGTCGTGGCGGAGGACCTGCCGGCGGTCTGGTGGCGGATCCCGGTGCTGATCCTGAACGCGGCGCAGAACGGCATCCTCGAGGAAGTCCTGGTCATCGGGTACCTGCTGCGACGGCTGGACCAGCTGGGCTGGACGCCATGGCGCGCGATCGTGTTCAGCGCCGTGCTGCGCGGCTCTTACCATCTCTACCAGGGCTTCGGCGGCTTTCTCGGCAACGCGGCGATGGGCCTTGTCTTCGGGTTCCTCTACCGGCGCTGGGGGCGGGTCGCCCCGCTGGTCATCGCGCATACCCTGATCGACACGGTCGCGTTCGTCGGTTACGCGGCGCTGCACGGCCGGGTGTCCTGGCTGCCTTGACGGCAGCAAGCCGCTAGCCGGTCCTCGCGCTCGCCGCCAGCGGCACTCAGGAAGCTGGTCGGCGGCTGGCCAGCGCAGGCTGCGTTACGGCTGATTTTTCTTAACGGCCGAGGCCGTCGATGACCAGCGCGCCGGGCAGGCGGCCGAGCACCTCGCCGGGCATCGACAGCTTGTAGCGCCGGACGCCGCTGCCGACGACCACCCGGGGCGCGGCCGCGACCGCCGCGTCCACGAACACCGGCCAGCGCGCGGGCAGCCCGATCGGGGTGATGCCGCCGTATTCCATCCCGGTTTCCGCGACGGCCAGGTCGACGGAGGCGAAGGACGCCTTGCGGACGTCAAGCTGGCGGCGGACGACGCCGTTGACGTCGGCCCTGGTGGTGGCCAGGATCACGCACGCGGCGAACCTGGCCTCGCCGTCCCGCCGCCCGGTGACGACCACGCAGTTGGCGGATTCGCTCAGCGCCACGTCGTAGCGCTCGCAGAACGCCGCGGTGTCGGCCAGTTCGGGGTCGATCTCGGCGACGCCGACGGCTTCAGCCAGCCGCGTGCCGTCGGCCGCGGCGAGCGCGGCTGCCACGCTGGGGGCCAGCAGGTCGGGGCGGCCGATCGCGGTCACCGTGTCAAGGCTGCCGATGCTCATGGTCACCCCGGAAGTCTAGGACCGGGCGGGTGTAGGGTCCGGATGTCTTCGCATTACCAACTCGGCCGGGCAGCCGGTCTTGAGTTCGCGGCTCAATCCGTTACCGGTGGTGGTCATTGCTTGCGGACCTGGCGCGCGCCGTGCTCGGGGCGCTGGCCGCGGGCGTGCTGCCCGGGTACTTCTGGGCCGGCTTCCTGCGCCCGGCCGGCGGCCTGGGGGAGCGGCTGGCGTACTCGGCGGCGATCTCGATGGCGTCCGTGCCGGTGCTCGCGGTGGCTCAGGCACGGCTGTTCGGGACCGGCGTCACGCTCTGGGTTGCCGTCGTCTCGATCGCCATCGTGCTCGGCTCCGGCGCGCTCGCGCTGATGCTGCGGGGCGCGCCGGACGGGCCGTCATGGCCCGCCCTGCCGCGGCCGGCCGCTGTCCGCGACCTGCCGACGCTGGCGCTGATCGTCGTCGCCTTCGGGCTGGCGCTGGCCTCGGCCCTGGGCGTGACCGCACGCTGGTGGCTGCTGCTGGCGATCCTGATCGCACTCGCCGCGGCCGGGGTGCTGGCAGCCATCGGGGCCGGGCGGGCCGGGGCCGGAGCGGGCCGGGCTGAGGCCGGGCCGGGCCGGGCCGGATCGGGCGGGGCTGAGGGCGCCGGGGCGAGCACAGCCTGGCGGCTGAGCCCGGTGCTGCGCGAGCCCGTGCTGGCGATCATCCTGGCCCTGACGGCCGTGCGCGCGTACGCCGGGCCGGTCCGCCATGACTGGCCTTACCTGCGCGGCAGCGACCAGTTCTCGCATGCGGTGATGGCCGAGCAGACGCTCGCGCACGGCTCGTACGGCAGCTACCTGATCTACCCGCCGGGGTTCTCGGCGCTGACCGCGGTCATCGGCCGCGTATCCGGACTGACGCCGCTCGACCTGTTCCCGGTCCTCGCCCCCGCCCTGCTCGTGCTGACCGCGCTGGCTGCCTACGCGCTGGCCACCAGGCTGTGGGGCTGGGAGTACGGGATCCTCGCGGCTGCGCTGTCCGGCCTGGTCCTGCGCGGTGCGTACGCGAGCTTCGCCGAGGGCCGCTATCCCGACCTGACCGCTGCCTACTTCCTGCTCGTCATGGGTGTTGCCGCGCTGATCACGCTGCTGGCATCGCCGTCGGCCCGGTCCGCCGCGCTGGTCGCCGTCACCGGCGCGTCGGTGGTGCTCTATCACTCGGTGGCCAGCCTGTATCTCGCGCTGCTGCTTGCTGCCGTGGTGGTGGCCGGCGCGGTGTACCTGCTGGCCCGCCGCCGCGCCGCGGACACGCCACGGCTGGCCGGGGCGCTGGTGCTGGGGCTGGCATCGCTGGGGGTGCTCGCGGCGGCCTACGCCGGGTACACCTACCTGCCGGGAAAGTCCGGGGCCGGCGGTTCCGGGACCTCCACCGCGGTGAGCATCGCGCTGGGCAGCCAGCCAGTGCTCAGCGCGCCGCACGTGCTGACGGCCCTGTCGTCGTCGGTGGTCTGGCTTGGCGTGCTCGGCCTGGCGGCACTGGCGACCGGAATCCGGTATCTCCGCCAGCCCGGGCAGGTACTCGCCGCGCTGACGCTGGTGCTCTGGTGCGTCCTGATGTACGCGGGCAGCCGGACCGCGGCGGATGGTTTCCCGCAGCGATTCGAGCGTGACCTGGGCGGCCCGCTCGCAGTCGTCGGCGCACTCGGGGCCGGCCTGATCCTGCAGTCCGTGGTGCGCTGGCGGGCGCCCGGACGGGCTGTCGCGGCGCTGGCCGCGGCGGCGGCCGGCGCGATCCTGGTGATCTCGGGGCTGCAGGCGTTCCGTGCGGTGCAGGCGGACACGCACCCGGTGCACACCGGCATCCTGGATCCGCAGGTCGCAGCGGCGGGCGCGTGGCTGCGGCGGCACAATACCGGCGGCACGATCATCTCGACCCCGGCGATGAACCCCGGCATCACCAACCGTGCCGTGCTGGCCATGGGCGGGTACACCGGGCTCCAGTCCTACAGCGCGTTCCGGATCGCGCATCCCCGGTCGCTGCCGACGGCGGGCAAGGCGCCGCTGCTCGATTCCCGCCAGGTGCTGCTGCATCCGGCCAGCTGCCAGGTGCCGGGCATCCTGGCAGACCAGCACGTCAGGTACATCGTGCTCTACCGGTTCGGGCACGCCGCCGACCTGGCCGGCTTCCGCGGCGACAAGGCGGGATACCGCCGCGTTTTCGAGAACCCGTCGGTCGTCATCTATGCACCGGACCGCAGCCAGCGCCCGCAGATCAGCTGTAATACCGCGAGCGGCTAGCCGGCTTGCGCTGATTGGCCGTTCAACTATTCTTCGATCATGGTTGAAGCCGGTTCCCTGCGCGAGAACATCCCTGGTACGGGCCTTGACGCGGGCACCGCCACGGTCGGCGATCTGCAGAGCGCCATCACTTCGGGCCAGCTGACCTCGGCGGACCTCACCGCGTTCTACCTGGCCAGGATCGAGCGGCTGAACCCGGATCTGCGCGCGGTGATCACGGTGAGCGAGTCCGCTGCCGCCGACGCGCGCGCCAGCGACGACGCCAGGGCGGCCAGGGCGGCCAACGCGGCAGGCGATGCCCAGAGCGCGAACTGGGCCGGGCCGCTGGCCGGCATCCCGGTGCTGATCAAGGACAACATCGGCGTCCGGGGCATGCCTGCCACGGCTGGCTCGCCAGCACTGCAAGACGCGGAGAACGGCGACGCGTTCCTGGTTGGCAGGCTCCGCGCGGCAGGCGCGATTGTGCTCGCCAAGGCGAACCTGTCCGAGTGGGCGAACTTCCGGTCCACCCGGTCGAGCAGCGGCTGGAGCGCGCTGGGCGGCCAGGCGGTGAACCCGCACGGAGCGGGCCGCAATCCGTCCGGCTCGAGCTCGGGCTCGGCCGTCGGGGTCGCCGCCGGGCTTGCCCCGCTCGCCGTCGGAACGGAGACCGACGGCTCGATCATCAGCCCGGCAAGCGCCTGCGGGATCGTCGGCGTGAAGCCGACCCTGGGCCTGGTCAGCCGGACCGGCATCGTGCCGATCTCGCCGGCCCAGGACACCGCGGGCCCGATGACCCGGTCGGTCGCCGGCGCGGCGGCGCTGCTCGGCGCGCTGGCCGGCCCGGATCCCGCCGACGCCGCGACCGGCCGGGCGGGCGGCCAGCCGGGCGACTACGCCGCCTTCCTCGATGCCGGAGCGCTGGCAGGGGCGCGGCTCGGGGTCTGGCGCGATGGGTCGGCCGCGGCCGGACCAGCCACGGTCGCGCTGCTGGATGCCGCGGTGGCCAGGCTGCGCTCCGGCGGCGCGGAGGTCATCGATCCGGTGGAGTTCCCCGACGCTGACAAGATCGGGGAACCTGAGTTCGCCGCGCTGGTACACGAGTTCAAGCACTACCTGAATGCCTATCTCGGCGCGCTGCCTGGCAGCCACCCGGGAACTCTTGCCGAACTGATCGCCTTCAACAGGAGTAACGGATCTACTGTGCTCAGTGTCTTCGGCCAGGAGTTGTTCGAGCAGGCGGAGGCGACCAGCGGCGACCTCGCTGACGAGGCATACCTGGCTGCGCGGGGCACGGCCAACCGGCTGGCCACCACCGCGCTGGACGGGGCGCTGCAGTCGGGCCGGCTTGATGCGGTCGTGGCGCTGAGCGGCAGTCCGGCCTGGCTGACCGATCATGTGCTCGGCGATCATCACCTGTTCGGCACATCGGGACCGGCTGCGGTTGCCGGATACCCGGCTATCTCCGTTCCCGCCGGTCTTGTCGCTGGCCTTCCCGTCGGCGTCTCGTTCATGGGACCGCCATGGAGCGAGCCGCGGCTGTTCGCCCTCGCGTACGCCTTCGAGCAGGCCGGACCGGCCCCCGGCGCCCGCCCGGTCCTCCCTCGGTAGCCTGGCGCTCATGGAATCCTGGCGCTCCGCGAGCGTTCCCGAACTGCCCGGGCAGGCTCCAGAGCTGCGCATCAGGGACACTGCCAGTGGCGAGCTCGTGGTCGCGGCGGCCGGCCGGACGGCAACGCTGTACGCATGCGGGATAACGCCCTACGACGCTACGCATATCGGTCACGCGGCGACGTTCATCGCCTGGGACCTGCTGGTCCGCGCCTGGCGTGATTCCGGCCACGAAGTCAGCTACGTGCAGAACGTCACCGACGTCGATGATCCGCTGCT
>WNFX01012105.1_pt1 | contig 13338 bp, 12 predicted proteins | sample 5400111 | NCBI WGS metagenome assembly WNFX01 (sample SAMN13153363, study PRJNA577476) | soil metagenome | isolation source: 40 cm soil or saprolite under grassland replicate 1 | place: USA:California | collected 2016-06-15
ATGCAGGACGCGTTCGACCTGCTCGAAGGGGTCGCGGTCTCACTCCGCTGAACGTTTGAAATCTCGACCACCGGGACCTCGGTCCTGGTGGTCCCGCTACCCCCGCGTCGACCCTAGGGACGGACGCGCTCCTCGAGTGGAGCCCCTTCCCTCGACCTGAAGCCGCGGCAGCCACTCGAGCCAGCGCGGGAGGTACCAGTTCCAGTCCCCGAGGAGCTTCATCGCGGCAGGGAGCACCACCGAGCGAATGATGGTCGCGTCGATGAGCAGCGCCGCAGCGACACCAAAGCCCATTTGCTGGAACATGATCAGCTCGCCGCTCGCGAAGCCGGCGAACACTGCAACGATGATCAGTGCGGCACCCGTGATGATGCGCGCGGTCGACGCGACGCCGACCGTGACCGCGTCAGTGGTGTCGCCGGTCTCGTCGAAGCGCTCCCTGATGCGGCTCAATAGGAAGACCTGGTAATCCATCGAGAGCCCGAAGAGCACCGAGAAGAGGAAGAGCGGGACCCAGGCCTCGATCGTGTCGACCTGGTTGAAGCCGAAGAGGCCCGCGCCGACGCCGTGCTGGAAGACGAGCACGAGCAGCCCGTAGGCGGCCCCGACTGACAGCAGGTTGAGCAAGACCGCCGTTGCCGCCACGACGACGGACCGGAAGACCAGAGTGAGGAAGATAAGCGTCAGCGCGAGCACCAATGCGATCACCCAGGCCGCCGGGCCGATCACTGAGTTGAAGTAGTCGATGTTCTCGGAGGTCGTCCCACCGACGAGCACTTCGGCGTCGGCAGTCGCGAACGCAGCCGGCACGATGTTGGAGCGGAGGTCGCGTACCGCGGCGACGGCGGTGTCACCGGAGGGATCGCCCCGGACGGGGACCGAGAGCAGCGCCACCTGGCCGTCCTGGGAGCGCTCGATCGTGCCGCGGCTGAACCGCGGGTCTGCAGCCAGCCTCGTCCGAAGCTGAGTGAGCGCCTTCTGCGCCGCGGGTTGCGTCGCGCCCTCGGTGACGACGATCTCGACTGGGTCGGAGGTGGCACTCGGGAAGTTGCGCTGAAGCGCAGCGAAGCCTTGCTTCGACGCGAAGCGGTCGGGCAGCGCGGTCGCGCCGCTCGTGCCGACGTGCATCCCGAAGAGGGGCACGGCGGCAGCGATCAATACTGCGACCGAGAGGCAGATGCTCAGGCCCGGTCGTCGCACCACGGCACGCACGATCGCGCCCCAGAAGCGGCCTTCGGGATTGGCGCCCTCGAGCGAGCGCCTGCCGACCACCGGAATCCGCAGCCGGTCGACGCCGTCACCGAGCAGCCCGAGCAGGGCCGGCAGTAGCGTGGCGGACGCTACGACGGACACGATTCCGACAAGGATCGCCCCCGTCGCGAGGCTGCGCATGATCGAGTTCGGCACGATCAGCATCCCGAACATCGCGATCACGAACGTCGTTCCGCTGAACACCACGGCCCGGTTCGCGGTCTGGGCGGAAGCGGCGATCGCGTCGAGCTTCTCTCGGCCACGGCCGCGCTCCTCGCGGAAGCGCGAAACGACGAACAGCGCATAGTCGATCGCGAGGGCAAGCCCCATCCCAGTGAGCATGTTGATCACGAACACCGAGAGCGTGAACACGTGCGCGAGGACCGCGACAAGACCCAGCGCGACCACGATCGACGGCAAGGTGATGAGCAGCGGCACGAGCCCGGCGACGACAGCCCCGAACACGAGCAAGAGGACGATCAGCGCAGCCGGCAGTCCGACTCGAAGCTCGCCGTGCTGCAGATCACTCTGGGAGAGCTCGTTGAAGTCGCGCTCGAGCGTCTTCTGGCCGGTGACGGAGACCGAAAACGCCGGGCTCGCATCGGCGCGCTCCACCGAGTGGACGATGTCGTCGATGCCGTCGTCCGAGGCGGCTGCGAACTGCACCATCGTCGCGTGACGGTCCTTCGAAATGAGCGAGGGATCGCGAGCGTCGAGATACGTGCGGACGCTTTCGACGCCGCCGGCCCGGTGCACGTCTGACGCGAGCCGGCGGACGACCGCACGGAACTGCGGAGCGTCGACTGTGTACTCCGACGAGCGTGCGACGACGATGTCGGTGACTGCGGCACCCACGGTGGGAGGAAAGGCCTGCGACAGCGCGTCCTTTGCGCGTTCGGACTGGGGGTTGTTGGTCGGATTTCCTTCGGTCGTTAGTGCGCCACCGAGGAGGGCCCCGATCGCCACCGCCGCAACGACGATTGCGAGGAGCCAGGCTGCCACCGTTCGCCACGGACGACGTGCGCTCGCCGTCGCCACCGCCTCGATCGAGAGCCTCATCCGGTCACCCTGCTCCCTGAACGGCCCTCTGCGCATGCTCGACGGTTCTCTCCCACAGCGCGTCACGCACGGCGGGCAGGAACTCGAGGTGACCTTCGTCCAGCAGCCAGCGCTCGAAATCGAGGATTCGGCTGGTCGGCCAGCCGGCCAGGCGATGCGCAACCCAGGGCTGGAAATCGCGCTCCCTGCTCATTGCCTCACCTGGATGCGACATACACTGCCTCGCTGACGGGGGCGAAGGCTCCAGCTTGATCGCCGGCCAAACCGTTGGCAGTGGGAGTAGCCGGAATCCTCGGGTACGGCTAGCCGTACCTCGCGCCTATCGCTGATCGGCGACTCGGCCGCAGGCCGGCCGCTCGCCAAACCGATTAAGCGACTTTCGGTTACCCTTGACCCGGGGTCGTGGTCTGGTTTTTCGCCTCTTTGCAGGTGTTTTTCTTTCCCCCGGCGTTACCCCCGTTGCCTGTATGACTAGTAACTAGTTCTCCTGCCCACGGAGGTTGTGAATGCGCTTGCAAATGAGCAACTTCTCCCCTCTTGGGGAAGGGCATCTCTGCCACTTCTTCCTGAAGCGCCACCGAGCACAGGCTCACCGTCGCAGTTCCAACAAGGCGACGTTCCAGGTGGTGCGCGAGACGTTGCAGGCCTGCGGCCCGGATCATCCTTTCGTTAGCGCGACTGCCCGACTGGGTAGCACTCGACCGTGAACGGTTCCCTGCTCGGCGCGTACCTCGTGACGATCACGCTGCTGATGCTCGCGCCCGGGCCCGACATCTTGTTTGCGCTCGCGACCGGCATGAAAAGCGGTTCGCGCGCCGGCTTCATGGCCGCGGTCGGCGCGGCGTCAGGTGAGGTCGTTCACATCACCGCCGCGGCGGTCGGCCTCGCCGCGATCTTCCGCTCCGCGCCGGTGCTGTACGACGTCATGCGCTTCGCGGGTGCGGCGTATCTCGTCTACCTCGGAATCCACACGCTCTGTGGACGGAACGAGCCGGCGAACACGGGCAACCGCGGCGCCGACGGGGCTCGACGCGCGCTCTGGCGAGGAGCGATCACGAACCTCCTCAACCCGAAGATGGCGCTCTTCACGATCGCATTCCTGCCGCAGTTCGTCGATACGAGCCGTGGAAGCGTGGCGCTCCAGTTCTTCGTCCTCGGGGCGTGTTTCGTCACGCTCGAGATCATCGTCGACGGCACTGTCGGGATCCTCGCCGGCCGTTTCAGGCGAATGCTCCTACGCCGGCGAACGGCGAAGGCCCTGCACGTCGTCAGCGGATCGGTCTTCGTGGGCCTCGGCACGAAGATCGCCGTCACGCGCTGACACCGGCCGGGCCGCTGTCTACGCCGATAACGTGGTGTTCAATCCGAGCTCGCGGATCGCTTCGCTGTCGATGGTGGCAACGCTGCGGTTGGGCGACCCACGCAGCCCAGTCCCGCGGCACAGGTCCGGCAACGGAGGGCGAAGCGCGTGGGGTTCGAAAACTCGGTCATCGGCAGCGGCCGGTTGTCAGGCGGCTGCTTCGTATTCGTTGATGAGGCCGCCCAGCAGTCCGTGTTTGCGGATGGGCCCCGCGGGAGCTCGGGCGGCCGCGGACGCGGATTCGTCGGGCGGTTGAAGCGAGAGTGATCGGTGTGGCCGGTGCCGGTTGTAATGGGCGGCGTAAACGCGGAGCACGTGCTCGAGCTGGCGGCGGTTGACGATCAGGATCCGGTCGAGGCACTCGCGCCGGAGCGTGCCGATCCAGCGCTCGGCGTAGGCGTTGGCGTTTGGCGCTCGGACCGGCGTGCGGACGATCGTCATGCCTTCGCTGCGGAGGATCTGGTCGAAGCCGCCGCCGAACTTGCTGTCGCGGTCGTGGAGGAGGAAGCGGAAGGACTGCTTCCGGTCGTCGAAGAGCATCAGCAGGTTCCTCGCCTGCTGTGCGACCCAGTCACTATTCGGATTAGCCGTGCTCGCGACGAACTCGATCTGGCGGCGCTCGAGCGAGACGAAGAAGAGGACATAGATGCGCGTCAGCCAGACGGTCTCGACGGTGAGGAAATCACATGCGAGCATCGTTGCCGCCTGCTGGCGCAGGAACTGCCGCCAACTGGCGCTGCCTCGTTCCGCTGCCGGCGGCAGCCCGCGGCGGATCAGGATCGAGCGAACAGAACTCGCGGAGAGCGTGATGCCGAGTCCGCGAAGCTCACCAACGATCCGCCGGTAACCCCAGGTTGGGTTCTCGCGCGCAAGCCGAAGCACGAGAGTTCGTGCCGCAGCACCAAGATCTCCAACTCCTTCGACCCCGGCGACCGACAAAGGAGCACTACCAGCTCGAACAGACGGCGAACGACCACGTACGCAAGTGACCACAGCACGCGCGACCTCCAGAGGGCGGGAATCGCCGACGCTACCCGGCCGCGCGCTCAGCACCGCCTCGACACGGGTGACCGAGTTTTCGACCCCCACGCGCGACCGAACACCTGCGCTCGCTCATTAGCCAGACGTACCGGGACCGCTTTACACCATGCAGCTGCGGTAGGTCGCCCTTCCGCACCGCGTCAAGGGAAACCATGCGCCTGCCGATGGAGAAACCTGTGGATCCTGCCGCCCGGACCCAGCCTGGCTTAGGCCAACTTCTCATCGAGCGCGGTGTGCTGACGCCTGCGCAACTCGAGCGAGTGCTCGCCGCTCAGAAACACAACGACAAGCCTCTCTCGGACCTCATCCTCGAGCACGGCCTTGCCGAGCGGCAGATGATCGAGGCGGCGCTGGCCGATCATTCGCTGAGCCAAGAGAGCAACGTGATCGCCTTCGACAGCGCCGCTCGGGGCTGGTCTGGACTCCCTGAGGAAGAGGCGGAGTGGCGTCGCAGGCTCTTCGAGCTGGCCGGCTCGAGTGAGGCTACGCCGCCCGCCGAGTCGTCGAGGAAACCGCCCAAGCCGCGCGGTTTCAAGCGGAAGCTGGCTCGGAACCTCGAGGCGTACCTTGCTCGAACTGCCGCCGAGCTCGACGAGCGCGGTGAGGCCCTGCAGCGTCGCTCGATCGCTCTCGCGGAAGAGTTGGAGCAGGTTTCCACCGCGGAGGCGGCGGTCGAGGAGCGCGCACGACGACTGCGTGAGCTCGACCTCGCCAGTGGGGAGCTCGCGAGTCGGATCGACGAATTGCTCGGACTGATCGGCGAACGGGACGCCCGACTCGAGGCGCTTACTAGCCAACAAGACGACCTCGGGAAACGGCTCGAACTCGCGCAGGCGGGTATTACCCAGGCAGAAGCCGTGGTGGCCGAACGGGAGGAACAGCTCCTGTCACAGGAAGAGAGGATCGCCCAACTTCTGCAGGAGGTTGAGGCTTCAGACACGCGTAGGAGGCTCGCGGAGCGGCATCTCACCGAACGTGAAGAGACGATGACAAGACTGCAGACCGCGAACGAGGCCCAACTCAAGAACCTCGCAGAGGTACGCGACTCCCTCGCCGTTGCGCTCGCCGAGCGTGCTCAAAGAGACGACCAGCTCCGTTCGAGCGAATCGACAGGAGCGGCAGTTGCCGAAGAGCTTGAACGAACGAGCGCTCGTTTGCGAACGGCTGAGCAGAACGTCGCTGAGCGCGAGGAGAGGCTTGCGAAGCTCGAGGCCGCGAACGCAGCCCAACTTGACGAGCTCGGCGAAGTTCGTGCCGTGCTCGACGAACGCATCACCCGGATCGCCGAGCTCGAGCAGGAGCTCGAGCAGACTGAATCTCAGTTACTCGACGCTCGAAGAAAGGTCCAGCAGCTTCAATCCGAGAATTCGGAGCTCGCCTCTTCGCGCGACCAGCGGGTGGGAGAGCTGCAGGCACGTTTCGAAGGGGAGGCCCAGACAAGACGGCAGCATGAAGAGCGACTGGGGCAGTTGACTGCACGCCTGGTCGAGCGTGAGCGGGATGTGAGCGAGCTCCAGGAAAAGCTCGGTTGGCGTGAGCGGGAGCTAGAAGGCCTGCGACGAGATACCGACGAGCGGCATGCCGCGCTGGCCGAGGAACTCGATGCCCTTCGTGCGACGCTACGAGCAACCGGCGAAGGCGCCGGAAACAGCTCGGTGGCACAGCAAGATGACGCGGCGCCCGCACCCGGCGGCCTCAGGGGAGAGACGGCCTACTTGTGCTTCGTACCGATCGCAGGAAGCTATGCGCTCGTAGAGCGTTCTGGCCCCTTACCGAAACCGGGAGACGAGATCAGCGGCCCTGAATATGGCGGGCGCCGCTTTCTCGTCTCCCAAGTCACACAATCTCCTTTGCCGCTCGACCAGCGCATGTGCGCGTATCTGCTGGCCCTCGACTAGAGGACGAACGGTTGGCACCCCGGATGGCCACTCATCCGGACGAGGGATTCTGACTGATTCGGGGCGGCCGATAGAGAGACAAGTCCCGACCGCCGCCATTTGTTGTCCGAGGGAGCCGCTGTGAAACGAATCAATCGGTTATTCGTCATCGTCGCAGCGCTTCTCGCACTCGGCGTCGCTGCAGCGTTTGCCGCCCAGACACCGGCGGGCGCGCTTCGAAGCGCGAAGCGAGCTACGGTCACTCCGCCGGCCAAAGATCCGATGACTCCCGGTTGGCTCTGTGGGGCGCAGCGCGATGCGATGGGCACGGCCTCGTTCAACCAACTCTGGGCCGGGAACGCAGCAGCTCCTCGGAGCGCCATGGGACGTTGCGTGACCTCCATGGGCAAGGCCGCCGCACAGGGCACGGCAGCGCAAACCGAGCGCACGATCCTGGCCGCAAACGGCGCCTGCAGGCGAATGCTCAATGCGGACGCCGCGGCTTTCCGAAGGCGGTTTGGCACCAACACCCACACATCGAACGCGCTCGGCAAGTGTGTGCGTGCGCGGACGAGGTCGTCGTGAGGAGGGTCTAGGCCCGCTAGCGCCTGACCGATCCCGGGGCGTGCCTCCGAGTACGGCGCCCGGCAACGGTTAGGGCTGGAGCGGCGGCAGCCTCATGAACCCACCGCACCAGGACCACCCCGATCCAACGCTGAAGCTGGCAGTTGTCCTGCCTGCGCTGAACGAGGAGTCGACGGTCGGCCAGGTCATAGCGGCCGTGCCGCGACGGCTGCCAGGAATTGGACAGGTCGAGGTGATCCTCGTCGACGACGGATCAACGGACGCAACCGTCTTGCGGGCACTCGCGGCAGGGGCCGACCGGATCGCGCGCCACGCTCGTAACCGGGGCCTCGTCGCCGCCTTCAGCCGCGGCATCACCGAGGCGTTGCATGCGGGCGCCGACATCGTCGTACACCTGGACAGCGACGGACAGCACGACCCCGCGCGGATTCCTCAGCTCATCGCTCCGATCGTTGCGGGCGAAGCCGACATCGTCGTCGGTGTTCGCCCGCTTGCACACGCCTCGGACATGACCCTCGGCAAGCGTCTCGGCATAGCGGGTTCGGCCATGCACTACATCTCGCGTGCCGGCGGCCAGGCGCTTCGATGTCTCCTGCACACGAGGCCACTTGCCGCGTTCGGTCGCGCTGCTGCGCTCATGATGCTCGTGGCCCTTTCCTTTACAGGCTGGTTCCTCTCGGGCTATCAATCGGGCGGGCTCCATCTACCCGCGTTGCTCGCGGCTCTTCTCGCCTTCGTGATGAGCATCGGGCTGTTCGTCTCCGGCCTAGTCGCCGACGGCATCGGCTCGAACCGACGACTACTCGAAGACCTGCTGTATCGGATGAAGGCACTCGAAGCACGCAGCGTCATCGGTGCTGCAGATACAGCTGAAGACGACCTTCAAACCACGAGAGCCCGGTTGTCGGAGATCGCGTGATCGGCTTGGCCGAGCGCGAGCCGCGCGTGACGGTGATCGCTGCAGTCCAGCCACTGACTGCGGGCGCCGCTCACTTCAATACCGCAATGGTGGCGGCGCTCAGGAAGCGGGCCGCAGTCGACGTGATCAGCTGGCGCCGCATGTATCCACCTCTGCTCTATCGCGGCCCGCAGCGCGACGATTCCGAGCCGCCTTCCGCCGAAGAAGCAGCGTTCATCCTCGACTGGCACGACCCGCGTACATGGCGCCGGGCTTTGCGGCGTCTCTTCCGCGATCAACCGGATGCGCTCGTCATACCGTGGCTGCACCCGGTCATGGCCGCGCAGTCCCGCTGGCTTCTCCGTCATGCCCCGCAACGCGCGTGCCGCGTCGTCGTCTGTCACAACGTCCTGCCGCACGAGTCTTTTCGCGGGTCGGCATTCCTCACCCGCGCGGTGCTGCGTCATGCAGACCTACTCGTGACGCACGCCGAGGAACAGGCACACGAGCTGAGCGCTCTCGGGCTCGGCCGAATCCCCACGGTCGAGGCCTTTCACCCTCGTTTCGTCGCGACCGATCTTGCCGCGCCTCCTACCGAGGCCGAGTTGAAAGCGGAGCGGCGCCGCCTCGGCGGTGACGGGACGCTCGTGCTGCTCTGCTTCGGCGCGATCCGTCCCTACAAGGGTCTGGAGCTCGCCCTCGCGGCTCTCTCACGCGTTGATTCCGCGCTGCCCGTGAAGCTCGTCGTGGCCGGCCGATTCTGGTCGTCCGAAGCCGACTACTGGGCGCACGTCGAGCGTCTCGGCATTCGTGAACGCGTCGAGTTCAGGAATCGCTACGTCTCCAATGCGGAGGCGGCCCTCCTGTTCTCCGTCGCAGATGCGGCGCTCCTTCCCTATCGGTCTGCGAGTCAGTCGGGAGTCGTCCAACTGGCTTACGCGCACGGGTGCCCGGTGATCGCAACCGCGGTCGGAGGCATTCCAGATGCTGTGAAAGACGGGGAGGACGCCATCCTGTGCGCGAGGGACGATCCTGAGGCCATCGCTCGCGCAATCGAGCGGATGGCGCGCGACAAGGAGAGATTCTCAGCCTCCGTCAGGCGCCGTACCGACTCGTACTCCTTCGAGCGCTATGCCGAGCTGTTGACGAGCGCCGTCGGAGCGCAACAGTGAGCGCCTCGTTTTCTTAGTCGTCGCTGCCTGTGCCCGTCTCCTTCCCGTGGGTGAATTCGCGCACCTGGGAATCGCACTCGCGGCGCTCACGGTCGTCACCAGCCTTATGGACGGCGGCTTCTCGACCCTGATCGTCCGCGACGGTGCGCGTTGCTCGACCGATTCGATGGCATTACTGCGAGCGTCGGTTCGAGTCCGCCTGCCATTGGCCGGCCTGGTCCTGCTGGCAGGCCTGGGCGTAGGCGTCTACCTGGACGATCCGTGGCTCGGGCTGACCACGGCGATCGCCGCTGTTGGAAGCGCGCTCTCGCTCACGATCGCAGCCGTCTTTCGTTCCGTCCAGGATCTCGCGCCTGAGGCGATCCAGAAATGCGCCGTCGCCGCAGCGACCTTCGCCGCGGCAACAACGGCTGCGGCAGCCTTTTCGCGTGCGTCTGCTGTCGTTGCGGTCGTCGGCGCCGTCCTCTGGTTGAGTCTCGCACCGTTCTGGCTCTACGTACGGCGGAGGGTTCCCGACCATCATCGGCCCATAGTGCGACGCCGCGCCATGCGGGCCGCGGCCCCGTTCGCTCTGATGGCACTTGCGACCCTTCTCTACTACCGCCTCGGCATCTTCGTGCTGGGTGCGGTCGGCAGCCCCGGGGCGACCGCGCGCTACACCGTGGCCAGCACGGTTGCCTTCGGACTCCTGATGGTTCCGAATGCAATCACGACCGGGCTCCTTCCCCGGCTGAGCGCGCCCGACTTCGAAGGAGATCGGCTCAACACGGCAAGGCGTGCATTGCGCTGGACGGCCTTGACGTGCCTCCTTGTGAGCATCGTCGCCGCAGTACTTGCACCGTGGGTCCTCCGTTACGGCTTCGGCTCGCGCTATGAGGGGGCGCTGGAGCCGCTGCTTCTCCTGCTGGCCGGGACGGTCGTGATTGGCATCAACGGCATCCTCGGCACGGTCCTGATTGCCGCCGGGCGCACTGCGGCCGTGGGGTTGCAAGTCGGGCTCTCCCTGGGAGTCAACGCAGCTCTGGCATTTGCGCTGGTGCCGCGCTTCGGCGTGAATGGCGCGGCCATCGCGACCCTGGCAACGGAGCTCGCCGGACTCGGTGTCCTTGCGGTAGCGATGCATCGTTTCGTACCGGAGCTTCTGCGACGCGAAAGAGCGGCTGGACGCGGGGGCTGGCGAGGCGCCCCAGTCGGAGATCTCCACCAGGAGGTCCGGCTGTGAACGTACTGGCGCGCTCAGAAGCGACTCAGCTGCTCCCGGCAGAACCGGTGGCGCGGCCTCTGCTCTCCGCGATCACCGGCGTCCGATCGGCGAGATCGGTCGGCGTGGTTCGATATGTCGACCGTCTGACCGAGTTGCTGGCCGCGACCGGGGTCGACTACGTCCCTTCCGACGCGCCGGTTCCGGGCCTCGGTGCCCATCTGCACTTCGCGAACTCATCTCGCCGGGTCCTCTTGGACGCTGCGACTACGCGGCCCACGATCGTCACCGTCCATGACGTCCTGCCTCGGACCAGCGGGCTCACGATCTTCTATCGACGACTGGCATATCCGCTGCTTCGGCGAGCTGCAGTGACGATCGTTCACAGCGCGTTCGCGGCCGACCTCCTTCGATCCCTTGGGACGCGTCCTCGGCGATTGGAGGTGATTCCTCATCCCGCGTCAAGCTTCTCGTCGCCCGATCGAAGTGCTGCCCAACGAGCCCTTGGCTGGGAATCAGAGGGCCCCCTGTTCGTCTTGCCGGGGGTGCTGAAGGCGGCGAAGCTCGTCGCACCCGCTCTCGAAGCCGCCGCTCCTCTGCTGGCGAGCGGAGCGCTTCGTCTTGCACTCGTCGGAACCGCCGTCGATCAGGAACTGGTCCGTCGAGCCCGCTCCCTGGGGGCGCTGATCGTCGAGTCGCCTAGCCGCGAGGTCTACGAGCGCGCGATCGTAGCGGCAGACTGTGTTCTCGTCCTGCGCGACGGTTCAGCCGGCGAGACGAATGGGCCCCTCATGGATGCCCTCGGTGCGGGGCGTCCGGTGCTGGCGACCGCGACCGGCTCGATTCCCGAGCTGGCCGACGCGGCTGCCCTCTACTGCCTTCCAACCATGACCGACATCCGTGCAGGGCTCGTAACACTCTGCAACCCGGACGAGAGAGCGCGGTACGCCGAGACGGCTCGTTGCCGCGCACAGCTCTTCGACGGCAGCTCCGTGGCCGCGGCGCATGTCGACCTCTTTCGGGAGGTATTCAATGGGTGAGCCTCTCCTCACGGTGGTCGTCTGCACGCACGATCGGCCGGACGATCTTCGACAGTGTCTCCGAGGGCTTGCGGCACTCGCTGAGGACGTGACGGTGATCGTGGTCGACTCTGCCTCGTCGCCGCCGTTGCAGCAGGTCGTCGACGGTTTCTCGGGGTCCTTTCACCGGCTGTCGTATCACTACGAGCAGCTCGCCGGGCTCGCACGTGCGCGCAACCGGGGCATCGAGCTCGCCGAATCGGACCTCGTCGCTTTCATCGACGACGACACCGTGCCCGAACCAACGTGGGCCACGCGGCTCGTGGCGCCGTTCGCGGATCCGAACGTCGTTTGCGTCGGTGGAACCTGTCGCGCGTCTTTCGATTCGCCTCCTCCGCGGTGGCTTTCGAGCCGGTTGCTGCAGTTCGCCGGCATCACGCGCTTCGGCGAGGAAGCCCGGGCCGCCCGCTCGTCGGCCGAATACCCGTTCGGAGCGAACATCTGCTTTCGGCGAGCCCGCCTGCTCGAGATCGGTGGGTTTCCCGAAGCGCTCGGGCGCGTCGGCGACAACCTTCTCTCCGGGGAGGAGCACGAGGTCATCGAGGCGCTCGCGGACGCCGGTTGGTCGATCTGGCTCGAGCCCAGCGCGGTCGTCGATCACCGGGTTAGCTCCGCCCGGTGCCGCTCTCACTATTACTGGCGCCGCTTGTGGTGGCAGGGCGTGAGCAGGGCTCGAGCCCGGCGGTCACTGCTGCTTGCACTTCGCCTGCTTGCTGCCGCGATCGCCCGCCTTGCGCTCTGGACCGTTACCGGTGACCGCTTCTACTTGTTTCGGACGGCCGAAACCGCGGGTTACGTTCTCGATTGCCTGAGACCACGCGCCGCCTCGACATGAGACTGCGCGCCGAGCGCCAGCTGATCGTTCCCATGGTTTCGGTCCTGGGACTCGCGCCGTTGTTCGCGCTCCGCCTGCATCAGCTGCAACCGGGACTCCTCTATCCGGACGGTTACCAGTACCTCTTGATGGCCAAGGGCATCGCCGCCCACGGCCGGCCGCTCCTAACCCTCGGCGCCGGCGGGGACACGCTCCTGCCGAACGTCGACGCCGCCGCCAAGCCGCTCTTTCCGGCTCTCGTGACGCTTCTGCATTCGCTGGGCTTCGGCTGGCTTGCCGCGGCCCGGACCATCACCGCGCTGGCCGGCGCCGGGGTGGTCGTGCTGGCCGGACACGTCGCTCGTAGACTGACCGGATCGTGGGCGGCGGCAGCGGTTGCTGCCACGGGATGCATCGTCAGCAGGGACCTTGCGTTCTGGGGTGGCTTCCCGGGACCGGACGCGCTCGGGCAAGCGCTCGGACTTGCCTCCGCGCTTGCGTTCCTCGCACGGCGTCCTCGCCTCGGGGGGATTCTCGCCGCCCTCGCGGTGCTCACCCGGCCGGAGCTGCTGCTCGTCCTCCTGGCCGGAGCAACGGTGGGGGCAGTCCGAGTCCACCTTCGCCAGGCGACGTTTCGCGCGCTGGTGAGCTTCACCGCAACCTTGACCCTCGTACTGGCGAGCCTGCGGCCCCCGCTCGGACACGTCCCGGTAGGGGCGGTGGTCCTCGCCGTTGTGGTGGCACTCCTGGCGGGAACGGTGTTTCTCATCGCGACGCACCACGACGGCGCAGTCGGGGTTCCGCTCGTCACCGGCGTCGTCGTCAGCGCGACGCTCCTCCTCGCGCTGACGGGTCTGGCGCCCGGGCTGCGAGGCCTGGCAGTCACCGATTGGCCCCTTCTTGTCGCGGGCCTCGGCGGCTGCCTCTTCGCCGTGACGACGCCACGCCTTCGGACAGCGGCTTGCGCGATGTTGCTGGCGACCTCGGTGTTGGCTCTCGTC
>WNFX01010161.1_pt1 | contig 13337 bp, 9 predicted proteins | sample 5400111 | NCBI WGS metagenome assembly WNFX01 (sample SAMN13153363, study PRJNA577476) | soil metagenome | isolation source: 40 cm soil or saprolite under grassland replicate 1 | place: USA:California | collected 2016-06-15
CAGCTCGGCCAGTCGATCTACCAGGGCGACGGACTCCAGGTCCGCGGCCTGACCGAGGAGGACCTCGCCCGCTTCCTGGCCGCCCACGCCGACCAGCCCGCCCGCCTGCTGGGCAGCGGCTGGAACCACCTCCGGCCCGAGGCATCCCCAGAGGGTTCCCCGGACCTCTCCGGCCCGGCCACCCCCGCCGCCTCGGCCGCGACGCCCAGCGGCAGCTACGGCACGCCCGGCGCCTCCGCCCGCGGAATCTACCGGCGGCTGCGCGCCGCCGAGCTGGCCGACTGGAGCCACGGTCTGGCCTGGCGGCTGCCGCTGGCCGCCGGCGCCGGCATCGCCATGTTGATGGCGACCGGCCCGCTGCCGGGTGTGGCCCGGCTCATGGCCAGCCTGGTGGTGGTCGGCGGGGTTGGCTGGCGGCTGCGGTTCCGTCCCTCGGCCGAGGCCAGCGCCTGGCGCAAGGGCGCCCGGGGGGAGCGGCGCACCGCCCGCCGGCTGTGCCGCCTGGTCCGCCGCGGCTACATCGCCTTCCACGACCTCGGCATGCCCGGCTCGCGCGCCAACATCGACCATCTGCTGATCGGCCCCACGGGCGTGTTCGTGATCGACTCCAAGCAGTATTCGGGCCGCATCCGCCAGAGCCTGGACGGGCGCGCCTGGCACAACTACTACCCGCTGGACGAGCAGCTTGCCACCGTCCGCGCCGAGGCCCGCGCCGCGGAGGCCACCCTCGGCACGCCGGTCATTCCGCTGCTGTGCGTGCATGGCGCCACCGTGCAATGGGGCGGCCTGCACGCCCAGGGCGTGGCGATCGTCCCCGCCACCCAACTCCGCGGCGCGGTTGGCGCTGATGTGGTGCTGTCCGCGGAGCAGGTCACAGTGCTCGCTGGTACCGCACAGGCCCGCCTGCGCCCGGCGAGGTAGCCGGACTTGAGCCCAGAGGCGCATCGCAGTCGTTTGTCGCTGCGGTGCAGGCGGCCTGCGGCCAGCGGCCGGACCTCGCCGCCGAATGACCTCGCCGCTGCTAGGTTTGTGGCGCGCGGGTGTCGGCCGGCCCGCTATCGCTGCCCGCATCGGGCGATCCGGGCGGGGTCTGGGGGGCTGCTGGGGCCGGTTCGAGGTCGTCGAGAGGGCCGAAGGCGGCCTTGATGCTGCCCCAGCCCCGATCTTGCCGGTAAGCGTGCTCGGCGACGGCAAAGAGCGCCTCGGCGTCCCCCACTGCCGGGTCCTGGTGGGCCAGCGCCTGGAGCTGATGGCAGCCGGCTTCCATTTTGCGGGCGGCGTCGGCGGTCTGGAGCGGCCGGAACAGCAGCACACTGGTGGCTCGCAAGGGCGCTGACAGGCTAGGGCGGCCCAGCTTGACGGCCAGGTCGGCGAGCACCCGCCAAATGTCGGCCTCAAGCTCGCGGTCGTCCATCCGCTGCGCCAACCGCAGCGCACGCAGCAGGCGGTTGCGCGCCTGACCAAGCTCGTCGCGCCGGATGGCGACGATTGCCGCTTCCCGAAGCGTGCTGGCCTGGCCGTGCAGGTCACCGAGCTGCTGTCTGAGCATGAGCGCACGGTCAAGGTGGTCGGCGGCCGCCTCCAGGTCGCCTTGGGCCATGGCGATCTGCCCGAGAAGATGCCACGAGTGGGCCTCATCGATTCGATCGCCGATCTTGCGCAGAAGACCCAGCGCCTGGCGGGCCTCCGCCGCCGCCGCGGCAAGGCCGCCCCCCCAGTAGTCAATGCGCGCCAGGCCAAACCAGCAGGCGGCGGTTTGCTGCTCGGTGCCGAGGAGCCCGCGAAGGATTTCCTGCACGGCGCGCAGCTGCTCGCGGGCGCTGGCCAGGTTGCCCTCGTCGATAGCGACCATGCCCAGGCCATGCCGGGTTCTCGCCTCGTTGCCGTGATCGCCGAGGCGGCGAAAGCCGTCGAGGGCCTCCTCCAGGCCGGCGCGGGCCGCTACCAGGTTGCCCTGGAAGCGATTGACCAGGCCGAGGTGGTAGACGGCTTCGGCGGCCGTGGCGCGCTCGCCAAGCTCCCGGGCGAGCCTGCGGGCCGCCGCAAGAACCTTCTCAGCCTGGGTGTACTCGCCAAGGTGAAAATGCGACCAGCCACGCCCGAGCATGGCCGTGGCCCGCTCAGGCTGGAGGTCTGCGCGTCGGGCCAGTGCGGCGGCGCCCTCGTAGACCGCCAGAGTCTCCCGCAGCGGACAGGCGCGCTGCATGGCCTGCGCGGACCGCAGCAGTAGCACGGTCGCCTGGGTGTAGTCCCACTGGTCCCAGGCATCGGTGGGCATGTCGAGCACCGCCAGGGCCTGGTGGCGCTGTGCCGCAAGGGTGGTGTCGAAGTCAGCCCGGCGCTCAAAGTCGGCGGCGGCACGGCGTTTACCGGCTGCGCGAAGCAGCCTGGCGACCACCGGGACCACTCGCGCCGGCTCGGGCGTGTACACCTCGGCCAGCGCCCAGGCGTACCGCTCGCTTCGCTCCGCAGTCTGCGACGGGCCGAGCCCATAGCGGCGCAGCGTCTGCCAATGCACGGCGGAGACGAACTCGTAGCGGCTCACGTACCGCGGCTCGCCATCGGGGTTTGTGAGCTGGAGGAACCCGAGGTCGACCACCAGCCCGTCGGGACGGCCATCGCCTACGGCCAGGTGCTCGTCGAGAAAGTCGATCAGCTCGTCGGGGTCACGGTCCAGTGCGTGGGCCAGCGCCGGGGCGGTGAACCGGCGGCCCTCCAGTGCCGCGGTAGCCAGCAGCTCGCGGGCAGCCTCCAGCGGGCCAGGCTCGTTGGTGTCGAGCAGGTGGGCAAGGCGCGCGTCCAGCAGATCGTTGACCGTGCCGAGCCTAGCCGCGTCCGGCCCGGCGAACTCCCACGTCCCCGGTGGGGCCTGGCGAACGACCCGGCGGGCCTGCCAGTCCTCCCACACCGCCGCCAGCCAGCGCGGGTCCCCACCGGTGGCCGCGTGCAGGCCCGCCGCAAGGCTTGGCGCGCACGGACGCAGCCACGCGGCGATGTCAGCGGCGGCGAGTGGTTGCAGGTCGCGCCAGCTAGCCAGCCCCACCTCAACTAGCCGCCGGGCGACATACAGCGGCTGCGGCTCGTCTTGCTCATGGTCGCCACGCTCGCCCGGCCCCGCCAGCGAGACGACCATTAGCAGCGGCAGGTCCCGCACGGCCTCGGCGGCAAGCGGCCGCAGGAACGCCGACCACCACACCCGCCGGCCTTCGACCTGGTCGAGGTCTTCCAGCAGGCATATGACCGGCCGCTCCAACGCCGCGCGGCGCAGCAGCGCCTTGAGCCCATTGGGGCCCAGCGGCACCGGCCGCCCCTGCCCCGCATGGGCCTCCAGCAGCTCGCGGACCGTGCTGCTGGCCTCGGCGAGCTGGCCTAGCAGCTTGCCGGCCGAGGCCAACCACGGCGCGCCTACCGCGGCGATGACCGCCGGGGCGGCAAGCTCAACCACCTTGCTCACCAGCCCGGCGAGCTGCTCCAGCGGCACCCTGCCGGCTGTCGGGGCCGGCCAGGGGGCGTATGTACCACCGGCAAAGCTGCCACCCACCACTGTCGGGCGAGGCGTGGCCTGGCCCAAGAGCCCAGCCAGTCCTCGGAGCACCCCGTCCGCCCCACCATCGGGCGGGCAGGCCAACAGCAGCACCTGGCCCCTGCGGAACGCGGCGACCTGCCGGTAACTGGCCAACGCCACGTGGGCATCGGCCTGGTACTGCCAGACCGTTGGAGGCTTGGTTACCAGTGGTTCGCGCATCGCCACCCTCTACCCTCGCGGCCAGGCCACCGGGCACTACGACAGCGCTACCCTACCGCGGGACCATGCGGCCAAGAAGCCACGATCATCCGACCGGGTACCACGCCGACGAACCGCCTTAGAAGGTGATCAGCGGTTGCTGCGGCTTGGTCGTCCTGGAGGAGGGAGCACACGGGGATGCGACGTCTTGGCCCGACGCCGACGGCGAGCAGCTCGAGCCTGGCCGGGTGGCTGACTGCTACCTGGCCGTCCTGCTCGACCAGCCGCTCGCCGAGATCGCCCCCGAGCCCGGCCGCGTGCTGGTGGTCCCCCCGCCGCCCTGCTGCACGAGCAGATCCCCCAGCCGGACGGCCAGGTGCTGTACGAGCTGCTGACCGGCCATCCTGACCGGGCGCCGCGGGACCTGGTGTTCCTGGCCGACCTCACCGCCGAACTGCGGGCCTGGCTCAAGCAGACCTGGATCGCGGTCGGGATCAGCCCCGAGGCCGCCCTACTTGCGGTGGTGGACCGTTGGCGCGCCGGCGAGGTCAAGGGCCTGGAGGTTGGCGGGCTGAGCGTCGAGGAGGCCCGCGCGCTCGCCCGGCCCGCGATGGCCTACGTCCGCGAGCAGCTCCGCACCCGGCTCGCCCGTGAGATCAGCCGCCAGTACCTGCGCTGGCTGCACCCGACCAGCCGCCGGCGGCCAGGCGAGACCTTCCTGTAGCCGTCCCACGACGCCCGGCGTCCGCCTCCAGGAGGGCCGTCGCGCCAGGCGACCATGCGACCACTACGCAGTACCGGAAGCGACCATGCGACCACCCGGCGGCCCTGCGGCACGGCGTCGGAAGGCGGCCACCCGAGCAGAGGCGACCATGCGGCACTGCGGCAGCGACCATGCGTCATGCGCGGTCGTGCATCCCCCGGGCGACCAACGGCACCTCGGAAACGGCACCGGGCGGACGACCTGCGCGCCATACGAACGGCCGACCGCCGGCGCACCAGACTCGAGCGTACAGATTGTTTCCGCTGGTCAGAGCGCTATGCGTTTGACAATAAAGTGTCAGCTGCGGTGTCGGAGGCGACCATGTGGCACTGCGCCGCCGGCGTGCCGGGCGACATGCGACCCGGGTGTGCACGGTCGCGTCCGGCACCGTGCGACCACCGTTGCACCGAATACGGAAGGCGGCACCAGGCCAAACACGGGAGCGACTCGTATGCGCCTGTAACACAGACCTCCGACAGGCTTGTAACGGTTCAGGTAGTCATCAAGTGGGAGACCCTCATCAAGGGGGAGACCCTCATCCGAGGGAGTGCGGCGGCCCGGCTTCGCACGTTAGGCGCTAGGACCGAGTAGGTCTGGCTCGATCCCTGGAGTTATGCACGGCGCTGGGCGGATGACCCGCTCCCAGCCGGTCAGAGCCGCCGCGAGGCCTGCCCTGGGATGACTCGACCAAAGCAGCGTGTCCAGGATCCGGATCAGCGTCCGGGTGATGTGCGCCTTCTGAAGATCCGTTTGAACCTGTTGCAGCACGAAGCGGTTGAGCTGCGCCTCGGCACGAAGGTGGGAGCAAGAGATCGATCGGGGCTCGACCGACACCACCGATCTGCCGGCCGACGAGTAGGTCGAGGACCGGGATCAGCGAGGGCCGCTTGAGGTGCAGCAGCTTTGTGGCGACGGAGAGGTTGCGGTGCGGCGCTATCGCGGTCGCGAGGGCCCCGCTCGAGGAGCGCCGTACACCCGAGCCGTTCCCACTCGCGATCGCAGGTTAAGGAAGTCCTAAATTAAGCTTGACCTCGGCGACCCATGCCTAGAGCCCTTCTATAGAGTTCAGGCACGCGATACTTCTCCACGTCCTCTCTTCCACCCGTGTCAACACCGAGCAAGCCGACCTCGCGTCCCAGAGACTCCAGTTCTGAGTCAATGCCCTCCAGATCGCTCGCAGCAAACGGAGTTCGTCCGATAGTAGCAAGCTTGTCAAAGAGAGGTCCCAGCTCCGTGAACTCCTCCCTCAAGGCTTCAAGAGCTTGCTGGGAAACCTCGTCCAGCGATTCAACTAGTGCGCGAGGCCGCAGCAGGCTTCTTGCATATGGACTGCTTCTATTGAAGCTTCGTTCGCGCTCCACGGCGATATGGAATAGCTGTAGGAGCGAACGCGGTCCATGAGCTCCATTCCCGTCGGAGAGTCGGTTCCATACCCAGTTATAGGTGAAAGCAGTCTTCCCACCTGACACACGCTCGCCGACCAAGACCTGCCACACTCTATAGACGAGGCGGTCAGGCCAGAGCTCAATATCGAAAAGGTCTCTTTGTCGTAACCTCGATAGGTCTGGAACTTGGTCTTGAGTCAAGGTGCGGAACTGATCGCTTCGTAGCGCCTGCTTCACCGCAACCTTGAGGTAGTCGACCTGGCTTTCCCAAGCTAGCTGCACTTCCCGGCCGAAGAAGTGGCTCTTGTTTGGGACTACAACGGATCGAAAGATGTCTTCACGCAATAAAACCTTGAACCGCAAACTTGTGAGTTCATCACCGCGGGTGATCAGGAGCGACAGTAAACCACCGATGGCTTCGGACCGGCGACTGAGTTCATTCCTTGAGGAACCGAATCCTGTATCAAGCCCATCGAATAGCAGCAAGGTGTTGGCGCTCATCGAAGAATCGATAGCCACTAACCATTCCCAGGCAACTAATCTCACATCAGGAGTAGCCATCATCCTTCGGAGGTCGCCGACGAACTTCGAACCGGTGACCAAATTCGGGTCCCCAGTTGTACTGCTCAGCTCACCTCCGGGCCAGACGGGTATTTCAACCCCTCGTTCTCTCATCTGGAGGCAGCATGCAAGACCAATGTGAAGGATCCAGACCAGACGCCACTCTAGGTCGTTCGCCCTTCTAGCGTCGTCGATGGTTGCGAATGCCTCAGCGTCGGGCATCCATCTCCTCCGGCTGGGCAGTCGGGGCGGCGACAGCATGACTACGTTATGGGCCTCGGCATCCTGTGTGAGTTTTCTAAATATCGCCGTCTTGCCGGTGCCCTTACGCCCCAAAACCAAAGGATGGCCGGGATCAAGTGCCTTGCCAACAACGTCTGTTCGCACGAAGCTTTGCAGGAATTCCTCTTCATCCTGCGCCTCGGCAGTTCCAGTTGAGAACTTCAGCCCGGCAAGCACACCTTCTTTACCCTCAGGCAGAGTGTCTTGTTCCTCTTCAAAGAGATCCTCGGGTGCGGTCGATACGAACCCAGCGATCCAGCTGGCAACAGGCTCGAATGACCCCGAAAGGCCATCATTCGCATCAACTACATCGGAAGCAGCGATCTCTTCTTGATACCCGACCACGTGGAGGATTTCGTCAACGTCGATTGGGCTTCTTCCATGCCTCCTGCGTGCAGCTGTGGCATCCTCGACCCATGATGCTATCCACTCGGCCGCTCGCTCTTCGTACTTCCTTCTGATCTCAGGCGCTCGACCTCCTGGCACGGGAGATACCAAGAATCTTAGCTCAGGAGTGAAGGGACCAACGCTTGTCTTTCGAAGCGAGTGGCTGCTCAACAGCGCCCTCGAAAGTGCGCCAGTACCCAGGGCGGTTTGAGGATGCGGGAAAAAGGTGATCACTGCTATATCGCAGACGTCAAACAGAAGAGGAGCACTAAGTGGACTGATCCCAGTACGAGAATCGATCAGCACAACCTGAGGCTGAATACGAAGATCCTTGATTCCCTCAAGTAGCTGATGGAGTGGATTCGGCTGCTCTCTATACCATGCAGATGGGTCGAGCAAACTGAGCTGACGGGCATAATCCGCACTTGGAAGCCCCGCTGGAAGAAGGTACAAGGGCAGAGTGTCAGATACTTGTATCAGATGGGAGGTAGTGTCGACATTTTCACCCATATCGAGTTGCAGCAGCAGCGGAACGATACCCTGGTCTTGGCGAACATCACTCTCGCACCCAAAGAGAGCAGCCAGGCCGGGAGCCTCCAAATCCATGTCAAGGCAGAGCACGGAGTGCCCTTGCCCTGCGAGGGCTTGTGCCGCGTACGCCAACGCCGTGGAGCGGCCAACGCCGCCACGAAGAGAAAAGAAGGTCGTTACGATCGGCGGTTCCAGAAACTCGTCGAGATCCGAAGGAAGGATAATGTCTTCAGGAGTTCCGGCTTGTCCGCGAGCTAGTGATTGAGGCCACAGAGGAACGTTGTCTAGAGGGGTATCGAGGAAACTGTCCCCTTCGAGCTCCAGCTCGTCCCTTGTTAGAGCATCGAACCATTGTATCTCGTCGGCAGGAAGGCCGGTTAGTACGAGGCGCCGGCGCTCATCGGACGCCATGTCTGCAAACGAGTCCGAGATTACAGCCACCCGCCACCCGCGGAATGGATCGGGTTGTACCCGAACCTCATAGCCCTGTACGTGCGAGTCATCAAGGTTCCGCTCGACAGCCTGTCGAAGCTCCTCGACAGTCATGGCTTCAGTCCCATACGCCTCACGGCCTTCTTAGTCGCTTGCTTATGTATGCTACTAGCGCAGACCCACCATCGTAGGTTGATATGAAGTCCATGCCCGCCGGAAGAGAAACCTGGTACCGAAGAGCCACATCCCGTTCCATCGCGAACTTCCGCAGGTTCGGAGGAAGATCGCTGCCCTTGATGCCTGATAGTTCCAGGAGGCCGATGAGATCATGACCTGCATAGGTCTTGGGTGTTCTGTGGCCCCTCTGGCGAGCGAGTGCCTTGGCGTAGGCTTCAACGACGTACCCCATCATGTAGACGGCGCCGATGCGGCGGTCGGCATCACGAAGCTTCCGAGCGTCGGATCCTCTCTCCCGACCTACGTTCTTCCAGTGCTCGGCGTCCGGATGTAGCGTCAACTGCTGACCCGATCGTGCTTGAAGCGGCGGGAGCTTGTCGACTGGAACCGAGCCGGTCGCCTGGCTACGCGCTCCACTCGCTCCCCTTATCAGTAGTTACCTAAGCTATCTATTTGGGCAAAACACCCTAACTTCACCCATGGTCCAGTAGCCTACCGAGATGGGCTGTCGTGCTCCAAGTCGCCACTACCTAAAATTTAGGTTCAGTGCCCGGTAGAGGGTGGACCGGCCGACGCTCAGATGACGGGCGATCGCGGTCACGGATTCGCCGCGGCTCGGCGGTCGCGGGCGATGGGCAGCACGTCGTCATCGACGGTGCGGGGGCGGCCGTCACGCCGTCCCTGGGCCTGGGGCGGCGCGCAGCCCGTCGAGGGTGCGCTCGCGGGCTCGGAACCCGTGCAGGCAGGGGTCAGCGTGGGGCTGGGGACCCGGCGCCTGGTGGTGCTAAACCTTGCGGTAGCGGCGGACCGCGAGGGGGGCGAAGACGGCCAGGATGGCGATGCTCCAAAGGACGGTCCAGATGAGGTTGGTGGCGATGGGACCGCCTTCGGTGAGGGCCCGGACGGCGTTGGCGGCCCGGGTGATGGGCTGGACGTTGGCGAAGGCCTGCAGCCAGCCGGGCATGCTCTGGGTCGAGGTGAAGACCGAGCTGGCGAACACCAGCGGGAAGATGGGCAGGAAGCCGGCGAGCTGCGCGGTCTCCGGGTCGGCGACGGTGAGCCCGATGAGGGCGAACACCCAGGACAGGGTGTATCCGAGCAGCAGGGCGACGAAGACGGCGGCCACGGCGGGCAGGAAGCCGTTGTGGAAGCGGAAGCCGACGGCGATGCCGACGACGATCATCAGCAGGACCACGAAGACGTTGCGGGCCAGATCGGCGATGGTTCTTCCGGCGAGTACGGCCGAGCGGGACATGGGCAGGGACTGGAACCGGTCGATGATGCCTTTGCTCATGTCCTCGGACAGCCCGACCGCGGTGGAGGTAGCGCCGAACACGACCGTTTGCACGATGATGCCCGGGATCAGGTAGTCGACGTAGCTGATCCCGGGGATGTGGATGGCGCCGCCGAAGACGTAGCGGAACAGCAGCACGAACATGACCGGCTGGATGGTGGCGAAGACCAGCAGCTGGGGGGTGCGGGCGATGCGGGTCAGGTTGCGGCGGGCGATGACCAGGGCGTCGGCGAAGATGGCCGAGCGCGGGAGCCTGACCGGCTCGATCGCGGTCAGCTCCTCCGGTTGCGCTGGCGGGAGGGCGGGGCCGGCCGGGACGGCGGTCATGCGGCGCTCCGTGCAGGCTGGGGGGTGCGGGGTGTGGTGGTAAGCGGGGCGGCGAGGTCGTCGTCGCCGGTGCTGCGCCCGGTGAGCGAGAGGAACACGTCGTCGAGCGAGGGCCGCCGCAGTCCCAGGTCCACCGGGACGATCCCGGCGGTGTCCAGGACGCGCAGGGCGGCCATCAGGTCGCGGACCGGGTCGCAGACCGGGATGGTGATCTGTGCGTGGGCCTGGTCGATGGCCGGTGCGCCGCAGCCGATGCCGCGCAGCGCCGCTGTGGCCTGGTCAAGCTCGGCGGCCGGCACCTCTACCGCGATCAGGTCGCTGCCGAGCCGTGCCTTGAGCTCATCGGAGGTGCCTGAGGCGATCACCTGGCCCCGGTCGATGACGACGCTGTGGTTCGCGAGCTGGTCGGCTTCTTCCAGGTACTGGGTGGTGAGCAGCACGGTGGTTCCCCCGGCCACCAGATCGCGGATGAAGGACCACATGTCGAGCCGGGTGCGGGGATCGAGCCCGGTGGTCGGCTCGTCGAGGATCAGGACCCGGGGCCGGCCGACCAGGCTGGCGCCAAGGTCGAGGCGGCGGCGCATGCCGCCCGAATAGGTCTTCACCGGACGGTCCGCTGCCTCCACGAGCCCGAGGCGCTCGAGCGACTCCTCGGCCCGGGCCTTGGCCAGCTTGGCCCCCAGCCGGTAGAGCCGGCCGACCATGACCAGGTTTTCCCGGCCGGTGAGCGTCTCGTCCACCGCCGCGTACTGGCCGGCCAGCCCGATCAGGCTGCGCACGGTGTTCGGGTCCTTCTGCACGTCCACGCCGCTGATCCGGGCCCGCCCGGTGTCGGGGGCGAGCAAGGTGGCCAGGATCCGCACCAGGGTGGTCTTGCCCGCCCCGTTCGGGCCGAGCAGGCCCTGCACGGTCCCCGCCGGGACGCTTATGTCCACGCCGGCCAGCGCCTTGGTCTCACCGAAGGACTTGCTGACACCCTCCACCTCGATCATGGCGCCGCGACCCGGCGAACTAGTGGTCGCTGTCATGTGAACCTCTCGAATCCGTAAGTCGCGTGATCCCGGCACGGTGGCGTCCCGCACTCCCGCTCCAGCAGGATACCGCCTCTCCCAGAACTGCGCACAATGTGTGATTGTCATGCTAAGGTACAATCACAGTAGTTGGCAAATTGGTAGGATGGCTGGATGATGACGGATGCGACTGGCCCCCCGACGCCCACGCCCCTGGGCGAGCGTCCCAGCTTCCTGCTCGCCCAGCTCGGCCTCCACGCCGCCGCGCGGTTTGCCGAACGGCTGGCGCCGCTGGGCCTGCACCCCCGGCACTTCGGCCTGGTCACCCACGTGGCAGGAGGCGACGGACAGACCCAGCAACAACTCGCCGACAAGATGGGCATCCACCGTAACGTCATGGTCGGGCTCCTCGACGACCTCGAAGACCGGGGACTGGTGCAGCGACGACGCCACCCCGCCGACCGGCGCGCCCACGCGCTTCACCTCACCGAAGCGGCCCGCGATCTGCTCGCCCAAGCCCAACACGCCGCCGACGAATACGACGCCGAACTGCTCGCCGCACTCGACGAAACCGACCAGGCCCGGCTGATCACGCTGCTGCAGCGCGTCACCGCACACGCCCGACTCCCTGCCGGTGTCCACCCCAACCTGGGACAAAGATCCTGTGACGTCGCTCCGGATGCCGCCCGGGCCTGCGGCGATGTGATCGTGACGAACGGCGTCGCGACCTAACGGTGGTTTGTTGACTACGGTGGCAGGTACAGGTGCAGCGGCCGCCCGGCCCCAACCCACTCAAGCGCCTGCTGCACCTGCGGGGGCGGCGGGCTGGCCGACCATCCGCGCCAGCAGCGCTGCAGCCACACCCACGGGGCCAGCCAGGCGCGCACCCGCCGCAGCGCCTTGGGCCACGACACCGCCACGCCCACCGCCGCGGTGCAGTCCGTCGGGATCGCGACGTTTCCGGGCCCCCCGCGCGGCCGCCTGGCCGGCGGCCGGCACCGACGGCAACGCCGCCGTGGCAGCAGGCGGCGCAGGCCCGGCCGCCGCCACCTCGGCCTGACCGGCATGCCAGCAAAACGAGAACGCGCAGCACACCAGCGTCCAGTGCCGGCGGATCGCCCGATCAGCGCGGACCTGGAAGTCGGCCCAGCCGAGCTCGTCCTTGACCTGCTTGTAGCCCTGCTCGACCCAGTTGCGCAGCCCGTACAGCCGCACGATCTCGCCGAGCTGGGCCTGCTGGGCGCGGCGCGAGGCGGGGCGAGCCAGGTTGGTCAGCAAATACCAGGTGGTCAGCTTGGGCAGCCGCTCTGGGTCGGTGGTGGCCACCACCAGCCGGTGCGGCCCCGCTGGCCCCCAGCCGCCCAGCACCGCGTCCGCGGCCCACCAGGTCTCGGTGTGGCCGTCACGGAAGCGGCGGGTGACCCGCCGCCACTGGCCGGGCGCCCGTGGGCCACCCCAGCCGAGCTCGCGGGCCGCCTCGATGGGGGTGTGCGCGGCCTCGGCCGGCGCCCAGGTGCCCTTGCGGGGCTTGAGCGCCAGCACGAACGCCACGCCTGCGCGACCCAGCGCCTCGACAAACCCGGGGTTGTCGCCGTAGAAGCAGTCGGCCACCACCGCCCGGAACGGGATCTTGGCCTGCTGGGCGGCCTCGACGAGCTCGGCGGCCAGCTTGGGCTTGGTCCGAAACCCCGGGTCGCTCTTGCCTTTCGCCAGCCTGGACGCCGGCGTGTAGGGCACCAGATGCAGCGGCCAGTAGCAGCGCGCGTCCGCCCACAGGCTGGTCACCGCCACGATGCCGTTGTCGGTCTTGCCGACCGACCCCAGGTACTGGCGGGCCACGTGCGCGGTGTGGCGGCCGTCTTTGCGGTCGCCGGTGTCGTCGATTACCAGCACCCCTTGGGCGTGTGGCGCGGTGGCTGGGTCCTGGCACAGCAACTGGATCCGCTGCTGGTTGACGGCTTGGTGGTCCCAGGTCGACTCCGACAAAAACCATTGCAGCCGCTGGACCTCGCGGTGTTGGGCGCCGGTGACCGGCTCGGCGTCGGCCAGCGCGGTCAGGGTCTTGTTGCGGTCACGGGGCAGCAGCAGGCCCTGCAGGTAGTCGCGCAGGCCGCGGCGCTGCGCCAGGCTGGACAGCAGGGGGTCGAACCGAGCCGCGTAGGCCTCCAGCGGGCCGGGTGCGGGTGGGCAGGGGCGGCGGGTGGTCATCGGCAGGTCAACTCCTGGCAGCGGGCAGGATCGTAGCAACCTCCAGTCTACCCAGCCCAACAAACTACCGCTACTGCTACGTTCGTCAAATCCGGTGCAGAAAGACGGGCTCTGCTGCCCTCACAGCCAGGCCGATGGTGCTCTGACCAGCAACGATCCGAGACAGAGCATATGTACCGCTTTTGAGGAACGTAGCACTAATGCTACGTTCGTCAAATCCGGTGCAGAAAGACGGGCTCTGCTGCCCTCACAGCCA
>WNFX01004705.1_pt1 | contig 13334 bp, 13 predicted proteins | sample 5400111 | NCBI WGS metagenome assembly WNFX01 (sample SAMN13153363, study PRJNA577476) | soil metagenome | isolation source: 40 cm soil or saprolite under grassland replicate 1 | place: USA:California | collected 2016-06-15
TCCTCCAACGACCGAGCGGCGCTCCCGAGGTAGAGGCGCGCCACCTCCGGGTCGTCCAACAGATCCCGAGCCACCCCCTCGAGGCGCACCGCACCGGTCTCCATCACCGCGCCGCGGCCGGCGATCTCCAGCCCCGAACGCGCATTCTGCTCGACCAACAGCACCGTCGCGCCCGCATCGTTGAGCTGTCGGATCGTCAGGAACACCACTCGACGCGCCTTCGGGTCCAGTCCCATCGAGGGTTCGTCCATCAGCACCACCCGGGGCTCAAGCATCATCGCCCGCGCGATCTCGACGAGCTTCTGTTCACCGCCCGACAGCGATCCTGCGCGCTCGCGGCGGCGCTCGCGGACGATGGGGAACCGCACCGCGATCTCGTCGACCCGCTTTCGGAGCGCGGCGCGTGACAGCACGTACCCGCCCATCAGCACGTTGTCCCACACGTTCATCGAAGGGAAGAGGCTCCGCTCCTGCGGCACGTGGACGACGCCGCGATCCAGGATCTGGCGCGCCGACCGGCCCGAGATCAGTTCGCCGTCCAGCGCCACGCCGCCCGCGCGCGGACGTAGCAGCCCGCTCACCACCTTGAGCACGGTGGACTTGCCGGCGCCGTTCGGACCGATGACGCACGTCACGCTCCCGCGTTCGACGTCCAGGTCGACCCCCCGCAAGATGTCGCCCCTGTCGTAGCCGGCGAACAAGCCTCGGATCGAGAGGACCACGTCCATCGTCGGTCAGCCCCCCAGGTACGCTTCGAGCACCGCGGGGTTCGCCCGGACGTCGGCGGGATGCCCCTCCGCGATCTTGGCCCCGTGGTCGAGCACCACGATCGGATCACACAGACGCATCACGAGGTTCATGTCGTGCTCCACGACGAGGAAAGTGACGCCCTCGGTGTGGACGTCGCGGATGTGACGCTCCATCTGCTCGATCATGATCGGGTTGACGCCAGAGGCGGGCTCGTCCAGGAGGACCAGGCGGGGACGACCCATCAGCACGGTCGCGAACTCCAGCAGCTTCCGTTGGCCGAACGACAGCTCCCCGGCTTTGCGGTGCGCATGGCTCCCCAACCCGAAACGTTCCAGAAGCTCCCCGGCCCGTCCGGCGTCGATCCGCGGGATCCCCCGCCGGCCAAGAGCCCACGCAGGTTGTGCGACCGCCACCACGAGGTTCTCCACGAGCGTCATCTCCGGGAACACCCGTGCCTGTTGGAAGGTGCGGGATAGGCCACGACGGTAGAGGCGACGGGGGTTCGGGCGGCGGACGCGCCCGCCTTCGAACCGCACCATGCCGGAGTCGGCCCTCAGGTACCCGGTGATCATGTTGAAGACCGTGGTCTTCCCCGACCCGTTGGGCCCGATCAGACCGGTGATCGTCCCGGTGTCGACCGTGAACGTAGCCCCGCTCACCGCGGCGACCCCGCCGAACCGCTTGGACAGGCCGTCGACCTCAAGAAGCGTCTCGACGCTCACGGAACGATCTCCGTGGGGACCGGCGGGACCGTCGCCGCGGGTGGCGATGTCTCCCCGTCGCTCTTCGATCGAAACTTCGCGGCGAGGTCCTGGACCGAGGGGATGATCCCGCGCGGGAGCACCAGGATCACCAGGAGGAACACCCCTGAGTACAGGATCAGGTACCAACGTGCCGTGGTTGCGTTCTGCGCGAGCAGCTGTTGCGCCGGCACCAGCAGGAGCGCGCCGAGCAGCGGTCCCCAGAGCGTTCCCTTCCCGCCGAGGAAGACCATCAGCACCATGCCGATCGTGATCAGCGGGTCCACCGCGAACCGCGGATAGATGTAGGTGATGTAATACGCCCACACGCCGCCGATCATCGCCGTGATCCCGAGGCTCATGGCGAACGTGACGAGCTTCGCGACCTCGGTGTCGACCCCCAGGCCGCGCGCGCGGTCCTCGTCGTCGCGGATCGCGAACAGCATGAGCCCGAGCTTGGCCCGCCGGACGTACCAGCAGATGAAGACCGCGAACACGAAGATCGCCAGCAAGACGAGGTAGAACGGCCGCTCATAGGTGGCCACCGAGAACCGAGGCACGCCGATGCCCATGCCTTGGGAGCCTCGAGTGAACGAGCGCAGGAGGAACGCCAGGGTCTGCGCCACGAACAGCAGCGAGATCGTGACGATCGCGAACGTCACGCCCCGGGTACGGAACGCGACCCAGCCGATCGGGAGCGACAGGATGGCCACGCCGAGCCCGACGAGCGGAAGGACCAGGAACGGGGCGTCGCCGGGCGGGCCTCCGCTGGTCGGGAACAGGTTCGCGATCACGTAGGCGCCCACGCCGAAGAACGCGGCGTTGGCGAGCGAGATATAGCCCGAGTAGCCGCCCAGCAGGTTCCAGGCCGTCGCCAGCCCCGCGTACATCATGGTGAACACGGCGATGTTCACGACCCAGTTCGCCTGGAAGACGAAGGGGAACGCGGCAAGCGCGGTCAGGATCACGACGGTCACCGCAACACCGGAGCGGCTGACCGCCCTCACAACTTGCCCCGTTCGACGGCCCCGAACAGCCCTTGGGGCCGCACGACCAAGATCACGATCAGCAGGATGAAGAACGTGAGCTTCGCCGAGGTCGGAGAGATGTATGTCGCGAGCAGCGCCTGCGACACGCCCATCAGCATCGCTGCGACGACCGTGCCGGGGAGGCTGCCCATGCCGCCGAGCACGATGATGGTGAGGAGCAACGAGATCAGGTCGTAGTGACTTCCGGGGTTGAACGGCGTCACGACCCCGTAGACGGCACCGGCCGCGGCGGCCGTCGCGACGCTCAACCCGAACCCGATCGCGGCAACCTTCCGTTCGTCGACACCGAGCAAGGCCGCCGACGCCGGGTTCTGCACGGTCCCCCGGACGGCACGGCCAAACCTCGTCTTCGCGAGCATGAGCCCGAGCCCGGCGAGGATCACGATGGACAACGCGAAGGCGTATACCTGCACCTGAAGGACCGCGAACCCTCCGATCCTCCACGCTCTGTTCGCGTACGACGGGATCGTCGAGCGATAGGTCGTGGAGTACACGAGCCCGAGCACACCTTCGATCCCCAGCGCCACTGCCCAGGTCACGAGGAGCGAAAGTTCCTCCCGGTCACTCGGTCGGAGCGGTCGGATGAAGACCAGCTCGATCATCACCCCAAGGGCGAAGACGACCGGCACGACGAACAAGACCGACAGGAACGGATCAACGCTGAAGTGCGTGAACAACGTGTAGCTGAGGTACGCGCCGAGGATGATCATCACGCCCTGCGCGACGTTGATCACGCGCATGATCCCGAACGCGAGCGTCAGCCCGCTCGCCATCAGTGCGTAGACGCCTCCGGCCAGCAGCCCGAGGATGACGGCCTGCACGAACAGGCGCACGACGACCCCTCCTCGGCCCGAGCGCCCGCCGGGCTAGCCGCCCCAGTTCGGCTTGGGATACACGGGTGCGTGCAGGGCCACGTCCGCAGGGTAGACCGGGGTCAGCTTCTGGTCGATCCACTCGACGAGCATGTCGGATCCTTGAGGCATGCCGTACTGGTCCCAGCTGAGGTTGCCCTCCACCGTTGGCCACGTCCCGCTGTGCAGCGTGTTGGTGATCGTCTGGTTGTCGATCGAGCCGGTCTTCGCGGCAACCGACTGGATCAGCTGCCCGACCGCGTACGCCTCCGCCGATGTGGAGTCGATCCCGAAGGCGTCGCCCCCGTATCTGGTGGTGTACGCGTTGATGAAGTCCTGGTTCCCGCTTGCGTTCGAGTTGGGGAACCAGTCGCCGCAGCTGAAGATGCCGTTGACGTTATTCGCGCCGACCTTCGATGGGAACTCCACCGGTGAGCTCGCGCCGTTCGATAGGTACAGGAACTTCGGGTTGAAGTTCAGCGAGATCATCGATCTCACTTGCGCGTAGGCGTCGTCGGATTGCGTGCCGCCGACCCACATGTCCGGGCTCTTGGCCGCTACAGGCGAGACGATGGGCGTGAAGTTCGTCGTTTCGGGCGGGTAGATCGTCTTGGCGACGGTCTGGATGCCCGCAGCCTCGAACTTCGCCTGCATCGCGTCGGCGATCGGGGACGCGAACGGGTCGTCCAGCGAGACGTACGCGGCGGTCTTCGGCCGTTGATCCGCAGGGAGCGACAGGATCCAGTTCACGAAGGGATCGCCGCACGCGAGCACCGGCGCGGGCTGCACGAAGAACACGTTCGGGAGCTTCGCGGCGAACATGTCCGGGCCCCCGCCGGCCGGTTCGACGAACGAGTAGCCGTAGCGGTTCGCGATCTGCGCCGATGGCACGCTCAGGAGCGTCGAGAACGGTCCGAAGACGAGGTCCACGTGATCCTTCGTGATGAAGGTCTCGTAGTTCGTCACGGCTTGTCCCGGGTCGCTCGCGTCGTCCGCGATCTTGAGCTGGACCTGGCGCCCGAGGATCCCACCGTTCGCGTTCACCGTGTCCGCCCAGAGCTGGTATCCCCGCATCGCGGCCTTCCCGGGATCGGAGAAGTCACCCGTCTGCGACAGGGAGATCCCGATCACGATGGGTTGGCTCGAGGTGCTCCCGCTGACGCTGCTCGAGGAACTCGCACCGCTACTGCTCGAGCATGCCGCCAGGAGCCCGGCGACCAGAACCGCCAACAACGCCCCGCCTCGCCCGTGAGTCATGGCCCGTTCCTTCCCCCTCAGTCCCCGCTGCGCGATCCTGCCCGACTCTGCAATCGTTTGCAGCGTGGCAGCATCGTAGGGAGGGTCGGTCGGGTTGTCAATCGAGTGTCGGGGGGCCGGTGGAGCCTCGGACGACCAGCTCGGGAGCGAGCATCACCGTCTTCCGTTTCGACGAAGGGTCGGCGATCAGGGAAAGGAGCAGCTTCGCGGCTCGCCGTCCCAGCTCGTATTCGTCGATCCGCACGCTGGTGAGCGGTGGGCTGAGCCGATCGATGAACGCCATGTCGTTGAATCCGATGATGGAGACGTCCTCCGGGCACGACAGGCCCATCGCGTCGGCGGCGTCGAGGACGCCCAGCGCGACGAGGTCGTTCGCCGCGACGATCGCGGATGGCCTCGCGGCAGCGCCCAGAACCGCGGGGGCAGCCTCGCGTCCCGCGTCGATCGTGAATCCCTGGGCTTCGGCGGTCGGCCCCGGCTCCAGACCGCGGGCACGCAGGGCCTTCAGGAACCCTTCGGCCCTGCGAGCTCCCGAGGACGTGACCGTGGGACCACCGACGTGGCCGATGCGGCGGTGTCCCTGCGCGTACAGGTGCTCGACCGCGAGCGCCATGCCTGCGCGGTCGTCGGGGATCACGGCTGCGACTCGGCCGCGATCGACGGTCCGATTCACGAGCACGAAGGGGACCTCAGCGGCGATCAACGCGTCGATGACGCGGTCCCGACGCCGCGCGGTAGCCAGCAGGAGACCGTCGACCTGTCGCTCGAGCATGACGTCGCGATGGCGTCGTTCCTGATCTGGATCGTTGTCCGTATCTGCCAAGACGAGCGTGAAGCCCGCTTCATGCAACGAGTCCTCGGCGCCGCGCACCATCCGGGGGAAGAACGGGTTCGTGATGTCCGGGATCAGCATCCCGACCGTGAACGAGCGGCGCATCTTCAAGCCCCGCGCCACGCGGTTCACGCGGTAGCCGAGCGCGTCGGCGGCCTCCCGGACCCGTTCGACGGTCTCGGGACTCACCATCCCGGCCGTCCGTTCGTTGAGGGCGCGCGACGCCGTCGCGGTGTGGACCCCGGCGAGCCTGGCGACGTCCTTCAGGTTCGCGGGCGCCATGGCACGGGAGTCTAGGACCGGCCGCGGTGTCAGCCGCTGGCGGCCACCACGGCTCGGACGATCCCCTCGACCGAGGGAATGGTCGCGTCCTCGAGCTCGTCGGCTGCCGGGAGTGGGACGTGCGGCGTGGTGATCCGCACGATCGGTCCATCGAGGTCGTCGAAGAGCTCCTCCGCGACGATCGACGCGATCTCTGCTCCCCAGCCGCACAACCGAGGATTCTCCTCGACCGTGAACATGCGCGATGTCTTCGAGACCGACGAGCCGATCGTCGACATGTCGAGCGGAACCAGCGAACGCACGTCGATCACCTCGGCGTCGACGCCCTCCGCGCTGAGCTGCTCGGCCGCCTCCAACGCGCGAGGCACCATCGCGGCGAGCGCCACGATCGTGACGTCCTCGCCGGCACGACGTACCAGGGCGCGACCAGGCTCCTCCACATGTTCACCCTCCGGGACCTCTCCTTTGGATGCGTAGAGGGACTTGTGCTCGAAGACGATGACCGGGTCCGGATCGCGGATCGCGCCGGCCAGCAGCCCCTTCGCATCCGCCGGGGTTGCAGGCGCCACGACCTTGAGGCCGGGAACGGCCATCGCCCAGCTCTCGAGGCTCTGGGAATGTTGTGCGCCGAACCGCGAGCCCGCACCGTTCGCCGTGCGGATCACGAGCGGGATCGAGACCTGTCCGTTCGTCATGTATCGCGTCTTGGCGATCTGGTTCGCGATCAGATCCCAGCACGTGGCCAGGAAGTCGGAGAACATGATCTCCGCGATCGGACGGAGCCCCGTCATCGCGGCGCCCATCGCCGCCCCGACGATCGCCTCCTCCGAGATCGGCGTGTCGCGGACGCGCTCGGGTCCGAACCGCTCGAGCAACCCGACCGTGGCCTTGAAGGCGCCGCCGGCGTCGGCCACGTCCTCGCCGAGCAGGAACACGAACGGGTCGCGTTCCATCTCCTGCGCGATGCCCTCGGCGACTGCCTGCCGGTACGTCAGTTCCGCCACGCCGATCCTCCATCGCTCCAGACGTCCCGGTCGATGACTGACACCGACGGTCTCGGCGATGCCGTGGCGATCTCGGTCGCTTCGTCGACCTCGCGGTCAACATCGGCGTCTATCGCGGTGAGCATCTCCGTGGGCGCCCCGGCTGCCTCGAGGGTCGCCCGGAAGAGAAGGACCGGATCGCGCGCGAACCACTCCTGCACCTCGGAATCCGGCCGGTACTTCGCCGGATCTGCGCGCGAGTGGCCGCCGTGTCGATACGTGACGGCCTCGACCAGCGACGGGCCCTGGCCATCGCGCGCTCGGCCGATGGTCGATCGCGCAACATCGAGCATCGCGTCCGCGTCGTTCCCGTCCACGAGGATGGACTCCAAGCCGTAGGCGGAGGCGCGGTCCGCCGCGGGATGCTTCACGGCGGTCACAGCCTCGATCGGCGTGTACTCCATGTAGAGGTTGTTCTCGCACACGAACACCACCGGCAGACGCCACACGGCTGCCAGGTTCAGCGCTTCGTGGAACGCTCCGATGTTCGTAGCGCCGTCACCGAAGAAACAGACAACGACCTGACCGGAGCCCCGCACCTGCGCCGACCACGCGGCTCCGGCGGCGATCGGCAGATGCGCCCCGACGATCGCGTAGGAACCCATCATCCCGTGCGCGACGCTGGTGAGGTGCATCGAGCCGCCCTTCCCGGCCATCAAGCCACCCTCACGTCCGAGCAGCTCTGCCATCACGGGCGCCATCGGGACCCCTCGAGCGAGCGTGTGGTCGTGTCCCCGATAGGTGCAGAACGTGTAGTCGTCGGCGCGCATCGCCACGCCGTACGTCGCGGCGATCGCCTCCTGACCGAGCCCCAGGTGACTCGTCCCCTTCACCAGGTTCTGCAGGAACAGGTCGTAGGCGCGCTTCTCGAAGGCGCGCAGTCGCACCATCAACCGGTACACCTCGATCCGGTCGGGATCGATGCCCGGTACGGGCCGCGCCGCCCCGGTGGTCACGTCCTCCAACCCCATCTCCTCCCGACTCAGTACGGGTTCGCGACGACGAGCTGCTCGGCGGGGAAGAGCGTGAGCAGCTCGTGACCGTCTTCCATGACGACGATCTCCTCCTCGATCCGTGCTGCGGAGTGTCCGTCATCGGCGGGGCAGTACGTCTCGAGCGCGAAGACCATCCCTTCCCGCAGCTCGATCGGGTGATCGAGCGAATTCAAACGGCTGATGATCGGCCGCTCGTGCAGCGCGAGGCCGAGACCGTGCCCGAACTGCAACCCGAACGCCTCCATCTCGTCGGCGAACCCGAACTCCCTCGCCGTCGGCCACATCGCCGCCAGCTGGTCGGTGGTGACACCCGGCTTCACGAGGTCGATCGACGCGTCCATCCACTCCCGCGCCTTCACGTACGCGTCTCGCTGACTGCCGGTCGCGCGGCCGACCGCGAACGTCCGGTAGTAACAGGTCCGGTAGCCGTTGAACGAATGGATGATGTCGAAGTAGGCCTGCTCGCCCGGCCGGATGATCCGGTCGGAGAAGATGTGTGGGTGAGGGCTGCATCGTTCGCCCGAGATCGCGTTCACACCTTCGACATCGTCCGACCCCATCCGATACAGCCGATCGTTCACCATCGCGACGATCTCGTTCTCACGCACGCCGGGCTTCAGCGCCTCGTAGATGTCCTGGTAGACCCCGTCGACCATCGCCGCAGCCGTCGAGAGGAGCATGATCTCGTCGCGTGACTTGATCTGCCGTGCGTCGAGCATGGTCTGCTGGCCGTCACGAACGTCGACACCCAGATCGGCGAGGGCGCCCATCATCGGGATCTCCGCGATGTCCACGCCGAGCGGCATGTCGCCGACGCCGGCTCCGTCCATGACCCCCTTCACCTCACGGGCGGCACGAGCGAAGAAGCCGGCATCCGGCGCGATCGACCCGCGCAGACCGGTCATCCCCGCGCGCGAATCCTCCGGCCGGAGCCAGGGCGAGTGGAGGCGGTGCGCCTTCGCGGCGGACCCGAAGTCCCAGAGCACGGGATCCGCGTCGCCGGCCAATACCGCGAAGCGCATCAGCTTGTCGCGCGCCCACTCGCCGATGTTCGTGCTCGTGAGGTAGCGGATGTTGTTCATGTCGAAGCACAGCAGCGCGCCCAGCTCCGAGGATCCCAGCGCGTCACGCGCACGTGCGAGCCGGTGCGTTCGGAGACGGTCGAAGTCGACGCGCTCCTCGAAATCGACGTGCATCGTTCCGGGCGCCGGGACACCGCTCTGGGCGAACTCCGACATCAGGCGTCCCGGCGCGCGGCCCGTGCGAGATCGTCGACCGGATGCAATCCGTCATCGACGTCGACCCGCTCCGGCTCCAGCTCGAGGCCTGCTCTAGCCGCCTCCAGCACGAGGAGGGCCGCGAAGTCCTCGTCTCCGTGTCCGCCATCCACAAGGGCGGTCACGATCTCATGCGCCGCGGCCGTGATCGGAAGCGGTACGGCAAGATCCCTGCCCGCCTCGAGCCCGAGCTCCAGATCCTTGCGAAGGAGGTGTCCCGTGAACGTGGGATGGAAGTCAAGGTTCACGAGGGCGGGTGTCTTGTAGCGAGTGAACGGCGAGCCCATCACCGAGTCGTTGATGAACGCCAACAGATCCGATCGAGCGACGCCCCCACGCTCGGCCAGCACCGTGATCTCTGCCAAACATGCGGCCACCACGCCGAGCAGCAGGTTGTGCGCGATCTTCACGAGCCGCGCCACATCGCCCTCGCCCACGTACGTCACGGACCGGCCGAGTACCCCGAGGTAGGGGCGGGCGATCTCGAAGGACTCTCGCGGCCCCGACACGACCAGGCTGAGCATCCCGGCGTTCGCCACCTTCGGGTTGCCGCTGACTGGCGCGGCCAGCATCGGCGTGCCGATCTCTTTGGCCCGGTGCCGCACCTGCACCGAAACGTCAGACGAGACCGTTGAACAATCGATCAGCAACCCCGGCCCGTGGGAGCCGGTCAACAGACCCGAGGGACCGTCGATCACGGCCAGCAGGTCGGCGTCTCCCCCGATCATCGTGAAGACGATGCTGCGGTCCGCCAGATCCGACGGGGCCTCCACCGCGGCGGCGCCGAGAGCCTCCAGCGGTTCGGTCTTCGCAGGGGTCCGGTTGTAGACGGCCACATCGTGACCAGAGCGGAGCAGTCGCTCGGCGAGCACGCTTCCCATCCGGCCGGCGCCGATCCACCCCAGCTTCGTGGAGGCTACATCGGACAAACCAGCACCCCCGGATCGCGAACATCACTCATGCAAACGATTGCACCAACGATGGCATACCGTGGCCGGGCATGTCAACCGCTCGGGCCGGGTGGAAGCCGGACGCTCCCTCGCGCTTACGGGATCTGCGCCACGTACTGGCCCTGTCCTGCGGCGCAGCCGCCGAGCAGGCACGCCTGGTCGCGGAGGTCCGTCCACGAGACGACCACATCGGCGCCCACCGCTGCAATCCCGCTGTAGTCGCCGATGAACCGAGTCGCACGGGGGAAGTCCGGATCGACCGTCGTGGCGAACCACGCGTTCCCCTGGGTCGGGTCCGAGAGCACGGACGTCGCCTCCGCTTCGGTGAACGAGAGCGACCCGGGCGACGTCTCCGTCGCAACGGTATAGCCGTACTCGTGGTTCGCCGCGTCGTATGACCGGTCGAAGAACCCGACGCGGAGGGACCCGTTGCTGTCGTACGCCGCCCATGGCATGAACTGATCGTTCGGCAGCGCGATCGCGGCCGGCGCGCTCCACGTCGCACCACCGTCCCACGTCTGGCTCACGATCACGTCGCTGTTCGTCACGGCCGCGTACGGGTCGGCCGGGACCGGGGCCGACGCGTTGCGGTCGTCGAACCACACCACCGCGAAATGGTTCCCGGTGGCGTCCGTCGGGTCGGCCGTGATGTTGCCCTGCATGAGCAGTCGGAACTCTGAGTCTTGAAGCGTCTGGCGGCCGTCGACGCTCACCGGGAAGTCGCCTTCGTTGATCCCGTCGTACGCCTGTCCGATCAGGTTCGGACCGTCCGCCAGCGTGCCGGTGGAGGGATCCAGCATCACCGAGTAGTGCTTCGTCCGACCGAGGTTCGTGGCGCCGTCCGGCGTGTACTCGTACGTGTCGTAGAAGGTCGCAAGTACCTCGCCCGACGGCGAGACCGCGATCGCGTTCCCCCACGTCTGGTCGCAGGCCGTCGGCGCGGTGAGCCCGACGCACGTCGGATCGGATCCCGAGACGTTCGCCGGCTTGGTCCACGAGACTCCCCCGTCGTGGCTCGCCTGGGCCACCATCGGCGCCGACCGGATGATCACGTGCGGTCCGAACACGTACCGGATCCAGGTGACGATCACGTTGCCGTCGCCCCATGCGGTCAGCACGGGGTGGTCCGGAAACACCGACGTGCTGAAGAACGAGCCCTTGCCGGCGGCCGTTCGCACCTGCGTCCAGTGTGCGCCGCCGTCGGTCGAATGCGCGACGAGGACGTCGGGAAGATTGGAACCGGCGTTCCCGAGCGTCGCGAAGTAGACGTTCCCCTGGTCGTCGAAGGCGATCGAGGGATCGCCGGTCCCCGTGTACCCCTTGAACGGCACCGGGTGCGTGGTCCAGGTGGCGCCGGCGTCGAACGTGACCTTGGCGCGAGAGAACACGTACGCGGCGACCTGCCCGCCGTTCGAGACCTTCAGCTGGTAGTCGTTGGCGCTCGCGACCCAGTGGTCCGGATCCGTGGGATCGACCGCGATCGCTTCCTCGTTGTGGATCCCGACACCCGCCTCGCAGTCGATCGGGTAGTCGGTGGCGCCGCTCGGGCGCGCGATGCTGCAGATCGGGTTCGGCGGATTCTTGTAGGTAGCGGCCGCTCCGACGCCGGGAGCGACCTGTGGCGTCGACTTCGGGCCCACCGCCGGCGATGCGGCGGCGGTGAGCGAGCCGATCAAGGCGACGACGGTGGCGAACGCGAGAACGGTCAGGCCTCGGCGCATGATCCCCTCCCCAAAGGTGTGCGCGATACGACCGGATCGGTTCCAACCTAGGAGGGGACGCATGAAACCGTCAAGCATCGCGCAAGGGCCGGACGTGCTGCCCGTCACGGCGGTGTGTGAACCATATGGTAATTCATATGCTATGGTCGTTCACATGGCTCGCCGACAGGTGCTCGTGCAGCTCGACGACGCTCGGCTGGCGGCTCTCGACCGGCTGGCCGGAGTCCGCACCGAGAGCCGGAGCAGCGTGATCCGTCAGGCGCTCGATCTGTATCTCGAGTCGATCGACGAAGGGATCGCCGATCTTCGCTACGCAGACGCATATCGGCGGATCCCCGAAGACCTCGATGAGCTCGCAGGGCTCCGTTCGCTCGGGGTGGCCGCCTGGCCCGAACGCTGAGGCGTGCGTGCGGCGCGGCGAGATCCACTGGGCCACGTTGCCGTCTTCGATAGGGCGGCGACCGGTCCTGCTGGTAACGAGGACGGCCGCAATCGCCGTGCGGACCGCCGTCACGGTCGCCCCGATCACCCGGACGATCCGAGGCATCCCCACCGAGGTACCGCTCGGACGCGAGCACGGCCTACGGGCACGCTCGGTCGCAAGCTGCGATTCGCTGCAAACCATCCCCAAGGACGTCCTCCAGACGCGTCCCATCGGAACTCTGTCGGGAGAAGAGCTCGCGGCGCTCGATCGAGCACTCCGCTTCGCGCTCGGGATCCGCGCCTAGGATCGCCGCTCGGCGGGATCCGCCTTCAGTCGCTTTCCCTACGCACCCACTTCGCAGGCACGATCCCCTGGTGCGTCAGGAAGTCGTATGCCGGAGCCACCTCCGGAGGGACACCGGGCTCGACGTCCCACCAGGACGAGCACTCCGGGCACTGCCACTCCGTCGGTACCGAGGCGGACCGCTGCTCCATCGGAGGGTTGCACACGTGTAGCTCTTCCATCAGGTTGACCCTAGCTCGTCAGCGGTCGATCGGGGGTCCGCAACCCATGCTTCAGGCAGCTTCCAGCTCGGCCGGCTGAACGACGATCGTCAGCATGTCCGCTCCGCGCCACACGAGGACCCGCATCGGGCCGCCGAGAGCCTCGCCCACCATCAACCGCTGCAGGTCCGCGACGTCCTCGATCGGGGTGCCGTCGACCTCGAGGATGATGTCGCCCGGACGGAATCCGGTTCGCGCGGCGGGACTGTCGGCCACCACCTCCACGACCTCGACCCCATTCGTCCGTCGGACGCTGGCGGCGGCGCGTGGGGGCAGCGGGCGGCTCCCCCCGGCGACCCCGATGTAGGCGCGACGGACGCGGCCGTCACGCATCAACGCCGAGATGATCTTCCGGGTCGCGTCGTCGATCGGTACGGCGAGCCCGAGGCCGATCCCGGCGACGGCCGTGTTGATCCCGACGACCGTTCCTCGGCCATCCGCGAGCGCACCGCCGGAGTTGCCGGGGTTGAGCGCGGCATCGGTCTGGATCACGTTCTCGACGAGCCTCGTCGCGCGGCCCGAGCTGAGCGGCAACGCGCGTCCGAGCGCACTCACCACCCCGGCCGTCACCGAGCCGGAGAATCCGAGCGGGTTCCCGAT
>WNFX01021855.1_pt1 | contig 13332 bp, 16 predicted proteins | sample 5400111 | NCBI WGS metagenome assembly WNFX01 (sample SAMN13153363, study PRJNA577476) | soil metagenome | isolation source: 40 cm soil or saprolite under grassland replicate 1 | place: USA:California | collected 2016-06-15
ATCGACTTTGCGATGTCGAGACCAATCGTCGTGACAGCTTGCATGGCCCAGTCCTCCGAATCAGGTCACCCCCTTGGCGACCACGGTCCGTGGCACTTACGTGCCGGTGGAGGAGCCGTCCACAGCATCATAACCGGACGTGAGCAGATGCAGCAAAAACCCTTTACTCGATCACCTCGTTGGCCTGCGCGAGCAGGTTCGGAGGAACAGTTACACCGATCGCGCTCGCCGTCGATAGGTTGATGACCAGTTCGAACTGGGTCGGCTGCACGACCGGCATGTCCGCCGGTTTCTCTCCATTGAGAATGCGGCCGGCATAGATGCCGACCTCGCGATAGCGCGCGGATTGGCTCGCTCCATAACTCATGAGCCCACCGACTTCGGAAAATTCGCGCAGATAGTAGACGGTTGGAAGCAGATAACGCGTCGCAAGCGTCGCGATTTGCACGCGACGATCGAGGAACAACGGATCAGCACCGACAAGAACTGCGTCCGCCCTATCACGCACGAGCGCAGCACAGGCCATTTCAATCTCGCGGCTAGTCTTGGCTTTGTACACGTCGATATGCCGTCCGATCGCTTCTGCCGCCGTCTCCGTGTCCTTGGCCATAGTCTCTGCGGCAACCTGATTTGCGGGATTGATAAGGAGCGCGATCCGCGCGGCACTCGGCGTCAGCTCGTGCAGTAGACTCAACCGTTTGGCGCTCAGCTCGGCAGACATGTAGTTGATGCCGGTGAGATTCCCACCAGGGTGGCGAAGGCTTGCTACCATACCGGCTTTCACTGGATCGGTGCCGGCGGAAAAGACGATGGGAATGGTGGCGGTCGCTTTTTTTGCTGCCAGGGCAGCTTCCGTGGCGACCGGCGTGACAATCACGGCTACCTGACGCTTCACCAGATCGGTCGCCATTTCCTCAAGCCGGCTATTCTCACCGTGCGCCCAACGGAATTCGATTGCGACGTTCCTGCCCTCCGTGTAGCCGGCCTCGGCAAGGCCCTTTCGAAATGCTGCGAGCAGGCTGGCGTTTGGCTCCGCCGAACCGGGATGCAGGAAGCCGACCACCGGCACCTTCACCTGCTGCGCATGCGTAACGAGCGGCCATGCTGCCGCGCCGCCGAGTAGAGTGATGAACTCGCGCCGTTGCATGAGGTGCCCTCGAACGAGGCCCACAATCTAGCACATCATTGGACGATGAGGCCTGTGCGGCGCAGCGAAAAATTCCTACTTATGTCGGTTCAGGGTCAAACTCGGCGGTAAGGGCACGTTCTCGACAGGTCCGGTCATGCCCAATTATCGGACTTTGCCGGTGCCGGCCGCCTCTTCTGGGATGTGCCAGTTTCGGACTTCGCGAGCGGGATCGCGCGGATCGAAGGAGATCCTTGGCACGGGAAAGAACTGGTCGAAAGTTTCCGCGGCGCCAGACCTCGCATCTCTGCGAGACGATGGACGGGCACAGCGCCGGCGCAGGGGGCATCCCGGCGAGCACCGGGTGGTATAGAATAGCTGCCCAGAGGGCAGCGCCATGGCCACTCCGGGGCAGGACCCGATCGAGCGTAGACTGGCCGCCATCCTGGCGGCCGACGTGGCTGGCTACAGCCGCTTGACCGGCCTGGACGAGGAGGGGACGCACGCCCGGCTCCAGGACCACCTGCGCTCGCTAGTCGATCCCAAAATCGCTGAGCACCGTGGACGGGTTGTCAAAAACACCGGAGATGGGCTGCTGGCCGAGTTCGGCAGCGTAGTGGACGCGGTGCGTTGTGCTCTCGACGTCCAGCGGGGTATGGCCCAGCGGAACAAGGACGTGCCGCAGGAAAGGCGGATCGAGTTTCGTATCGGCATCAACGTTGGCGACGTCATGATCGACCGTGGCGACGTCTTTGGGGATAGCGTGAACGTGGCGGCGCGTCTGGAAGGGCTTGCGGAGGCTGGTGGGATCTGCGTGTCGCGTCGAGTGCTCGAAGACGTCCAGCGCAAGCTCGAGATTGCCTTCGAGGACGCAGGCGAGCAGCAGCTCAAGAATATCGAGGGATCGGTTCGAGTTTACAGGCTGCGCCTTGGTGGTGCAGCCGCAACTAGGCGACCGGCCTTACCGCTCCCCGACAAGCCGTCGATTGCCGTCCTTCCGTTCCAAAACATGAGCGGCGACCCAGAGCAGGAATATTTTGCCGATGGGATTGTCGAAGACCTCATTATGGCACTGTCGCGCTTTCGCTGGTTGTTCGTGATCGCGCGGAACTCGAGCTTTACCTACAAAGGTCGCGCCGTAGATGTGAAACGGGTCGGCCGCGAACTGGGGGTTCGCTACGTACTCGAAGGCAGCGTGCGAAAGGCGGGAAACCTGATACGCATTGCAGGTCAGCTTATTGATGCCTCAACCGGAGCGCATCTATGGGCAGACCGTTTCGACGGCGAGCTTAAAGACATATTCCATCTTCAGGACCAAGTAACCGCGAGGGTAGTGACTGTGATCGCGCCAAAGTTGGTGGGAGCCGAGATCGAGCGCGCGCAGCGCAAGCCGACCGATAGGCTTGATGCCTACGATTATTATCTGCGAGGAGAAGCGAGCAGCCGCCCGTGGACGCGGGAAGCCAATAGTGAGGCCCTGCGGCTATACTGTAAGGCGATAGAACTCGATCCTGATTTCGCTTCGGCATACGGCCGGGCCGCGTTTTGCTATGTCCAGCGGAAAGCGAGAGGCTGGATGATCAATCGCGATCAAGAGATAGCCGAAGGAGCACGTCTCGCGAAACTAGCGGTGCGGTTGGCCAGGGATGATGCGGTCGCGCTTTGTTGGGGCGGGTATGCGCTCGCCTACCTTGTCCATGACCTCGAGAGCGGCGCTACTTTTCTCAATCGAGCACTCACGCTGAACCCCAACGACGATGCTGCCTGGGCTCTCAGCGGCTGGGTCAAAGCTTGGCTAGGTGAGCCGGAAGCGGCGATCCAGCAGTTGGCGCATGCGATGCGGCTCAGTCCGCTCGATCCCCTCACTTTCGTGATGCAGGCTGCGATTGGTTTCGCCCATTTCCTGGCTGGGCGATATGACGAGGGATCGTCATGGGCCGAGAGAGCATTACGCGAGAGGCCGGATTTTTTGCTGGCGTTGGTCCCTGCCGCGGTCAATAACGCTCTCGCCGGTTATTTGAGCGCGGCACAGAGGGCAACAACAGCGCTACGCAGGCTTAATCCGTCATTGCGAATTTCCAATATCGGCGATCTGATCCCTCTTCGACGACCGGAAGATCTTGCGAGATTGGCCGAGGGCCTGCGTAAAGCCGGGCTGCCGGAATGATCAGCATGGCCGCTGGCGCCGAGGTGATCGAATGAGGCGGGAGGTTGGTCGGCTTGGGCGGCGTCAATGTCCGGTTGGGGTCAAACCCGGTCTTCGCGTGTTTCCGCTCCACGTCCGCTTAGCCGCCGATTCTGTTGCAAGACTCGATGCATTTGCCAACGGAGCTCGTCCGTGAGTTTCTGCCGTGCCCTTGTCCCGCTCTGCCGTCGAGGGAGCTGCGGCATCGACGCATCAGCACCAACGCCTGACGCAACGCCTACACCGGGCAAGCGACTGCGACCGGCGGTGGGGCACGGCAGAGGAAGTTAACGAGCCGCCTCAGGTTCTGCGCGGTTGCGGTGATGCGCTTCATGTGCGCAAATCGCATCTCGATCTTCTTGCGCTCGCGAGATGACTGTCGGAAGGCCTCCGTGTTGGCCAGCGCTCGGACGCGATCGCGCACATCCTCGTTGAGGTCTCTTGTGACCTTGCGCACCACCGCCGTCGTGCACTTCGGCTTCAAGAAGCAGATCGAGCAGTCGTTCTTGCTGGCCCTGTAGTAGACGATGTGGCCCTGATCGATGTTGCCGCTGCTCGTCAGCTCTGCGCCACCTGGGCAAACGTAAATGTTGCGCTCCTGATCGAAGATGAAGTCGGCTCGGCTGAAGGTCCCATCGGAGCGCGTCGACTTGTCCCACACCGGAATGTGCGGTGTGATCTTGCGATCCACCAACCACTTGAGCAGCCTTACCGCGCCATAAACAGTGTCGCCTGCGAGCCTCTGTGGTCGAAGGTTGAAGCGGCGTCCGACGCGGTTCACCATGGTCTCGGTGATGGCGATCTCCGCCGTGCGGTTGGCACGGGTGCCCTCGGCGTCGACGATGATCCCGGCCTTGTTGTCGATGAGGTAGTTCGCATCATAGGCAAAAAATGGGTCCACGCCCGGCCTGGCAACCCATGTCGCCTGCGGATCGGTCAACGAGACTTCTTTGGGAGGTTTGCGCCGACTGCCGCCGCCGCTCGATCCGCCACCATCCCCGTCATCATTCTCCTCATTACTGCGGGCGGCATCGAGTGCCGCGAGGTACTCTCGAACCGCATGGGATGCTTCCTCCGCCTTCGGCCAGGCGATTGGCTGGTTACCGGGTACTCTCTTCTTCTTGTCCACATCCGCCTTGATCAGGCTCGCATCGATCGAGAACGCTTCACCGCCGACCAGCCCAGCCGCGATGCACATCGCCACTACGCCCTCAAACACCCGCCGCAAAGCATCACTCTCTCGAAAGCGCTCGTGCCGCGCGCGGCAGAACACCGAATGATCGGGGATTGTGTCCTCGATGCTGAGTTTGCAAAACCACCGGTACGCCAGATTGACCTGCGCCTCAGCACAAATCCGCCGCTCTGATCGGATTGCAAACACGTAGCCGACAATCAGCATCCGGATCATCAGCACTCGAGAATGGCGTCGATCTGGCGGACCAAGTGGTCGGGGGGCACGATTTTGTCGAGATCAAACGCATAGAAGAACTGCCCTTGTCCGTCCTCCCGCCGACCCATCATCTGCCGCTCCCGCCGATGCCCGTCTCAAACCAACGGAATCACGGTTCGCGAGTCGTCTCAATGGGAGTTTTGCAACAGAATCCCTTCAACACCGGACATATTTGGTGACTGTCGGCATGGCCGAGTCGTGCCAAGACCGGAAGTAGTCTCGGTACCGCCGCGTGCTGTCGCGTACCTGGCACACGGTCGCGCCAGACCGGAAAAGCAACAAAACGGTTGCGCGTCTCCGCGAGGCGGGTTCTGCTGAAGACCCGCGAATTGCGACATTCAGCGATATGATTGGCGATCTCCCACTTCCCGCTGTTCCGAACGTCAACCCCATGGAGGAGGAAGGGCGCATGAGCGCTCGTCTCGAATCATTTGCCCCGGAACGCCCCATCAGATCCACCGCCGCACCCGCGCCTTGTAGGCGCGGTAGGCATCGCCGAACTTGCGCTCCAGATAGCGCTCCTCCCGCGCCACGACGCCGACATTGATCACCCACATGAGCGGCACGATGAGCCCGACGGCCCACAGGCTTCCCGCCGCGACGCCTAAGCCCAGGTAGACCAGGGTCGTTCCCAGATAGAACGGGTTCCGCGTCCGCCGATAGATGCCGTCGACGACCAGCGCCGTCGCGGGCAGGGTCGGCGAAATGTTGGTGCCGGCGGCCAGAAAGCGCCGTGCGCCCATGGCGATCATGACAAAGCCGCCCGCCGCGAGCGCGGCTCCGCTGACTTGCGGGCTAACGGAAAGAAGGTGGGCGAGCACCTACAGGAGTTCGCTACACTTGCAAGGAAGGTGAGCACCGCGATGCGGGACACGCGCGCCGATGTGTTGAGCCGCCCGAGACATTGCTGGAGAATTAAAGAAGCGGCGCGAATTCTTTTAGCGATCTGATCGGCAAGCTCGGCGGGCCACGGATTGTGCGGAGATTGGGCACTGATTAAAAGGCGGCCGTTGGTAGCTATTCCGCTTAAGGGATAAACCTGTGTCTCTCAATCAAAGATCACACGTCACAATATGACTGTGGGCGCCTACTGCCAGCGATGAAGCAGAGGAACAGCTCGCATGTCCCTTCGGAGCAAGCCCAAGTTTCTAAAGACTAGCTAGGGTCAAAACTCATAAATCACAGAAGCCATTGAGCCCCAGCCGTTTTCGCCTTCCGGGTCTTTGGAACGGAAGCGAAAAGAACGAGTCGGATCAACAAGTTACGTTTTATGAGTCTGGACCCTAGATATCTTCGAATGGCTGGTGTGGTTAGCAGCCGTGTCTGATCTCGCGTGCGCCACGGTATCGTTATTTGTTTAGTCTAATCAAATGTTGATCTGCCGTACGGCCGCCGCCAGCGACGTTTCCAAACACGGAGCCTAAGTTGGGTCCAAGCAGCTTGACGGCTCCAAAAACGGCTAGTCCGGCTCCGGCCGCGATCAGGCAATACTCGATCGCCGCGGCGCCCGCCTCATCGCTCCCAAAGCGCATCGAGAGCTTGCGCAGCAACTTCAAATCCTTCACAGTTGAACCTCCAGGCAAGAGCAGTTGCCCCTGCTCGGCTGGCAATACCCACATTCAAGAACAAATGTTACGAGCCATTTCGAAAGAACGAGGGTATTTTTAACAAAATCTAGCGGTTATTTGCGGAGTGCGGCACGGTGGCGCTACTACCCGTGATGTTGAACGATTTGCGATAAGGTTGTCACGGCCGCCCAACATCCCACGCGCGACGCCTGAGCAAGCCGGGAAACGGCGACGATCCGAGCCTCATCGAGCCGGTGGCCGTTCATCCTCACGCGGGGACACGTTCATCGCCATGGCGCCGAGACACCGATGCTGGAACGCAGACCGAACTCACCGTGCTGGTTTCAGGAGCAGCCGCTGACTTGGTTTCACGGCTCCAAATTTTGGAATTGACTGGCGATCATCTTGTTTGATGGAACCAGAGTCCAAATGTTCAAGGATTTCCTTGATGCTCGCCAGCGATGCTGCCGTGTCGGCCGAGGTGTCGTGTTCGGAAGCTGTTCGTTCGGTTTCCAACGCCTCGATCGAATGCGTTGTTGAACGAAAGACGGGAATGGCAGCATCGGCATCGGCCTTCGCGTTTCCGTCGAGGTGCTGCCGCGCTGCGTTTGCAAGATATCTCGAGCGAGTTTCACCTACGGTATCGGCCGCGCGATCAATACGCGCGACTAGCGATTCGTCGAGCGTGATCTCGAGGCGCACTTTCCGCGTGCCCGGGGTATAGGGCACCAGCGCAATCATGAGCCCAGTGGAATCCGCGAGAAAAACCGGATCCGGTGTCAGCCGCGACAACGAGCGCACCTGCGGCAATTCGCGACCCGTGGTAATGATGCGCGCAATGTGATGGGAAAGCACTTCGGCGGCCTTGGCTATGACGGCGTCAGGGTCATTCGCCCCTGCGGTACAGCCCGGAAAATCGGGAAACGAAGCGCTATAAGCGCCGTTCTCTTCTTGGATCAGCGCGACGACTTGCATGACCGGATCTAATTCGGGGTCGAAATGTCGACGTCGATCTTCAGCATCGTGACGCTGTCGCTGCCATCCATTTTCACCTGTACGCTATCGGGCTCCATCCTGACGTGCTTGGCAATGGCCGCCAAGATCTCGTCCCGAAGCAAGGCAATCAGATCAGGCTTGCCGCGGAAGCTCCGCTCGTGTGCCAACAGCACCTGGAGCCGCTCGCGGGCAACCGAGGCGGGGCTGCGGCGGCGTAAAAAGCCAAAGTTCATGCGGCTCTCCGCCCGAACAGCCGATCCAACAGGCCCTTCTTATCACTCGGAATGGTCATAGCCACGGTTTCGCCCTGGAGCCTCTTCGCGGCGTCCATATACGCACGCGCCGGCGCACTCGATGCGTTGCTGAGTGTGACCGGTGAACCGATGTTCGAAGCGTGCAGCACTTCCAGGCTTTCTGGAATGATCCCGAGAAGCGGGATCGAGAGGATTTCGAGCACGTCTTCGATCGTCATCATCTCCCCGCGCAAGGCGCGAGCAGCGTCGTACCGCGCGATGAGAAGATGTTTCTCGATGCGCTCGCCCTTCTCGGCCTTCAGGGTTTTGGCATCGAGCAATCCGATGATGCGATCCGAATCGCGCACAGAGGAGACTTCCGGATTAGCGACCACAATAGCGATATCGGCGTGACGCATGGCAAGCGTGGCGCCTCTCTCGATCCCGGCGGGGCTATCGCAGATCACCCAATCGAATTTCCTGCGCAGAGCGGCGATCACTCGTGCAACGCCTTTCTCTGTGAGGGCGTCCTTATCGTGGGTCTGGGAGGCGGGAAGCAACGAAAGAGTATCGATGCGCTTGTCGCGGATGAGCGCCTGTGGGAGCTTGGCGACACCCTGGACGACGTTGATCAGATCGTACACCACCCGGCGTTCGGCACCCATCAGAAGATCGAGGTTGCGCAGGCCGATATCGAAATCGATTACGACGACGTTCTGCCCGAAACTAGCTATCGCGGCTCCTAGGGCGGCGGTAGACGTCGTCTTGCCCACGCCTCCCTTGCCGGATGTCACGACTACGACCTTACCCATTTCGCCGCCCTCCACCGCCGCTTCAATCAAATGCTGCCATCATCGGCGCGTTGCCTTCGAGCCAAGCCTGCACCGGCCGGCTACGCAGTGATGCATCGATGTCGTCGGCGGTCTTATAGAGGCCGTCGATCGCCAGAAGCTCGGCTTCGATCTTGCGGCAGAAGGTGCGCGCGCGGGCGTTGCCGCTCGAACCGCCCATGGCTCTACCTCGAAGGGAGCCGTAAATGTGGATCGAGGCGCCGGAAACGAGCGACCGCTGAAACGAAAACAGGGGCGCGACTGAGCTGTAATTGGCACCACAATCCTCGACCTCTCTGGTCTTAGGGATTTGGGCGCAATATGGTTAATGCAAAGTTAACGCAGCGCCGCGCAGAGCACGTTCCATTGCACGAATACGCCGTGGTGCTGGTCGGAGGCGCTTGCCCGACTCAACCCGTTTGGTTTAATCAATTGAAAGCGGCTCGATGAATGGCTCCCGTCACATGCTGATCGCCGAAAGATACGGGTCATGGCATCCCTGAAGGACAGCCGTGCCGATGCCCTCCCCAGCGCCGACCGCCTTCTCGGCGGGCTGGCCCAGCTGGGTATCACCATCCCCCGACTCGAAATGCTCCTCGCCACGCTGGCGGATCCCGATCTCGTTGAGAAACTAGCTAATCAAGCTGCGTCGGCGGCCCAAGCACTTGACGAGGCCCGGGCCTTAGCCAGGGAGGCGCAAGAGGACCGCACCGCTGCAGAAGCTGTGTGGGGTGAGGCAAACAGAATTAAGGCCGAGCTCGAAGCCGCGTATGCCGCCTACGACGCGCGATCCGCAGAGCTCGACAGCCGCGCCCATATGGCAGAGATACAGAGAGCGAGGCTTGCGGAACGCGATGCTTTTGTCACTGCGCGCGAAAGGGAGCTTGAGAAGATGCTGCACGATGTTGCCGCATTGAAGACCGAATATGAATCCAAGCTGGCGGCGATCGAGGCTATCATGAAAGCGCCAATTTCGACACCGATATAAGCGTCTGTCCTTCCTAACCGAGTGCCGCACCATGCGGGCCGTGTTACGCGCCTTGGCCAAACGCGCTGCTCGATTCTCGATGGCATAAAGGCAAGCCAAGGCACATGCGTCGGCTTTGATGCCCTGAACCGGTGCTAGGTGCCGCACCATCTATTGTCCGACACGTTGAGCGCCGACCCGCAATTTACCGTCTTTAAATGACCAGTAGGTTATTTTTAAATTGGTCAGAGCCACTGTTGCTTGCGACGAAGTCTTCCTGCTTGCCTTTGCCAGCGAACCGCAAGCACCTTGTACAGAATTTGGGTTTTCTGATGACTGACTACTATCCGATGATCGCTCGCTGCGTAGCAGATCTTGAAGAGAATGCTGCTGTCCGGCACGAGTTTTATTGGCTTGCGCGAGCCGAGTTGGCGGTGCAGCTAAGCGGCTTGGATCCGCCGATTACACAATCAGAGATAACATGCGAACGGCTAGCGTTGGACGAGGCCATCCGCAAAGTTGAGGCTGAGCGCCGCAAAGTTGAGGCTGAGCGTTTCCCGTCGACCGAAGCTCAACGTTTAGACCCCATCCGGGCAAGGCCGTCCACCCCAAATCGGCCGCGAGATCAGAGGAAAATCGACAGCAGACAAGCACCGACGACCTTCGTTTGTGCGCAGACATGCGTCTAATTTCGAAAGAACGGCAAGAGCAAGCCAGCGATACCATTAGTTTCCAACCGGCAACTAGATCAACGAGGCCGTTGATAGTTACACTCGGAGGGGCGCTCCTCGTCATTGCGCTGGCCATTATGCTATACGGACAAGGTCATCATTTTACGGCGCTACTCTTCGGAAGCCCGGTGGCACAACCCCACCACGCGGCAAATTTTTCGCCGATCACCTATTACGTCGGCCAACTCAGAGAACTAATCTCAACGGCAGACAGGCGCGTGCAAAAATAACCGGGCTGAACGTCCTTAGACAGGCGCATTGCAGCGGCCTACGGGAGTTGCTTGCGGCGATAGAGCAAGGATGATCCAGGAATTTCTCAGTAAGAAGGTGAAAAAAGCTAACCTCCGGCTCCACGGCACTAGCCTCCGGTCCCTCTATGACAACCGCGCCCCCGCAGATCCGGCCGGCGTTCCACCTCGCTGGCCATCCATTTACGTTGGGGATAACTTCCAGCTCGTCGAATTGTGAATTGACTCGACTTCGTCGAACCGGAAGCGCACAAGGTATTAGACGAGTACGCTCAAACAAAGCCAGCTTTCCCGCCGAGGGCTGGGGGATGCGTTAACTTGGGCGACTCTGGGAGGCGAGGGCTGTGGCAACGAGTAGTGAGTTTGCGATTCTGATCGTCGAGGATCAGAGTTTGATCGCTTTGGGTATAGAAGATGCGATCCGAGGGAGCGGGGGCGGCTTGGTCGGCTGCGCCGCCCGACTTTCCGAGGCGTTCGCCCTGATCGAAACCGCGTCCTGGGATGCGGCACTATTGGACATCAGGCTGGCGCACGGCGAGACGGCCTATCCTGTCGCCGAGCGGCTCCGCGCCATGGGAATCCCCTTTGCATTCCTTACGGCATGGGATGGCGACATTGACGCGCGCTATTGCGATGCGCCCGTCCTCAGCAAGCCGTTCAGCGAAGCGGAATTGCAAGACTGCCTGCGTATGCTGATTGGCAGCGGCCGTTACGCCGCCGGGGAACGGCGGGTAGCTTGAGACACTGAGGTCGTCCTCTCTGTCGAGCATTTGCGACTGCGCGAACGCAGTTCCCGCGCCATGCCGCCCGGCCGCATGCGCATTTCTCGCCGGCGAATTACGCAGGGCTGGCTTGTCGGTCGTGCGCAACTGATGGTGAAGCAGCAGATTTACGGTGTGCGGCCGTTTCACTCAGCATTACACATGGCAAGAGTTTCACCGGCTCTACCGCCTCACCAGCCGCGCAACGTTCTCGGCCATGGCTACAACACTTTTTGAGGGCGTGCTTAAGTCCTTCTGCTACTGCCCAGGTCGTGGCAGTGGCAATCCAGGCTTTCCCATGCGCCTCCGCCGCTCCTGCTCGCTAGAGTAGGCATGGATCGGATGGTGCCGTCCTATATTTGCAGCTGCCAGCACTGAATTTTGAGGCGCAAAAAAAGGCAATTTTCTACTATTCGGGACTTCGCACTAGGGACTAGACGAGCCGGATCGGTTTCGCCTTCGGCCGTCACGAGATGGGCTTCCGGCTGGTTCTTCTACCAATTGCCCCGGGGTATCGCACGGCTCAGGTTTCAGCAAGCATGGGGGCTCTGTCTTGGAAAGGAACGGATATCGGAGTGAGTTCCAGGATTGCGCTCCGTGAAAAGAGGCCCCACCCCCTTGCCCTGGGTCTCAAGTTGCGGCGGGGCGGGGCAGTCAACCGACACGGTTTCCATCTACGCCCATGCCGGTTTTCTCTGACCGGAGATCTAAGCCCTCACTTGCCGGAACGAGCGTTTAGATGAATTCTCCGCTGTAGAGCCCGGGCTAATTGTTGGGTCAGATTGGTTCGTTGCACTTCTGGAAAACGTGTGCTGGCAGTTGCCACGCTAGGTCGGCCTTTTTGAAGGTGGGAAGTGAGTACAGGGCTGGGTGAGTTAGGCTGCATCTCCTCGTCCCAATCCACAATCACCTGGGACGTTAATCCGAGAGAAGGCTTTGAGGACACGTTTTGGCGACTTCATGGCGATGGGACGGCCGGTGGCTCGACCCATGCCGCGCAGCGACGCCCCCTGCGAAGCGTTTTCGTACCAATCAAGTTGTGCCCTCCAGTAAAAGCGGATGGTGGGCATGGCGTTGGGGGGAACCGTTACCGGAGATGCTTTGATTGACCCCGTGGTACCGACCTGTCGAACCACTGACCTGTCATTTCGGTACTTGTTGTGGCCTTCCCGATACGTTCGCTGGCGATTGACTATCTTGGCTGACTCGCTCGGCCAGGGTCGGACAGCGGTTCTTTACCAAATGTTTACCATTATTTTGGCACCCTCTCAGCAGCGATGGTCGGGCAGCAATGCGCTGGAGGTACTATGCAAAGTCTCATATTTACTTGTCCACAGACGGGCCGCGCTATCAATGCTGGTATTACCACCGATCTCCAAAGTCTCCAGTCAGTTCAGACTGTGATAATGCGCCTCAAATGTCCAAACTGCGGAACGCCACATCAATTTCCAATCAAGCGTGGATACCTCGTCCAGTCGTCATATTGGCCCTTCATGAAACTTGTTCAGACAGATAGATTTGCGTGCCGCCCGGACAAGAAGCCGAACCAGTTATTGCCGACCAGGCTCTGTTGATCCAATTTCGATATCCGGTCAAAACGCCGGTCCCCTGGAAGAACGGAGAGATCAGCGGGGTCGCTGGTCCTGCGAGAGGTATTCATACGCTCCTGGCATATCGTCTAGTGGTTCATAGAGGCTCATCCACATCTTTGCTAACCGCAGCATTTCGGCCCGTTCTTCGGGATCATTGATGCGCTTTGCCCGAGACAAGCAATCAAATGCCTTGGACCGGCATTCCCTTCTTGACCAACGCATTGGGCCTCGTCCTCGCCTTTCAGATTCCTCCGCTCAACTCAACTCGAATACACGGTCAGCAACGCAAGTGGCCCGCCCAATTGGAACTGGCAAACGCCGCAGCCAATCCCATATTCAGTGCAAGCCAGTCGGGCATCTCCCTCCCCGTGCCCCAAGTCCGGCTGGCAAACGTGACCTGAAGCCTCCGGCCCCTTTTGGCGCGTGGTCCTGTAGACCTTCGAGGGTCACACCCAAGGATCTACTTTCACGTGTATTTGTCAGCCTGTTTGGTCATATCCGGGAATGGGATGACGCGCTGGAACCAATGGCCCCGACATCCTCATGTGAAGCGTGTTCAGAAGAAATCCCGATTCGAGTGTTCCCTCAATAATCAAGCCATCCTATCTTGCCAATATCGTCTGTATACCCCGTAATGGAACGCCC
>WNFX01021202.1_pt1 | contig 13327 bp, 15 predicted proteins | sample 5400111 | NCBI WGS metagenome assembly WNFX01 (sample SAMN13153363, study PRJNA577476) | soil metagenome | isolation source: 40 cm soil or saprolite under grassland replicate 1 | place: USA:California | collected 2016-06-15
AAGCCGCGCGAAATCGTCGCTCAACTGCTGAATACGCGGCTCGTGGCTGACAGCTGGGAACGGATATCCACCGGTGCGGCGCGGTTCAGTCGGATCTTCTCCACCATGCCCGTGCACATGATAGATGCGTTCAGCCTGGGCGTAATACGGCTCCAGCTCGTCATAGGAGATCGGCCATTCTGGTGAAATGCCGCCGTAATGTTTGATCTCGCCAAAATCCTGTTCGCGCAGGCGGAAGAGCGCAGCGCCGTAAAATTTCGTGTTGCCGCCCACGTAATAATTCGTGTGTGGATGTAATTCTTTTCCGTCCACGTCGCGCCACATTTCTTTCGTGTTGTATTTGGCGTCGACGTTCACCGCTTGTGGATTCCAGTTGTCCTTCTCGCGGGCGACGTAGTCACCACGTTCTAGAATCAAGATCCGCTTGCCGGAAGGAGCGAGGTGATACGCGAGCGTTCCGCCGCCGGCTCCTGTTCCGATGATGATCACGTCGAACCGATTGTCGTGGCTCATGACGGTCTCCTTTCAAGGTTCAGGCAGTTACTGGTGCATCGAGCTCATTGCTGTGGCAGCGGCCGTAAGAGGCGCAGTTCCAAAGTTGACGCTGAAACGCTTGCACCAGATCGTGACCGCACGATATTTCGCGAGATCAACATCAGCGGGCATTTCATAGTTCTGATCGCCAATGTTCCCCTTGAGAGAGCCGATCTCACGGAAACCGGCCTTCTTGACCATCTCGCTGTCACTGGCATCGTTAGCGGCAACAAGATAGACGCGAACGTCAGGGCCATTTGAAGTTTCAAAGTTGGTGAAACGGAGAATGCGTTTGCCGTTTGAAAGCTGGTAAACACTGGCGTTTCCTTTGCTGCCATGTGCGACGCTGTGGAACGAGCCCGAAGCCAGAATGGTTTCCGACGCGTTCGCGTTGGCTGAAGTGGGCATAGCTTCATTGACTTTGGCGTTGACGAACAGCCGCTCGGGCCGGAATGCCGCCCACAGAGCCACTGCTGCGATAAGAACCAAACCGTAGATCAATTTCTTGCGAGTCATGACATCGTCTCCTTTGAGAGTGATTGGTTTTAATAGAGTTGGTAGTTACAGTGGAAAATGCAGCGCCTGTCATTATCGTGGTGCAGCTTCGCGCAAAAGACCACGTGCTTGCCCCGCAGCCACAGATAGACTTGGGCGGCCAGCATCATTCCGAGCGGGGGCGCGGTGAAGTAAAGCCAAAGTGAGTTCCAGATTCGTCCTGACGCAGCTGACGCAAACGATCTTGCCGGGCTCATGCTCATGCCTGAGAACGGCGATTCGAGGGTGATGTAAGTTGCAACCAGAGCGCCGGCAATGACGCCCGTGAATCGCGCAATGCGCACGGAGTTCGAAACATTCAGGACCATGGTCATCATCAGAAACGAGATGACTACCTCCGCGACGAAGGCCACTCCGGTTCCACCGCTTCCCGGAACCGTTGCTGCATAACGCACGTTCTGATTCGCGATGGCTTCTCCCCAAATCAAAGTGCTAATCAATACTCCTAGCGTTCCGCCAATGAATTGCGCGATGACATAGAACGTCGCGTCCCACGGCTCAATCTTTCCCAGTCGGAAGAATGTCAAAGTGACTGACGGATTCAGATGCGCGCCCGATTGCTTGCCCCATGGTGAGTAAATGAGCGCAACTGCGGTCAGCCCCATGGCGACACCGGTCAGAAGACGGCGAACAAACGCGCTCGGAAGCATCTGCCGAAGCGCAGATCCGGGGTGCTGCAGCAGAACCGTAAAGCTACAAGCCGAGATCATGAAAATACCCAGGCACGCGGCTTCCATCAAATATTCTGGCCAGTGGCTGGTGGCGGCCGAGATCGCGCCCGCGTGCCAGGTCGGCCACGCGGGCCGCGTTCCGAGTCCAGTGGTCAGCCCTTGCGTAATTTCGTTTTGTGCTGCGGTTTGCATTTGCCCATCGGATTCGCGGCTAACAGTTTGGTGACAATCGAATCGATGAAATTCTTGCGAACGCCCGAAAATAGAAACTCTTGTCACCTTTTTTGCACGTCAGAATCTCAGAAGATTGGAGAAAGACTTGGGATCTCGGAAGTGTCCCGGACTGGAGGAGTCGTGGAGATTAGTTGCCTGGAAGTGATCCGGGAGCTCTCGAACTACATTGATAAGGATGTGACACCGGAGTTACGCGAACAGATCGTGGCGCATTTGCCTGGCTGCTTGCATTGCACCGCTGTTTATGTCGGATTGCGAAACACTATGACGCTTGTCGGAGACCGCCGGAGTTTCGAATTACCGGCAGGATTCAGTCAGCGCTTGCGCGCACGGCTAACGAAAATTTCCTGAGCTGCGCGCTGTCATTCTGTTACGCCTGTTGTCCCTGAGCTGCTTTGGCCCATCTACCGCCCCATCCCGGCGCCAATCTGTCCCGCATCTGCAAGCGTGCTCGCGAGGTGCGAGTCTTGACGTTCTCTTCCGAAATGCCCAGCGCTTTCGCAGTTTCCGCAATGCTCATCTGCTGCACGTCGCGAAGGACCAGGACAGTGCGGTATTTTTCAGCAAGAGATTGTAGAGCTTTGTTCAACGCCTCCCGCAACTCGGTTTGCTCCAGAACCTCAGAGGGAATCTGGCGCCAATCTGCGAAGTCAGTGGGAATGTAATCGCCTTCGTCCATTTGCTGGCCCTCGTCAATGGAGTCGTACAGCTGCCGGCGATCCTTACGCAACTTCATCCGCGATTCGTTGATCACGATTTGAATCAGCCACGTGCTGAACTTTGACTCCTGCCGGAAGCGTGCGAGATATTTGTAAGCCTTCAGTACCGCCTCTTGCGCGACGTCTTCCGCGTCGGCGTCGTTGCCCAATATCGAAACGGCTGACAGGAATACGCCACGCTCGTACGGCCGGATCAGTTCATAAAAGAGATCCGTCTCTCCCGCGAGCACGCGCTGAATCAGTTCATACTCGTGCGTGGCTTGAGGATCCAATGCCCGACAGGGTGCCTGCGCGATGCCGGTTTCAGACTCAATCGCCATGACATTCTAAGAAACGCTGAGCAATTCACGTGTTCAACTTTGCGGCTGGCTAGCTCTCGAAGCAGGGCCGTTCCACTCGCATCCACAAACCAGACTTTTTCCAGGTCCAGGGTGACGGCCTTTTTCTCCGACAACGCCTGCTCGCTTTGCCTTCGCACCTCATCCACCCACGGCCCAACCAGCCAGCCTTCCAGAGTCAGCTGAACCCTGTCGGCGGAGTCCTCAATAATCGAAATTCTCAGCACTGTTTATTTGCCTCCGAACACCATCACTAAAGGCATGCGCGATGCCAAGGTTGGGCCACGCAACGAAATTCGCTAAGTGATTGCCATGTGAGGAGATAACGGGAGGCGAGCGACGTAAGAGACCAGGCTTTCCACGAGATATCGTGGGCGAAGCCACGACGGTCTGTTCGTGGCCACGAGATATCGTGGGTTATGCCGTAGCGGAAGAGCGCTCGATGCCAAGCTTTTTCATCCGGCTTCGCAGCGTATTGGGATGGAGGTTAAGAATTCTGGCAGCCCCGCGCGGCCCTTCGATGACGCCGCGGGTTTCCTGCAGGACTTGAAGAATGTGAGACCGCTCGACGTTCTCAAGCGAACTGGAAGAATTTTCTGCAGCAAGCGAGGTGCTCTCGCCGAAAATATGTTCTACGCTGGCCTCACTGGTGATCGGCAGAAGATCATTGCCGAGCCGGAGAATGGAGCCAGAACACAACACTACCGCACGCTCGATCACATTCTGCAGCTCGCGAATATTTCCCGGCCAGGAATAGCGTGAGAGCGCATCCATGGTGTCCTGCGACATGCCGGTGATCTGCTTGCCGAACTGACGGCTGAACCTCTCAACGAAAAATGATGCGAGCAGCGGAATATCGGCGCTGCGCTCCCGAAGCGGGGGCAACGTAACCGGTAATACATTAACTCGGTAAAACAAGTCTGCGCGGAAACGGCCCTCCTGTACTGCTTTTTCCAGGTCGCGGTTGCTGGCCGCGATAATACGGACGTTCACCTCAATAGTGCGACTGCTGCCCAGCGGTTCGAACTCGTGCTCCTGAAGTACTCGGAGCAGTTTTACCTGGGTGTCCAGAGGGAGTTCGCTGACTTCGTCTAGGAAGAGGCTGCCGCCATCCGCCAATTCAAAGCGACCAGTCCGCCGTTCCAGCGCGCCGGTGAATGCACCCTTCATATGCCCGAAGAGTTCGCTTTCGACCAGTCCTGTGGGGATGGCGCCGCAGTTCACTTTTACCAGTGGCCGGTGTTTGCGCTTGCTACGGTTGTGAATCGCGCGGGCAATTAATTCCTTCCCACAGCCTGTTTCGCCAAGAATCAGCACCGTCGAGTCAGTTGGCGCAACCGTCTCCACTTTTCGCAGCACATCCAGCAGGCCTTTGGTGTTTCCGACGATTTCCTCGAAGTTGTGCTCTTTGCGAATTTCCTCCTGCAAATACACGTTTTCGGCTTCGAGTTTCTTCTGCAGCTCTTGCACCTGTTGTAGCGCCGCGTGCAATTCGGTTTCGGCCCTCTGTCGTTTGAGTTCCGCCGCGGCCCTCGCGGCAAAGATTTTGACCAGGTCGATGGCGCGCTCGTCGCGCTCCATGGGCTTGTCATCGATGATCGCAATGTGTCCGATCACTCGGCCGCTCTGGTCCAACATCGGCACTCCGAGATAATCGCAAGACGTAATGAAGGCATACCGCACTCGCAATGCCGCCGCCATGTGCTTGACCAGAGAGGGAAAAAAGTCGGTTCCGGTAGACGAGGCTGTGCCGACTACAATGGCTCGAAAAGTCTCTTCGGTCAGATGCCGGTCGGTTACATCAAACACGAGGCCGATTACGCCGATTATGTTCCCGTTAGCTTCGTATTGAGGTGCGACGGTGCAAGATTCCCATACATCCTGCCCCTGCGCTGAATGCTTGGGCACGAGCACGTCGGAGATTTTCACCACCTCGCCCGAGACTGCACGTTGCAAAAGCGCTTCTATGCCGCTGGTCCGCAGGCGAGGGAAAACTTCGACTGCAACCTTTCCCAGAACTTCCTCGGCACGCTTGCCGGTCAAACGCTCCATGTAAGGATTGAAGACTTTGTAACGAAACTCGCGGTCATAAACCACAATGCCTTCGCCCGCGTCTTGAATGATGGCCTTATTGAACTCTATGGCGTCGCGCAGAGCAGTTTCACTCAGCTTTTGCGCCGTCACGTCGCGTGAGAGAGCTAATATCCGCTCCGGTTTACCTGCGCTGTCGCGAATCGGGCTTACAACAACATCCCACCACCGCGGTTGCCGGTTGATTCTCGTTTCGAAATAACCCGTGAAACGGCCGATTTCGCCTCGACGCGCCGTCTCAACCGCTGCTCGCGCCGCTTCTCGATCTTCGCCACCCCAAAAATCAATCCATGGGCTATTCAGGACCGGAGCGAGGTCACAAATCTCGAGAGACTGCATCCCGCCCTCATTCATGTAAACCAGGCGTCCGTCAAGATCGAGAACCTTGATGCAGTCTCGGCTGCATGCCAGCAGGCGGCCTTTGAACTCCTCGCTAGCGCGTAAAGCCTCCATCACGGAATCCGTGCTGGTCTCGGCCATCCTGAGCTCCGCTTTGGTTTTGCGGAGCTCAATCTGCGCAACTGCCTGGGAACTCAAAACGCGCAGCGCCTCAAGCTGTTGCTCGCTGAGCTGTCGCGGAACGTGATCGAGCACGCACAGGGTGCCAAGAGCGTGACCTTCAGGGGTGACAAGCGGCGCGCCGGCATAGAAGCGGATATGCGGGTCAGATGTGACTAAGGGATTATCAGCAAAGCGCTGATCGGTTGCGGCATCCGGAACTACGAGCAAATCTCCATGAACAATTGCGTGCGCGCAGAACGCGATGTCGCGGGAAGTTTCAGTGACAGAGAGCCCGACCTTCGACTTAAACCACTGGCGATCGGAGTCAATCAAGCTCACAATCGCGATGGGAGTACCACAGATACTGGCGGCCAATTCGGCCAATTGATCATACGAGCGTTCGGGAGCGGTATCGACAATGCCGCTTGCGCGCAACGCTCCTACGCGTTCCTGCTCGTTTGCTGGTACGGGAGCCTTCACCCAAACGCTTCCTGACGGACTATACCGACCGGCTGTAAAAGCCCAACAGCTGTGACGAAATCGTATCAAAACCAGCGTCGATATGGGCGTTTTTCTTATCTCTTCGTAAGTTCCTGGGGAGCCAGCGGCGGGCGGATTCCCGGCACATTCAGTCGTACGCGGTATAGACCGGTCCGTGCGCACAGATAGAGAGTTTTGCCATCATCGTCGCCCCAGGCAAAGTTGTGCGGATGCTCCGGACCAACAATCGTCCCCAGGTGCTTGCCTTCGGGAGAGATGATCCACAGTCCGCCTGGTCCGGAGACGTATAGGTTTCCCTTTTGATCGATCTTCAGGCCATCGAGAGCGTCTTCGCCGGGGGCGCTGGTCATATCAAAGAAGACTTTGCCGTTGGCTAGTGTTCCGCCCGAATTGACCTCATATCGCATGATTATCTTTTTCTTTTCGTCCCAGTTATCGACGTAGAAGTATTTCTCGTCTGGCGAGAATGCCAGCCCGTTCGGTCCGCTCAGTTCGCTTGTTAACAATTGAACTTGCTTTCCATCGGGCGAAACGCGGAATACTCCGCTGTAGGGCAACTCCTTCCGCGGGTCATCAAATAACTTCGGCAAGCCGAATGGCGGATCAGTGAAATAAAGCGCTCCATCCGACTTGTAAACGAGGTCGTTCGGGCTGTTTAGTCTCTTGCCGTCGTAACGATCAGCAAGTACCGTCAATTGCCCGTTCTTTTCAAGTCGCACCACGCGACGATTGCCGTGCTGATTAATCGTCAATCGTGCTTCCTGGTCGAGCGTCAAGCCGTTCGACCCCGGCTGGCCATACTCGCCGATGTCAGCGCCAGCGTATCCGCTTTTGGTGCGGTAAATGGATAGTTGACCGTCGGGAGTCCAACGATAAATGATGTTGTTGTTCGGGTCGCTGAAGAGAAGGTACCCGTCTGAATCAGCGGTGCGCGGCACCCACACTGGTCCTTCTGTGAACAGGAAACCGCCAGCTAATTTTTCGATCTTGGTGCCGGGCGTGAGAATTTCGTCCAACCCCGGATCAGCCCGCAGAATTTCTGTCTTCTGCTCAGTCCCAACCTTGGGTGACTTATAGAAGTCGAGCGTCGCAGACTTTATCCAAATGAAATTCTCTGGTGAGTAGGAGATAGGGCCGTTCGCACCAAAGACCGCGAGCTGAATTCTCTGACCTGGCTTGAGGTTGCGGCCGATCACTACGCGGTTCGGTGCGTTGAACCCCTTGATCACAGGACCGCCAGGCTCTCCCAGGATTCGAGGCAGTTTGCCATCGACCCAGATTTCCGAGTAGTCGTCGATCACTATCTCGAACGCAACGGTGGAACCTGTAGTATGGAATTCCCCAATCTTCTCTGGAACAGTGACCGCAATGCGATACCAGTTGAAGCAAATCTTGCCGGTAGATCGTCGCGCATCGAGAGTGGTTGGATCGATCGTCTCCCATTTCGAATCGTCGAAATCTGCGGCTCCGGCATGTGGCGCGTAGTCGTAAGTCTTAATCGGCGCACCGGATGGCTTGAGATCAGCACCAGGACCACGCGAATCGACTTCGATGATCCTGGTATCGCTGTATCGCCACTGACCATTGACCAGCTCAACTCCTTTGCGAGTCGCGAGGTCGATTACCGCATCCGGCCTGCCGAACGGCGGATCCATTATCGATTGGGCTCCCGCCGAAACGCCGTAAAGGAACACGCTGATTGCTGCAATCAAATTGACGAGTCGCACTTTCATCTTCAGCTCCCGAAATTTCCTTGAACCAGTGCGGTATGCCATTAGGCACGACGATAACGTCGCCTTCGGCGATCTCTCGGGTTTTTCCCCCTTGAATGGAGCTGCCACGAATTTCGTCCGCCGCGATGTTCTTGGTCTCAACCGCAGTCCCGCCGGTCACGAACGTGGCCTTGCCGCCAAGCACATAAATAATGTCGGTGTCCCTAGTATGGATTTCTGCCATGCCCGGTGTTTCGCGGCGGCTGGCGTGGATCATGTAATTGCGGTTGTTACTGCCGTCGAGCAGGATCGTTCCCTTAGCGAACGCGGCTTTGACCTGCTCTTTATCGAAATACGTGATAGGTGCGGACGCGACGGCGGTCTTGCCAAAGTCTTTGGCGGCCGCGGCACCGGCGATCGCCAACTCCTCATCCTGCTGCGCTGAACTGGCCCCACTTACGCCAACGCCGCCGATGATCTGGTCGTCGAGCGTGATCGGAATTCCGCCAATGAGGGGAGTAAAGTCGTCCAAAGCTGCCATTACGGTGCGGCCCTTGCCGTTGGAGTTAATCAGCTCCTCAAAGAAGCGTGTCGGCTTCTTGAATCGGACTGCGGTGCGCGCTTTTCCGATAGACACGTTAGCGCCGGCGGAAAATGTTCCGTCCAGGCGTTCGAGTGCCATCAGATTGCCGCCATCATCGACCACGGCGATTACCGCGCCGGGGGCATTGAGCTGCCTTGCTTGAGCCTCGGCAGCGGCGATGACCCGTTTGGCGCCATCGAGTGTCAAAACTTTCTTGTCTGCTATCTGCGCGGTCGAAACGCTGGCGCACAGTGCCATAAGTAAGAGCGTGAGAAGAATTTTCTGTGTCTTCATAATTGTTCCTTTCCGGCTGATCTCATTAATCGCCATTCCTGGTTCCTGGTTCACAGGCATGGATCAGCCGGTGAGGTCGTTTACATCACCGGAGAACCGAACGACGCTTCCCCAAGCAATGTCTCGGCAAAGGCGCACCAGATCTGCACTTTAGCGACATCTGGGACGTAACTCGGGAGCGTGATCGACCTGTTGAATTTGCCATTCTTGGCCTGGAGTCGTTCAAGCGTGTACACATTGCCCTTCGAATCGACTACTTGCCAGTGCGGATCGGGCGTTTCAGGCGACTTGAAATCATTTGAGAGTGTCAGGATGTTGCGATCACCTTGCTTCGAGTGCGTGACCGTCCCGCCGTTCACCTTCACGCCGTGAAATTGGTCGGTTGTGTGCACGTCCTGCGCAAAGCTGGCGCCGCTCAACAAACACGCTACGAACAGCGCCAGACTGCAAGCAGTGCGTGAATTAGATAGAAACTTCATCTGTGTTTCTCCTTGAAAGTTTTTGTGTTGCGGGCTGTCTGATTCAGAAGGGAGGAAAAGGTGACGTGTTACGAGCGCCGGTGTGCTTGTCACGTTTTGCTGCGATCGCAGTCTCACATAACGAAGGCACGCGCTAGATAGTTCTCAAATGCTGCGCGTGAGGAACTCAGGCAGGCGCGTTATGGCAAGAGTAATTGAGTTTCACATACCGCCAAGTTACAAACCCAAGCGGCGGTGGATTCCAATTGATGACCGCAGCAAGGTGATCGCATTTACTAATGTGCTCGCCCAGAGGTCTGCGTAGGAAAGCGATGTCTCTGGTGCGTGTGTCGGACAATACGAACCAGCTTGCCCGGCGAGGTATCGACACAGCCATGAGCTATCAGTTCCTGATGAGATTGCTACTGATAGACGCGCTTGTGTTCACAAAAACAGGATCATTCTCCAGTGGTCAGCGATCAGAAAATTAACATGGGCGCCATGCTGGGAGCTTAGATCAGCTCCCCAAAATGAAATGACACCCTGGCTAGGGTTGCAATTGGAGGGTTTACATTACACCCGGACTGGCGTGATCGAGCAAGAATGAGACGGTTGAAGCACCACTCAAATGATTGAATATTAACAAAATCAGCTCCACGCCCCCAAGTTCGGGGCAGTGTCTTAAATAGTGTGTTGCTGGCAAAATGCAAAGAAAAGCCCCAGAGTGAGGGAGCGTGAACAATGCTTAATTCGCCTACTTGCGAATCTCAGCCTGAACACCCTTTAAAAAGCTCAATAGAGCCATTGCTTCATTTATCGGGAATTCGAGTTCGTACAGTACACCTTTGGGGTCAATATATTGTAGAGACACATCCGCAGAATTCTCTTCAGGTAACGGTTTTAGTGCACCACCCTGGAGCTTTTGGACACGCGGGAGACTCTTCGGAAGCATAACCCACTCCTGTGACCGCCTAATTTGAATGTCAGCTTGTGAGGTTATTTTGCGTGTTCTGAAAACAGAACAAAATTGATCTTTTGTTGAAAGCTGTCGGAGGCTACGCTCAGTTACTACTTCTCAGTCTTGGTTTTATCCTTAACGAAAAAGTGAAAGAATTGAGCGTTCTTCGGGTAAATGCGCTTGCCATTTTTGGTTATGTAACGGCAGAACACTTCCCTATAACCAACCGGAACCTCTTTCATAGGGTGCTCCTTTCTGAGACCTTTCCTTGGCAGGGACTCGTCTCCTCGAAAGGAGCATTTTTGCTCCACTCAAGGAGACGGCCCGGTAGGGTAAGTCTCTAGAAAGAAGGTCCTAATCGAGTGCCAGACGATTGCCAACCGACAGCAGGAAAATTATACGCCTAACAATTCGGCAATCGTCCAAACGTGATCCGCAAGTCCCGCCTCCATCGCGGGTGTGACTCTGAGACTGGAATGAACGCGGCAGAAATTGTAATAGGCGAAGTGCAGAGCAACCGCAGCTTTCAGATGCGACAGTTTTTTGCTGAAAGCGTTCGTCAACCGCGTCAATCTGCGAAGCTGCATTCGCATGGTGAGGTTTTGCCGTTCCACGTACGATGTGCTGATATGGTCGGGATCGGGATTACCGCAGCGCACTTTGGATATGACCTCCACGATTGGCCCTGGGGAATACCTCGCATCGGCATCATGCTGGCCCCAATCGCCAAACAGTTTCGTCAATTGCGCGAAGTCAACATCAGTTCCAAATGCTTCCGGCACACTCAAGGTGTAGTGATTGAGAGCGTCAGTTGTGAGTTGAACGCGATCCGCAAGGCGGTTGTACAAGTCCCAGAGAAACGCAGCCGTATCAGGCCGCGCACGCTTGCCGACACGAAACGTGGGAATCAGCTTACTCTCCGCATCAATGGCAACGTAAATCCACTGATCTCCAATTTCAGGCGCGTTGACGTAGCGAAGATGACGGCTCTTTTTCTGCACGAAGCACCAAATCTCATCAACTTGCAAATACCTGGGACGCAGTTCGCGCATTCTCGCATCCATCAGGCGCTCACAGCGATGCCCCGCCAGAATGAGCAGCCGCATGATGGTATTGCGATTGAGGCCCGTCAGCCTTTCTGTGCTGCGAATCGAGCAGCCCTCAACAAGGCAGTGAATCGCCCGCGCTGCTGCATCGGGATTCGCCAGCATCGTGTCACGCGTAAGTTTCGTGTGAGGTTCGCAGAAAGTGGATTTACAGGAATTGCAGCGCCAGCGTTGAATCCGGCGCTTACCGAAGTGACCAAATCTCTTGCAGGTTTGGTGCTGGCATCTGAGGCAGGTCATGGCTTTTCTCCGCTTGCGTTTTGCGGGGAAAAGCCCCAAAATCAGTTTGGGTCTAGATCGTGGCTAACCCCGCGATTTGGATTAGCCCCGACTCCTGTTTCAGCAGAAGCCGGGGCGCTTAATCAGCAGCTATCGAATTATGGAGGTCTGATCGCCATACTGGGCCTCCTTTCTGTTCAGCCCCTCAATGCCTATACATTGAGGGGTTCGTATTTGACTCCAAAGTCATTTCTTTCCCTTCGGCGGCGTAACGGTTGCTGTCCCTGTCGTAAATGGACCCCGCAGTTTCCGCCAGGCCTTTCTTCCATCTTTTACCGTTTCCTCAATACGCCCCGATTCCGCCAGTCGATTCGCCACTGCATTGATAGTAGCCAAGGGATTACTGTGCTCGGCCAAACTTCCACCGAGCTTGCTGAGTTCCTCGCGAATTTCCTTGGTAGTGAGTGGTTCGGGAGCCAACGAGACGATCTTGAAAATGTCGTCCGTCAAGCTGGTCTGCATGATCTGCTCCACGCGGGCAAACGCTCGATGTCTGAAGTCCGCATCCTCCCCCGCTTGCTGAAGCAGGGTTGATAGCACGTTCATGGTCTTGCGTAGGGAAAGGATACGTTCCTCAAGTTTTTCGTGCTGCTGCAACACCGCCTCAAGCTCTGAGGCAGCCGATTCGTAGGCTTTGCGGTATTCATCATTACCCATGATTCGATAAATTTAAGCCAGGAGTTGACTAAATGTCAAGTAATATATCTATAGTAAAATCAACAGGCTGGGATGCAGCCATCGAGGACGCCAAAAAACATATTGAGAGACTGCGAGGAGTAATTGCAGCCTGTGAGGAAAAAAAGCCAAGGGAGAACCTTGGCCTGGAGCCGCTACTTCGCTACATGGCAAGCCGGATGCCAAATCTCAGAACAGCAACACAGTGTTTAAGACACTACCAAGTTCGGGACCAGGGGGTCGGAGGTTCAAATCCTCTCTCCCCGACCAATTTCAAATTCTTCGTTCATCCACTTCTTAATGCCTTCCATCAATGATCTGTTAGCCGGTTCAAAGAAGCGCAAAGTAGGGGAGTAGCGTAAACCCTCTTCCCAGATCCGCAGCCTTCACAAGGAGGGCGTGTGTTTTGTTTATGCTACAACAGGAATTTTACAAGCCACTGGAGAGCATATGAGCTGCGTATTGCGGACGCTGACATGTGTTTGCATTGGTCTGGTTCTCATTGGGGCATTCGGTTGTGGCGGTGCTGCTGACTGTGGCCCGGTTGGAGTTTCTGTGTCGCCAAATACGGCAACCGCCGACCAGCCGGGCAATCAGCAGCAGTTCGTCGCATTCAACAGTTTTCCGATCAAGCGAGGCTGCCCTGCAATTACGGCGGCAATCCTTAATAATGTCACCTGGTCCACTTCCGACCCAGGCAATGTTTCCATTAGCAATACGCAAGGCCCGACCTGCGGCGTCGCAACCTGCATAAATTCGGTCAGCAGCGCGGTGACGATCACAGCCGCGCAGCCCCGACAGGGCGGCAGCACGTTTACCGGCACCGCATCGCTGACATGCAAATGAAGACGAGGCCCTAGATTATTCTCAAGCGCAAAGTGCAACCAACAGCGTCCGCAGTTGTGCTAAGTTTTGAGCTTCCAAGACACTCGACTGGTTTTGGCCTAATGCCTTTGGTTCAAAGTACGGCCCATGTGGTACGCCAACAAAATAAAGAACTTCAGCGAAATCGCCGCTTTTCTTCATGTGGAATCATCAATAGACCAAGCAATCGAGTAGCCATGACGATGTAGAGCTATGATGTTTGGGCAGTAATTCTCTTGATGGAGGTGGACTGA
>WNFX01030916.1_pt1 | contig 13324 bp, 17 predicted proteins | sample 5400111 | NCBI WGS metagenome assembly WNFX01 (sample SAMN13153363, study PRJNA577476) | soil metagenome | isolation source: 40 cm soil or saprolite under grassland replicate 1 | place: USA:California | collected 2016-06-15
TGGGCGGAGCCGGGCGATCAGAAACGATTCATGACGCCGCGCCGGGCGATCGAAGCGGGCGCAGATTATATCGGCATTGGCCGACCAATCACTACACATCCAGATCCCAGTGAAGCTGTGGCGAAAATCCTACAGGAACGCGCCAGGTGATACGAGATGTCGGTCTTCGCTGCGCTTGATACTTACTATAACGGCGCCGGGCACTCCGCAGCGATGAACATGGCAATTGACGACGCGCTGCTGGGGTACGCGACAGTTCCATCGATTCGCTTCTATCGCTGGCAGTCCCCTGCTCTGTCGTTTGGTTATTTTGGACGATTTGCCGACGTCGCCAGCTACGCCCGCGAACGCAATTTGGTTCGCCGCTGGACGGGCGGCGGCATCGTCTTTCACGGAGATGACCTGACCTATTCGATTGTGATTCCTGCGAGTGATCCGGCTTTCGCAGAATCGTCGGTGTCGATCTACGAGACAATTCATCATGCTTTGCGGAATGCGCTGATCGCAAGTGGCGAGCCCGCTGAATTAGCGAAGGGTGGGGACGCCGCGCTGCGGCGTCCGCGGACAGCGCAGCGCGCTATGCCTACCAATAACTGTTTTACGAACCCGGTTCAGGCCGACGTGATGCTGAATGACCGCAAGATTGCAGGCGCAGCGCAACGGCGCACCCGCGCGGGCCTGTTGCACCAGGGCAGCATCCAACGCGTCGATCTTGGAAACGGTCTGGCGGAACGATTTGCGAAAGAGTTGTCTGGCAATTGCAACGTGCGGAGTCTGCCGGAAACAATTCACTATCGGGCACAGGAAATCGCGGCGCGAAAGTACGGAACCGAAAGTTGGTTGCGGAAACGCTGAGAATTGTAGGGCGTCTGTATCAGACGCCTCTCCTTCCCCCTGGCGTTTCACAGAAACGCCCTACAAAATTTGCGAGCAGGATGCTTTGACAAGTTGTGAGTGACCCAACTATTCTCGACGCGTGGAAGCCTCTGCACGCTCAGCTGCGTCGGCCGCTTTGGGTCTCAGCCCGCTTGCTCACGTAGCGCAGCTAGTTCAGCCGCATCTTGAAGAAGTTGAAAGAAGGATCGTCCAGCAAGCGGCAGCTTTCGATCCTGAGATCGAAGGATACGTGACTTACGCCATTGGAGGCCGGGGCAAGCGTCTGCGTCCGCTCTTGGCTCTCCTGGCCGGCGGCGCGACCGGTAAAATCAAGTCGGGACATGTCGATCTTGCTGTCATTGTGGAGCTGATCCACGTCGCCACGCTCGTGCATGACGACATTATGGACGAGGCAGAGCGCCGTCGGGCACAACCCACCGTGAACGCACGCTGGGGCAATTCGCTCAGCGTTCTTTTGGGCGACTGCCTGTTCGCGCACGCCATGAACCTCGCTGCCCGTTTTGAGAATGCAGATGTCAGTCGCGCAATTGCGCAGGCGGCTCGTGAAATTTGTTCGGGAGAAATAATCCAAACCCAGCGGCGCTTCGATCTCAAACTTCAGGTCGAAGATTATTTGCGGATCGTAAAGAAGAAGACCGGATCGCTGTTCGCCGTGGCAGCGGAACTGGCCGCGCTCATCAGCGAAGCCGACCGGAAGATGATCGAAACATTCAAGAATTTCGGCGTGCAAATCGGGACGGCGTATCAAATTTATGATGATTGCCTCGATATCGCCGGTACCGAAAGCGCCACCGGCAAAACGCTGGGAACAGATCTGCGGAAGGGCAAGTTTACACTTCCAGTGCTGATCTTTCTGCGCTCGGCATCCGAGTTCGAACGCGAGCATTGCTGTCAGTTGGTGCTGGAGGAACGAATCGAAGAGATGACCGAGATACTACGGATTGGCGCGACCAACGGTGCGCTCAACGAGTCGATCGCCGCCGGCAGCGACATGATTCGCGAAGCGCAAACTACGCTCGATGGCATTGCGCTAAATTCATATGCGGACGCGCTCTTCGCGCTCGGCGACGCATTGCGCGAAATGTTCGATCAACTTCGCGTCTGACAGTCGCGGTTCCCAAAGTAAATGTCGCAGCTCAAGATCCGCGAGATGCCGGCGCAGGAACGGCCGCGCGAAAAATTACTCGCGCGAGGCCCCGACGCGCTGACCAATCCCGAATTGATAGCAGTCCTTCTGCGCACGGGCCGGCGTGGAATGAATGTGGTGGAGGTAGCACGCGAGCTGCTCGACAAGTACAAATCTTTGGCGGAACTGAGCCGATGTTCAGTGAGGGAACTTCGGGAAATCAAGGGAATCGGGCCTGCCAAAGCGTTGGAACTGGTAGCGGCATTCAATCTCGGAAAACGTTTCGCGCAGGAACGATTATTCCAGCAAAAACTCGATTCGCCGGAATTGATCCACGAATTGCTGGGCGGTGAAATGCGAATGCTGCGGACCGAATCGCTCCGAGTTGTCTTGCTTGACACGCGTTACCGTTTAATGCGCGTCGAACCGGTGTCGACGGGAAGTATGAATGAGAGCATTGCTCATCCGCGCGAAATTTTTCGGCCTGCCATCACTTACTCGGCTTATGCCGTGATTGTCGTGCACAATCATCCTTCCGGCGACGCCTCACCCAGCCAGACAGACCACAGTCTGACGAGACGCCTCGCCGAAGCCGCGGAACTTCTCCAAATCAAATTGCTCGACCACATCATCATCGGCGCGCCCGCGGAGAGTAGCCCCGGTTACTTCAGCTTCAAGGAAGCGGGGGTGTTGTAGCCGGAAATCCGAAATTCGAATATCGAAATCCGAACCAGGTGCGCAACGCGAAGATTCATCCTACGGCGGTTGTCGATCTGGGCGCCCGCATCGGCGTTGATGTCGAGATCGGTCCGTTTTCGGTGATTGGACCACATGCAGTGATCGGCGAGAGGACAATCGTGCGGTCGCACGTCGTAATTGAAGGAGAGGTCGTAATCGGCAGCGGCAATTTCATCGGACACGGCGCGGTGATTGGCGCGCCGCCGCAGGACGTTTCGTTCTCGCCGGAACGAAACACGGGAGTGGAGATTGGAGACGACAACATTATCCGCGAATACTGCACGATCCACCGCGGCAGCGCGGAGGGCACAGTCACCAAGATCGGGAATAAAAATTTCCTGATGGCCGGTGCGCATATAGGACACAATTGCGTCATCGGAAACAACGTCATCATCGCGAACAATTGTTTGCTGGCGGGGCATTTCATCAGTTCATGCATGTCGGGCGATTCGTGATGGTGCAAGGCAGCTCCGCATTCGGGAAGGATCTGCCGCCGTTTGTCATCGCGGCGGAACGCAATTCCGTCTTTGGAGTAAACATGGTCGGCCTACGTCGCGTCGGCTTTAGCGCAAAGGACCGAGAGGAAATTAAGATGGCCTTCAAACTCCTTTATGAAAGCGGATTGAACGTCTCACAAGCCCTTGAAAAGGCGGTGACGGTGAAATTCGGCGCACCAGCGCGCGAATTCTTCGACTTCGTCGCTAATGCGAAAAAGCGCGGCATCTGCCCGTTAAAGCGCGGCGGCGCGGCTGAAGAACTGTAAGACACGCACTCCTCTCCCGATATGCGTGGATCTTTCAAATCCGACATGGGCAGATCGCAAATCGCCGCGGTATTCGGCGCGATCGTCTTTTTCGGCGCTCTACTCAGCTCGGAGGCGGCGCAACAAATTTCCGAAGACCGCGAACTCGCCGAGCTCGATCTTACCGCTTGGAACTGCGCCAAGCGTCCGGGAGGAAGCGCGAGAAGTCCGGAAACGATCGAGCGCAATACGCTCAAAAATCGCTGGGCGACCGATCTCGCCGGACTCGCAGTGAAATCGTTCGATACGGCCGGCTTCCTGAAGCATGTGGCCGATTTCGATGCCGAAACAAAAGGCAAACGCAGAAGAGACTTGAGTCCCGATGAAAAGCGGCGGCTCGAAATTCTCGAAGCGCCGATTGTCTCGCTCACTGGTTATCTTATCCTGGCGTACGCCGGACCGCCCGAAACATGTAATTGCAGCAACGTGGATTTCCACGATTGGCACCTTGAAATTTTCGAAGAACCCCCCGATCACCCGCCACAGCCGGGCGATCCCACGCCTATTATTTGCGAGATAACGCCGCGTACGCAGAATGCGATTTTTCATGACGGCATCCGGATTCAGGGGCTTGCAGCGTATTTCAGGCGACCGGATTTGACCTACGAATCGACCGGACACAAAGCGCACAAGGTCCGGTTGACCGGCTATCTTCTATGGGACGACGAGCATAACGAGAGGAAAGACGTGGGCGCCACGATCCGCTCGATTTCTCGCAACGGGTATCATAATCCCTGGCGCGCGACCGCGTGGGAGATTCATCCTGTGATAAAGATCGAGCGCCTCGATTAAACGAGACCGCAAGCGGAATACACTGACGGACATTACGCGATTCGATCGCAGCGACCAATCTTCCGTAACGCCACGACGACTTTGGATTGCTGGATCAAGAATTTAACGACTAAGGGTCGTTAAACCGAGCCTGAAGCCTAGCCCCAGTTCTGGACGAGCAACCAAACGAGGGCCGATAGCATTGCAGCAAAGGCCGATAACACAATCGCCGCGCGCTTTGACTGCCGCACCTTGAACTCGGGCTTGGGAATATCATCATGAATATGGCTGGCCTCGTACAGCTTCATCAGGGCAAATGCCACCACGAAACCGACGGCACCCCACTTGAGACACCCGAGGATCGTTTCCAACATCTCAGGAGACTCTAGCGCGAGAATTGCAACGCTCAACATACCCCCGCTGGACCTTCTCTGAGAATCTGGCAAATTCGCGCGGCTCGCTTAGCCACGACGATAGCACGGCGCTCTCCCGAGCGTGGGGTATCTGCCAGCCACGCAACGGCTCAGGCGCGGTCGCGTTTCGATCGGCCGAGCAAAAAGTGGGGCTCGCCGCATTGGTCCCGCTGTCGCAGGACGAACGCGGCCGCCGATTCTCTAACTTCTCGCTCCGACGCTTTTTAAGGTGTCGGCGAAGGCGATGCGGATTCTTCCGCAGGCGAAGGCGACGCTTCGGTCTTGGCCTTCTTCTTGGTGGTGGTCTTCTTCTTTCGTGCCGGTGATGGCGACGGCGAGGCGGCTGTCGCCGCCGTGGTCGAAGTTCCAGTTGTCCCCTGTTGTTGCGTGCAGGAAACCACAAACGCGACGCCGATTAGAACGGTGATTATGGATAAGACAGATTTTTTCATAGATATGGTTAACGTTGACGTCTTCCAGAATGTCGTTCCGCAGTCTGGATGCAAGAAAATAATTTGTATTCGAAAACCGGGGCGCTGACATCCTTCGGCACGCCGGGATTCGAACCTTAAAAAAGCAAAAGCAGGCGGCCCTCGCTTAGGGGATCGAGCCGATTCGCCCTGCAAGCGGGAAATTCTCTGGGTTAATTCAAAAGCAAAAGGAACGCGCGCGGGCAAGAATCGTCGATCGGCGAGGGCGTAAACAAATCAACACAGAGGGAAAAACATGAAATTATCTATTAAAACCAAAGTAGGAATGGCCGTGGCATCAATCTTTACGCCTTGGCCGTGGGCGTTATGGGCCAGGGGCAAAGCGGAGGTCAAACCAGCGGGCCCAATAATTATGGCCCGACCAACAATCCCGGAGTGAACAGTCAGATGAGCCAGCAGGGATATGATAGCTCATTGCAGGGTCGCACTAACGCTGAAGAGAACAGGACAAAGTTCTCCGATGAAACCGAGACAGCTACAACTCCCAAAAAAGCAAAAAAGAGCAAAAGCCTAAGATCGACAAAGCGCCATTCAGAACGGGTTCGGGAGAATGAGCGCACTGAAACGAACGAGTCAGGCGACTAACTCTCCTGACCAGAGGTCCGACGCGTCCTCGCAACAGCCATAACAGTTCACGGGCGGAAGCTGCTCGTGAAAACACAATTGAACAGCGGCGTTGACGGATCACTTCAATGCCGCTGGCTATTTTAACTGGACGACCTCTGAAAACTGGCTCCGAAAATTTTTCGAACACTGACGATGGACCTACTGCTCTGCGAAGCTTTGCAGCGCATCGGCCAATGTCTCGTATGTCGTGATTTGAATTTCGGGGCCGTAATGAAATCGCGAAAGAATGTTGAAACCGATGTCCTTGTGCGGATCAGGGATCACTCTGGTAACGGAAGCGACTTGTTTTTCGGCAAGCACGTCCATGATCTCAGCGACGTGATGCGCCGCGGCGGAATCCATCCAGTCCAACCACCGAAAATCCGCCAGCACACGAAACCCAGGCGGGACATCTTCCAACAGTTTGCGGACCTGTTGCGCAACCTGCCCGGCCTGCTCCGCGGTCACGCGCTGCATCGCACTAATCACCAGGAGCCGTTTCGATTGATCGATCTCAACTACATACATTCTGTAATTTCTGCTGTTCCTGTCGAGTTTCCAGATCGCGTTTTGGCTTAGCGGTCGCCACTGGAAAATCCACGCAGGATCCTGGCGATTTGCCGGCGAAAAAGTTTGGCGCCGCCGGAAGCAGGATGGCGAACCCGATGCATTTCGACATCGAGCTCTTTAAGTTGTGAGGCGGCGACCTTACCAAGCGCGACGATTTCATCGCACGGAAAAAGATCGAGGAAAGCTTTGAGCACCGACAGACCGGCGGCTTGTTCTTTCTTTGTTGGAGTTCGGTTACTCAACATGCCGCGGCGCGGATCAAATGAATGCCACGGAAACGCATTCCACAGCACGAACTGCTCTGGCGGAAAACCAAGCTTCAGCAATGTGCTCCAGACAATCGTCGCTGTCGGCTCGGAGAAACCATCCCGGCATTTGTGGGGTTTGCTTGTCCGGCGCGGTCCGGCGGCTGCCGGACTAGAGAAGACTTGCTCCGGCTCGATCCCGTCATCTTTCTTTTTTCCAACTAGCATCCGTTCGGAGGTCATAGGGATCCCGCTGAAATGACCGCCACGATAGCCAACCGCCTCGCCGATCACTGCGAGTTTTGTCTTGCCGAGTCGCTTTCGAAAATATGCGCCTAACTGTTTTCGCCGGATACCGGGCGCATTCCGGCCAATGTCGTTCTGCTTATCGACTTGCCACCACGGATTGAAAACCGCGCCGGGCGGGGACTTTTTCAAAAGTCTGATGAACTTTTCGACTGAGTCGGTGGCCATATTTCATCTCATAAATGCTGTAGCCGCCTCGCTCTGTCGAGGCGGAGAGTACTTTGCGCGGCGCGGCGACTGAGCGCCGTGGCTACAACGCTTCGGCTTTATGAGTTCCTCGCGCCGCATCTTGAAATTTGGTGATTGGGGCTTCCCTGGAGCTTGGAGGTTGGGATTTGGGATTTTATGCTGAAGCATGTCATTACGTCTCTTTCTCTGCGGCGATGTGACATCCGGTGAATCCGGTTTTGTACGAACCGTACATTCGCGACGCGCACGCATATGTCGATCTTGCCGAGGCAGCGAACGGCCCGATCCAGCGGCCGGTGAGCTTTGATTACATCTGGGGCGACGCGCTTCAGGAACTCGAGCACTCGGCCGTCGATTTGCGAATCGTGAATTTGGAAACCGCCATTACATCGGCAGAGACACAGTGGCCAGACAAAGAGATTCATTACCGGATGCACCCGCGGAACATTGGTTGCCTCACCGCCGCCCGCATCGACGCTTGCGCTCTTGCGAACAACCACATTTTGGATTGGGATTACAACGGATTATTCGAAACGCTGCGAACTCTGGACGCGGCGCGCATCTCTCATGCAGGCGCGGGAAACAATGCGAATGAAGCGTCCACACCTGCAATCCTGAATGTGGCCGGCAAAGGACGCGTGCTTTTCTTCTCGTTCGGATCAACAACGAGCGGCGTTTTAACCGAATGGCGCGCCTCGGACACTCGCGCCGGCGTGAATCTGCTCAATGATCTTTCGGAAGAAACTGCGTCCCGAATTGCAGATGCGATGCGGCAATTCACCTCGGGCGATCAACAGCGGGGCGATCTGCTCATCGCTTCCATTCACTGGGGCAGTAACTGGGGCTACGAGATTCAGCGCGAACAAATCGCGTTTGCTCATCGCTTGATTGATGAAGGCATTGCAATTGTGCATGGCCATTCGTCGCACCACGTCCGAGCGCTCGAGGTTTTCAAGGATCGCCTGATTCTTTATGGGTGCGGAGATTTTCTCACCGATTACGAGGGAATCAGCGGCTATGAAAGGTTTCGCGGCGATCTCGCGTTGATGTATCTGGTCGATGTCGATCCGCAGAGCGGCCAGCTTGTATCAGCGCGATTGGTTCCCATGCACATGCGGCGTTTCCGCCTGGAGCGCGCATCCGCCAGCGATGCGAAATGGCTTTGTAATCTGCTAAACGAGCTCGGAAAACCATTCGCGACCCAAACGCGCTTCAGTGAAGACAATAGTCTGATGCTTGAATGGCGGTAAGCTGAAGAATCACAAAAAAGAGATTCGAGACAGAAGGTAACGAAGAAAACCAAGATTCTTTCTACCGGAACTGAGCGAAACTTTGTTGTCTTGGTTTCCTTCTGTTTGATTGCTCCGAGCAAAATCATTCGCGAAATTCGGTTCTTGAAAGCTGGGCTCATGAAAGTCGCAGGCGCGCGGTGAGCTCGCGCAGGAAACGCTCGACTTCGCCCGGGTTCTTGAGCATGAAATGCGCAGCCGTCGTGCGCGGCCCTTCAATCACAATGATGCCGAGACCGCATTGCTCAATTGCATGAAACGCATCTTCGTCAGTAAGATCGTCGCCGATATAAATCGGGAAAATTTCCCGCGACTTGGAGTCCATCACTTCTAGCAGCCAAAGCAAGGCTTTGCCTTTGTCCCAATCGATGGCCGGCTGAAGCTCGTAAACTTTTTTGCCAGACATCTTGCGCAGTTCGCGATGGCGCGCGGCTACTTCGTGCACAGCTTGCTCAACCTGTGGCACGCTTTCGTCAGCGACCTGACGATAATGTGCAGCAATGGAGAACCGCTTCCGCTCGAGTAGCGCACCGGAAATGCCAGCAAGTCTTTCGCCGAGCTCTTTTTCCGCAGCGTCCAGAACAGGGAGAAACTCACTGGCCATTTGTTTCCGCAATCCGTGCGGGCCGGCAATGTCGAACCCGTGACTGCCTGCGTAAACAATCCCTTCGACCCTCACCCGTTGACGCATGTCGTACAAGTCGCGGCCGCTGAGGATGGCGACTGGCGCCCGCGCGGCCAGGGCCCGCAGCGTTGTTCGCATGGAATCGGAGAGCAACGCCTTCTCTGGATGACTGACGATGGGCGTAAGCGTGCCGTCGTAGTCAAGAAAAACGGCGAGCCTGCGGCGGCCCATCATCGCGGCGATCTCATCGAGACGATCCAGCGCAGATGGAGTCATGTTTTGTTCAGCGATTTAACAATCAACCCTTTAACGCTTCAACGATGCGCTTACGCAGTCGACTGCAACCAAACGGTACCTGCGCGCGATTCCATTTGCGAGAACCGATGCATATTTGCCAAACTCGTTTGTCATGAGTCGGCTCATTCTCGTTTCCAACCGCCTGCCGTTTGCCCTTGCGCGGGCCGGCGACGGCAAATGGAGTGTGGCGCCGTCTCCCGGTGGGCTCGTTAGCGCGCTCGGACCAGTTCTGCGCGGACGCGGTGGCACATGGATCGGTTGGCCTGGGATCGCAGGTGAGATCCCCGACGCGCCATTCACCAAAGCCACGCGGGGCGTCGGCTATAAGGTTGTGCCGGTCGCATTAAGCGAGGCAGAACGCGACGAATTTTACTACGGCTACTCCAACGAGGTAATCTGGCCGCTGTTTCACGATCTACAAAACTTCTGTAACTTCGAGCCGACGTTCTGGCAGACTTACAAGGCGGTCAACGAACGCTACGCCGAGGCCATCGCACGCTATTGCCAGCCAGGTGATTTCATCTGGGTGCACGATTATCATCTCATGTATGTCGCCCAAGCGTTGCGCGAGCGCGGTGTGCGTGCTGCGTTGTCGTTTTTCTTGCACATCCCCTTCCCGCCATACGACATCTTTGCCAAGCTACCGCAGCAGCAACGGCTGTTGCGTGCCCTGCTCCAATTCGATCTGCTTGGCTTCCAGACGCGGCGCGATCTGCGGAATTTCCTGCAATGCGTGCGGCACGTGATATCCGACGCAGAAGTGCTTGCCGACACGGGCGGCCTTCAATTGATCCGGCTCAACGGCCGCGAAATTAGCATCGGCAGCTTCCCCATTGGGATCGACTTCGAGTCGTTTGAAAAAGGCGCGGCGTCCGAGGAAGTGGTGCGACGAGCTCAGGAACTGCGTGCGACTTTCCCGGGCTGCCAGCTCATCTTAGGCCTGGACCGACTCGATTACAGCAAGGGAATTCCCGAACGGCTGCGTGCATATCGCATCGCGCTGGAGCGCTACGAAGAGCTTCGAGGTCGCGTCGTCTTGATTCAGAACGTTGTGCCGAGCCGGGTAGAGATTCCTCGGTATTACGAGTTCAAGGAACGCATCGATCGTCTCGTGGGCGATATTAACGGACGCTTCTCGACCGCAACGTGGCTTCCGGTGCATTATCATTTTCGCAGCCTTGAGCGGGAAGACCTCCTCGCCCACTACCGGACGTGCGAGATCGGATTTGTCACACCGCTCAAAGATGGAATGAATCTCGTGGCCAAGGAGTATTGCGCCTGCTGCATCGATCAAAACGGCGTTCTGATTCTCAGCCAATTCGCCGGCGCAGCCGAGCAACTCAAGCGTGACGCGTTGCTGGTGAACCCTTACGACCTCGAACAAGTGGCCGACACAATCCTGAAAGGATTTCGAATGAGCCACGCCGAACGCAGCGCGCGTATGAAACGCATGAGACGCGTCGTATCACACGAAGATGTGTTCTTGTGGGTCGATTCGTTTCTCAAAGCGGGAGCGTCATTGCTGCCGCGTTCTACGAGTGCGCGACAGCGCGGCGTCAAAATCGCGGATTGATCTTGCGGAAATCAGACGCTGTTCCAAACAGCGATCAACGTAACGCTGCTGATCGTCCGGCAAGGTCTTTGAAAACGATGTACCGTTGAGGCATTTCACATGGCCATCATCGATAACCTGCGAAAAGTTTCGGATACCGTCTGGGAATTGCCGGCGACTTACAAGCAGGGCATGCGCGTACCGGCGCGGATCATCGCTACGGAAAAACTGGTGCGCGAAATGGAGGAAGCCGTTTATCAGCAGATCAGCAATGTCGCCACGTTGCCGGGCATCAGCCGGTATGCGCTTTGCATGCCCGACGGCCACAGCGGCTACGGCTTTCCGATCGGCGGCGTGGCGGCGATGGACATTCACGAGGGCGGCGTCATCTCGCCCGGTGGTATTGGCTTCGACATCAACTGCGGCATGCGGCTGGTCATCACGAACCTCACGCTGGATGACGTGCAGCCGCGTCTAAAGGAAATCGTCGACCTTCTGTTCCAACGCGTGCCGGCCGGTGTGGGCAGTCATGGTTTTTTGAAATTGTCGCACGACGACTTTCGCGATGTCGTGGAGCAGGGTGCGCGCTGGTGCGTTGAACACGATTACGGTTGGAAAGAAGACTTGGAACTGACAGAGGAAAACGGCTGCATTTTCCAGATTTTTTTGAAAGTGATGGAGAGCAAATACAGCATCAAAATCCTCGACCGCGAACTGGCGTGCGCGCCATTCGAGTCGCCCGAGGGCCGCGATTATTTCGCCGCGATGAAATGCGGACTCAACATGTCATTCGCAAACCGGCAGGTAATTCTTCACCGAATTCGCGAAGTTTTTTCCAAGATCTTCGGTCGGAGCGCAGAGGACCTTGGGATGCGGATGATCTACGATGTGGCGCATAATACGGCCAAGCTCGAAAAGCACAGTGTCGATGGAAAAGAAAAAACGCTGCTGGTTCATCGTAAAGGCGCAACGCGCGCATTCGGGCCGGGCCACAACGAAATCGCCGCGCGTTACCGAGACATTGGCCAGCCGGTGATTATCGGCGGAAGCATGGAGACCGGCTCGTATTTACTGGTGGGCACAGCATCGGGCGCGCAGACATTTTTCAGCACCGCGCACGGCAGCGGGCGCACGATGAGTCGCACCAAAGCGCGCAAACAATGGCACGGCAAACAGCTCCAGCGCGACCTCGAAGCGCGCGGCATTTACATCCGCAGCACTTCGTGGGCGGGCCTGGCGGAGGAAGCCGGTGCCGCTTACAAGGATATTGACGAAGTGATTGAAGCAACCGCACTCGCCGGGATCAGCAAGCCGGTGGTGCGATTCACGCCGATCGGCAATGTGAAAGGATGACGAATGATTGCTTTGATGCCTCAGCGATAAAGATCATGAGTACCGATGTCCACCGTTACAACCACATTGTGTTCGATGTAAAACACAGCGCGCAGATTCGGTTCAATTTCCACCGCGTAAATGGTGCGGCCGTACCGGGCGGAGAGCCTGTGTATTTTGTGAGCACGCAAACGCCGGTCGAAGGGATTTTCCTTGAAAATCTTCCATGCCCGCCGGGTAGAATCCTTCTGACCGGATGAAAGTGCGTAAAAGCTCTTCCAAAACTGTTAGGTCGGCTTGAACCGGTATTTCATTTCGCCGCGCGTGACGGCGGTTTGGCTCCGCTGAGGATTGTTTCCATATTCGCGAATCGTCCGGCCTCGGCGTCGGCCATTCCTTGCTTAAAGGATTCCGGAATCCAGGAATCATCGTTTTCTACGACAAATTTCGTCACTTTCGCCCGTTCTTCGGCAGGCAGGGCTTTGAACTGCTCGATTACTTCCGCGGCGCTCATGCGTAAAACTTATAACCGACCGCACAGAGGAGCAATACCGCCAACTGAGGCCGGCGCAATGGAATCGCGGGCATTTTTCCACAGCGGAGAAGATCGACAATCGCGTCGCTCGGAGCGCTTCGCGTAAGGAATTAACCGCGGCGCAACGAATCGACATCGAATCCGACTGCCGGCTCCCTCGTAGATCGCCGGTTTTACGAGATTGCAGAAAGTCTTGCTTGGACACTTTTGCTGTTCCGAGGCCACGGATTCGCGGTCGCCCGATATGTTCTACGTGAACCAGTATTTGAAGTTGATCGGAGATGACCTCTTCTCTAAAAACGACCTAAGCATAGGGGGTTGAATTTATGAAACAGTTTATCGACGTTGCAGACGCCCGACCCCGCCGACGGTAGCTGAGATCCTTCTCGTTAGGAGGCAGGTAATATAAAAGGTAGTATGAACAGAAAGAGCTTTGTGCGATTTACCCTGGTCTTGGCATCCCTCCTGATATCGACTGATACCAGCCAAGTGATAGCTGCCAACATGCGCAGCTTTATAGAAGCTGTTCGGAGAAAAGCG
>WNFX01004712.1_pt1 | contig 13322 bp, 9 predicted proteins | sample 5400111 | NCBI WGS metagenome assembly WNFX01 (sample SAMN13153363, study PRJNA577476) | soil metagenome | isolation source: 40 cm soil or saprolite under grassland replicate 1 | place: USA:California | collected 2016-06-15
AAGAGACGACTGGTCACCAGAATCACGACCAAGACCAGTGCCAGGATAATCAGAAAGTTGCCGATCTTCATCACGGCTCTCTGGAAGTGCGAGATGTTTCCGGCGCCAGCCACTAATTTCGCCGTGCGTCCGAAAAATGCATTTCCACCAGTCGCGGTAATGACCGCGATCATTTCTCCCTGTTTCACGATGGAACCCGAGTATGCGTCCTCACCCGATTTCTTGGTTACCGGCAAGGATTCTCCTGTTAGCGCTGATTGGTCGATGCTGATGTAATCACCTTGGATGAGCTTGCAGTCGGCGGGAACAATGTCGCCCAAGTATAGCCGAATGATATCTCCGGGAACTAAAGTACGCGCATCGACTTGTTCCCACTTCCCGCCGCGCAGCGCGCGGGCTTTTAGTGCCAACGAGCTCTTCAGCGCGTCGAGCGCATTGGAGGCCTCATGTTCCTCCCAGAATCCCAGTAAGGCGTTGAATAACAGGAGTGAAGCGATGATGGTGAAGTCGCCCCAGTCTCTTACAATCAGAGCCATCAGGGCCGCGGCCTCGATCATCCATGGTATAGGACCCCAGAAATAGGCGAAGAAGGCGGAAAGCGCGCTTTTCTTTTCTTCCGCCAGCGCGTTCGAACCGTATTTGCTCAGACGTTCTTGTAGGTCAGACGGATTTAAGCCTGTCTTGGGATCAACTTCCAACTTCGTCAGAATTTCGGCGACAGTGGGACTAGCGGACCCGGTGACATCTAACATTGGCATGAACGATTTCTTGGCTCCCTTCGCGGGGAATTAGTGATAGCTGGGCGCGTGATCCAAGACTAGAAAAAAGGTATCTCTGCCGAAATTTGCCCTGCCTGGGCAGAGCCCGTCTTGTTCGCAATGTACGGACTCGCTGGCCAACCGGATTTACACTGGCACGCGGGGGTAGGTGCCCGTCCATAGAGCTGGGCGACCTGTGCCCCAGCGTTTATCGAGTTAGAAACCCGGTGAGCGGACTGGTCGCGGCAGCAAATCGCAGTTTTTCCGCCAACCCGATTTCGCGCGCTTCGCGTCCTGCTTCAATTGCTTTTTTAAATGCCTTTGCCATGCGAACAGGATCAGAAGCGATTGCGATCGCCGTGTTGACCAGCACCGCGTCGGCGCCCATCTCCATGGCCTCGGCAGCCTGACTTGGCGCGCCAAGCCCGGCATCCACGACTACCGGAACGGTGGCCTGCTCGATGATGATTTCGATTTGTGGACGCGTTTCGATTCCGCGGTTACTGCCGATCGGTGAACCGAGCGGCATCACCGTCGCAGTGCCGATGTCTTGCAAGCGTTTCGCTAGCACGGGATCGGCATTGATGTAGGGAAGGACCGTGAATCCTTCTTTCACCAGAATTTCCGCAGCCGCCAGCGTCTCGACCGCATCGGGAAGCAAATAGCGCGGGTCTGGATGAATCTCGAGCTTGATCCATGTCGGCAAGCCTGTGCTTGCGGCCAGCCGCGCGAGACGCACGGCCTCATCCGCGTTGCGTGCGCCGCTGGTGTTTGGCAAAAGAAGAAAACGTTTAGGATCGATAAAATCGAGAATGTTCGCGTAAGGATCGCCTTTGCCGGAAAGATCGGCGCGGCGCAATGCGACTGTCACGAGCTCGGTCTCGCTGGCGATCAGCGCATCGCGCATCAGCTCGTTCGACGCAAATTTCCCCGTGCCGACGATCAATCGCGAAGTGAATTCGCGATCGGCAATCTTCAATTTGGAAGGCTTGTCCGCCATGGCGAAAACAATAAGCGAATTCGTGCCCGCTCGCGAATTCAGTTACGTCTTGGGAGCACAGGCTGCCAGCCTGTAGCATTCGGCCGCTGGCCGAATGCATTTGGCAACGCAAACACTCAAAATCGTGAAGCAAGTTCCGCGGGAAGCTGCCGCGAACGACAGGCTGGCAGCCTCTGCTCCCAAGAAGCGGAACGCGCGCCACTTTCTGGTTGTACGAAGTATCTAATCACGCCACATTTCCCTCCAGTGACTCAGTTTGCTTTCCATCGGCAAGATTGTGTCGAAGGCTTGTCGTGTCTGCCGAATGAACAAATCGATCTTGTCGTAACATCCCCGCCTTACAATCTCGGCATCCGCTATAGCAAATACTCCGACCGGCAAGACCGAGGATCGTATCTGCGATGGTGCCGAGAATGGGCCGGGGAAGTGCGACGAGTTCTGAAATCGAACGGCTCTTTCTTTCTGAACATCGGGTCTGCGCCATCGAACCCTCTGCTGCCGCATGAAATCGTGATCGAATTGCGCAATCTGCTTGTTTTGCAGAACACGATTCACTGGATCAAATCGATCACGATTCAAGATCGGGAAGGCGATTTGCGGTCGTATGGACATTTCAAACCAATCAGTTCGCACCGATTTCTAAACGATTGTCACGAATACATTTTCCATTTTACCAAGACCGGTGACGTGGAAATCGATCGACTCGCTCTCGGAGTTCCTTATCAGGACAAGAGCAACATTGCACGCTGGCGCCACACATGCGGCAGTGATCTCCGGTGCCGAGGGAATACCTGGTTCATCCCTTATGAAACAATTCAGAGCCGGGCGAAAGAACGACCTCATCCCGCGACGTTCCCGGTGCAATTAGCCGAATGGTGTATCAAGCTGCACGGCGTGTCGCGCGTGCACACGATGCTTGATCCATTTCTGGGAATCGGAAATTCAGCGGTTGCCGCGCAGCGCTGTGGCGTGAAAAAATTTATCGGCTTCGAGATCGATGAGAGCTATCTAACGGAAGCGAAACGGAGAATTAAGTAGGGCCCGCGTCTCGTGTGTTGGTGGAGATGTCGCGCCTTCGCGAAATTATCGCTCGCGTGATAAACTGAAGAGACGATGATCGCAAAGATAGTCCGTCGCGGCGAGGACGCCGCGACCAATACGCGAGACGCGTGTGCTACCCTGAACAGATTACTCTTGATTGGCCAGGTAGTCGTCGCGCTGAACGTTTGCTCAACGTTAGCTGCGAAAGCAGCCGAACCTTCGTTGAAGTTCGCCGGCGTTCCCTTTTCTCCAGGTTCGACTGTCCGGGCGGATGTGCCTCTGAGCGCGCAGGAAAAATCGTACGCCGGGCAAGGCGGCAACCCCGTCCCGCAAAGCGCAGTCGCCGTGTTGGCAACGCCTGCAAATTTTGATCCGAGAAAGAGCTGGCCCGTTTTGGTACCCTGTTCCACGAGCGATTTCAAACGTCAGAATCGAGATGATCTAGTCCAATTTTATCAAAGAGTCGGACTTGCTGAAGGCTGGGTGCTCCTGGCGGGGGACGGCCCGCAACACGCGCGGAACGACACGGCGGCATGGCGCTTGGCCATGACCCTCGCCGCGATCGACGCACTTCACCACAGCTTTGCCGGATCGGAGAAGTGGCCGACGGCGTGCGCCGGCTTCTCCGGAGGGGCAAAAGGCGCCGGCTCCATCGCGCCTGTCCTTGCCCGAAATGCTTGTCGCATCACAGGACTTTACCTGACCGGCGTGAATCAGGACTACCTGAGCCCAGGATATGCGAGGGCCCAGCCCGGCGCGGATTTTCTCAGTACACCAATTTACGTCAGTATTGGACACGATGACAGAATCGCCACCTTAGAGCAGCAATACAACGTCGTGGGTTCAATCAAACGAACCGGCTTTAAGCGAGTTCGAATCGGGACTTTCCGTGGCGGCCATGAAGTGAATGACGCGCAAACGTCCATTGCCTTGAAGTGGTTCCGGTCGCTGCAGAAGTGAGGAAAATCGTGATCCGTGACTCGTGAATAGACGGCAATCGAAATCGCCATTCACTGATCACCGGTCACCATTCACAAGATCTCGAATCGTTTCTTGTAGCCGCTTCGCTGTGCGAAGCGCATCCCGGCGATACCATTTACGCGCTCGTCACGCCGCCCAGAAGGGCGGCGGCTACAGTCCCCTACAGCAGCGTGCCCTCTTTCGGTGGCGAGTTGGATGAAAATTTCTCGAGCGGCTTGACCAGATTGCCCGGAAGCGGTCGAACGCGATCGAAAATGCGAGCGGCAAGTGGTTTGGCCGTAGTGTAACCGGCGGCGAACATTTCCAGGCGCGCATCGAGATTGTCGATGTAATGGAGCGCCATCGCTTCCGGAGTTTTTGGAAAAACCGGCGAACCTAGTTCCTTCTCGCCGTGATGCGAAGCAATGAGATGCAGGAGGTGCACGCGCACGTCTTCTGACGGCGGGAGATAAGTTCTCCAGACGTCGGCGTTTTCGGAGCTGAGTTTTCGCCAAAGCGAATTGACCAGCTCGAGTCCGATGGAAATGTGGCCGACCAATTCGCCGAGTTCGTCGTAAGCCATGACAAAGCCGGCTTCGGAGAATTGGTTTTCCCAAAGTTTACCGCAGTCGTGAAAGAGAATTCCGGCGATTAAAAGGTCGACATTTAACTGCGGGTAAAGCGGCGCGATGGCCGTCGCTACGCGTATCATCTGTGCAGTATGCTCGACGAGCCCACCGCGCCGGGCGTGATGGTATTTGCGCGCTGCCGCGGTGCGACGAAAGCGATCGCCCCATTCGTTCACGAACATTTCAGACAGAGCCCGCAGTCGAGGATCGACAATCGTCCTGACGGATCGCACGATGAAGTCCCAGTCAGTCGCCTGCTTTGCGCGCAAGTCCGCCGGTCCTTCCAACAACTCTTTCTTCTCTTGTTCAGTGAGTGGCCGGACCGTCCACTTGTCTGCCTCCAGTCCGTATTGCGGGTGTAGACGAAACTCGCCAGTGAGCTCGATAAAATTTTCAGTAGTGAGTGCGCTGCATGTTTTGTAAGCAGGATTATCGCTCCAGACACGCAGTGTCATCCGATCGCACGCATCTGCCAGCGCCAGTTCGCAGTACGGCTTTCCTTCGCGCTGCGTCTTCGCGGTGGCCACTTCCACTTGCACATGCACACGCGCGGACACGGCGCTCCCGCCTGCGCGGGACACCATCCTGCGAATTTCAGTGAGCGTCATTAGGTCCATCTTTTTTAATCTATCACGAATCGCAAGCTGTGGCCGCTGCCCTGTAGCCGTCGCCCTGTGGGCGACGCGATGCGCTCGCAATCCAAAACACCTCAGCGCCGCGCTTCCGATAGGGAAGCGGCTACAGATCAGTCGATCATGCGCTGATTGATTCCGGCATAGGCATCCACTCTGCGGTCCCGCAGAAATGGCCAATGCGTCCGGTGCGCGTTCACGCGGCTCCATTCGACGTCAGCCAGCACAATTTCTTCTCGATCTACTGAAGCTTTTGCGATGATTTCTCCGCCCGGCGCAGCGATAAAACTTTGCCCCCAAAACTCAATTCCGTCACCGCCGGCAGGTGCTTCGTGACCGACCCGGTTCGCTGCTGCGACATAACAACCATTCGCAATCGCATGACTGCGCTGGATCGTTTCCCAAGCGGAATGTTGCGCAGTGCCAAACTCCTTCTTTTCCGACGGATGCCAGCCGATGGCTGTTGGGTAAAAAATAATCTCCGCGCCCCGCAATGCCGTTAACCGCGCCGCTTCCGGATACCATTGGTCCCAGCAAACGCAGACGCCGATCTTTCCCCGCGTCGTTTTCCATGCTTCAAATCCAAGATCACCCGGAGTGAAGTAAAACTTTTCGTGGTAAAGCGGATCGTCGGGGATGTGCATCTTACGATATTTACCGAGCAATCCGGCGTTCGGGTCGACAATTGCGGCTGTGTTGTGATAGACGCCGGCGCTGCGCTTTTCGAAAAGTGAGGCAATGATGACGATCCCAAGCTCACGCGCGAGTTCGCCAAGAGCAGATGTCGATCGACCGGGCACCTCTTCAGCGAGTGCGAAATTCTTATGATCTTCTGTCTGGCAAAAATACTGCGACCGAAAAAGTTCCGGGAGACAAACGATCTGCGCACCTTGCTTTGCCGCGTCGCTAATGAATTCTACGGCGCGCGCGAAATTCTTGTCCGGGTCTGATTCGCACCGCATCTGGATGAGAGCGACACGTGTTTGGTTTGAATTCATGGTGGATCGTGCGCTCCGCGCACGATGTTAAATACATCATCGCGAAGCGATCAAATTTTTGGTCTGCGACTCAGGTTAGCATCGCGCGACGGAGCGCGCGATCCACCTATTTCACCGATTCGGCTGGCACGATCTTGATGCTCTCGATCACGATGCGCTTGACCGGCTTGCTGCGCTCGCCCGCGTTGTTCATCGTGATAGGCGTATCTCCGATCTTCTTGAGCACGTCGTCGCCTTTGATCAATTTGCCGAAAGTCGTGTACTGTCCATCGAGTCTCGCGACGGGCGCGAGACAGATGAAGAATTGCGAACCGGCCGAATCTGGGTCAGGCCCACGCGCCATCGAGATTACGCCGCGCTCGTGTGAGTGATTATTGAATTCAGCTTTGATTTTGTAACCCGGTTCGCCTTGTCCATAGCTGTTCTCTTTCGCGGGATCTTTCGAATTCGGATCGCCGCCTTGAATCATGAATCCGTTGACGATGCGATGAAAGATCGTGCCGTCGTAAAACCCGGAGCGCGCCAGCTTCTTGAAATTCTCGATTGTGTTTGGTGCTGCGTCGGTCCAAAACTGCACCAGCATTTCGCCTTCGCTAGTTTTGATCAATGCGACTTCGTTGGATGTATTCACGGAAGTTTTCTCCTCCTTCTTTTCTTCGGCGGCAAACACAGCGGAGCTCAACAGCAAAGCCGCTACGATCAACAATTTCATAATGATGCCTGGCATGAACGAGCACGCCTGTCACGTCGCGCTGTCAAAATGACGAAGCTCGAATGATAAAAGATCGCGTATCGATCTGCCATTAGTTCGGATTTTGTCATTCGGATTTGTTTCGTCATTCGACATTCGGATTTCGTCATTAAATCGTTCCGGTGCCGGCGGAAGTGAGAAGCCTGTCATGATATTCCTGCAAGCTGCGCACGCCCACTTTGCGTTTTTGCAATGAGCGAATTCCATTCGCGCTCGCGTGCGCAGCGCGAACCGTGGTCATGATCGGAATCCGCTGCGCGAGGGAAGCATTGCGAATGCGCACTTCGTCCTCGCGCGGAATTTTCCCACTGGGGGTGTTAATGATGAATTTAATGTCGCCATTTTTTACTCGATCGAGGACGTTCGGGCGGCCCTCGCGCAATTTGAAAACTCTTGTTACGGGAATTTTCGCTGCCGCCAAAACTGCGAACGTGCCTGCGGTGGCAATAATCCCGAACCCGAGCTTTACAAATTCTCGCACAACAGGCACCACGGCCTGTTTGTCGCTGTCTTTCACGCTGACGAAAACATTTCCGCCAGTCGGCAACGGCGGCGGCGCGGCCATCTGGGATTTCGCATAAGCGAGACCAAGATCGACATCCATCCCCATGACTTCGCCGGTCGATTTCATCTCCGGGCCGAGCGAAATATCCACTCCCTCGTAGCGCAGAAACGGAAAAACGGCTTCCTTTACGGAGAAATGTTTCGGCACGGTCTGCTTTGTGAATCCGAGCTCGCGCAACGATTTTCCGGTCATCACTTTGGCGGCAAGCTTTGCCAGAGGGACGCCGATTGCCTTGCTCACAAAAGGAATGGTGCGCGACGCGCGCGGGTTAACTTCAAGAACATAAACATCCGTGCCTTTCACCGCGAACTGTACATTCATCAGGCCGCGCACGTTCAATTCGCGCGCCATCGCTTTCGTCGCCGCAGAAATTTCATCGAGCACTTTTTGCGGCAACGAGAATGTCGGAATCACGCACGCACTGTCGCCACTGTGAATACCCGCTTCCTCGATGTGCTCCATAATCGCTCCGATCACCGTGGTTTCGCCGTCGGAGATGCAATCGACATCGACCTCGATCGCGTCTTCGAGAAAGCGGTCAACCAGAACCGGGCGATCAGGCGTTACTTCAATTGCACTGGCTATGTAACGCCGAAGATCTTCCTCGTTATAGATAAGCTCAATGGCTCGTCCACCGAGCACGAAAGACGGTCGCACCAGGACAGGATAACCAATTTTGTTTGCGATTGCGACAGCTCCATCTGTGTTGATCGCGGAGCCGCTTGGAGTCTGCCGCAAGCCAAGCTTGTCGAGCATGGCGGCGAACAATTGTCGATCTTCCGCGGTCTCGATGCTCTCGGGTTGTGTTCCAAGAATCGGAACGCCAGCGGCCTTCAAACCGTTGGCGAGATTGAGCGGAGTTTGTCCACCGAACTGCACAAACACGCCCTCCGGTTTTTCCTGATCGTAAATGTTGAGAACGTCCTCGAGAGTGAGCGGCTCAAAATAAAGTTTGTCGCTCGTGTCATAATCGGTCGAAACCGTTTCGGGATTCGAATTGACCATGATTGTTTCAAATCCGAGCTCCCGCAACGCGAAGGCAGCGTGGACACAGCAGTAATCGAACTCAATTCCCTGACCAATTCGATTCGGCCCGCCGCCCAGGATCATTATCTTGCGCTTGTCGCTCTCGCGCCGCTCGTTCTCGTTGCCGTAGGTTGAGTAATAATACGGCGTGTATGCTTCAAACTCGGCCGCGCAGGTATCAACGAGGCGATAGGTCGGAATGACTCCGGCGGCTTTTCGTTGCACACGAATTTCACTTTCACTCTTCGCCGCTGCGAACGCCAGCTGTCGATCCGAGAAGCCACGTTTCTTGGCACGGAGCAGATTCTGGGAGACAGCCGTCCCGGCGGTAACGGCAAACGGGGGTCTCGCCTGTTCCTTTGCAGGCCAGGTCGGAGACCCATTCGCCCTAACACGCGAGATGGCTGTGTTCCGCGAGCTATCCTGGCCATCATCGAAAACCAAGATATTTCTGGTTTCCAAGATGTGATCGAGTCGTTTTACGTTCGCCTTCTCCGGATTGGCAGCGATGTATTCGCGGTAACGCGCCAGAGCATCCCAGTCCCGAATGATTCGGTCGTAGCTCTCTTCCATCCACAAATCGCCTTTTCGGTTGAGTGTGCCGTTGATTGCATGCGCCGAAAAACTTTTCCAGGAATGCAAGATATCGGAAAGCGAATGTCCGGGCTTTGGCTGAATAATCGCGTGCACGTGGTTCGGCATAACCACGAAGCTGTCGAGCCAGTAACGTTCGCCGTGAAAATGCTTCAGTGCATCCGCGACGATCTTCGCAACGCGGGTATCGCGCAGAACACATTGGCCGTGGCCTTCATCCAGCCATTTTTCCGGGCCTCCGATGAAACGCGATTCATATTCGCGCGCGGTCTTGTAATCCCACGGCGCTGGATGAAATTTCAGCCACGTTTCCAATTCATCTCGCCATTGCTTCAGGAGATTCTTGGGAACGGAATCTGCCAATCGAAACGTAACAAAATAAGTGGCGCCTTGTTGCTCCCAGTGCGGCAGATGACGCCGCGTCATTTTGAAAGGGGCGTGCTCATCGAAACCGCGGAAAACAGGCGTCTCGCCTGTTAGGGCAGACGGGTCTCCGGCCTGTCGATTGGGGGTTGTTTCATCAACAGCCGGGACGGCTGTTTGCCCTGACAGCCGGAGACGGCTGTCTTCCGCCACAATCTGCTCCACGTTCCGCAGAAACCATCTGTCGATCTTGGTTAACTCGAAGACATCGTCGATCGACATCCCGTCACGAAATGCTTGGGCGAGATAAAAAACCCGATCCGCGTTGGGAATTGAGAGCTTCAGTCGCAGCGTTTCTGGATCGACAAATCGATCTGCGCCATCGCCACATAAACCGAAACGCTTGATCTCCAAACTGCGCAGCGCTTTTTGCAACGCTTCCTTGAACGTGCGACCGATCGCCATCGCCTCGCCGACGCTTTTCATCCGCGTCGTGAGCGTCGCGTCCGCTTGTGGAAATTTCTCGAACGTGAACCGCGGCACTTTCACCACGCAGTAATCGATGGTCGGCTCGAAGCAGGCCGGCGTCTCGCGCGTGATATCGTTTTTGATTTCATCAAGGGTATAACCGACGGCGAGTTTTGCCGCGATTTTCGCGATGGGAAAACCCGTCGCTTTGGAGGCCAGCGCGCTCGAACGTGAGACGCGGGGATTCATTTCAATTACCACCATGCGACCATTGTCTGGATTGACGGCGAACTGAATGTTTGAGCCGCCGGTCTCAACGCCGATTTCGCGAATGACCGCGAACGCCGCGTCTCGCATCATCTGGTATTCTTTGTCCGTAAGCGTTTGCGCGGGCGCAACGGTGATCGAGTCGCCGGTGTGTACGCCCATCGGATCGAAATTCTCGATAGAACAAACGACCACGCAGTTGTCCATACGGTCGCGCATCACTTCCATCTCGAATTCCTTCCAGCCGACGAGCGATTCCTCGATCAACACTTCATGGACCGGTGAGAGATCGAGGCCGCGAGCGGCGATCACATCGAGCTCTTCGCGATTGTAGGCGATGCCACCGCCGATCCCGCCCAGAGTGAATGCCGGTCTGATAATGAGCGGGAATGTTCCAATCTCATCGACTATGCGATCTACATCGCCCAGCGAACGCGCGACGCCAGAGTGCGGCACCTCAAGCCCGATGCGCAACATCGCTTCTTTGAACAATTGGCGGTCTTCGCCTTTCGCGATCGCCTGCGCGTTTGCGCCGATCAATTTGACGCCGTGCCGCGCAAGCGCGCCGTTGCGGTTTAATTCCATCGCGGCATTGAGCGCGGTTTGCCCGCCCAAGGTCGGCAAAATCGCGTCCGGTTTTTCACGATCCATGATCGCCTCGATCACTTCCGCAGTAATTGGCTCAATGTAAGTGCGATCGGCAAACTCCGGATCGGTCATGATTGTGGCCGGGTTCGAATTGACCAACACGACTTGATAACCTTCTTCGCGCAGCGCCTTACATGCCTGCACGCCGGAATAATCAAATTCGCACCCCTGCCCGATCACGATTGGACCGGAGCCGATAAGCAGAATTTTATTGAGATCGTTATTCCGCGGCATCTGCTGTGGCACAGGCATCTTGCCTGTGTTTTTGGACAGTTGAAATATCACAGGCTGGAAGCCTGTGCCACTACGCTACTTCCGCCATGCGCTGGCGGTCGAGGTAAACCTTACAGATGCTTTTGATGCGCGTGAGCACGTAATAAATCGTCTGGCTGCGGACGCGCACCAGTTCCGCGCCGACAATGCGCGTTACGAAATCGCTCGGAAGATCGAGTATCTCCTGAGGTGTCGAGCCTTCGAGGCCTTTGCAAAGAACCGCGGTCATCGCGCGGGTGAGCGTTTGTACTTCGGGCCCGAGCGTCATCCGGATGTGCGCCTTGCCGTTTACATCGACATGGAGGTAAACGCCGACTGTGTCCATGCATTCTTCATCTTTGCGCACATCGACAAGATCGAAATTCTCGCCTTGGCGCGGCTCCTGCTTCTTCGCGTTGTCCGCGTACGAAACGAGTGTTTCGCGCCGCTCATCTTCCGGCAGTGTCTCAAAGAGATTGATGATCTTGTTGAGCTTGTTCGGGTAGTTTCCGTTGGGACTGCGCGCCGTACCCGAATCGTCTATTTTGCTGCAGCCTTCGCTCATTACCCCTCACACGCTCTTTTCGATCGGCGCGCCGACTTTATTGCCCCATTCGGTCCATGAGCCATCGTAATTGCGCACGTTATCAAGTCCGAGCAGATAGGTAAGCACAAACCAGGTGTGGCTGGAGCGCTCGCCGATACGGCAATAAACGACTGTGTCCGTGCCCGGCTTCACGCCACATTGATCGAGATAAATTTTGGCCAGTTCATCTGCGGGCTTAAATGTGGCATCGTCATTCGTCGCCGTTTTCCACGGCATGCTCTTTGCACCCGGAATGTGACCGCCGCGCAGCACGCCTTCCTGCGGATACTCTGGCATGTGCGTGATCTCACCCTTGTATTCGCCCGGCGAACGCACATCAATGAGCGGCTTGCCGCTCTTGCTTTGCGCCAACGCTTCATCGAAAAACGCCCGAATCTCCTTGTCGAAGCGTTTCCTGGGCACCCGATAGTCTGTCTTTGGATTTTTCGGGACTTCACGCGTCATCGGCCGCTGTTCGGCCTTCCATTTGTCGCGCCCGCCGTTAAGAATTTTCACTTTCTCGTGACCGAACAAGCGGAACGCCCAGAGCGCGTAACACGCCCACCAATTCGCCTTGTCGCCGTAAAATATGCAGGTCGTGTCCGGCGTGATTCCGTGCCGGCCGCAAAGCCGCGCGAATTTTTCCGGCGAAATATAATCGCGAATCACCGGGTCCTGTAAATCAGCGCGCCAGTCGATGTGGACCGCGCCAGGGATATGCCCTGTGTCATACAGCAGAATATCTTCATTCGATTCGACGATCCGGATGCCCTCGTCGTTGAGATGTTTTTCGAGCCAATCGGTTTCCACCAGCGCCTCCGGATGCGCGTATTGCGTAGGTTGCGTAGCCATAAGAAGGAAAACTTCAGGCTGCTCCAGCAACCGGGCAAGGGAATTTACAATTTCATCGCGCATGCGCCTGCGAGCAGTGCCCATCTCGCCAGCGGAGGATTAGAGTACCGGGTAGCGCACTTGTCTCAAGTGCTGGCGACGGTGTCTCGCCGTCGCGGATTTTTCTGTGATTTCCTATCCCGAATCGGAGCATCGCGCCAAGAAAAGCCTGTTTGGCGAGACGCATGCGCTACCCAGAGCCGCCGCAACCGCGCTGATAAAGGTCAAAATGATTTTCCACCGCGCCGTCAGTGCAGAATAGAATTAGCCGGATAAACCACGCCATTTTTGATCACCGTGTCGATGTCGGAGACGTGCGCGATGTCGTCCAACGGATTCGAATTCAGAATGACGAGATCGGCAAAACAGCCGTTTTCAATCTTGCCAATATGCGCGCCGGTTTCGCCGCCGAAAAGTTTCGCCGCGTTAGCGGTAGCGCATTGAAGAATCTGCATCGGCGTCAGGCCGGCTTCCTTCATTAGTTGAAATTCGCGGAAAAGCGCGGGGCCGTGAATCGTGCCGATGTTTCCCGCATCTGTGCCTGCTGCGATGGTGACGCCGGCGTCTTCCAGTGTTTTCAAATTCGGCAGCGCGACATCGTAAGTTTTTTTGATTCGATCCAGTGCCTCATCCGGTTTCGCCAGGGCGTTCTTGATCCGATCGGGCAATTTGTCCTGCGGAATTTTGGTGACATCGAGCGACGCGATCACTTCCGGATTACCCCACGCCTTTTCCTCCGGTGTCAGGTTCAACTGGTGCGAAAACGTGCGGCTGTAACGTTCGAAGACCACGAGGGTCGGGCACAAAATCGTATGTCGATCTTTCAGTAACTTCACGAACGCGTCGTCGACCGATTTATCGATCACGCTGTGGACGAGTACGTCGGCGCCTTC
>WNFX01004713.1_pt1 | contig 13321 bp, 10 predicted proteins | sample 5400111 | NCBI WGS metagenome assembly WNFX01 (sample SAMN13153363, study PRJNA577476) | soil metagenome | isolation source: 40 cm soil or saprolite under grassland replicate 1 | place: USA:California | collected 2016-06-15
TGGGGGTGGCCGGGGTCGGGATCGATGACAGTTTCTTCGACCTGGGCGGGGACTCGATCATTTCGATTCAGCTGGTGTCGCGGGCGCGCAAGGCGGGGCTGGCGCTGACCCCGCGGGACGTGTTCACCCACAAGACCGTCGCCGCGCTGGCCCGGGTGGCCAGACAGTCGGGCGCCGTGGTTGCCGAGGACGCCGCGGCTGGCATCGGGGCCGTTCTGCCGACGCCGATCACCTGCTGGCTGCGCGAGCACGGCGGCCCGATCGACGCGTACAGCCAGTCGGTCCTGGTGCGGGTACCGGCCGACCTTGGCCTGGACCGGCTTACCGCGGCGCTGCAAGCGGTGCTGGACCGCCACGACGCGCTGCGGATGCGGCTGTCGGTACACACCGACGGCGGCTGGTCGCTCGAAGTCCCGCCCCCCGGCACCGTGCGCGCCGGAGATTGCCTGGCTCGCGTCGATGTCGTCGGCTTGGACCCCGATGGGCTTACGGCGGTCATCGCCGAGCAGTCCCGGGCCGCCAGGGACGGGCTGGCGCCGCGAGCGGGGGCCAACGTCGGGGCTGTGTGGTTCGACGCGGGCCTGGCGGTGCCGGGGCGGCTGCTGCTGACGGTGCACCACCTGGCGGTGGATGGGGTGTCCTGGCGGATCCTGCTGCCGGACCTGGAAACTGCCTGGGAGGCCACGGCGGCGCCGGGCACGGCGGCGGCCCAGGGCACGGCGGTGCCGGGTGCAACGGTGCCGGGCACGGCGGTGTCGGCCGGGCAGCCAGCGCTGGAGCCTGTTCCCACCTCACTGCGGACCTGGTCCGGTGTACTGGCCAGGGCGGCCATGGAACCGGGACGGGTGGCGGAGCTCCCGGTCTGGACCCGGATGCTGGCAGGGAGCGACCCACCGCTTACCAGCCAGCCGCTCGATCCGTCGCAAGACGTGTACGGCACCAGCAGGGCAGTGACCGTGTCGCTGTCGGCCGAGCATGCCGAGCCGCTGCTGACGGCCGTGACCGCGGCCTTTCACGCTGAGATCAACGACGTCCTGCTGACCGCGCTGGCGCTGGCGGTCGGCTCTTGGCGGCGTGCGAGGGAGATCGGCGAGGACACGGGGGTGCTGGTCGATCTGGAAGGTCATGGCCGAGAGGAGATAGCGGAAGGTCAGGATCTTTCCCGCACTGTGGGCTGGCTCACCAGCGAGTTCCCTGTGCGCCTGGATCCGGGCGTGTGCGACCGGGCCGAGGCGTCGGCGGGCGGCCAGGAAATCGGCTACGCGCTGAAGCGCGTCAAGGAGCAGTTGCGCGCGGCGCCGGATCACGGTATCGGCTACGGGATGCTGCGCCACCTGAATCCGGACACCGCACCCGTCCTGGCTGGGCACGCCCGGCCGCAGATCGGCTTCAACTACCTGGGCAGGCTCGCGCGGGCGGGGTCGGCCGACTGGCAGTTCGCGGCCGAGGCCGACGTGGTGGCACCAGGTGTCGACCCGGGGATGCCGCTGCCGCACGTGGTGGAGGTCACCGCCCTGACCGAGGACCGCGAAGACGGCCCGTGCCTCGTCGCGAACTTTTCGTGGCCGGGTCGGCTGCTGGCCGACCAAGACGTCGGTGAGCTTGGCGAGGCATGGCTGACGGCGCTGCGGGCCCTGGCGGCACATGCGTCAAGGCCAGGCTCGGGCGGGCATACCCCGTCCGACTTCCCCCTGGTTAGCGTCAGCCAGGACGAGGTGGACGGGCTGGAAGCCCAGTGGGAGCGCCGTGGCATCGCCGACGTGCTGTCGCTGTCACCCCTGCAGGAGGGCCTGCTCTTCCACGCCAGCTACGACGACCAGGGCGTTGACATCTACAACGCACAGGAAGCCTACGAAATCGAGGGCACGCTCAGCCGCGAAGGGCTCCGGGCGGCCTGCCAGAAGCTGCTCGACCGGCACGACGGGCTGCGCGCCGCGTTCGTGCGGCGCCGGTCAGGGGCACCGGTCCAGGTCATCCTGCGGGACGTGCCGGTTCCATGGGAAGAGATCGACCTGAGCGCCGTCGGTCGCGAGCAGCAGCGGATCCAGCTGAGCCGACTGCTCGAGCTCGACCTGCTGCGCCGCTTCGACATGGCGGCCCCGCCGCTGCTCCGTTACACCTTGATCCGGCTGGCCCCGCGTCGGCACATGCTCGTCTTCACCAGCCACCACATCCTGCTGGACGGCTGGTCGGTCCCGCTGGTGCTTGGCGAGCTGCTCGAGCTTTACCGACAGGGCGGCGAGGACACCACTGTCCGGCCCGCGGTCCCCTACCGCGACTTCCTGGCCTGGCTCGCCAAGCAGGACCGTGCGGCGGCACAAGACGCCTGGCGGCAGGCGCTTGCCGGGCTCGCGGCGCCAACCCTGGTGGCACCCGCCGCGGACACCGCGGCGGCACGGGCGATGCCGGAACGCTTCGCTGTCGAGCTGTCGGCCGAACTCTCCGCCAGGCTCAGCGCCACTGCCCGCGGTCAGGGCGTGACGCTCAACACGGTGATCCAGGGCGCCTGGGCGCTGCTGCTTTCGGCGCTGACCGGACAGCGGGACGTGGTGTTCGGCGCAACGGTGGCGGGCCGGCATCCGGATGTGCCCGGCGTGGAAGAGATGGTCGGGCTGCTGATCAACACGCTGCCGGTCCGGGTGTGGCTGGACCCGGCGCAGTCGCTGGCCCGGCTGCTCGCCACGATCCAGGACGAGCAGTCGGCGCTGATCCCCTACCAGCATCTCGGCCTGGCCGACATTCAGCGGCTGGCAGGGCTCGGCGCGCTCTTCGACACCTCGATCGTGTTCCAGAACTATCCGGGCAGCGCCGACACGCTGGACCTGGCGGGGACCGGGTTGCGGATGACCGGGGCCGAGGGCAGGGATGCCTACCACTATCCGCTGAAGCTGATGGCCGCCCCTGCCGAGCGGCTGTACCTGAAGCTCAGCTACCGGCCCGAATTCTTTGCCCGGGTGTCGGCGGAGCGGCTCGTCGCGCGGCTGCGGCTGCTCCTCGAGGCCATCGCCGCCGATCCGGGAGCGCCAACGGGGCAGTTCACCGTCATCGCGAGGGCCGAACGGGAAGAGATGCTGCGCGCCTGGCCGGGCGATGCGCCGGTCAGGCCTTCGCTCCGTCGCCCGGGGCCTGCCCCGGCGGCGGACCACCGGCCGCCGCGGACCCCGCAGGAGGAATTGCTCTGCTCCATCTTCGCGGACATCCTCGGCGCCGGCGAGGTCGGGATCGATGACAATTTCTTCGACCTGGGCGGCGATTCTGTGCTGGCGCTTCAGCTGGCCGGCCGTACCCAGGCGCAGTTTGGCCTAGCGGTGCCCGTCCGTGCGGTCTTCGACGCTCCCACCGCGGCTGACCTGGCGAAATTCTGCACGGCAAGCCTGGATGAGCTGCGGTCGGCGGCGCGCTGAGAATCAAAAAGAAAGGCAAGAATTTATGGAGAACCCTTTCGAGAACCCGGACGGAGTCTACCTGGTGCTCGTCAACGGCGAGAACCAACATTCATTGTGGCCCGCGTTCGTCGAAGTGCCCGAGGGCTGGCGGGTCGTCTATGGCGAGAGCACCCGGCAGTCGTGCCTTGACTACATCGACGAGCACTGGACCGACCTGCGGCCGAAGAGCCTCGTCGACGCGATGAGCGCGATGGACTCAGCCGAGGACGGCGATGCGTAGCCGACCGCGCGACGTGGTAACAAGCTCTAAGAGGGGCAATTCGGTGAAAAGTCATGCCCGAAGCTGAGGCTACTGCGCCCGACCGCGGCGCGAAACCGCGGTCATTGTGGACGAACCGCGATTATATGGGCTGGTGGACAGGAAACACGATATCCGCCCTCGGCACCAGCGTCTCGAACATTGCATATCCGCTGCTGGTGCTATACACGACCGGATCGGTGGCAAAGGCCGGCGCCATCACCGCGGCTAACATGATCGGCATGCTTTTGACGACCCTGTGGGGCGGAGCGCTCGCCGACCGGGTTTCCAGGAAGGCGATCATGATTGTCGGGCCACTGGTGCAGGCGGTCGCGCTCGGTTCGGTGGTGCTGCTCGTGCTCACAAAGGACAGTCCGGTCCTTCTGTTGGCGGCAACCGCCTTAGTCAACGGCCTGGCCGCTGGCCTGACAATGGGTGCCTCCGTCCCGGCGATGCGCCGGATCGTGCCTAAGGAGCAGCAGGCCATGGCCACCGGGCAGGAAATGGGCCGGGACATGGCCGCAGAACTGCTCGGGGCCCCGCTCGGCGGGCTCCTTTTCGCCGTCACCCGGTGGTTCCCGTTCTTCGCGGACGCGATCTCCTTCTTTTTCGCTTCGCTCGGCGCGGCGCTGATCCGCCGGCCGCTTGGGCCGGACCGTTTCGGACGGGAACAGAAGACGAGCATGCTCGCCGATATAGGGGCAGGTTTCCGATTCGTACGGGACCAGCCCTTCCTCCGTTTCGTCGTTGTCTGGGGTTCCCTGCTCAACATCGTGGGGCAGGGTTTCATTCTCCTTTTCATCGCCTTGGTCAGATACCGCGGCGGCGGGCCGACCACGGTCGGAGTGGTCAGCGCCGTAGCGCTGATCGGCGGCATCATCGGCGCGGTCGCCGCCCCGATGATCATGAAGCAGATCCGCGCCCGGTTGGTGCTTTATGTGGCGCTGTGGGCCTTCGTCGGATCGTTCGCGCTCGTCTCGGTCGTGCCGAGGCCGTGGGAGATCGGCACCGTCCTGCTGGTCGCGATGCTCGGCATGGTGCCTCTCAATGTCGTGTTCGAGTCATACATGGTCCGGCTTGTTCCGGATGTCTACAGCGGGCGGGTTTCGGCGGTGAGCCGGTTCGGGGTCATGTCGCTGCAATGGGCCGGGCCGCTGATCGCCGGCGTGCTCGCTGACACGCTCGGTCCCCCCAGCGCCGCCCTCGCGCTGATGGCGATGATGCTTCCGCTCGCGCTCGCGCTGCACTTCACGCGGTCGCTGGGCGTCCTCGACCAGCCGGTGGACGAGGTCAGCGAGCTGACGCTCCCCGAATACCAGCTGGCGCGCAACTAGTGAGCGCGCGGGCGGCTGTGATCATTCCGACGAAGAATCGGCGTGACCTCCTGGATGCGACGCTCAGCTCGCTGGCGCACCAAGACGTCGAAGATTTTGAGACCGTCGTCGCCGATCACGGATCAACGGATACGACCGAAGCAACGGTGTCCTCCTGGGCAAGCGCGCTCAACCTGACATATGTCCGCCTCGAAGCGTTGGCGCGTTCGCCGGGATGGGTGAGGGACGAGGGTGTCCGGCACAGTTCCGCGGCGATCCTGATCTTCCTGGACAACGGAATGATCGCGCCGTCGACCTTTGTCCGCGCGCACCGCGCCTATCACGAGGGGGGAAATGACCGCCGACCGAACTTTGGCATCGGCATGTGCCACGGCTACCGTCTATTCGGCCGACAGCCAGCGTGTTCGCCGGAGCTTTTCAGCACCCACTCAGCCGCGGCGCTCAAGGAGATAATTGAGGCGGACGAGGAGTTGAGGGACGAGCGCTTCGGCATCCGTGATCTCGAGCCCCTAAGGGTGCCATGGCTCTACGGATGGAGTGGGAACTTTTCGGTCAGAAAACAATTGTATGACGAAGCCGGCGGGTACGACCGAGAACGCTATCACCTCTACGAGGACTTGGATCTCGCGTATCGGCTCCATGCGTGCGGGGCGCGTTTCGGCGTCGTGGACGAGGGCTGGGCTGTTCACCTGCCGCACCCGGTGGATCCGATGGCGAAACGCATGCTGTCGATCGCGCTGGGCTGGCGCCGCTCTTACTGGCGCCATCGCAGTCTCGCACTTGAGGCGGCCTGGCTGACGAAGCCCAGCCCAAAGAACTGGCATCGCTCCGTGGCCGAATATGGTGTTCGCTGCGACGCGATGATTCGCTCACTGGAATCCATGGTTGCTGGAACTCCGGTCATCAACATCACTCAGGCCGGCCTCGGTCTCGCCGGACCCACGCTACTGGTGGGCGGTGATGGGCGATACGCTGGCAAATTCGATTTTGTCGCATGCGGCCGGCAAGATCTCGTCTCCAGAGACGGTGTGTGGGGGTGCGCTGGCGTGCTTATCCCGATGGACGATGCGAGCCTGGAAACGGTGGTCGTTACAGAGTTTTGGCGTCGTCTTGGAGCCGCGGCAGGCCAACTTCGCCTTCTCGACCATTTGATCAATGAGGTCAAGCGTGTCGCCGACAAGGCGGTCTTCGTGGATCGAGGGGACGACCGGCCCGGGGACCTGACCAGGCACGATGTAATCATGGCGTGCCGGAGACGCGGTCTGCCGTGTCGCATCATATGACCGGAGCCGGGGTCTGCTATGTCGGAGTCGGCAGGCTTGGCGGGCACTACGTGGCCACTGTGGTCAGCGGTGAAGGCGACGTGACGGAAAACTTCTCCGCCGCCTGCGATCCGGCCGGCCTTGCACCATTCCTCGCCCGGATCCGCGACCTTACCAAGCGCAACGCAGATTCGGTGTGCTCAATTGACACGACTAACGGAATCTTGGGTGATCTCCTTCTTCGAGCGGGAATCAGAGTGCATCGGGTGCTACCGGAGTTGCCGCCTGGAAGCGGCCTTAACTCCATGGCGCCCGCGCGGCTCGCAGCGGGGGCTCGGCTGGCATTTAAAGGTCCGCCGGCGGTGCCACCGCAAATACTCGCGGCGGTCGGCGGCATGGCGCAAGGCAGGGGACGGGAGATGCTGCGGCAGATTGTCGACGGCAAGGAGGTCGAGCAGAGGCTGGAACGCTCTGGCTCATTGGTGAAGCGCGTCCCGGCCACGCGCCGCCGCGCGGCGTTAACTTTCGATGACGGCCCCACTCCCGACGTTACTGAGCGTGTTCTTGATGTCCTCGCGCAAAACGGCGTTCGCGCGACGTTTTTTTGTGTGGGGACGCAGGTCCGCTCGTGTGCCTGGCTGTGCCGCCGGATCCAGTCCGAGGGCCACCTCCTAGCGAACCATAGCTGGTCGCACGCCTACCTGCCTGACCTGCCTGTTGGGCTGGCGATGGAGCAGATAACGGCGACAAACCATGCAATTAAGGATGCCGTCGGAGAGTCTCCACGGTATTTCCGGCCTCCTTACGGTGCACGGTCAGCGACACTGCTGGAGCGGGTGGCCGCAGTCGGTATGACAACGGTCCTGTGGGATGTCGATCCCACGGACTGGGCGTCGCCCAAACCCGGGGTCGTGGTCAATCGCGTCGTTGACCGTGTGCAGCCCGGCTCAATCATTCTGCTTCACGACGGCCCGGCGAGTGGGGCGGACGTCGCGAGCGTACTTCGCGAATTGGTAAATCGGCTTTGCCAGGAGCGGTTCGAGCTCGTGCGGCTCGACGAGTTCGACGTTGAGCTGACCCAGCGCTGAGGGCTGGGGGATGGGCCTGCCTCCATTCGCGCGGGCTAGCATGCCGCCCATGAGCGGCAGGACCTGTGTGGTGACGGGCGCGACCTCGGGGATCGGGAAGGCGACAGCGTTGGCGCTGGCCAGGCTGGGCGCGCGGGTGGTGCTGGTCGGCCGCGACCGGGCGCGGGGCGAGGCGGCTGCCGAGCAGGTCGCCGCGGTGAGCACGTCACCGCCGCGGCTGGAGATCGCCGATCTTGCCTCGATGGGCCAGGTGCGCGAGCTCGGTGCCCGGTTGAGCGCGCTTGACCGCATCGACGTTCTTGTGAACAACGCGGGGCTGATGGCTGGCCAGCGCCGGGTCACGCCAGACGGTTTCGAGCATGTCTTCGCGGTCAACCATCTGGCGCCGTTCCTGCTGAGCAATCTGCTGCTCGCCAAGCTGGCGGCGGCCGCGCCCGCCCGGATCGTGACGGTCACCTCCGATGCGCACACAGCGGCCCGCCTCGATCTCGACGACCCGCACCTGGAACACCGGTGGGATAGCTGGCGCGCCTACGCCAACAGCAAGCTGGCGAACATCTTGTTCACCACCGAGTTCGCCCGCAGGCTCGGCGGCGCCACCGTGGCCGCCAACTGCGCGCACCCGGGGATGGTGCGGACCAGGTTCGGCCGCGAGGCCAGCCTGCCGCTGCGGCTCGGTGTGACGCTCGGTCGGCCGTTCATGCTGTCACCGCGACGCGGCGCCGACACCATCGTGTACTTGGCCACCTCCCCGGCGGTGGCCGGCCAGACGGGCGGCTACTACGTCAGGCGCCAGCGGCGCGAACCCTCCGCCGCCGCCCGCGACGGCGCGACAGCGCGGCGGCTGTGGCTGCTCAGCGAGGAACTCACCGGCCTGGCCCCGGCACGTCCCGACGGAGCCTGACACCCACTCTTCAAGGGGGTGGGGACAGGCGGCGGCAGCCGTTAGGGAAAATTACCGGTAAACCCGTAGAGGCAGGCGCATGCCCCCCGGCGGGCCGGTTCACGACGTCGACCCGTCGGCAGCGGTGGCATCGGCGACGGCGAGGAGGAGGTGAACTTCGGTGCCGGCGAGCCCGACCGAGCAGAACAGGGTCACCTGCTGTGACTGGCCACGACCGGGGCAGGCGCCGTCGAGGACCGAGCCGAGGCTGGTGAGGCGCCGCATCTGCGCAGTGCCGTCCAGGACGAACGGCGGCTGGTAGGCGTGTGCCTGGGCGACCGAGTCGGTGACGATGACGTCGGCCCGCTCGGCCAGGGCGACGTCGAACTCGGCCCGGCCTTGCTGCTTGGGACCCAGCGTTGTCACATGGCAGCCGGGTCGCCGGCGTCCAGCCGAGCGCGCACGTCATCATCGCAGAAAACCAATGGCGCCACGCTCACCTGCCTGACTCCTGACTCACAGCCCGGCCAGCGCGGCGAGGCGGCGATCCGCGCGGCGAGCGACCGCACCCGGGCGCTTCGATCCGCGACATGACCGTACTCCCGGGTTCGGCTTCCGGGACTCACTAGCCGGACGGGTTATCGCTCTGCGCCGGCGGGCCGGTTTCGGCTGGGCTGCCGGCGGGCGGCCGCCCGCGGGGGCGCATCCGTCCCGCATGGCGGGGCAGCCGCCCTGCCTCGGCGAGCGCCCTGCGCAGCAGGAACTCGATCTGGGCGTTAGTGCTGCGCAGTTCGTCGGCGGCCCAGCTGGCCAGGGCGTCGTGGACGGCGGGGTCCAGGCGCAGCAGTACGCTCTTGCGCTCGCTCACCGCGATTCCGTGCCTGCGGTCACTGGTAGAGGGAGCCGGTGTTCACGACTGGCTGGGTAGCCTGCTCGCTGCAGAGGACCACGAGCAGGTTCGACACCATCGCGGCCTTGCGCTCCTCATCCAGCTCGACGACGCTCTCTTCCTGGAGCCGTTGCAGGGCAAGCTGGACCATGCCGACAGCGCCTTCCACGATCCGCTGCCGGGCGCCGACCACGGCGTTCGCCTGCTGCTGCCGCAGCATGGCCTGGGCGATCTCCGGTGCGTAGGACAGCCGGGTGAGGCGTGACTCGATGATCTGCACTCCGGCTGGCCTGACTCGGTCCGCGATCTCCGCCGACAGCTGCTGGGTGATCTGTTCCGCGTTGTCGCGCAGCGACAGCGCGCCGCTGCCTCGGTTGTCGTATGGGTAACTGGAGGCGATGTGCCGGACGGCGGTCTCGGTCTGGATCGTGACGAACTTGGTGAAGTCATCGACGGCGTACAGCGCGCTGGCCGTGTCGTGGACCTGCCAGACGACCACGGCGGCGATCTCGATCGGATTGCCGTCGGCGTCGTTGACCTTGGCCTGAGCCGACTCCTGGTTGCGGATCCGGGTGGACACCTTCCGCCTGCGGGCGAACGGGTTTACCCAGTGCAAACCGGGGTCCCTGATGGTTCCGCGGTACCTGCCGAATAGCTGCACCGCGCGTGCCTGGCCGGCGACGACAGACGTCAGGCCGTGTACTGCTAGCTCACCGGCCAGAACGAGGAGGACGCCGGCCACGATCGCCGCCGTCGGGCCTGCGCCGGGGCCCTCCGCGACGCCAAGCCAAAACAGCGCGGCCCCGGCGAGCAGCAGCCCGATGCCGAGCACGAGGACCCGCACGCCGGACGCTGACCACGCCTCGCGCTCGATCACCCGCCGGTTGGGCAGTTCCGGGCCTGCGGTGGCCGCGTTCTGGGTAGTCATGCGCCCCTCCTCGACTTGACCGGATCTGATTACACTTTTTTATCATACTGATATCTATTTTCCTCTGGCAAGGGCCGCACCGAGGTGTGCGTGGCATGCACGGTGGCCCGGCCCGGGACAAGGCGGACATGTGGGCAGAGACAATGGAGCACCCGGGCTGATCGGCTTGCGCCGGCGGTTCGGTGACGGGGCTGGGCGGCAGGCCTCGGCCCGGACGCCGGGGGCTGGGCGGCGGACGCCGGCGATCGAAGTCAGTCACCTGACCAAGGACCTCGGCGGTCGCACCGCCGTCGCGGATGTGTCGTTCAGCGTCGCCCGCGGCGAGGTGTTCGGGTTTCTCGGCCCCAACGGCGCGGGCAAGCCCGTTACTGAATTGAGACATTCATTGCTTACGCGCCCGGCGGACTGTCGCTCACCTGATCAGAGGTCATCTTCTCGGACGCGCCCACCGTCCTTGAAACATGCACCCCTTCGCGGCGCTCCCGTGGGGACGAAACTGGGCGCCTGACAGGGGCCCAGTTTCGTGTCAGACATACTGCGTCCGCGAGAGGTCCGCGACGCGCTGCTGACTCGGTGATCGGATAATCAGGAGCGGAGAATCCCGGCGAGTGCGGTGTTGACCGCGGCCTGGTCGAATGGCCCCGGTTCCTCCGGCTCGTCCCCGGACGGGTATTCTACCGGGGAGTTGTCGCCGCACGCGACGCACACCGGATAGTCCTGGCCGGGTTCGAGCGTGATCATCTTCTGCCGGGTGATCTCGTGGACCCAGTCGGCACCGAAGTCGTACACGTACGTGACCTTCGGGCCGCCCGGGGGAAAAGCGCCGCGGAGCCGGGCGTCCTCTTCGTCCTCGGTCCCTTCCAGCTCGTAGAACGGGTCGCTGTAGCGGACGCCGCCCGCGTGGAACACGTGCAGGTGATCCCCGTCCCAGCCGAACAGGACCTGGATCGCCGCGTGCAGGTCGCCGAGCGTCGCCGTGAGCGGAAGCTGCACGCTGCGCCAGACCGGCGGCTTCGCGTTCTTGAGCGCGATCTTCAGCTGGACGCCCTGCCGGATCGTGAGCGGCGCGCCCGACGCGGCAAATGCCTCCACCGAACTGGCCACGTGCTCCGCCTCGGGATGGCCGCTCGCGCGCACCTCGGCGAGTCGTTTCGCGATGTCGTCGTCGCCGTCAATCGCGTCCCAGATGCAGCACAGGGCCTCGTCGGGCCCAGCCTCATGGAGCGCCGAAGCGGCGGCCTCGGTGCCCACCCACTGCCAGTCCGCGCGCGCAGGCTCCGGCGCCTGCCCCATCGAGAACAGGAACACACGGGCGTGCCGCGCCGCGTGCGGCCGGGCGTCGTCGCCCGCGATCTCGCGCCAGGCAGGCCACCCGTCTTCCCCGGTCATTTCCGCGAGTTCGAGCGCCACCACGCGCAGCCGGGACGGCATTTCCTCGGCGGCGGACAGGATTTCCCGAACCGCATCCGCGGGGTCCCGCGCGTCCAGCCAGCTACCGGCGAGCGTCTCCCGCTCGCCCGCGGAGACGTTCGCTACCCTCTCTATGAGGTCTTCGGCCGTCAGCTGCGCGTCGAGCGGAACGGGGCACACCTCCTCCGCCAGGCAGCTTGCCACCCACTCGCCCAGCGGCGTGACGGCAGGCGCCTTTGACGCAGCGGCTCCCGCCTTGGCGATAATGCCGAAATCGGCGAGCAGCGCCATCAACCCCTCGATCTTCGGCATCCCGTGCGAGGAAAGTCCGGACAGCGCGCTGTGCACATCGGCATCGAGGTCGTGCTCGTCACAGATCTCGTCGGCTTCTTCAAGGACTTCCCGCAGCAGCCCGCGCCCGGCGGGCGCGTCCTCGTCCTGCAGCACTTTCAGCAGCGCCAGAACGAGAACGAGGAAGTCCCTGCCCAGGTCCCGGTCCCCGCCGCCCAGAACAGCCGAAACCGCGAAGAAGCCCTTCAGCCATGCTTCCAGCAGCCCCGTGCCGTCGTCCGGAGGCCAGCTCTTGAGCTCTGGCCCGCCGGATGCCTTACCGCCTTCCACGGTGAGCAGGCCCATGCCGATCGTGGCGCACCAGGCCAGGTGAAGTTCCGGTAGGTCGGCGGCGCTCCGGACCGCCTGCGGAGCCTTGACCCCGATGATCGCGGCCGCGACTGGCACGTCCTGCTTGCGCAGCACGCCTTTGGCGGTCAGGGTCTTCTTCCCACCCGCGGCCCAGCCAGCCAATGAGGCCGCACGCCGGAGCACAGCGGACTTCGCTGCCAGCGCGGCGAGGTCGGGAGTGCCGGACGATGGCAGGCTTTCCGGAAGATTCACGCATGCACACTATCCCGACACCGAGCGGCCTGCGTGGGTAACGCTCGCCGCGTACGCTTCCCTCATGCCGGAACTGAGCGACGAAGAACTGGACGCGCTGGTCGAGGAGGCCACGGTGGACGCGTACGGCGATGACGAGCAACTGGGCGGCTTCGCCGTGATGATCGAGGACAACCTGGAGGTCCCCTTCGAGACCACGGTTCTGGGCGTGACGGTGACGGTCCAGAAAGTCACCCAGACGGAGTCCGGCATCGTCGCCGACTGCGTCCGCGACGGCCACCACCAGGCGATCTCCGTCCTCGACGTGCCGCTGCCCGAGCCGCCGCCGAAAGGCGCGCGGTGGATCGCCGCCTACCGGCACTGGGCGGGTGGCATGTGAGGGAGTACAGGGCGTGAAGATGTCCTGGGTCGAACTGGACCGGATCGTCTCGGAGGAGATTGTCCGCGACGACGATATCCGGCGCCGCGTAGCGGCAAGCGGCAGGCCGCTGCGGTCGTACGCCTTGGGCATGAGCGACGACGACCTGCTCGCCAAGCTCTGTGGTCTCGGGGTGGACGCGGACCGCGAGAAGCTGGCGGGGCTATGCGACCGAGCGCTGTCCGCAGAGGAAGTCGTCAGCGAGCGGCTCCGGCTGCACGATTGGAACGCCGACTGGGCCTGGATCTGCCTGACCGAACTCTGGCAGCGCTGGTGGCCGGAGAAGGCATGCCTGGAACTCCTGGACGACAAGATCCAGGAAGGCTACGCTGCCGACCAGCGCAACGACTTCGTCGCCAGCGGCAGGGTTTGGCTCGGTGCGTGGTCGGACGTGCTGCGGATGTGCGATGCCGCCGGCGCTAGGTCGATCAGGGAGTTCGACGGCCGTTTCCCGATGACGCAGTCCCTGTTCAACTGGTGCCAGGACCTCGAAATGGCGCTGCAGAATGGCGGGGAACATGACCCGGAGTT
>WNFX01004716.1_pt1 | contig 13320 bp, 8 predicted proteins | sample 5400111 | NCBI WGS metagenome assembly WNFX01 (sample SAMN13153363, study PRJNA577476) | soil metagenome | isolation source: 40 cm soil or saprolite under grassland replicate 1 | place: USA:California | collected 2016-06-15
TCCTCAATCACATGGTAGTCATCGAGCACCAGGACAAAGCTCGGCAGCTTCACGCTCACAAGATCGTTGATGAGCAAGGCAAGCACGGGTTCCATTGTTGCCAACGGGGAGGATTGCAGCAGGGTCAGGCTCGTTCTTCCGATCTCCTGATCAAGCGTCTGAAGGGCGGCGATCACGTAGGTTAGAAAGCGAACGAGGTCATTGTCCTCCCTTTCAAGTGAGAGCCATGCCACCGGCGTTCCGCTCCCGGTCAGAAAGTCAGCGAGCAGAGTGGTCTTGCCAAATCCTGCCGGGGCAGAAATCAGCGTCAACGCACAAATCATCCCCTGCGCAAGCTGCTCGTACAAGAGTGATCGCTGCACGAGCCGTGCACTCGGACGCGGCATATGCAGCTTGGTGGCAAGCAAGGGAGTGCGGTGGATGCTCACCATCTCCTGTGGAGGTTTTTCCATATCTCTTTCCTTGTCCCGCGCGGATAGGTCTCATTCCATGTCAGGCTCTCGTAGACGTGTTAGGTGGCCGCGCTGCAAGAGGACCTCGTTGCAACTGCTATGATTGCCCGCTGCCTCTGGTTGCATTATATAACAGAACCTCTGCTGAGAGAGCACTACTCGCTCAGGAATCAGCCTTTTGTATACTTTCTACTGTTTTCCTTCTAATTTTTGATTTCCCCGCAGAACAGTGTTGTCAACGATTTGTTCGGGCAGATCGCTAGGCGCGGGAGAGATATACCTGGTGAAGAGTATACCATACCACCCCGCACCGGCAATCAAGTCGAGCACGAGGAGCGGATTGAGATCCTGTCGAAGCTCTACATGCGCCTGTGCTCGCTCGATCAGGTTGATGATTTGACGCAAGCGAGGAGCGATAAGTCGCTCATGGAATACCGGATAGAGCTGTGGCTGGCTTCTAGTCTCACCGATCAATTTCAACTCTATCTGCTCCACCACTGGATTGACAACCTGTGAAGCACTTTTGAGCGGAGCGAAGAGATCCTCACGGAGATTGCCCGTATCAAGGATCGGCATCTCAGTGCGCAGGTGACTCAAAGCCTCGATGATGAGGTATTCTTTCGATTCCCAACGCCGGTAAATGCTCGTTTTACCAACTTCTGCACGAGTGGCTATGGATTCAATGCTTGATTTCAAGCTTCTCAGGTTTGAGCAGTCGAAAAAGTTCACAAGAACGGTACTCCGCTCTTTCCACAACTATCAGGATGTTGTCAGAATACCGGGTACGTGGGCAACAAGCGTTGCCACCAGCAATACAGCAATCAGTGCTATCAGCACACGCTTGTTTGCGTATGCCGATCTGGAGGGTCGATGTTCGAAAGTGAAAGCCTATATGTTCTAGTGATACGTGTTGTTGTACCAAGACAAAAGATGTAGCTCTCTAGCTCTACTTGAAAGCCAAACAGCAAATGTAGAGGCACTACGTTTTCCCTCTTTTGAGTCAACCCATGAGATTTCATTGTCCCGAAGGTTTGCTCCTTGTCCGAAAGTCGTAGTCGTGCCCCTTTCCCAGACTACACCTGCAAATACATCTTTGGTCACATGACATGGGAAGCGGGTAACAGTACACTCTCAACAGAGAAGATACCTGGTCAGACGCTAACAAATAATGAAGGAGAAAAGTTATGCTGACTCTCTACATTTTGGTCTTTCTCCTGATCGTACTCGGCATAGCCGCTCTCCGTTGGGGAGCCGATAGTGCTGATGGGAAAGCCAGCCAGGAATGGGAATGACGCCAGGATTGGCCTGGCATTCTCTAACAAGGTAGCATCCGCATCACCCACGACACGTCGTGTCCTGTGATGTGCACTCCAGAGGTATAGAAGGAAAAGGAGGCTCCAATGAATCCCTTGATACATGTTCACGAGCACACTACAATTGTGACAGCTTCAGAAGCACAAACGCTGACCGAACACGAGTTGCTTGCCCAGTGGGGCTTTACCGAGGAAGAAATTGTTTCACTGCTGTGGCTACAGCAGTGGTACCAGATAGGAGGCAGCGATCGGGCACTCATAGTGCGTCACCTGGAATTTCTCAGACTCCTTGTGCGTACTGGCGAACTCGAAGTGTAGCAAAACAAGAGAGGAAGCAAAAAAGGTGTTTGAACGTTTCGCTCGGGCCATCATTGCTTCTGTTGTTCCCCGGCCCTTTCCTCAACTCGTAGTCGTCCAAATTCCCAATAGAGAATACAACACCCAGCGGAGTGGTCTCTTGCAGAGTAACAATGGTAACTACTCACGTATGACTCTTTGAATGAGCATGACGATGTACCTTACTTAAGAACAGTAACTAAACGTGATGGGTTATCTGAATGGATAGCACAGTAGAAACTGAACAACGAATGAACATTGAATTGGACAGAAAGTATGCATCCTTACCACCTTTTCTGGCTCTGGCTCACAAGTTCTGAGTATCGTTTGATGCGAAAGGCCTATCAATCCATACAGAAGAAACAAAAAGGCACCACAGGGCGCCAATTAGGCAGAAGAAAGAGTTTTCAGCAGCAATTAAATGAGCGTGATTTCATCTGTTGCAGAAAGATAACAGATAGGGTAACTCCTTAGGTGTCCAAGCGATAGGCAAAGGGTGACCCGCAAAGACAGCCGCGAGCGCCACCACCATGCCATGCCCGAGGCAGTCGCATGGTGGACAGATAGCTGTGAATGCGACAGACAGCATTGTTGCAATTAGGAAGCCTGTTGCTACTCCAGATGTATGGGACCGCCTCAAGTACAAAACTGCAACTGGTCACAAGCTTAGGGGCCACACCGATTGACTATCACAACGAAGATTTTATCGAGTACCTCCAGCACCTTGCTGTTGGTGGCGTTGATGCCGTTGTGGTCGGCTCGTCGGCTATGGCTTCACGCTTGAGAATCTCTCAGGAAGTACGTTCCTCCTGGTTGTCCTGCGCACCTTGCCTCAAATGGCATGGTCGTCTTTGCTTCCCAATGGCAAGCGTGCACAGTGGTATGCCATTGTGGGGCCGCTCCTTGGAATGAAAAATCGCCATCCTGAGTGGTTTTGTGAGGATCTAGCAAAACTGATTGCACTGCTGGCAGAGGGAAAGATCAAGCCTGTCGTCCCTGGACGCCTCCCCTTAGAAGAGATCGTACATGCTCATGACCTGCTCGTGCACGAGCAGGTCCGGGGAAAGATCGTCTCACTCCCTCATGTCTCATAAGGAAAATCGAAAGGACCAGATCCGATACCATGTCACAAACGACAAAACCACGCTCAACCGTAGAAAGGCAGGAGCCTCTCACACGCATGAACCCTCGCATCATCCTGCTTGCCCTGGGCATGTTTGTCTTGGGAACGGATGCCTTCATCGTCGCGGGAGTGCTCCCCGTGATCGCGCACGAGACTGGGGTGAGCGAGGGACTGGTCGGCCAGTTGATCACCGTTTTCGCGCTGACCTATGGCCTGGGAGCGCCTGTTCTGGCTGCTCTGACAGCTCATTGGCCGCGTCACCGCGTCTTGATTAGCGCACTCGGTCTGCTTGGTCTCGCCAATCTGGCTTCGGCTCTCTCCCCATCTTTTCCTCTCTTAATGCTCACTCGCATCCTTGCTGGCTGTTTCGCCGCCACCTATACCCCCCTGGCCTTTGCCGTCGGGATCGAGCTGGCTCCCACGGCTAAACGAGGTCAGGCGCTGGCGCTGGTCGTCAGCGGGTTAAACGTTGCAACAGTGCTCGGCGCTCCGCTTGGGACGTGGATTGGTGAGCACTTTGGGTGGAGGCTCTCCTTTACCCTGGTCGCGGGACTGGCAGGCGTCGCGTTTCTTTTCCTCGTGATCTGTGGACTCCCCACCTCAGCCACCCCTGCTCCCCTCTCATTGAAAGAGCGCCTGAGGCCCATCACCCACCCACGCGTGGTCCTGGCCCTCTTCCCCGCTCTCCTGTGGAATGTCGGCGTCTATGTCATGTATCCCTACGTGGCCTTGCTTTTACAACAAAAATTGCACATCTCGGATGTGAGTATCCTCCTCGCCTTCTTTGGCCTGGGAATCGTGCTCGCCAATTGGATGAGCGGGAGGCTTTCAGATCGCTTTGCCCCGGATCTCCTTGTGGTTCTCTTCCTGGTCACGTTGATCGTGATCCAACTGGTCCTTCCGCTGGTCACGACCACGATCAGCAGTGGGGCGATCATGCTCTTGCTCTGGGGGATGAGTTTTGCTTTGCTTTTTATCCCGCAACAACAGCGTTTGTTGAACATGGCACCAGCGCACGCCAATGTGATTCTGGCGCTCAATAACTCAGCACTCTATCTGGGGATTGCTGGCGGTGCTGCTTTGGGTGGTCTGGCCCTCAGCTGGCTCGCGGTCACGCAACTGGCCTGGGTAGGAGTGATGAGTATGCTCATCGCGTTGCTCATTGTAACAATCACTCGCCGCCGAAGTCGAGAGCAAGCGCAGGCAGGTGAGGAGAGGGAGAGAGAATGTGAAAAGATGAGAGTGATGAAAGACTCAGGCGAGCGGGCAGAAAAAAAGGCTTGTAGGGGTCAGCAAATCGAAACGTGAAACGTGTACGCTAAGCAAAACGGGAGGTCTTACTGACGTTTTCATTTGTGCGTTGCCTCGCCAAAAATCTTCCTCGGCGGTTTATTCAACTGGCGGGGGTGATGGGCCACGGATCACTTCTGCTTGCCACTGCTTCTCACACGACTGCTTTTGAATATGGTGGCGATTCCAGGCACGGTATGTGTATACAAAAACCTTTACTCTCTACGATATCTGCTGAATCCTTTTTTCATATAGAAAAAAACCAGAGAAGACAGAATTGGTAGTTCGACTATCTACATCCCCACCCTCGGCCGGTACTGCACCGCCTCCGCCACATGATTGGCCGCAATCATCTCGCTTCCAGCCAAATCCGCAATCGTCCGCGCCAGCTTCAGCACGCGGTGATACGCCCTGGCCGACAAATGCAACTGCTGCACCGCCGCCTTCAACAACTTCTCCCCCGATGCATCCGTCTGGCAGAACTCGCGTACCTCCGTTGGCCCCATCTCCGCATTGCAGGTCAATTTTGTCCCTTTGAAGCGTTGCAATTGGCGTTCTTGTGCTGCTTGCACAGAGGTTCAAGAGCACTCTTTCATAGGGTCCCAATAGATTCATAACGACCCCGGGTGGGTAGCCGACGTAAATTTTTCCGGGTACGAAAGTCGCAAAATATGCCAATCTACTCTATCGTAAAGTATCTTCATTTACTGTTTACTTGACAGCAACATATTCAGAATATTGAATTCATGTGACATAAAAAGGTATCTGCCTGTAAACATCTTGCGACGAGCCTCACCGAGGTTGAGACTGCGGAATACGACAAAAGGGAATTCATCATAGCTACTTCCAATAGGGAGTATACTATCAGCCGGGTACTGAGAACGTATAGAGGCCGTCAGCAAGGAACGGAAAGACATCTCGGAATCCTCCTCACGTTCTTGTTTGCCCTTAAAATACTCTCTCATCATGTCCCTTGTGAGAAACATAAATAAAGGAAGAGCGTAATGTTGGTCTGTATGGTCACTTTCCTGCTCATAGCGCGGCATTTTCCCCTGAACCATGTCCTTGAGTAACTCGATTAAGGCAATAGCATCTCTCATGGCAACTTGCAAGCTTTCAGGGTAGCGCTGATCCCAGCTCAATTCACGCATGCTCGTCAGCAAATCGCGTTCTTTTCCATTCTGCTCAAAAATACCTTCGATCTCCATCCAATACTCTTCTTGCATAGACTTCTGGACAATTGGCACAATCAACAAACCACCCGAAACATAGCCCCTTTCCAGGGGAGGTTGCTGCAACAGGCGATCAAAGCCTTTGTGTACCGCATCTGCAAAATCGTCGGAAAACGATGGGATGAGCGCCAGATACGGACGTCTGGCCAGCTCGTCATCATCGCGATTCTGCTGTTTTGACGAAATCAGACTAATACGCGCACTGCCTAAGATGCGCGTCAGACTTGTATACACATACTCTAAACGCTTATCTTCCCAATGTCGGTGTGATAAATCTCGTAATTCTTTGATGAGCTTACTCATACGCGACGTAAAGGTATCGCCCGCCGCAAAAACTGATTTGCCCCCAATAGGAATCATCATGAACCGCTGGTTCAAGCCGATCTTTCCATTTCCTTCAATACGGGTCATGATAGCGGTTTTCAAAATGAGAAGCACGTTGAGCAAGTGCAGCATATTCTCACGCACAGATAATTCCCGATCTGCACTATCAGAGTAGACCACACGATCAGAGAGATAGAAGGTGAGTGTTTTATTATCCTGATCAAAATCGCCACCACGTCCACGATAGATCACCTGAAGAATCTCCATTAGATTCTGCTCAATTTCAAAATGAGGGATATCCACTAGAATATGCCTAGCCCGTTTAAATGAAAGCCCCCGGCTTGCCGATGCTGTCATGAACACTATCCTGGCTATTTCCTGAAAATCCTCAACGGCTTTTCTATCCACCTCAGAAATATTGGCGTGGATCTCTAAATAGTCCTGGTTGGCCTCAAAAGCACCACCACGTAATTTCCGTATCGCTTGAATCAGCAAAGCCAGGCGCTTTTTATCTTGAATATACACCAGCAACTGTGGAGCATCTTTCTGATTTAAGGCCGCCAAAATATCCTCAATAATATGTTGCTGCACTGTATTGATGAGCTGTTTACTCCGTTCAACAAAAGTCTCTTCGCTGTATTGAAATGCATCCACTCCAATCTTGTAGTTAATATGTAGCATACTTGCTGGATATGCATTTGCATTGATGACCACTGCTGGATCCCTTTTAAAGGTAAAAGGCTGAATGGACAACGGAGAGAAGCCCTGTTCAGCAGAAACACGACGAAAGTAAATTTTATTTGGCTCATAGGTCGTATCAGAGAGATGTTGTTGAATAATCTGTGGATCAATAATCGAGGCATCGGCCACAATAATTTTAGTGTTTATATCGTAGGGAGAGTTAATCAGTTCATAGCGATGTATAAAGGTGTGGATTCCATCGAGAAACTCAGCTCCACTTTCATCACCCGTCACCTCATCGATCATTACAAAAAAATGTTTGATGTTTTTGCTAATCTCTTTCATCCGATCAGGTATCACACCATGTTCTTTACTATATGCCCCCTCAAATATCCTCTCGAGGTGTCTTAGCGTGTTGCCACCATTACCTGTACGTTTCAGTGACTGGATCGCCACTGTAGCCACAATCGCATTCGAAAGTGGCTTATCAAGTGCCGCATAGAGCGCATTGCAAAGACTGCTCAGGACACCACTAATCTGCTCGCCTCTGTCAATGACTAAGCCTTCTTGTATCTCTTCTAAACCTGGTTTTGATGCCCGCTGGTGTCTGGCCTCCTCACTTTCGTCAAAAATAAACTTCACACCATGTTCCCTGAAAGTATCGCGCCGATTTTTGGAATAATAATGCACGGTAGGACTGGAATAATTGTTCCGAATAATGATCGAGTTTGTCGTTAGCGCAAACAGATTTTCGCTGCGCAGCCCAGATTCAACTTCCTCCTTAAATTTCCTGATGATATCAAGATTGACCTGCTTACGCGGACTGACATATAAGAAGAGAAATCCTTCACCCAGCATCGCCCTGGACTTTAAAAATTTCACAACAGCAGTTGTTTTTCCAATGCCGGGATTGCCAGTCAAAAAGAGATAGGGAGTCTGGCTGGCAAGTGCTTTTGTTATGAGCGACGCATGAACATCCAGAATATTCTTCCCTTGATAGTCTCTCTTCTCAAGGTGTTCGCGAACAGTTGCGTTCAGTTGTTCGGATGTAAGAGGTGCACGAGTATTGACAAAGCCTTCGAGTTTTTCCTCATGCTCTAACCACTGAAGACCATCGCTGTTATCGACGAGGTGAACTAGCTTTTTCATGAAATCTCTGCCATTACCAAAACTTTTGGCTGCAGCCTTCTGGATAGTATCCAGAACATAACTACGAGCCTCAGCAATGGTTTGATCGGCAGATTGTGCTTTATAAATGTCCGCACAGGTCGCCAGGAGCTGGATATGCTCTTTATTGACCGACATCGCGTTAATACTGCGATCCGTATAGCCCACGACATTTAAAAGAACACTGTCGTTTTCAGTAAGAATACCTTGCTTTTTGAGAAATTCATAGAAGCTGTAGGCATAACTGGCAGCCTGGATAAGTTTGACGCTTTCTTTGTCTTTACGTTTGAAGGCTGTGAAATAATGTTGTAATTGACCAGCCAGTACCTCCTCCGATGTTGTGTCGATATCGGTATCTATACTCAGATTGGTAAAGACGCTTTTTGAGCGAACATAGCGCAATTCCGTTGCCAGGATATTGCGTATTTTTTCGATGCTGGTCAGGTCGCTTGCTTCTTCAGCAGTGCGCAGCGAAAACACCGATAAATCAATGCACAGGATACGCCATTGTTTCCCATATCTCAGAAGCATCAAGGTATCGGCCCTGAGAAAATTCCCTTTGCTGCTATACCCCTGGATATCTTGTTCCGTCAATTGAACAGCATAATCTTGTGCATGAAATTGCGCCATGAGCTCTTGCACTGCGGTTCGTTCGTTCTTCGGATACGTACCCAGACTGCTCTCACCATAGAAATTGCATTGCAAATAGACGATATCGCGTGGTTTGTGCGGCTTGCAGTATTCAAAGGACTGAAGGTACTCATCAAAAAAGTTCACGCCAGCTAGATAACCTTTTTGAAGAAAGAAAAGCGACCAGCGTTGCAAAGTCTCTTTATCCCATGTACTGATTACGCCCGTGTGCCCATACAGCTTTGCCATCAGTGCAGGAAAACGCAAGTAACCTAAGTCACTCTGATAGAGATCTCCAAAATGGGATGAGATTGTTTTTCGCTGTTGCATCGCGGTTAGAAAACCTGTATTAAATCCTAGCTCAAACAGTCGTCCCACGTCTGTAGAAAAACTACGGATCTCCCCATGTTCATTGTCTATTTCATTACCCGGTATGGATTGTTGTTCTTCCAAATCTTCCTCTGTTATCTCTTTGTATTCAAAACGGCCCTCACCAATGTTAAAAACGCCAGGGCGTTAAAGTGCATTCTCCCATTCATGTGAGGTAAAATGGCGATTTTGCCGACCGAGTTATCACCAATAATTCGATTGTAGGGATCGAGCTTGAAACCCTGGTCACGAGGTTTTTCATAGCGCGAAAAATGAAGGAGTGTGATAAAATCAAGGATATCTGTTTTTAGTGATTGATGTTTATGCTCGCCCAGGATATCCGACCAGATGTACTGATCATAGGTCGGATCATCATGATAGACATTAATCAAGGTTGCATAGGACATGACTCCGTTATAGACCTGTTTGGTTACACTCGCCCCATTGAACAAATTGAAAAACACCAGTGAACGCTTGCTCGGGTCTACCACCAGCTTGGACAGCTCACCAATATCGTCGATATACAGCGAATCGACCTGTAAGGGTTTGCGTGTGTGCCTCTTCTGGTTGACCACATAATACTTATCACAGAATACAGGATATATTCGAATAGCATCATCTACTTCGCGCACTGCCTGGATAATATCCTTATTCATAAAGAACAATTCTTCATCGCTTCCTACATCAGAGATATGCAGTGTACTGCTGTACGGCGCATGCGCCACGTAGATAAAATGTCGATAGCCTTTTGCATAGCAGATTTTGACCTGTTCAATGATTGCTTCTGGCCGGGTGTACATATGTTCCGAGGCCTGGTTAATGGAAAATGTTGAGAGCGTTCCAACACGCACATCTCCACTGGGAAGCCGTTCTATGCCTACAACTTCGCCAAATACAGTCGCTTTGTAGTAATCAGGAGTCTTAAAGTTGACGTCACATTTACGGCTAGACACCATCACAATAGCCAGTTTTTCCAATTGAAAGGATGCTAACGTGGATGTCGCCGCAGCAGTTGATACTGGGGAGGGAGAGGCAACATTGAGCCGAAACCTGCGGGGCAATGCGGAATAGAGTGAATTGAGCGCATTTTGCAGTTTATAAGCCTGTTGCCCCCGTTGTTGCACCGTACTCAAATGAAACCCCTGTGAATTGGAGGCATAGTCTTCAGCAAGCATATGTGCCAAAATTTTTGAGAGATAGTGCATAAATGTCTCATCATCGATTTGCTTGCTCTGTTCTTCAACAGCTTTTTCACCGGCATGTAAGCAAATAATGGGGAAAAAGAGCCTGCGCTTATCAACAGATGTCGTGCTATCCGCAAGCAACTTTAAGAAGACATAGGCCAGGAGCATATATGTAAAACGATAGATGAAAGCTCTCGCTGAGTCAATCAGCACTTCTGGACGGTGACGATAATAGAATACAATGAGGTTCGTATTTTGGAAAATTTCGCTATACTTTTGGCGATAAACGCCATCGATCGGCGCCAGGAAAATTGGCAGAACCTGTACCCCTTCCATCTCATAGGCCATTGTAAATTTTTCAGCATCATCATCAGCCGAATAGTAGTACATTGGCTCAAAAATCATGCTCAGTGGCAGCTTACAAATAGCTCCCTTGCTGGTGCTTGCAGCTTCTACGGCAATATACTTAAGCGCATCAAGCCCACCATTGCTGTCAAACCCCTCCTGAAAAAAGATATTATGCGTGACCATGCTATCCACATTTTTTACCAGTACACTCTCTTTTAAACTCAACACCAGTGTCTCCTCCCAGGGAGTAGGACCAATGCTCTGATGATCAAGAAAATTCACCAGCAGCTCTTTTAGCTTCCTGATATTATCTTTGACAAGCTGGACATCAATTTTCCGCTGTAACGCTTGTAATGCTGCTCTTTTTTCTGCCTCTGTGCCGGTACGAAGCACATTGAGTATCTCGGTTTCAAAGCTCTCTGCTGGTTGAAATGAAGCATCAGTCATTTCGACAAAGACAAAGTAATACAGCAAGACCACTTTTAATACTTTTTCCTGAAAACGTAGGCTCGATCTGGCATCTGCTTCACGATCTCGATACTCCTGGCTATCGGAGTTCAGCAATGCCAGGTAGTACTCATAGGCTGACTTCCCCTTTCCCCCATGTACCTGTACCTGCCCATTCAGTTTTAACTTAAGACCAGAAACAAACGTTTTTGCGCCCTGTTCTCTATTGGTACTCTCTCCCAAAAATCCCTCAACTTCAGTAATGATGGGCAACATATCGAAAGCATCGGCGCGCGAAAACAGATCGCGGTAGTTAAAAATATTGTCCTGATAGGTCACCTTATAAGATGCGTCATCTTTCTCCTGGCGAATATAGGCATCCAGCATTCTCAAACGCCGAATTAAATTGCCTAAAAGCTTCATACCCTCTTCTTTGCCGGCAGCTTTCCATTCTCCAACACCGCGATACAGGTAGTGCAGGTATTTTACTTTCGCCTCGCGCTGAATGCGCGCCAGTGATTCTTTAATCACAATAGCTCGTAACCGGCTAAAGGGTGAGTTGGCCTTTTTCGCCATTGCCTCCAGCGCCTCGCGTGTCTCTTCCACTTCCTCTTCGTCGCAGACATTTTGACGCTCGATATACGAACAAATCCCGCTAATCAGTTGTGTATCAAAAGCCTTGATATCCTTGACTTGCAGTGTCAGTTTATGCCCTTTCAACCAGGGAACATCGCCCGTCTTTTTCGGGCTCAAATTAAGTCGCTGCTTTTCAATGGTGGTTGCTTTTCCCAATGGGTAATGTAGTCCAGCGGCCTCGCCTGAAAAATCAGAGATGGGTTTGAGTAAGCTCGTTGTATATTCTCCAATCGATCGAGACCCCAATTTTGCTTGCAAAGATTTCTGAATCTCGTGGACTACCTGCTCTACCTGGTCGCTAAACGCCTCTTTCTTTGCTATATCGGGTAGGTGAATACTGGCATAGGTGGTACCATCCTTGTTTGCAAAAGAATATTTGTTACTTGCAGCAATCTGCGTAGCAACATCCTGGGCGATTCCATCAATATCGAAGACTATGGAGGAAGGGCGTATAGAAATAAGCCTTTCGTTCTTCCCCAGCGTTTGAGCAATTAATTCTAGCAGGTCCTTATATTGGACAGTGGTGAGGTTATCTATTCCCTCTTCAAGCGTACTCATCATTTTTTAGGTGCCCGTCCTTTCCAAAATCATGAATAGGGACAAGAGAACACCTTTCTCCTTCCAATCCTTTTATTTCAGTGAATTAGTAATAAGCGTGAATAATAAGGCCATGATGCGCAGGTGTGTGTCGTTGCTGTCATTGAATTCGGAATTGATAGTTTAGATTCACTGAACGCTCTACCCATCATGAATGTTTGCGACGACCTGCCATACGCTGTTTTGCACGCTGCAAACGTTCTTCTCTCGTCTTCGTTGAAAGTGGTGCGGAAAGCATATTCCATTCTGAGGGAGATAAGTCGGCCCATAATGACGAAAGTAATGCCCTCCCCTGGCCCGTAGCTACTTCAATCTCTGGCAACTCACTTTCATTCAATAAAGCATCAAGTACTTTGATAGCTAGACGCCGATTTAATAACCCACGTCGCATTGGCTCTTGAGCATCAAATGTGAGCAGGCAATCCAGACAGGCAGTCTCACAAAATTCATTATGCTTATTATTCACAAACAAAGTATTATGAGTTTCTTGCAACCACTCTCTGCCTAGTGCTAAAAGTTCTCGAACATGACCTGCACCACCGGGGACATTATCGTACAGAACAGCACCCAAGCCTCTGCCATGATCTCCTGAGGGAATAACAAGTATCCCCAGCTCCCGGCCATCCAATTCTAACAGTCGAGCACCGCTAATCTGAAGAGCTTGAGTCAGGGTCCAGAGCAACGCAGCATTTTCTGCATGCTGCTGTAAGCACGATGAGAAATCCAACATCAATGCATCAGTGGTTTGCCTGGCAGCGAGTACCTGATTACGGAATGCCTGCGGTGTCTCGTGTTTCGTCCAACAAGATATATTCTCCCGCGTTGAAGTTAGTGAGGTATGGCGCATGAAGTTTGGTAGGATATCCATCATTCCCTCCCCATACTGCCTCTCACTTTCGGCATAACCGCACTTGAGACAAATGGCAAATCCTCTCCCGTACTCACCCGCATTGTATACAAGGAGTTCTCCGTCTTCTTTGTAAAATGCCTTTAAATCTTTCACACTACCAAAGTCATCCTGCTTGTCGATGTCAGCTCCCTCACGACGTACAAAAGTAATAGTAGCCTTCTCAGTGTGACCAACTCGCTCTACATCTGTACTCTTTTTTGGTGAATCCCATGCTGCACTGCTGAAGCCATGCATAGGCATGAGGAAGTTTTGCGGATTGCTTCTCTGTTCTCCATTACAAA
>WNFX01008137.1_pt1 | contig 13315 bp, 11 predicted proteins | sample 5400111 | NCBI WGS metagenome assembly WNFX01 (sample SAMN13153363, study PRJNA577476) | soil metagenome | isolation source: 40 cm soil or saprolite under grassland replicate 1 | place: USA:California | collected 2016-06-15
GCGGGATTCCCGTTGGCACATTGGCAATCGGCGAAGCGGGCGCGAAAAACGCCGCCCTGCTCGCCACCGCGATTCTCGCCACGTCCGATAAGACGATTCGCCAGAAATTGGAAGCATTCCGAAAAAAGCAGTCTGAAACGGTGCTGGCCGCGAAACTGCCAAAATGAAGACAGTGATTTCAACCGACCGCGTTGCGGCGGTTGAACTGCTGCGCAAAGGCGAGATCGTCGCGTTGCCCACCGAAACTGTTTACGGCCTCGCTGCTGACGCGCTGAATCGGATTGCCGTCGCGAAAATCTTTGAAGCAAAGGAACGACCCCGCTTCGATCCGCTGATCGTTCACCTCCCGTCCCGTGCCTGGTTGGAAAAAGTCGCCGATCTTTCCGAACATAATCAGCAACTGATCTCAAAACTAGCCGCCAGATTCTGGCCGGGGCCGTTCACGATGGTATTGCCAAAGCGCGAAATAGTTCCTGAGATTGTGACTTCCGGTCTCAATACAGTCGCAGTTCGAATCAGCGCGCATCCGGTTTTCGCCGACATCGTATGTGAGCTAGATTACCCGTTGGCTGCACCGAGCGCGAACCGATTCGGCCGTGTCAGTCCAACGACAGCGCAGCACGTTCTCGATGAACTCGACGGACGAATACACCTGATCGTCGACGCAGGGCCAACAGAACACGGGCTCGAATCGACGATTGTGAGCGTGCGCGGAAAGAGCATCGATATCTTGCGACGTGGACCGATTACAACAGAGCAGTTGGCCGAATTTGCGAAGGTCAACATCGTCGCATCACCGGCACCGAAAATTTCTGCGCCGGGACAGTTCTCATCGCATTACGCGCCGAAGACTCCGTTGCATGTGATTGATAATACGAAATCATTTTCTGCGGAAAAGAATCAGCGCGTCGGGCTGCTGGCGTGGCATCCTGTTGGGTCTGAAAAGAGGTTCGCTGCAGTTCGGCGCTTAAGCGAACAACAGGACCTGCGCGAAGCAGCAGCGAACCTGTTCGGCTACTTGCGCGAGCTCGATCAATCGAATGTCGATCTTATACTTGCGGAACGAGTTCCCGCTCAGGGGCTCGGCGCGGCGATTCTTGATCGACTCGAGCGTGCGTCGCATGGCCGGTCTGTCGCCGCAGACATGCCTGAATGAATCCTTTGAAGAGCGGGTGCGGCTTGTTCGGTTTGCTTTGGAATTCGGGATGATACTGGCAGCCGACAAAATACGGGTGATCGCGCAATTCGATTAGCTCCGCGAGCGTACCGTCCGGTGATGTTCCTGAAATCACAAAGCCCTGTTCGTTCATTCGGTCGCGATATTTCATGTTGAACTCGTAACGGTGCCGATGCCGTTCTGTCACCTCGGTGTCATCGTAGAGTTTTTCAGCGAGCGTGCTTTTAACGATCTTGGTTGGCCATGTGCCCAGCCGCATACTTGCACCTTTGTTGCGGACGCCACGCTGTTCTTCCAATAACGAGATGACCGGCTCCGGCGTGTCCTTGTCGAACTCAGTGCTGTTTGCATTTTTAATTCCACAGACGTTCCTTGCGAATTCAATCGTGCCCACCTGCATGCCGAGACAAAGACCGAGGAAAGGAACCTTATGCTCGCGCGCATAACGCGCGGCATTGATTTTTCCTTCAACTCCGCGAGGACCAAATCCGCCAGGAATCAGGACGCCAGCCACATCTTTTAATTGGGCTTCGACGCCATGCTCCAGCGATTCGGCATCAATAAGTTTGAGATCGATTCCGCAGTCCTCGCCGGCGGCAGCGTGAGTGAGTGATTCGTAGATGCTCTTGTACGCGTCGCGGACGTCCATGTATTTGCCGACTACGGCGATCTTGACGCGTTTGCTTGGACTGACGACACGCTCGACGAATTTGCGCCAGTCTGCCAGATCAGGCGCAGGTGTTTCCAGATGCAAAAGATCGCACACCAGTTGGTCGAGTCCCTCGGCGTGCAGCGTCAATGGCACTTCGTAAATCGTGTGTTCGACGTCTCGCTCCTCGATGACGGCCTTTTCGGAAACGCTGCAGAACATCGACAATTTGCGACGCACATCCCGGTCGAGCGGCCTTTCCGTACGGCAAATCAACACCTGCGGCTGCAAACCGATCTCGCGGAGTTTCGCCACGCTTTGCTGCGTCGGTTTTGTTTTTAATTCGTGCGCGGCCTTGATGTAAGGAACAAGCGTGACGTGCATGTTCAGCACATTTTCGACGCCGACTTCGAGAATGAACTGCCGGATGGCTTCTAAAAACGGAAGGCCCTCAATATCTCCTGTCGTGCCTCCAATCTCTGTAATGACGACGTCGTACTTACTCTCGTCAGAAAGTTCGCGGATACGATCTTTGATCACATCGGTGACGTGCGGAATCACCTGCACAGTGTTGCCCAGGTAATCACCGCGGCGCTCCTTTAAAATGACGGTCTCGTAAACCTGGCCGCTGGTCAGGTTGTTGTGCCGCGTGAGAAGGCAGTTGGTGAAACGCTCGTAATGGCCAAGATCGAGATCCGTCTCCGCACCGTCGTTGAGCACATATACTTCACCATGCTGGAAGGGGTTCATCGTCCCGGGATCGACGTTGAGATACGGATCGAATTTTTGGAAAACGACACGGAGGCCGCGCGCTTCGAGAAGTGTTCCAAGTGAAGCGGCCGTCAATCCCTTGCCCAGGGAACTAATCACGCCCCCGGTGACAAAAATGTACTTCATCTGGAGAGAGCCCTCTGTTTTGCGCGAGCGAGTTTTTGCTCCAGCGCTTTTGCATCGGCGGGCGTATCCACGCCGGGCGAACCATGTGTCGTAACGAGCACATGAACTTTTACACCATTTTCCAATGCGCGCAATTGCTCCAACGCCTCCGCGCGCTCCAGTTGGCTCGGTTTCCATCTAACAAACTGGAGGAGCGCGTCGCGACGGAAACCGTAGATACCCTGATGGCGAAGATAGCGAACACGGGAAGGTTTGGCGGTGTAGGGGATAACGCTTCGCGAGAAGTAGAGGGCGCAATTGTGCCGGTCTAGAACGACTTTGTTTTGGTGCGGTGATTCTGCTTCGGTGGGCCTTTGGAATGGATGAGCCGCAGTAACGATGGCGATCCTGGCATCCGAGCGGAGTTTCTTCACGAGCTCGTCAATTAGACGTGGGTCGATTAAGGGTTCGTCGCCCTGAATATTCACTACAAACGCAAAGTCCTTCGCACGCTGTGCGACTTCCGCCACGCGATCAGTCCCGCTGCGGTGTCTACGCGAAGTCAGGGCGACTTCGGCACCCCAATTGAAAGCGGCTTCGGCGATGCGCATGTCATCAGTGGCAACGATGACTGCATCCAGTGTTCCTGCGCGCTGGCATCGTTCCCATACGTGACGCAGAAGTGGCTTCTCAGCAATAAAATGCAGCGGTTTTCCCGGAAAACGTGTAGAACTCCAACGCGCCGGAATAATGCCCACCGCTCTATTCATCCGTTGGATCGTGAATGAGCATTTGTTTGCAACGAGCGCGAACCAAGCCGTCGCTGCACGGGGGATGTCCGCGCTGTCTTGGCGCTCGCGTTCAAGATAATTTCTGCGGCTGCTGGCAGATCCGCAGCAATCCAATCTGCCTTGCTTCCGGTCGTGTCGCTTTGAGGTCCGGTCTTAACGCGAATCGTGTGTACACCCGCATTGCGACCGCATTCCACGTCGCTCTCCTTGTCGCCGACTAGAAATGAACGGGAAAGGTCGATTCGGTGGTCCCGAGCGCCTTCGGCGACCATTCCCGGCGCAGGCTTGCGACAGCTGCAAGATTGATCAGGCACGTGTGGACAAAAATACGTTGCGTCGATGAAACTTTCCCTGAGTTGGCGCAACACCTCCGCTTCAACGGCTCGATATTGCTCAGTCGTAAAGAAACAGCGGCCAATACCACTCTGGTTTGTGATAATAATCAGTTTGAAGCCCTTGGATTTAAGACACTCCAACGCTTCGGCGACGCCGGGAAGAATCTTCACATCGACTGGATTGGAGCAGTAATCGCGATCTTCGATGATCGTGCCATCGCGATCGATAAAGACGGCGGGTGAGAGTGTATCAGTCATCTTCACTATCTTCTCGGAAACTGGCGATAAGTTCATTACGCGTTACCGTCGCCGTTCCAAGTTTGCTGACCACAACGGCGCTTCCGTGGTTGGCGATTTGCGCCGCTTCGGTCGGGGTTGCTCCGCAGATCAGTCCAAGGGTAAAGAGCGCAATGGCTGTATCGCCCGCGCCAGATACATCGAAAACCTGCCGTGCCTTGGTGGGGATGTAATGCGGCGCTTCATTCGCCTGAAAAAGCATCATCCCATGTTCCCCGAGAGTGACCAGAACGTATTTTGTTTCCCATCGCTTGAGAAGCGCTTCGCCAGCGCGCCTGAGATCAACATCTTGCGGCGGGACAGTATCAGCATCACCGCCGGGAATACCGGCCGCGAGCAAGGCTTCGGCACGGTTTGGCTTAATTACTGTGACACCATGCCAATCTACGACGTGCCGGGGATTGGGATCAGCGGCAACGATTTTACCGGCCGCGCGCGCCTCGCGCGCAATCTGTGAAACCAATTCAGTCGTGACAAAACCCTTGCCGTAATCTTCGAAAACAATGGCGTCGCTTTGCGGGATACTCTCACGCACCGCGGAGACTATTTGCGCAATCTGCGCCGCCGATGGGCTGACAACTTTTTCGCGATCGACACGAACCACCTGCTGGTGCAGGGCGATGATGCGGGTTTTGACGATCGTGCAAAAGCTTTTGTCCTCGACTGCCTTTGAGGTGTCGATGTTTTGCGCGGCTAATAATTCCTTGAGTTGCTCACCACTGCGGTCTTTACCCAGCATTCCAATTACACCGACCCGATCTACAAACTCGCGCAGGTTCCGCGCGACGTTGGCCGCGCCTCCGGGATAGAACGATTCCCCGGTCACCTCTACAACCGGTACAGGCGCTTCCGGCGAGATGCGGCCGACTTTTCCCCAGACAAATTCGTCCAGCATCAGATCGCCGATAACCATGACCCGCTTGGACGGGGCGCGGTCGAGGATTTGCTCGAGGCGGTTCACGTCCATATGCAAAATGAGCGGCAATACCGCCGCGACAGCAAAGTCGTTCGATTTAGGTGAGTCAAAATGATTTGAGCAGCGATTTGTGTACGGCAGCCGTTCCGGTTAAAGTTGGCTCCATTAAATCCTGAATACGAAGCCGAAATCAACAGTCGAAAGTGCCAATGATTGCGTTTACCAGACATCCTAAGCTAATTTTAGTCGTACTCTGTGGGCTCGCCATCTGCGCAGGTGCCACCCAGGTCCCACAGCACATCAATATTAAACAACTAACCACTACCGTGGAAGACGTAGTCGTGCCATTGCCGAACGAAATTTTCGGCGCGCTGAACAAATTAGGCGCGGTGAACTGGAAGCAACACGTCCGCAGCGATAAGGGACCCAATTTTACTGAGAGGCCGCGTATCGCTCTTTTACTCGGGACGGTGATCGCCGACGGTTTTATCGCGGTGCAAGCGGAGGACGCAGCCACCGTAAAAGACATTGGTCAGCGCGTCCTGACGCTGGCCAAGGGGATCGGCGTTGGAAATTCAATCACTCCACATGCGAAAGCGATCATCGAAGCGGCAGACAAGCGTAACTGGGAAAATGTGCGCCAGGAACTGGATCGCACCCAAAGCAGCGTGCAACAGGCAATGAACGAAGTACACGATGAAAAATTGTCGCAGCTTGTCAGCCTCGGCGGATGGCTGCGTGGCACCGAAGTGTTGACCTCGGTCGTGAAGGAGCATTTTTCCGCCGATGGCGCCGAGCTGCTGCACCAGCCCGATCTGCTTTCCTATTTTCAGACAAGGCTTCAGGGGATGCCTGAGTTTAATCTTCCAATCATTCGCCAAATTCAAGACGCTCTCGTCGAGGTGAAGCCTTTGATTGACGTCGGTGATCGGCGCATTCCTCCTGAATCAGTGAAAAAGGTCAATGAGATCACAACGCGGCTCGGTCATGGCATCGTCACGAGGGATTAGCATTTCCATGAAACGATTCGTGAAAATTACGTTTCGCACGAGCTCTCTGCTGCTCGCCTTTATCGCCCTGCAGCCTGCAGTTTTTGCCTCCGTCGATGACGCGCAGGCGTTTGCTCTTCAGGCGGCCGAACCATATGTCAAACAAGGATTCCAGGTGCGTGAGGATTACTGGGGAGGCGACCTGGCCTCCGGAGAAAAAAAGGCAGTGCGGCAGCAATTGTTCAAAGGAAACGAATATTGGTTCTGGTTGGGAACGGAGGTCGATAAGGCAAAGGTTTCCGTTCACGTTTACGATTCGGATGGAAAGCTGGCGGAAGAGCCGGACGGATGGGAGAAGGGTCACTTCGCGGCTGCACACGTGATTCCAAAAGCTACCGGCAGCTATTTCATCATAGTTAGCGTTGAGGAATCGCCAGAGGAACGCACCCATTGGGCGCTGGTATATGGTTTCCGGTAACGGAAAATGTTGATTTCGCAGTCGAAATGGTGTCTCCCGCGCGCGTCGCGCCAGCTGAGATGCAGGCGGTAAGATTCGAAGAATGACTGAGACGCGCACTTTGCAGTTTGAGAGCCCACGCGCATTGCAGTCGCTCTACGCCAATGACATTAAACTTTTGAAGAACCTCGAGGACTCTCTTCGCGTGAAGGTGACCACGCGTGAAGGCTGGGTGAAACTCGAAGGGGACCGAGGTCATGTCGATAAAGCGCAGCAGGTGTTCGAACAGCTCGAGAAAGCGCGCCAGCAAGGCGTCGATATTCAGAGACACGAATTTAATTACGCTCTCAAGGCCGTGACCGAAGAGCACGATCAAAACCTCGGCGAGATTGTTTCTACAAAAATCATAACGTCGTCGCGCAAGCCGCCAATTGTGGCGCGAAGCGCGAATCAGCGGGCTTACGTTGAGGCGATTCAAAAGTACGATGTCGTTTTCGGAATTGGACCAGCTGGCACCGGCAAAACTTATCTCGCAGTCGCGATGGCGGTGGCGGCATTAAAGAAAGAGCAGGTGGCGCGCATAATTTTGACCCGCCCCGCCGTAGAGGCCGGTGAAGCGCTGGGCTTTCTGCCGGGCGATCTCGAACAAAAAATTACTCCGTATCTGCGTCCACTTTACGATGCGTTGCGCGAGATGTTGGAGCCGGAGGAAATGGAGCGCGCACTCGCGCGGCAAACCATTGAAGTGGCCCCGCTGGCATATATGCGCGGACGCACATTGAATAACGCCTTTGTTATTCTCGATGAAGCGCAAAACACGACTACCGAGCAGATGTTCATGTTGCTGACGCGAATCGGTTTGAATTCCAAGTGCGTTGTGACCGGCGACGTAACACAAATTGATTTGCCGGCTAACAAACGCTCCGGTGTCGTCGAAGCCTTGCAGGCATTGAAAACCGTGCCGGGAATCGCGACTGTGTATTTCACCGAGCGCGATGTTGTGCGGCACGAACTGGTTCGCGCGATCATTGGCGCGTACCAGCAACATCGCTCGCCCGCGCCTGCATCGCGCAAATAAAGAACAATATGTTCGATTCTTTCAAACGCGGGCGACTCATCAAACGCGGTCTGGCCTCACGGAAAAGGCGACGGCGCCGGGCGCGCAGTGAGTTACTGCGAAATCTGGAATGTTCGCCTTACGCGAAGATAATAATTTTCGCGATTTTTGCGGGTGGCCTCGCAGTGCTCGTCTTTAGCGGTCAACAACCGGAACCGACGAAGAATTTTGTAATTGCTCTGCTGGTTCTGGCCACCGCGATCACCCAGCTTTGGATCAATCAGCCAAAGAGTTTTGCGCAAAGCTCGCGAATCCTCCTCGTGTTCGCCGTTATTCTTGTGCAACTGGCCGTCACGAAACTGTTGCTGGTCATTTGTAACAGCGGCAACTACCGATTCCTGAAGCCGGAAATGGCCGGATTGATTACTCCGTATGCGTTCGCGCCCCTGGTGTTGAGCGTGTTGCTGGGACGGCAGCACGGCCTCTACGCCGCATTCTTTGTGAGCTTATGGAGTAGCATGTTGTTTGGTCCAATTGATGCCCCTCTTTTAATAACTAGCCTCATCAGCGGGTTCACCGCAGTCTCTCTCACGCTGCAGGTGCGAAGGCGCAGTAAATTGATTCGCGCTGGTTTCTATGTTGGGCTCGCGATTTGGCTCCTGTCGCTGACGTTCGGTTTGATCGGACCGATCAATTGGTTTTACCCAACCGCCAATGACTGGGCAATGATCGGCCTCCAGAGCGCTCTAGCCATCGCCAACGGGATCGTCACCGCAACAATCGTCGGCGGCGTGCTGCCGATGCTGGAGAATCTTTTTGGAATCACAACGGACATTTCCTGGCTGGAAGCGTCCGATTTAAACCATCCGCTGTTGCGTCGCATGACCATCGAAGCGCCGGGCACTTATCATCACAGCCTTGTGGTGGCCAATCTCGCTGAAGCCGCCGCGGAAGCCATCGGCGCAAACGCGACGCTCTGCCGCGTCTGCGCTTACTTTCATGACGTCGGCAAGCTGGTGAAACCGGAATACTTCACCGAAAACATGAGCTTTGAGCGAAATCCGCACGATGACCTCGCGCCAACGATGAGCGCGTTAATCATCATCGCGCACGTGAAAGAAGGCGTGGATCTCGCGCTCAAGCATCGCCTAAATCAACGCATCATCGATATTATCCAAGAACATCACGGCACATCGGTGGTCCGTTATTTTTATCAACGCGCACTTCAACAGCATGAAGACGCGCGGGCGGGCGGTAAGATTATGAAACTGCGCGAGGACGACATTCCGGAGGTGCACGAAGAAAGTTTTCGTTACAGCGGACCGAAACCACAGACGAAGGAGAGCGCCATCGTTAGTTTGGCCGATACTGTCGAAAGCGCCTCGCGCAGTTTGGAAAAACCAACGCCGCAAAAAATCGAAACGCTCGTGAACGAGCTGTTCGAGGAACGCATTAGCGACCGTCAGCTGGATGACTGCGATCTGACGCTCGGCGAACTGAAAGTCATCACAGACCGCTTCCGATTCACTTTGCTGATGATGTTACATAGTCGAATTGCTTATCCAAAGCCGGGACAGAAGCCGGCAACGCCTCTCGATCAAACCTTGCGCCCAGACGTAATGGCCGCCACACGAAAGCCCGAAACTGCTCCGCCGATTTCAGCGGCATAAGATTTCCTGGGGCGCGCGCCGGGCGGGCGCGCCAAAACTCTACAATTCCGGCGGGCGTGCTCTCGGCTCGCGATCTTTTGAGGTGGCTGTACTCGGGACGGTAACGAAGGGTCCGCCTTCCATCGGCGTGACCTTTGTGAAAGCGACATCGGGCATTTCGCTTGACAATCCTTCGAGAGGAAAATCTTTCCGCAATGGAAAGTACGGATACCCCTCCCACATCAGTATTCGTCGCAGATCGGGGTGACCATCGAATCTGATTCCCATCATGTCGTAAGCCTCGCGCTCGTGCCAGTTCGCTGTGGGCCAGATGTCGGAAACCCTATCAACGGTGTTAGCTTCTTCCGGAACCCTTAGCTTCAAGCGCAGATGAGCGCCATTCGCCATCGAGTAAAGATAATAAACCATTTCGAAGCGCGGCTCTTCGCCGAAATTGTCGATGCTCGTGATGTCGATCAGATAATCGAAAAAAAGTTCGTCGCGGCAAAACTTTGCGATCTCACGGAGGTCGCTCGCGGCAATCGTAAAAGTCGTTTCGCCGCGAAAAGCAGTTCCTGCCGAGTCATAACTCGAATGTCATTCTGAGCGGAGCGAAGCGGAGTCGAAGAATCCCGTTGAACAGTTCTTGGGTAACGCGACGGGCTCCCTCGACTTCGCTTGGGATGACAGAGTGCTAATCATGCGAGCGCTTCCTCCAATTTTTCGGCTAATTCCGGCTTCTGATTCCTGAACGATCGTTCGCCGGAAATTTTCTCCTGCAATTTCATCAACCCGGCGAGCAATGCTTCGGGACGCGGCGGGCAACCGGAGATGTAAACATCTACCGGAATAAGCTGATCGATCCCCTGCAACACCGCGTAGGAGCGATACATGCCGCCGGTGGAAGCGCATGCACCCATCGCGATCACCCATTTCGGCTCAGGCATCTGCTCGTAAATTCGTTTCACCGCCAGTGCCATTTTGTACGTGACGGTGCCGGCCACGATCATCACGTCGCATTGCCGGGGCGAAAAACGCATCACCTCCGCGCCGAATCGCGCGATATCGAATCGCGACGCAGCCGTCGCCATCAACTCGATCGCGCAACACGCCAGTCCCATCGGCATCGGCCACAGTGAATTCTTGCGCACCCAATTGAGCGCCGCATCGAAGCGGGTAAAAATCACGTTGCCTTCGATTTTGGAGTCGTAGGCCGTAGCGCGCGTTTCAGGCATAACTAAACGTTAAAATGCAGCTCCGAGCGCGCAAGGCGAATCGCGAGGGCAAGATCGACAATGGGTCTGGGGTAGGGGCGATTGACCTCAATCGCCCTCTCGCTGATGATCATGGCTCGCAAGGCGGGCGGTTCAGGTGAACCGCCCCTACCTTAAAATATGACCCAGATGAGTCGCACGCATCTCGATGATCTCGAGAACCAGAGCATTTTCATTTTCCGCGAGGCGTATCACGCCTTCAAGAACATAGCCATGCCATGGTCGATGGGAAAGGATTCCAATGTTCTCGTCTGGCTGGCACGCAAAGCGTTTTTCGGGCGCGTGCCGTTTCCAGTTTTGCACATCGATACGACCTACGAGTTTCCAGAAATGCTGGAGTTCCGCGAATGGGCGAGAAAGCATCACAATTTGAATCTTATCGTCAAAATTAACTCGGAAGCGCGTGCACGCGGCATTGGGTATGAGACTCATGATCCAGTGACAGTGACGCATGAATTAAAGACGGTCGCGTTGCAGCAAGCGCTCGCGGAATACAAATGGGATGCACTCATCACTGGCATTCGGCGTGACGAAGATCCCACTCGCGCGAAGGAGAGATATTTTTCGCCGCGCAACGCCCAGTTCGAATGGGATTACAAGGACCAGCCGCCCGAATTCTGGAGCCAATTCGTAACCACAGCCGCGAAAGGCGAACACGTGCGCGTCCAACCGTTGCTTGATTGGACCGAGGTGGATGTCTGGCGCTACATCCAGCGGGAAAACATTCCCATCCCAAAAATGTATTTCGCGCGTAACGGAAAACGGTTCCGCTCACTTGGCTGCAACCCGATCACGCATCCGATACAAAGCAGTGCCTCCACAATCGACGAGATCATTGCCGAGCTCGAAGCGACAAGAACGACCGAGCGCGCCGGTCGCGCGCAGGACCATTACGAACGCAATGCGATGCAGAAGCTGAGGGCAAAGGGATTTTTATGATTGAAAAAGGAAACGTCCAACGCTCAACGTCCAACGCTCAACGTTCAATTTCGGATGTCGAGCTGCCGCTTCGCGTGGTGTTCGTCGGTCATGTGGATCACGGCAAGTCGACGCTAATCGGCCGCATTCTGCATGACACCGGTTCTCTACCCGAAGGCAAGATCGAGGAAATAAAGAAGGCCTGCGCGGCGGAAGGTATGGAGTTTGAATTTGCGTTCCTGCTCGATGCGCTCCTTGAGGAGCAGAAGCAAAACGTCACCATCGATACCACTGAGATTCCCTTCCAAACAGCGCGCCGCCGTTACGCCATCATCGATGCCCCAGGACACAAGGAATTTTTGAAAAACATGATCACCGGCGCGTCGAGAGCAGACGCAGCGATCCTAGTGATCGGCGCGGATGAAGGCGTGTGCGAACAGAGCCGCCGCCACGCTTATCTGCTCACCATGCTTGGCATCCGGCAGGTCCTTGTGGTCGTGAACAAAATGGACCTGGCGGATTACTCTGAAAAACGATTTCGGGAGATCGAGCAGGAATACAGGAAGTTTCTTCAGGAACTCGGATTAAACGCGCGAACTTTCATTCCGGCATCAGCCAAGGAGGGTGAGAACGTCGCGCGGGCGAGCATGAAAACGAAATGGTACTGCGCCGCGAGCGTTCTCGAAGCGCTCGACCTGCTGGAACCAGAAAAGCGTGATGTAGATCTTCCACTACGCTTTTGTGTTCAGGACGTTCATCGCTTTGACGGACGGCGGATCATTGCAGGTCGAATTGAGACGGGAACGCTGAGGGTGGGGGACCAGTTGGTGTTTTCGCCGGCAAACAAGTCGTCCGTGGTCGCTACAATCGAGCGTTGGAACGCGCCGGAAAACGGGTCGGCTGTGACTGGAGATTCGATCGGCATCACGCTAGCCGAACAGATTTTCGTCGAACGCGGCTATGTCGCATCACACCAGAACGAAACGCCGATCGAGACAAATCGTTTTCACGCGGACTTGTTCTGGATTGTCCGCGAACCGCTGCGGGTGGGACATTTTTACGATCTGCGCCTGGCGACGCAGCAAGTGAAATGTCAGATCGTTTCCATTGAGCAGGTCATGGATTCGTCCACGCTGGAAACGAGGAGCGGCGGACGCGAGCAATTGGAGCGAAACGAGATTGGCAAACTTACGATTCAAACCCGTGGGCCACTCGTCATCGATAACCATGATCGCATTCCTAATCTGGGCCGGTTTGTTATCATCGACGACGGACAAATCTGCGGCGGCGGCATAGTCTTCGGCGGCATTTATACGGATCGCACTGTCGCAAAGAGCAAAAATATTTTCTGGACCGAGGGAAAAATTACAGCGCCCGCGCGCGCAGTGCGGAGCGGTCATCGAGGAGCGGTTATCTGGCTGACCGGACTTTCTGGCGCTGGGAAGTCGACTATTGCACAGGCACTCGAACGCGACCTGTACCATCGCGGCATGCACACTTATGTCCTCGACGGCGACAACATTAGACACGGCTTGAACTCGAATCTCGGGTTCTCGCCAGACGACCGGGTTGAGAACATTCGCCGGGTAAGCGAAGTCGCGAAACTCATGGCAGATGCCGGGACGGTTGTGATCACCGCTTTCATTTCGCCTTACCGGATGGATCGCCGCCGTGCGCGCGAAATTGCGCTCGAGGGCAATGCGGAGTTTATCGAAGTTTTTGTCGATGCGCCGCTGGAAGTTTGCGAGGCGCGTGATCCCAAGAATCTCTACAAAAAAGCGCGGGCCGGAGAAATCCTGGAATTCACCGGAATCGACGCGCCGTACGAAGCGCCGGATGACCCGGAGATCGTCGTGCACACCGACAAGCAAACGGTCGATGAATCGGTCGCGACGATTCTCGAGCAGTTGTTGCCGCGTTTGAGGGACTA
>WNFX01012507.1_pt1 | contig 13314 bp, 10 predicted proteins | sample 5400111 | NCBI WGS metagenome assembly WNFX01 (sample SAMN13153363, study PRJNA577476) | soil metagenome | isolation source: 40 cm soil or saprolite under grassland replicate 1 | place: USA:California | collected 2016-06-15
CTAACGAGATGGAGCTGAGCCACCGCTGGCGGTGGCGAGCTTTGCTTTATTCTCAACTATCATCTCTCAACCCTCAACTTTCTCAATACAACGGCCAGTGGTTGGCTCCAGCGATTCGTTAGATGGTTTACTCCTCGCGTGGATAACGGCCATCCTCTGTGTATAGCCAAAGACCGTCCGCAAGCTTCTTCGTGCCCGAGCCCCAATTGCCGGGCTTAAATGCGCGAATGTCCATCTGAAAAAACGGTCGACCAAAATCGAGAGCGATGTAATCAGGATGAACGAAGATGGCACTAGGTTTGAGCACGCGCAAAGCAGCGGGAACGCGTGGATCGTCTTTGTCGAATCCGACCTCAACCCACTTCTGTTGCTCGGCGAAGGTGCGCAGCTGGTCAGCTAGAATGGCGTGGTCAACCTCGAAGCAAAGGAATCGCTCCTGTTGGTTTATGAGATGCCGCATGTAGATGACGAAAAATAGCGGCGAATGCTCGGATCGTAGGAGAAACCAAAGCAAGCCGCCGATCACCAATACCCAAACCGCGCCTATGATTCGACGTCGCCACGATGAGCGGGCGTTCACCATCTAACGAGACTAAGCTGAGTGACCGCTGACGAGACCGAACTTCGCTTCGAGTTCCACTGTTGAAGTCATCGAAAGTAAATCTTCGCGCCGGTCAGCGGTTCGCTCCAGCGCTTGGTTAGATGAACTTTCATTGTTCCCGGGTCCAACGTGCGGATGCTGCTCCAACTGGAAAGTCACCGGTATGTCCACCTGCTGCCATTTACCCGGTTTCCATCGCCACTTGTGTAGCGCGACGAGGGCAGCCGCATCAAGCGTCTTGAAACCAGTAGTGCGGATCACTGCGATTTGCGTGACCGCCCCCGTCTTTGAATCAAGCTGCAAGCGGAAATGGCCAGTTCCCATCTGGTGCAACGCTCGAGCAGAGTATGGGTAATCTGGTCCAACAGATTTGATGCAGTCTTTGAACCATGCGGGCAGCTTACCAGGAGCATGCCGCTCCGTATGTGCAACGCCGTGTGTGTCAACTGCTCTGCTCCATTCGCGGGGCTCAACAAACGCTTGGGCGTCTCGCGCTGACAAATACGCGGGAGTCGTCGTCGTGATAAACAGAGCAAGCATGAGCGCACGCATGTTCATCTAACGAGAATTCGACCCATTTTTTGGGCATTTCAAGACAAATACCCAATTTTTGGGTCTAATACGGCTTGAGTTTAGGAACCCCAGGGCGAAAATCTCTGTTGCCATGGCTAAGAGGATAACCAGAGCGGCGGCGTCAACAAACCTAAACTGCTCGATCAGGTACGAAACGTCATCCGGCGTAAGCATTACTCCATCCGCACCGAGCAGGCTTACATCGACTGGATCAAGCGGTTTATCATCTACCACGGGAAGCGGCATCCTAGAGAAATGGCCGAAGAGGAAGTTGCGGACTTTCTCACTCATCTCGCGCGTGATCTCGACGTCGCAGCCTCGACCCAAAACCAAGCGTTGAGCGCATTGCTTTTTCTCTACAAAGAGGTGCTCCGGCATGAGATCGGCTGGCTGAAAAAGGTCGAGCGCGCGAAAAAACCTCCGAAGCTCCCAGTGGTTTTGTCGCGCGGCGAGGTAAAGCAAGTTTTCGCGCACATTCACGGCATGCCCAAACTGATGGCCGGTCTGCTGTATGGTAGCGGCTTGCGCTTGATGGAATGCGTTCGGCTCCGGGTGAAAGACATCGATTTCGCGCTTGCACAAATCACCGTGCGCGACGCGAAAGGCGGAAAAGACCGCGTCACCATGCTTCCGCTGAATCTGAGCGAACCGTTGCGTCGGCATTTGGTGCGAGTCAAAGCACAGCACGACCAGGACCTCGAAGATGGGTTTGGCAGTGTCCACCTTCCGTTCGCCCTGGCCCGGAAATCTCCGAACGCGGCGAGCGAGTGGGCGTGGCAATATGTCTTTCCTTCGTCCCGTATTTCTATCGATCCGCGAACGGGCAAGAAGCAACGGCATCACATCGCGGAAGGAATTTTACAAACTGCATTGAAAAAGGCCGTCGATGCCGCGGGGATTGTGAAACGCGGGAACTGCCACAGCCTCCGCCATTCTTTCGCGACGCATTTGTTGGCGCGTGGCTACGATATTCGCACGGTGCAGGAATTGCTCGGGCACAAGGACGTGAGCACGACGATGATTTACACGCACGTGTTGAATCGACCGGGGCTCGCAGTACGGAGCCCGCTTGATTAGAGTTCGTGAACGCGCATCCCCCAGTGGCGCCCCGAGCGCGAGGCAGTCGACACTGCTGCCTCTACAGTTACGCGGGCGCGCCGCCGAGAGCGCCGGGAAGCGGCGGGGTGACATCGGGCGCGGCTACGACTTGCTTGGGCGGTTTTTCGGCTGGCATTTTTTTGCCGGGCGGTGGCGATGCACCTGGCGGCGGATTGATCAGGCGGCCGTGCTCGACGATCTCTTTGATCTGCGAGCCGTCCAGGGTTTCGAACTCAAGCAAGGCTTTTGCGATTACTTCCAGCTTGTCGCGATTCGCCGTGAGCGTTGACTTGGCCAGTTGATACGCGTCGTCGAGAAGTTTGCGCACTTCCTGATCGATCTGCTCGGCAGTCGCTTCGCTGTAATCGCGCGCACGCGAAATGTCGCGCCCCAGAAAAACGTAGTCTTCGTGGTCGCCGTATTCGACCATTCCCATTTTCTCGCTCATGCCCCATTCGCAAACCATGCGGCGCGCGATCGCCGTAGCCATTTTGATGTCGCCACGGGCGCCGTTTGTGATGTCGCCGAAGATGATTTCCTCGGCCACGCGGCCGCCCATGCTCACGGAAAGACCGGCCAGCAATTCGTTTTTGCGGTTGGTGTATTTATCTTCCTCCGGCAGCCACATGGTCGATCCAAGCGATGGCCCGCGCGGGATGATTGTGACTTTATGCAACGGCTCGGTATGCGGCAAAAGTTCAAGCAACAGCGCGTGACCGGCTTCATGGTACGCGGTGTTCTGCTTTTCTTTTTCGCTGAGCGCAAGACTCCGGCGCTCTTTCCCCCAGCGAACTTTATCGCGCGCTTCTTCGAGCTCGGCGAGCGTGATTCCCTTTAGTCCGCGACGCGCGGCCAGCAATGCCGCTTCGTTGATTACATTCGCCAATTCCGCTCCCGAATAACCCGGGGTGCCGCGCGCGACGACTGCGAGATCGACGCCTTCGGCAAGTTTCACTTTCTTGGCGTGAACGCGCAGAATTTCTTCGCGTCCTTTTACGTCAGGCAAATTCACCGTGATCTGGCGATCGAAACGTCCGGGCCGCAGCAAGGCAGGATCCAGAACATCGGGGCGGTTCGTGGCGGCGATGATGATCACGCCTTCCTGTGTATCGAATCCGTCCATCTCGACGAGCAACGCATTTAAAGTTTGCTCGCGTTCGTCGTGTCCGCCTCCAACACCGTGACCACGATGACGCCCGACGGCGTCAATTTCGTCAATGAAGATAATGCAAGGCGCGGATTTCTTGCCCTGGTCGAACATGTCACGCACTCGCGACGCGCCGACGCCGACAAACATCTCAACAAAGTCCGAGCCGCTGATGGAAAAGAACGGGACATCTGCTTCTCCCGCGATCGCCCGCGCGAGAAGCGTCTTACCCGTGCCCGGAGGCCCGACCATCAGGACGCCCTTTGGAATGCGGCCGCCGAGTTTTTGAAATTTCTTGGGATCGCGCAAAAACTCGACAAGCTCTTGTACTTCATCTTTTGCTTCCTCGACTCCGGCGACATCGCGAAATGTGATTTTGTTTTTGTCGCGGGCCAGCATGCGCGCTTTCGATTTGCCGAAATTGAGAGCGCCTTTCCCGGCCATGCGGATTTGCTGCCGGAACAGGAAGTAAAGCACCAGCAGGAAAAGGGCGATGGGCAGAAAACCGACCACGGTTTGGGCAAGCATGTTCGATTCAGTCTTGATGGCGGGCTGAATACCGGACGCGGCCAGTTTCTCCTGCAAATTATTTGTGAAACTTAAATAGACCGTGGTCCGAAACGGAACCTGCTGGGCCGGCGCCGAACCGACTCCCTGGCGGACGTAAGCGCCGCGCAGCGTCTGAGTCGGCCGTCCATCCTCTACCACCAGCTGAAGCGGAGAGTTTTTGTCGTTAACGATTTGTTTGTTCTCCAGCAGCTCGAGAAACCGGTTGTACGGCACGTCTTCGACCGGTTGCATTCCGCCGCGGTAAAAGAGCATCGCCATCGCGATCAAGCTGAAGGCGATCACGATGAGGATGACGCCGCGCCAATTAAAATTGGGTTCGCTGCCTCGGTTCCTATTCTCTTTTTGAGAGTTACGATCGAATTGAGCCATAAACAAAAAAGGGGTTTTACCGCCGTAAAAATGTTACCATGAACAAATTGGCAATGCAAAGCAGGGCAAGCCCACGTGATTGGTGATTCGTTACAACGTTAAAGTGGTTCATTTACTCTAAACGCTTTGACGTAGCTGAGCTATTCGTCGTTCGATTTCGTTCATTTTGTCTTCTTCCTTGTATTCGTGGCCGCGCATTGCGTCGTTGGCCCGTTTCAGGTAAAATTCGCCCCCGGACCATTCAAACATGACAGAGCTTGTCTCATCAGTAGCAGATAAGATCGATCGCGCTGTGCAGCGGGTGACCCCGCTTGCGTATCGGGTGCGTCGGACTGGGCGCCGCTGGGTGCGTCGGGCGTTGCGCAAGCCTCGCAGTATGTCGGAGGGGCCAAATATGCTGCCTGTGCTAATCCAGGTTCTGGCCAGTTTCACCAAGGCAGATGGCGTCCTGCTCGAGGAAGAGATCGACTCGAGCCTCGGGTTTCTGCGTTACGATTACCCGGAGGCGGTTTATTCCGAGCTGCGACAATTATTCCGGCAAGCACTTTACGAGCAGCAAGATCTGGCTGCGATGGCGCAAAAGCTCGGCGCTCAGCTTAGCGCTGATCGTAAGATCATGCTGGGAGTTCAGCTTTACGACCTGATCTCGCAAGCCGGTTTGAAGCAGGAACAGGTCGTAGCGTTTTACTCGTTCATGTCGCAGATGGGCATGGCTGCGCAGGCGATCGACATCGTTTATCAACTCAATGCATCTGAAGATTCGGATCCGTCAATCTATCAGCACGGAGCGTCGCCTCTGGAGTCGCTCTCCTTTGGTCCAGATGGCAAAGCCGATGTTACGCTTAAGAATCTAAACGAGGCTGATCGCTTGATGGCTTTTCGTTATCACGAACTCATTTTGCTAAAAAATTATAGCGACCAAAACGTGTCGGTCCGCGGCAGGCCGTTGGTGCGTGGAGGTTTCTGCCGAATTTACCCAGGCCAGCGCATCCTGGTGGGAGATCAGGTGCTCAGCTATCAGGAGCTGGCGCAATATTTCAACGCAAAGAAGAACGTTTCGCTTCCAGAGATTTTCATTCGTGTAAATAGAGACTCGGACGAAGTGGGATTGGAGCGCTCGCGAACGCGTGAGAGCGCGCTTCGGGTCACTTTCGGATTGAAGGTTCGCGTGAAGGCGCTGCGTGATGTGGATGCCGAACTCAACGGCGCGAAGTTAAAAGCCGGGACACAGGTCGACGCCGCTTTGGAAGACCGGATCGTGTTCCGCAACGACACCGAGCTGGATTTGAACGATCTGCGCCGGCGAGCGCGGGCGCTGGGTGGCCGGTTCCAACTGAAGGCTTCCAAATCGGAATATCTGGTTTCGAATGAACCGAGCCGCCTTGAAGCTGACGATATTCTGCTTTCCCCTGGCACGAGCGGCGACGTGCTGTTGAAAATTTTCTGCGATTACGATCGGCGGGTCGGTCAACTGGAAGTAATCGAAGCGGATCGCCCGATCATGGTCGGTGCCACTGTGGTGCGCACCACAGCGCCACTCAAAGACGGAGACACCATTCGAATCGACATCGGCCAATTTCTGCGATGCAACTTTTCGGAACGAATCATCGAAGAAGAGCGCAACATCATTCGCACTCTCGAGGCTAACGAAATTACGCACCGCTTTGGGAAGGGCGAGATTGGTCTCGAGGGAATCTCTTTTAGCATCGCCCGTGGTGAGCTCGTTTGCGTGATGGGGGCCAGCGGCTGCGGAAAGAGCACGCTGATGAGAGTGCTGGCCGGCCAACTTCAACCCTCCAGCGGCGAGGTCCTGCTTAACGGGCAGTCGCTCTATCACGATGTGGACGCGCTGAAACACTACGTCAGTTACATGCCGCAGCAGGACGCGTTCGACGAACATCTCACCATCGGCGAAAACCTGCTGTTTGCGGCGGCCATTCGCGCGCCGCACCTCTCACGTCGCGATCGCACCCGGCGTTTGGAGGCGAAATTGGTCGAACTCGGACTCGGCGAACGGCGCGACGCAGTTGTTGGCAGCCCGGAGAAGAAAACGCTGAGCGGTGGCGAGAGAAAACGTCTCAACATTGGACTCGATATGATTGGGATGTCGGACATCTATCTGTTCGACGAGCCGACTTCCGGCCTTTCCTCAAAGGACTCCGAGCACGTGATGGAAATTATTCGGAGCATGGCGCACAACAAAATCGTTATTGTCACCATTCATCAGCCGAGCTCGAAGATTTTTCAGATGTTCCATAAGGCGATCCTGCTCGACAAAGGCGGACGTCTCGTGTTTTTCGGCACGCCTTCCGACATGCTTCGTTATTTCGCCGAAGCAGAACATCAACATCAATTCGGCGCCGAACTGGGCGCCTGTCCATCTTGTGGAACAACACGTCCGGAATTCATTTTCGATGTGCTGGAGACGCCGCTGCGCGATCTCAGTGGCGATATCATTTACGAAGAAAACAGCCGGGGCCATCTCGTCGCGGCGCGCCGTTATTCACCGGAATTCTGGCGCGACAAATATGAGGCGTTCCGCCTGATCCAGGACGTTAAACAGGTTTCATTGCGCAAAGAAGCGCCATCTTCCCTGCCCGCGGCGCCGGTCCAGAAAAGGCGGCTGCCATTTCGGTGGCACGATGAGTGGACGCAATTTCGCACGGTGTTGCGGCGCGCTTTCGTTAGCAAGCTGCGCAACCGCGCCAATCTGGTTATTACGATCGGGGTTTCGCCTGTGCTGGCGCTGTTGATTGCGACCATTCTGCGCTATTCGGAGAACGGGACATACGATTTTGCTTCCGCTTATCACATTCCGACGTTCCTGTTCCTCGGCCTGATCGTGGCGATGTTCCTCGGTCTGACCAACAGCGCCGATGACATCATCCGGGACCGGCCCGTGTTGCAGCGCGAGCGGAATGTCAACGTCCGTTTATCATACTATGTCGTCTCGAAGACGCTTACGCTGGGAGTATTTGCCCTTGTTCAGTGCATCCTGTTTGTCCTGATCGGCAATTACGTTCTGCAAATCCGCGGAATGTTTTGGATCGATCTCGCGATCATGTTCATGACTGCCATGGGCGGCGTCGCGCTGGGTCTGCTGATCTCTTCGCTGGTGGCCGATCCGAAGACCGCGGCTAACATCGTTCCGCTCGTTTTAATTCCGCAGATCATCATGGGCGGCGCGCTCATCAAATACGAGGACATGAATCGCAACCTCGGTCTGCTTTATTCTCTCTCGCATTGGTTTTCCGAACATCCGAGCGCAGACAAAAACAGAAAGACGGAAAGCAAGCTGCAAGTTCCGTTTGTCTGTCAATTCATCGCCATGCGTTGGTCGTACGAAGAGATGATTGTCGCGCAGGCCAAGCTCAATCCGCTGACGCGGCGACAGGACCGCGCCCAGCGCGAGATCGACCGGCTTGTGGCGCAACATCGGCAAGATCCTGAAGCAACAAAACGTTTGGATGACCTGAAGGAAACGCTCGCTCTGCTTTCCGGTCTCGAGGCAAAGTCGGTCGGCGACCTGGATCGTTATCTCCGGCTGGTCGATCAAATCCTGAATGGCAAAAAGCCATTCGATCGCACGCTTTTCAAGGCCGCGAACGGCCCCGTCACAGCCGAGCAAATTTATGTGAACCAGAAAGTGTCCGACTTAATGTCAAACGCCGAGATGGACCAAAGCGACTACCGCCGCGGGAACAAGCCGAATGTGTTCTTCGGCGCGCAGAAACGTTATTTTGGAATCAAGTTTGGTGTGTTTTTCTTCAATACCTCCGTCCTGATTCTATCCACTCTCGGATTGCTTGGACTGCTGCATTGGATTTTGCGAAGAGAACTCGAAGTGCGGAGAAGCTAGGGACCAATGCTCGTCCTGAGCCGCAGACGGCGACATGCTTTACGCGCCTGTCATTCCGAGCGTAGCGAGGAATCTCTCAAAGGCTGATCGATCACAATCGCTAACGCGCGTACCCTGAACTTCGATTGCGAGGTCCCTCGCTTCGCTCGGGATGACAAGCATGGGAACCGAGCGTAGATGAATGGTCAAAACCCATGACCAAACAAAAAACACAACCAGCCCGTCTCATCGTCGCCACCAGCGAGACGGATGCGGACATGCTTTACGCGACAAAATTTTGGGCTCCCGATCCATTCATCTTTCTGGAACGCAATGGCAGGCGCACACTTGTTCTCAGCGATTTGGAAATCGACCGCGGCCGCAAGCAAGCCGACGCGGATGAATTCGTCATGTTCAGCGAGCTCGAGCGCGAAGTGCAGGGAAAATCCAAAAAGGCGCCGCCCTATGAAAAGGTTCTCGCACATTTCCTCAGGAAACGGGGCGTAAGATCGGTAGCTGGCGGCAAAACACTGACTTCCGAAATGCTCCGGGCCGAGATTGACTCTGCGATCTTGCGCGCGGGCGGCATTCCGACCGGTACGATTGTCGCCGGTGGCGACCAGGCGTGTGATCCGCATGAGCGGGGCTACGGTCCGCTTTACGCAGACTCGTTGATTATCCTCGATGTTTTTCCTCGCGATGCGAAGACCGGATATTTTGGCGATATGACTCGAACGGTTTTGCGCGGACGGGCAAGCGAGGCGCAGCGGAAGCTTTGGGAGACCGTGAAAGCTGGTCAAGCACTCGCCTTAAAGCGAGTCAAGGCGGGGGTCGATGGGATGACGATTCACAAGGCAATCCAGGAATTTTTCGCCAAGCGCGGTTATCCAACTCAAGTGCGCAAAGGCCGCCGAGTCGGATTCTTCCACGGCACCGGACACGGTCTCGGGTTGGAGATTCACGAGCATCCCCGTTTACAAAAAGTTGTTTTAAAAGATCGACAGGTGCTGACCGTAGAGCCCGGCCTGTATTACCCAGGACTGGGCGGGGTGCGGCTCGAAGACGTGGTCCTGGTTACTAAAAAGGGCTGCAGAATTCTGTCGCGGTTCCCAAAGCAATTGGAGATTTGATCATCAAGCAAAAAAGCGGTGTCATCCTGAGCGGAGCGAAGGATCCCGCATCTGAAAGCTTGCGACATGCTCTGGGCGGGACCGTGATCCATCACCCTGTGGGAGGTTCTTCCCTTCGCTCGGAATGACAACTGGAGGAGAATGAACGCGCGGCGAATTTTCGCGTCTAATTTGTTCCAACCAGTAAAGTGACAACTGACTTCGATGCATTAAAATAAGGCTTGGTATGTTTTATCCATACGGTTTCGGTCTTGGATCTGGTTGGCTATTTTATATCGGCGTCCCGTTGATCATCGGGATTTGGGCACAGATTCGCGTTACGAGCGCGTTCCATAAGTGGGGCGAGGTGCGTGCGAGCTCAAACATCAGCGGCGCGGAATGCGCGCGTGAAATTCTGCAGGCTGCCCAGATTCACGATGTCGAGGTTGTAGAGACGAACGATTTTCTCGGGGACCATTACGACCCGAGAGACAAGAAGCTCCACCTCTCCAGCAGCGTGTACAACACGCCTTCGGTAGCGGCGCTGGGCATTGCTGCGCACGAGACCGGTCACGCCATTCAGCACGCGAAGGCGTACGCCCCGCTGAAGGCGCGTATGGCCATTGTGCCGGTGACAATGGTCGCGTCGCGAATGCTGCCATTCGTGATCCTCGGTGGATTGTTCTTTCACATTACCGGCTTGATTACCCTCGGCATCTATTGCTATCTGGTCTTGCTGGTCTTCCAATTGATCACGCTGCCGGTGGAATTCGACGCCTCGCGACGGGCAAAAATCATTTTGCAACAGATGGGCATCGTCCAGCCCGGGGAGGAAGTAGTGGGGGTGAACAAGGTTCTCAACGCGGCTGCGCTGACGTACGTGGCGGCGTTCATCGCTGCGCTTGGGAACTTGCTCTGGCTGATGTCGATCCGCGATCGGCGGTGATCGACTGCACTATGGATCCCGCTCTCGCCTTACCTGCTCGACGGATTTCTGATTTGTTGTCGTCTGGTCTCGGGGCTCGTGCTAAGTCTAGTCGCGAGACAATGGACCAGCCACGGGTCGACCCAGATCAGGAGTTGGTAAAGCGTACGCAATCGGGCGATGCCGGCGCCTTCGATGAACTGGTCATCAAATACACCCCGCGTCTTTACGGCCTGGTTTACAACATGACCTCGAACCACGAGGACACGAACGATCTTTTGCAGGACATTTTCGCCAAAGCCTACCGCGCGATCCGCGGGTTCCGTGGCAAATCGTCGTTTTACACATGGGTTCATTCCATTGCGGTGAACATGACGCTCAATTTTCTCAAGAAACGCGGCCGGCGTTTTCAACTGAGCCTGGATGACGTCGATGCCAGCATTCAGAACGACAAGGAATTCCTGGAAAGCACGGCCACGAGCAGCCCGGTGCGCGAAGCAGACTTGTCCGAGCTCCAGCGAAGATTGAACGAGGCCATGATGAAATTGTCTGATGAACACAGAGCCGTGGTTACCATGTTCCATATTCAGGGGATGCCCCACGCAGAGATTAGTAAGATCTTGCGCGTCTCGGAAGGAACGGTACGTTCGAGGCTCTTCTACGCGAATCGGCAACTACAGAATTATCTGGACGAATTTCGGAAAAATCCTGTTTCCTAATCTGCGCTGAAAAATGAACGAGTTTGACGATAACGAAATCGCGAGGCTGCTTCGATTGAAGCGGTACGAACAGCCGCCGCCCGGCTATTTCGAGAATTTCCTGCATGAATTTCATCGCCGGCAGCGCGATGAAATGCTCCGCCAGCCGTTGTGGCGCATCTGTCTTGAGCGCGCTCACGGTCTCATGCTCCGCTTGGATGCACGCTCGCTTGCCTCATATCCCGCTGCCGTCGCGGCTGTCCTGGTATGCGCCGCAGTGATTTCATTGAAGATTTATCAGCAACCGGAGACGGCTCGCGTTGCCCTCCAGAGTCCGCCAGCTTTGTCGGCGCCGGCGACTACGCAAGGAGAATGGAGCCTTACATCTCCGGTGGCCACGCAGATTTTCAGGACGCAGCCGGTTCGCAATTTTAATGGAAGCGCCCAGACTCACCGAGCCGCAGCCCCTCCGCGGTACGTGCTCGATAGCGTCCCCGTGAGTTATGAGCCGACTTTCAGATTTTAAGCACGGTAGAGGTCGACGCGGCTTGCGCGGCTTGCGCGTCCCAGTATCGCAAGTTAAGAATCTCCGCCCCGCTATGTCCCGTAACGCCGCATTCGCGCTGATTTTTTGCTTAAGCGCCGGTTCGCTCTTCGCACAGGAGCAACCCGCTAAAACGACGACTAGCGAAAAGACCAAGGAGATGTTTGAGCGCGCCTTGTCCCGGGCGGAGTCGGCAACAGCGATTAGCCATCAGATCAAAGACGTCTTCGCGCGCGCTGCCAAGGCGGTGGTCAAAATTCATGGCGTCGATGAACACAGCGAGATTTGCGGCACTGGATTTTTTATCGATCCCACCGGAACCCTTTACACCGCATACACGGTGGGAGGTGAAGCGGGAAACTTCACAATCGAATTCGGCGGCAAAAAATACCCGGCGCGCCAGCTGTTGGCAGACATCCGCAGCGGCACGGCGATGTTAAAAATCGATGAGGCCACTCCGGCCTTGCCGATTGGCAAATCCGAACAACTGGAAGTAGCAACACCTGTCGTGTCGATCGGTTTCCCTTTGGATCTGCCGGAGACGCCCAATTTTGGCATGGTGGCGGGATTCGATCGGAAATATCTGGGCCGTTATTTTTCCACGACCCACATGCGTCTTAATCTGCCGTCGCAACGCGGAGAAGCCGGCGCGCCTCTCTTGAACATGAAAGGTGAGGTTGTTGGTATCGTTGTTAGCAGTCTTGAGAACAACTCTGCGTGTTACGCGGTGCCGATTGAAGCGGCCGAGAAAATTCGCGGCGATTTCATGCGTTTCGGCGAGGCCAGGCATGGCTGGATCGGGATCAATGTCTCCATGGCGCATCAGCCGGTAGAAGGTTCGCTCGCGGAAATGACGCAAATCATGGAGGACGCCCCGGCGGCGCGTTCCGGAGTCAAAGCCGGCGATATTCTGTTACAGGTAGGCCGGAAGAAAGTAACTCAGCCAGAAGATGTGCTTGATGCCTCGTTCTTCATCACCGCTGGCGACGTCGTACCAATCACTGTGATGCGTGGGAATCAAAAACTGACTTTCAGCGTGCAGGCAACCATGCATCCTGCCAGCCGGACAGGGCTGTTACTCGCCGCTCCTGGCACGCCGGCAATGAATCAGCAGGCGATTCCGCTCTCGCTTGGTTCCGACGTGCCGCCTACTCCGTAGGTTGGCTATTGCAGAAATTCTTTCGCCTGCGCCCTCGGGTAATGGCGGGCACCTGGGTCACCGCATCTTTCGAAACTCAGCTTCATCGATGATGCGGACGCCAAACTCTTTCGCCTTGTCGAATTTGCTTCCTGGCTCTGCGCCTGCGAGGACGTAATCGGTTTTCCTGCTCACACTGCCCGCAACGTGGCCGCCGAGCGCCTCGATCTTTTCTGTCGCTTCTTCTCGCGTCATCGAGGGCAACGTTCCCGTGAGCACAAATGTTTTTCCGGCCAGCGGCAATTCTGCCGCTTTTTTTGCCGAGATTTTTTCGGCCTTGGGATGAATGCCGAGTTCTTTTATCCGACGCAGAGTTTTTTTCCCGGCTGCGGAGCCGAAGAAACCCAGGACACTTTGTGCAACTACAGGGCCAACTTCCGTGGTAATTCCGTGGCCTTTTTCGGCTTTGCTTTTGGATGGCTTTGCGAAACCGGTTTGAATGAGCCGATCGGCAATTTCTTCTACGTCCTCCTTTTCTTCCCGCTTTTCGTGATACTGCAAAACATCATTGAGCAGCGGCGAATTGGCGACGTATTCAATCGTTTCGTGGAAAAGGGCCAGTTGTGTTGCTGTCGTTCTTCCCACGTCCGGAATGGCAAGAGCAAAGAGCCATCTTGAAAGCGGCAGGGTTCGGGCTCGCTCGA
>WNFX01004721.1_pt1 | contig 13310 bp, 12 predicted proteins | sample 5400111 | NCBI WGS metagenome assembly WNFX01 (sample SAMN13153363, study PRJNA577476) | soil metagenome | isolation source: 40 cm soil or saprolite under grassland replicate 1 | place: USA:California | collected 2016-06-15
CCGATGTCGATACCGATCACCGAGGCGATCGCTATATTGAGCTTGCTGGGCATGGCGTGCTCCTTGTCTTTGGCGCCCCTTGCCAGCTTCTCTCGCTGGTGGGGCCGGAGCACGGCCGGACCATCCCATTAGCGGCCATATGCTCATTTTGTGATCTCCCCCGCTGAACCGTCGGGGCTGGCCAGTACTACGATGTAGCCGTCAGGATCGCGCAGCCAGCATTCCCAATGGTTTGGACCGCCGCTACCGGCCGGTGGATTGCGGTGGCGGGGCATGAAAATCTCAGCCTTCATTTCCGCGGCACGGTCAATGGCTGCATCGAAGTCGTCGATCTCAAACCATATTAAAACACCATTCCCGTAAGGCTTATCGTTAGGATCGCCTATCCGACCGTGGTGATGTTCGACCTCAAATCTATGCAACTGGAGAATCAGAGCGCCGTTCGAGACCAATCGTTCATATTCCGCACCACCGTGCGCACTCCGGCAGTCGAGAAGGCGCTGGTACCATCTGCTACTTGCCTCGACATCGGTTACCGCAATAAGGGGCTGGGGGCGCATACTTTCACCATACCACAGCAGGCTCCAACGCCCCATCGAATTGTCGGCTCATGGCACGACTCGGACCTGCCGGCATGCCAGCTCCATGGACGTTTTCGGGTGTAAAGCGGACCTTGAGCAAGGCGCGCCTAACAGTTCGATTTATGAGTACACGGCCGTAGTGCTAGTGAAAATCACGATCTCAGCGGCAGCGGCATTCCGAAAGCATCAGAATCATCGGCATCATCGGCTGGAGGTCGTCGTGGTGCAGGCGGGATTTCATGGCGTTCCCAGTTCATGATCCTGGCCCGGGCTCCGACCTCGGCGACGGCTGATTGGATCATCTTCCGGGCCTTTTCGACGGTGTCCTCGGTGGGCTGACCGCTATGCCTAGCGACGATTATCGAAGTGCCCCGACCCAGGGTGTCGTAGCTGTCCTGGCGGATCTCGACCTGGAACTTGCCGGGACCGTGCAGCAGGCGGGCGAGGGCTTGGGCTCCCGAAATCACCTCAAGATACCAGGTGATGCAGTAGCTAGTCCCATCCAGTCTTATCAGACTGAACTCGCCGCTCCGGGCCTTCGAACGCCGCCACTTCATCAATCATCACCGTAGGGCGAAGTCAGCCGACCCGCCACATTCGGCCTCGGCATCGGACGATCTGGATGTCACGTTCATTGAGTTCTTGTGCGAACCGTCCCTTCATCTCTCCGATTTATACCGGCACCAGGGCGGGCTCCCCGGGCCTCGGCTAGGCGAGCGGACCGGGGCGCAGCGGCGAAAAAAGCGAAGCGAAAAATCCGGTGTAAAGGCTGCCGTTGTTGCTCGGGTGATGAGGCGCGGCATTTGCCCAGCAACGCGGGTGCTGTCGCTGCCTAGACCTGCGGCTCTGCAAAACGGGGCAGCAGGTCGTCGGCAATAATGTCGATAGCACCCTTCACTGGCATTAGATCCTTGCGGCTATCAAGGATCTGCACAGCGTGCGCAAGGATGCCCCTCACTTCGACCCGTGTGAACAAGTTCTTCTCTAGCATGAAATCTAGGAGCGCCGTCATGACAGCTGCATCAGCAATAGCGAGTTCGGAGGCTCCGGTGGTACCGTAGGGCATGGCTCCCTCCCGAATAGAGCGGAGGATAGCCCACCATGGGTATGTGCGCCATCTGTCGGCATGTGACGAGCGTCACAGCGAACATCGGCCCTGGGCTGCTACAAGACCTACATGGCTAGCGCACTTGATTTCGAGGACTTTGCCGAGGAGTGCATTCGTGCCGCGGAGCGAACGGTCAGCCGAGACCATCGGAACAAAATGTGGCGAATGGCCGCGGCTTGCTTACTGATCGCTCAAGTTCTGGCTGAGTGCGAGAACGAACAGGCCCTGACCTCCGAGTTGGCTGAGATGCCAGGTCCTCCTCACTGAACCGCCGCCATCGGTCTCATCGACCTCGATCCGCGGAGCGGCGCGAGCACATCACGGCTGGCCCAGGCCATTGTGCGGCCGGTGAAGCACCAGAGAAGTGCCGTGCCAGAAGTTCCAAAGAACAAGACGGCGGACCCGAAGGCGACATTGTCCTTGAGCAACCACCTAGTGCGCCACCTTGGTACTGTGGCATAGTAACCATTCTTGGCAGGGCGGGAGCCACATGTTGACCGTGACGAATAAGAATTTCGCAAGAATACTCCAGGGTCTAACGATCGCGGCGGGCAATCGGAAGAACCGCATACTATTTTACCAGTTTATTGCCGCGGAGATCAGGGCCTTGCACTACTCTTATGGAATTGGGGATCCTGAGTCTTACAAAAGAGCGCTAAGGTTCTTGGAAGAATGCGAGCGGCTCACGCTACGGAGCCTGTTGCGCAAATCGGCGGAACGGCAAGTTGCGTTGACCGGTGATCACGCGAAGAGAGTTTTTTTGCGTGCTCTAAAAAAACTCGATGTTCCACCTTCACTGATAGCCAGCTTGGAGTCAGGCCCCCGCCAAATCTGAACAGGGCTTCGCCGCAGCGGAAGACGCCGAGCTGCTCCTTGAGATCCTGGTCCGTCAGCTTCCGAAGAATCGAAAAATCGACCCGGTGTTCGGCACAGCGGTCCCGCATACTGCGATAATCCGAGCGAAACCGGCCATTTTCTGACTCGTGGATTGCGCTACATGTCCCGCCGCACGAGGTAGTCTACGCAAGCGCGCAGCCACTCGAGATCGGGACCTGGCGGCACGCCGGTGAATGCCGAGCTGTCGAACTCGCGCGCCGCGGCCTCCGCAAATGCCGCTGCGGTCTGCTGCGCCCATTCGATGCTGCCGCTGCTCGCGATCATTTGATGGAGCCGCAGCACTTCGCGCGGCAGTCGGCGCTCGCGCGGTCGCGCCAAGAAATCGGACATCCACGCCCGGTCCGGGCCCTGCGCGTGGCCGAACGCGCGCGTGAGCAACAGGGTCCGTTTGCCTTCCCAGAGATCGCCGTTGATCTCTTTGCCGTATCGCGCAATGTTACCTTTGAGGTTCAGAATATCGTCGGTGATCTGAAACGCGAGTCCGAGCAGGTAGCCGAATCGGTTGAAACGGCTGAGATTCCGATCCTGGCCATTGGCGACAAGCGCGCCGATTCGCGTCGGGTGAATGAAGCTGTACCAGGCAGTCTTCTTGAGCACGAGCCGCAGGTAGTCGTCCGTCCCGACCGTGAGATCATTGTCACGCACCCAGCCGAGCTCGATGGCCTGACCTTCCAGGGTCTCGACGACCATGTGATCGACTTCATCGAAGATACGCATCGCCACAGCCGGTCCGAGCCGCTCGCCGGTCTTGCGGAAAAGGCGCATCGCCAGCGCGTTCATCGAATCCCCGATGTTCACAGCAATGGGAATCCCTGTGCGGCGATGCATTGTCGGGGCACCGCGCCGCGAGTCGCTGCCGTCTTCGATATCGTCGTGCACGAGAAAGGCGTTGTGCAACATTTCGAGGCCCGCTGCCGCGGGGAACGCGTCCTCCGCGCGCCCCCCAAGCGCGCGCGCGGTCGCGATGCACAATGCGGGCCGCAGGCCTTTACCCGCACGGTCAAGGAAATCGTTGATGAGGCCATACAGGTGCCGCTGCGGTTCCCAGTTCGGGACGCTCGCGGCGAGCGTGTCGGCGAGTAGTTCGCGATACCAGCCCAGACGTTCCAGGAAACCCGTCGGCCCCGCGACGTCACCGGTAGCTGGCACCGCGTCGGTGATGTTACCCAAGTGATAATGCGCCTTTGGCAGATAGGCGGCGCCGCGGCTTGCCGTCGGATCGATGGTGTGCACTTCGCTCGGGTGCTCGATGATGCCGTCGGTCAGGTCGAGCGCGTCGGCGACGGGATTGACGAACGGCACCACCTGTTCGAGCAAGGGCCGAACCTGCTCCAGGAGCGGGGACGCTCCCCGGATCGCATGGGCCGCGACCTGCATGAGCGAATCGTCCCACGGCAGGCCGGCCTTGTAGCGCGCGAGATCGTGCAGCCGCCACGGCACGAGGATCTCCGGCTCATGCAGCTGCCATAGCTCACAGCGGGGTCCTTCAAACCGAACGGCGTCAAGCAGCCCATTCACTGCGCGTCGTGCCGCCTCGTTGGCGCCCTCCATGGTGGCGAGGTCCGTGTAGGTGCGCACGTAGTCCGACGCCAAAAACAGGTTCGGAATGGCGGTGGTCGCCTCGGGGCGCAGCGCCCAGGTATTGACCAGGTTCACCAGTAGCGGCTCGAGATCTTGCAAAAATCCGGGGCGCGCCGGATCCTTATCGATGTCGGGGTCGAGAAACCACGAATGCAGGTCCTCATCGCGCAGCAACTCCTGCTCGCCATTGACCGAGCGTTTGAGCTGCCGCCACGTCTCTCGCACCGCTTCTTCGCGCGAGCACTGTATGGCGGGGCGTCCATCGCCACCCGGAGCCGTCCAGTCGGATACGTCGACCGAAATGATGCCGCGCACATCGCTGTCCGCAAACTGCTCGGGCGGCACATTGCGCCAGAACTGGAGCTGCGAAATGCTGGTCAGTGCCCATTCGGTATCGATGTGAATCACGTGCCCATGCGCCGTCGGCACGTCGCGGTGCAGATAAAACTGCACCCCATTCATCCACTCGATGTTCGCGGCCAGTGCGCGCAGATTCCCGAGCGTTGGGTCAGCGGCGATAAGGCCCGCGCTCATCAATGGAGCCGTGCGCTCGATCGGTATCGCCGCCACGTAATAATCGCCGCGAACCATCGTGCGTCTTCCCTGCTGGCGGACAGCGATGCCCGTGACCCACGCGCCCTCGCACGCAATCTCCTCGACGTCCGTCTCGGTTAGGTATCGCACACCTCGCGATTCGAGATAATTTCGCCACGGATCGATCCAGACGAGATTCGTCGGGCCATCGAGGACGCGGTCGGTCGAACCCCCGGTTGGATCCAAGATCGTGCGCATCAGTTGCACGAATATATCACCGATCGTGCGCATGCTGGCCCGGCGCGCCTTCGCGGCCACCAGCGAGCGCGTCACCCCGTCGGCGAGAAACTTCTGGTACGACTTCGAGCGCTGTTCGGCACCGACGAACTCCCACCAGCTCGTTTTCTCGTACTCTGCAATCCGACGCTCCGCGCATGAGGTGAGGATCTGCCAAATGCGCGCGCCGAAGAAGGCCAATTCGTCGGGCGTGAGGTCCGCAACCGGCCCAAACGCCGCAAGAATATCGCGTAGCAGCACACCGGCATCACTGGGCGTGTGCGGAAATGCCATCGGAACGACAAACGCAGGCTTTCCGTATTGTGTGATGCCCATGCGCGTCGTCGGGACCAAATGCTCCGCCACCGCGTACCCGTCCTCCGATGGAATACGACGCATGGTGTCGATCACGTGCCTGTAGAATCCCGGGAAGAACCGGAATCCATGCTCGCCGGGCAAGCGGTGCCCAATCGATCCCTCCGCGTTGCCGGCAAGCTGATGGCCGCTGGTGCCCTCGCCGTCATCGATCACAGGAAGGCTGCGCGCCTTGCCGCCAGCAATGTCCCGGCGCTCCAGGACGACAACCTCGAAGCCGCGTTCGATTAGTTCATGCGCGGCACTCATGCCAGCGACACCGCCGCCCAGGATGATGACCCTACTCGACATGCATCACCGGCATGAAGGCGTTTGGTCTTCTGAGCATGCGATGCCTCGTTTGCGGCAAAGCGACCCCGCCACGGCTACGTCCCGGATCGACTCATTTCCTCCGCCGTCTGCGGCCGCCATTGCCACCACCCGACGTCGGCGTCGGCCGGACGAGCGCCTCAATCGCGTCTTTCTCCTTGATGCGAAGGACCATCTTCTCGAACACGCGGAAGACGAACATCGGATCAATGGTGACCTGCAGGAAGTTGAGCGACACGTCTGTGGCGACGACGAGTTCGATTGGCGCGCCGCCAAGCGCTACTGCCATGCCGCTGCCCTCGGGGAGTGTGGAGGAACGGAGAAGCGAACCACCGCCCAAGAACGGGATTATGCGGTCCTGCGGTAACACGAGCGAGTCATCGTTGGGCGTCTGGACTGCGAGAAAGAACTTTGGGTCGAGCACTACCGTAAACGGACCGAAATGGCCCCTGCCTTCAAGCACCCCGACGGCATGTGACACACTACTCACCAGCTGGTTGCCATCCATTTCGCCGCCCGTAGTCGCGTCCTCGGGCAGCAGGCCGCGCGACGACGGCTTCCCTCCGAGGATCTCCCAGATTGCCTGAAGGCCTGCGGTGGCGTTCGCCGGCGGACGATTATTATCGGCAAGTCCGCGGAATACCACGGCGTCCTCGAGTCGGGCCAGTATGTTCGCGGCTCGACGGAACATCTGCAGCGCACTCGCCATCTCCGGATCGGACATCTGCGCGCCACGCAGGAACACCTTGACCTGCAGCGTCGCGAGCGGGATGGTATCTATGTCATTAGTTGTCATTCGCGGCTGGTCACGCGTCCCATAGCCGATGACGTTTGTTCTTACGAAGTCCGCTTCCGGTGGCAGTGGACCGAACAACGGAAGGAAAGTTGCGGCCACCCGTGCGCGATTTGCCTCCTCCTGAATTACCTTGTTAACGCGAGCCCACTGCTCGTCGGTCCACGGTACCTGCGAATTGTCTTGTGTCATTTCCGCGCTCCGATTTTATTACCCATCGAAAGGACCGTTTCGATCATGAACACTAACTTTGCTTGACACAAGGGAGCCAAGCGATGGCACAGAGGTTTGATTCCTTGAATCGATCGGGCATGATACAGCGCGGGATCAATGGAGATCGCCAATCAGCGGCGCGTCAGGCAAGCGTGGGAGTCCCGAAGAGGGCAGCGGCTGACCGGCCCGAATTGCATAAAGGTCGAATCGCACGCGCAGGTCAGCCATAGTAACGCGACCCACCCCGAGGCATTGCAGCCGGTTCAGCCACAGCCAGTTTGGATGCGCGGTTACGAACTGCGGCACGACCACAAGCGGCGGCACTGGATCGTACTCTTTGCGCAGCGCGCGCTCGTATCCTCCGGGACCGAGGTCGAAAATGCCATAATAACGAGAGAGAAGTAGCGCGCCATCATCCGTTTCATAAGTGATGCGAACGTCGGCTACGCCGACACCGTCGCGGCGCACCAGCATCCAGTCGCCGGCCTCGCCGCGGATTTTCGCGTTTATCTTGGGTCCGTGAATCTCGCCCGATGCAATATAAAAGGTGATGTGCAGGCCATCCGGTGCGGGGCCGAACGATTCAGGCACCTCGGCTAGTTGCACAGTCAAGGCCCCTAGGAACTCAGAGGCCCACTCGTACCTTCGCTCAGCAGTAGGGGGTGGCGGTGTGCTGACCGGCGCTATGGGGGCCGCATCCGAACGAACGCCGCGCGTGGTACGCGTGGGCAATTTTCTTAGGAGCAAGCCGGAACGGGTAAGCATAGGTTTGTACTCCACCATCTCGTCCGCGGCGAGCGGTGGAAGCTGGGCGCGAAAGCGTTGGGCGCCGGTTACCGGATCCCGGCCATATGGCCACGCCCGCACTGAGGGCTGCTCGCGACCGCTTGAGGACCGCTCGATAATCAGTTGATTGCTCGGATGGGCTGGTAATACGGAGAAAAATACATCATGCGGCACGTCAGCGCTCATCTCCGCCGGCAACGCCTCAAATGCCAGTGGTTCGCGCGCTAAACCCCGTGTCGCGTAGGCGCTCAGTGTTGTCATGTCTGTGGTCCGCTCCCTCCAGCAGCGCGTGTGCACGCACGAGATCGGGCTGCGAGAAACTGTCCGTGAAACGTTCATAGCATTGGCGCACCAGCGCGAGTCCCTCGTTGCGTCGTTTAGTGCGTTCGAGGAGCGGGTAGTACGACAGGGCGGCACGGAGCGCGAGCGAGAGCGCCTTCTGTGCTTCTGCCGTCTCCAGTCCCTTCCGAAACGCCCACTCGGCCTCACCCGGTGCGCCGGCCTCGAGGTGAATTTCGCCCATAAGTCTGTAAACGTCGGGCAGTAGGACGCCGACGTGACCGCCATGCGCCGTTTGTGCGGTAGCAGCGAGCATGTCGAGTGCCTCCCGCTGTCGGCCGGCAGCGCGTAGACCTTCGCCGTGGATCACGCCCACTGTCGGACCCATGAGGTCGGAACGCGTTGCACGAAACAGCGCGACACCTTCGAGCAGCTCCCGGAGGCCCTCCACGCGATTACTCATACGGAGACGGGCCCACCCGCTGCTCATCACGCCGACGGCGTACCAGAGATCCCATCCCTCTTCGCGAGCGAAACTCTTCACTTCCTCGGCATAGCGCAACATCCGCGGAGGATCGTGGTGGAACGTGAGCATGTAACACGCCACGCCGAGCGCGTTACTCAGCGCGCCCGGATGATTCACCTCACGCGCGATCGCGATCATACGATCGAGTTCTTGAAGCCCTCGATCCTGATGGCCCATCATCCAGAGGCTGCTGCCGAGCGCCGCCACGAGGTTGACGGTCGAGCTTAGCTGGAACGTTGATGTGAGGGCCCGCTCCTGTTCCACGGAGTAGAGCGGGAGCGCAGCCTCGGCGTGAAGAATGGCCTCTGACCACTCCCCGCGATAGTAATGCGTGTAGGCTACCGCGTGGCGGCCCGTGATTTCAAGCATAGGCACGCCGCTGGCCAATGCCATAGCCAACGCTTCGTTGGCAGTTACGAGTGCGCGGTCGAGCAGGCCGCCTACGAAGAGATTCGTCCACAATCCCCAAATGGACGGATACAGCTTTTCCGGCCGATTCAGCTGCTGACAGAGCGCGCGGGCCCGTTCGCATGCCTCGGCGACGGCGGGTGACGCCCAACCGTGCACTGTCATGAGCGTTGGCGCTATGGCGATTTGCAGATCGAGTTCCTTATCCAGGATCTCCGGAGACTCAGGCAGTCGTTTGAGGCCGTCGAGCGCGCGGGCAAAGTGCCCGTGCGCTTCAGGGACCGCGACGCGCCTAAGCGCACTCTGCCCGGCGGCCAACCAATAGTTACTCGCCTCAGCATGGTGCCCCGCACCAGAGAGGTGGCGTGCCACAATCTCAGGTTCGTGCTCCACATCAGTTCTAAAGTCCGACAAGAGCACGCGCGCGATAGATTCATGATAATACTGACGCGTGGTGCGCAGTAGCGACTCGTACCCCGCCTGTTGCACGAGAATGTGCTTAAATACGAAGGTGTCCGCCTTGCCCCTCGAGCTGCGCCAGGCAAGACCCGCGTTGACGATGCGCCGCAGATCGTCGTCGAGTGCTTTCTCGCCACGGTCACTGACGGCGCGGAGTAGCGCATAGGAGAACTCGCGGCCGATTGTGGCTGCCAATTGTGCGGTGGCGCGCGCCGTACCCAAACGATCAATGCGGGCCATGAGTGAGGCGTCAACACTCGCCGGAATGAGACTGGCCGGAAGCGGCCCAGTGAGTTTCCACGCTAACTCGTGCTCCTCGAGTACACCCGACTCCATCACTGCGCGCGTGACCTCTTCGACAAAAAGCGGCACCCCTTCGCAGCGATGCGTGAGCTCGCGGATCAGCTTACCGGGCATCGATTTGCCATGCGCCACGCTGACAACCACTGCCTCCGCCTCCGCGTTGTCGAGGCGCGACAGGTCGATAACCGAGGCTGCGTCAGTGGACGGCCAAGCCGGCTGGAACTCAGGACGTGCCGTGAAGATTCCCAACAGCGGCAGCGGCGGCGCCGACGAGATGAGCAGCTGCAGTAGCTCGAGCGTTGAAGGATCGGCCCAGTGAAGATCCTCCGTGATTATTATCGTGCGGCGCTGCGACGCAATGGCCTCCAGGGCGCTGACGAGAATCTCAAGGGTCCGCGTGCGGCGCCGAACCGGCGAGATCGTCAGCGGCGGATACCGCTCGCCGGTAGGAATTGAGAGTAGCGCGGCCAAAAGCGGGGCCGCCTCGGAAGCGGCGATGCGGAGCTCTTTGAGGCGCTTATCGATGCGGTCGAGTCGGACGTCTGGGCCAAGTGAATGGTCAAGATCGAGCCGGCGTCCAATCAATTCAGTGACCGGCAGAAAGGCGCTGTTTTGAGTGTAAGGCGTACAGCGCATGTGGAGCACGTCGACATCGGGGCTGGCGACGCGCCGCTGAAATTCCTCGACAAGTCGTGACTTCCCGATCCCGGGCTCTCCTCGCAGAACAATGAAACGCGCCACACCCGAGTCGATGCTGGACCACTGCGCGTCGAGGGCGTCGAGCTCTCTGGTGCGGCCGACAAATGGAGTCCGTGGTGGGTTTAAACCCGCAGCCTCGCCACCCGACGCAACCACCTTGAACAACGCCACTAGCCGGTCGACCCCTTTGAGCTTACGAATACCCATAGACTCAACGGCGAGCGTCCCGGGCAGCAGGCGCCACAGCGAGTCTGTGACTACCACCTCACCAGGAGAAGCCTCTGCCTGGGCGCGGGCTGCGATGTTCGGCGTCTCGCCGACCGCCTCAGACCTGCTTTTACTTCCCAGGGCCCCTATCACGACGCGTCCGCTATCTATGCCGATGCGTACCTGGAGGTCGACTTTTGTCGTCTTGGCGAGCTGCTGGACGGCCTCCAACATTTCAAGAGCGCAGCGGATCGCACGTGACGCGTCATCCTCGTGAGCGTGCGGGTAGCCGAAATAGACCTCGATGCTGTCGCCACGATATTCCGCCACGAAACCATCGTGCCGCAGCACGACGGCTTCGCATGCGCGCTGGTAAGCTCCCATCACATCCCGGAAATCTTCTGCGTCCAACTGGTGTGAGAGCGGGGTGGAACCCACAAGATCGCAGAACAATATGCAAAGGTGTCGGCGCTCGGCCTCGGGTGTCGCGCCGGTGCTCGCATGGAGCGCTTTGCCGCAGCCTCCGCAGAAACGCGCCGCCGCGGTATTTGGAAACCCGCATGAGGAGCACCTGGTCCGGACGCGACCACGTGCTTTGCTAGACCGAGAGGAGGTCAGGTCGCCCCCCTGATGAGTCCGGCCCGCGTTCACGGGGTGGCTCCTCGCGAGTTATTCGCTGCCCGACGCGCTCCCCACGCTGCGACCTCCTCGGAGAAGATCGCGAGCGCCCGTGCCACAAGATCGTTCGGGTCAGTCACTGGCAGGGAAGATGCGGCTTGCTGCGTGACGGACCCCAGGGGGCACGACTTCGCACCAGCCGCGTCGATGATGCTCCCCAATCGGGAGGCGGTGATCCTGGAATCCAGTAGTCTGCGGTATTCAGTTGGCCGATTCATGTGACTTGCCTGGGGTACACAAGCTCGATCACCACCAATCAACCTCTCATACATCGGAAAACAACAAAGTTCACATTGGCGGCATTTCTGATTTGCTTGTCGTCCCCGGCCAAATGGCGTCCGCCGGGATGCGATGCATGTCGAAACGCTCTCATCAAAAAATTATAGCACAATGGTCCTTCGCCGATGAAGACGCTTCGAACAGTTTCTGGCGGTGACTGGAACGCGCAGAAGTCACATACGTGCCTACTCAGGAGAAAATCCACGCGCGTGTGGCATGGGTTCGTTCTTGATCCGTTCCCGGTTGTCGAATGTAGCTCCTCGCCGCGCGATGGACCAGATGCGCCCCTGCCGGCGATGACGCCTTTTCAGAGCATAGCATTTATGTCAATGCTAGACATCAGGATGTGCAGTACCGAATAATAGCCGACCAGATCGCTTCCTACATCCTCTCGGATTCTGCAATTATCCTCGATTACGGCTGCGGCGAAGCGCTACACGCCGACCGGCACTATTGCGCTTTCAGCGGCCCCCGAGCCTGTTGCGCGGCTGGCTCGCAACATGGGGCTGCACCCACAAGGCGTGCAGCGCATCGTGAACGAGCTCGCGAAGGAGGGGCTGGTTGAGTTCCGTGCCAATCCCGCTTATCGAGCGCGCATCCCCGCCCTTTACCCGGAGCGGGAGTATGCACCCTGGCGGAATTTTTGGCGATTTCCGTTAGTGGCACCGAGCTGCCTATCCGCGATGTCCGCTTTCACGGTGAATATTGGGGGAGGAGCGGACTCGCCGCGGACACCGTGAAAATGGCGAGAATGACCCACATGTATGGTCCGGCCGTGCGTCGCAAGAGGTTTCGTCGATCTGTTGGCGTTGCGGTCTTGCATCAATCCGGGCCTCTGCTTGGAGCGGCTTGTGCTCCCGGCCATCATGGATATGGTGCGTTCTCATTAGCGGACAGGCCTCGAACGGGCCATTTGGGTCACCAGGGTTCGCATGCGCCGGGAAGACCGGTCCTCCATCTCGTCTCATCCTCTCGCAGACCTCGGCGGGTTAGAAGCCTCGGGTTTACATCATCGCGTGCTCATTGGGCGGCTGCTGGGATTTTCCTCGCCTCGAAGTTTCGACCACGAGCGAGAACGCTCCAGGCGATGCGCGCCAGCTTGTTGGCGAGCGCGATGGCGAGCACGTTGTGGTGCAGCTTGCTTCTTGGCCGCCTCGAGCCAGGGCTTGAGCCCGCGGCGCTCCCAGCTCTTTGGCTTGATCAGCACAACCCACGCCGCCTGGACGAACAGGACGCGCAGGTAGCAATTGCCACGCTTCGATATCTTGCCGAGAATGGTGCGATCCCCAGTCGAGATCTGCTTGGGGACGAGCCCCAGCCAAGCGGCGAAGTCGCGGCCTTTGGCGAACGCATCCCCATTGCCAATCGTACCAAGCCCATGCGACGCTGTTCACCGCCCTTTTTCCGCTGGCCGGCCTGCTTGCCGCGCTCTTCATCCTCCCTGAGGTCTACGGGTTCGACCACGACTAGCCAGCAATGCGGCGAGGGACGAGCGCTCAGTCGCCGTAATGACAGAGCAGCGGATTTCACCTCGGATAACATTCAATCATCGGAGCCAAAAAGGTCACAGGCGATGAGGACTCACGGCCGCAACACAAGAGCCTAGGAACAGCTGATGCCGCCCAGTTCATCAACGACAATGCTGAATCTACAGTGGCCTTCAGATAAATGTAGGCGCATACGCCACCGCGCATAAATCCGCTTTTGATCTGCGACTAAGCTCTGGCGCGTGCAGACGTTTGCTGGTATTAGATACCTGCTGTTTCGGGAGAATCAGATGGCTAAGAAAGCTAAGCGGACCAAGCGAGTGGCCTGGACGAAGGAACACGTTCGGGAACTGAAGGCTCACTCGCACGCTAAAACGCCAGTTGCGCGCATTGCAAAGGCAATGAAAAGAACGGCCGGCGCGCTGCGTCAAAAGGCCATGGCGCTCGGACTGCCAATTGGCCATCGCCGCTAGCTTGCACTGCCAGTTGTCCTTGCTTAAAACTTCGAAACACTGAGAAACTCTCATTTCGG
>WNFX01012441.1_pt1 | contig 13309 bp, 18 predicted proteins | sample 5400111 | NCBI WGS metagenome assembly WNFX01 (sample SAMN13153363, study PRJNA577476) | soil metagenome | isolation source: 40 cm soil or saprolite under grassland replicate 1 | place: USA:California | collected 2016-06-15
GTGGTCAGCCCAAAGACCACCCCTGTTGCTGCCATGAGCAATGAGAGGTACGCCAGGGTGCGCCTTCGTCCCCACTGGTCGGCAAATAGACCGATCACATAGGTACCAACCACATCTCCAGCCAACGAGACCGTGATCAGCACACCGATGGCGGCAGGCGCAAACCTGGCTTGGCTGAGTGTGAAGCCGAGCAAGACGGCCAGCATTCCATAGGCAAAAGAGCGCAAGCCCCGCATGATGATGATGAGCCAGGCGTCTCTGTGATGTCGTTGCCCCTGATCAGTCTTGTTAGGTGCTCTCAAGGCTTCTTCCCCTCCGCTCACTCCTTTCTCCTTCTTCCCATACGGGATCTCACGCCTCTATTTGAATGCTCCATTGAGCTTGCCCTGTCGGACCATTTCCTGGCAATAGGCATAGAGGGCATCGTAGACGATCCACTCCGCAGCATTCTGGGCGTTATCATCCTTGTAGCCCAGGTGGCGGAAGCCCTCGGCAATCGCATGCAGCCCTGCCCCTTCTGGTTGGTGCCAGAGGGTGTTGTCGGTATCAGCACCATTGACAATCTTGCCGAGCAAGACCAGAGCCGGATCATGCTCCAGTCCATATTTCTTGAGAATGGCCTCAAACGAGCATTCCTTACCGTGATGGCCCAGTTCGACATCCTTCACATCGTAGGGAATGGCTCCCTCGCGCTCTGCTATCCTCATCACCTGATCCGTTGGGACAAAGAGAAATGCGGCGTCCTGGTCCACAAACTTTTTGATGAGCCAGGGACAGGCCACCCGGTCCACTTTGACTCGTTCACGCGTAATCCATTTCATGGGAGACCTCCTTTGAGTGCTTGCACCTCAAATGGTGATGATATTGACCAGCAGCGAGATGACGGCAATCCAGACACGGAGCCGTTCAAAGCTGCCCTGCGGAACCCGTGAGCGAAACGCGGCGTACATTCCCACAAACAGGTACGTTACGAGCGGGCAGAGCACATCGTTGGGGCTGGTGGCCGGAATGGGGTCATTGTTGAGAACAGGCACGTTGCCCGCTGCTCGCCACAGCAAGACAGAACCGCCTGCGACGAGCGCAATGAGCACCAGATCGAAACCTGACAGCACTTTCATCCCGCGACGCGCCCACCACGTCACGACAAGGGTGATCACTGCCGTGATGGTGGCAGTGAGCGCAATGTGCCACAGCGGAAAAACAGCAGATGGTGCGGTCATCACACGCTCCTTTGGTTCATGGCATCTCGGTTTCTGAAGTGAGCACGGCATAGAGCGCATCGTAGAGAAGCTGTCCTCGGATCAGTGCCGTCTGATCATCAGGACTGATCAGTTGGAGCCCTCGACAGATCAAATCAAGCCCAGGGGCAGCCGGTTCCAAGGCCACCTCTTGCACGACATCTGCCTCATCAACCAGGCGCGCGATGTGGTCTAAGACCGGGTCGGAGAGATCATAGGCCCGCAGCATCGTATGAAACGTACAGTGTCCCCGATGGTGAGAAAGCCGTACGCCAGGAATATCAAACGGTTCTGCCCCTTCCGGGAAGGATTTCGCCCCTACGGGCACGAAGAGAAACTCCGCTTGTGGATCGAGATATTTTTTGATGAGCCAGGCACAGGCCATGCGATCCACTCCGACCTGCTCCCAGGTGACCCATTTCATGCGTTATACCCTCCTCTCGCGGTCAGTAGCCGTGTCCGAACGAGCGTTCCCAGTGGTGACTGAAAGTAGTCCTGCGCTCGCATCTGTTGATATTTGCGCGAAAGCGCGATGAGATCGGCCCCCTCGTGCTCCAGTTCGTCGAGGATCTCCTGGTAGACGGTGTCCACGCGAGCCTGGAACTGCTGCACCAGGCCCTCCTCCTGTCCACCCAGGGTCAGGCGTGACTCCCACAGCAGCGCTTCTCCCCCCAGCTCGGTAATCTCGACCGCGAGCCACTGGAGTTGTTCGCGTGTCCAGGCAGTCGCAGGCAGCACCCACACCGCATCATGTAGCAGCAATGCCCCGAGCTTTTTCAGCTTGCGCCAGACGTAGGCACGACTGGAGGTCGGTTCGCGTGGAACTTTGTAGACCAACAGCACCCACAGCCTTCCCTGGGCTTGCTCCATGTGCATCTCCTCAAGCTCGATGGATCAGGCCGTACACGACGAACCCGATGATCGAGGCCAGCAGCACGATAAGTGGCTCTGGAATCCTCTTCCACTTCCAGAGCACGACGAGCGTGACGATGGCCAGCAGAGCGGTCGGCATATCCGTAATTGTGCGGCGTCCCAGCACCACGACGGCCCCAGTAATGGCACCCACGGCGGCTGCCGTGACGCCCTGGACGAAGGCGGCAATCGCTGGCCGTTTCCCATATTTCCTGAAGGCCGGGGCGGCAAGAACCACGAACGCGTAACACGGCAAAAAGGTAGCCAGCGCCGCGACACATGCGCCCAGGAGTCCCGCTACCAGATAGCCAATAAAACCGACGGTAATCACCACAGGACCGGGCGTGATCATGGCAACAGCGACCGCATCGACAAATTGGTGATCCGTTAACCAGTGATGCCCTTGCACCACACCTCCATACAAGAAGGGAACGATGGCCAGGCCGCTGCCAAAAACAAAGGCCCCTGCTTCGAGAAAATAGAGAAAGATCGTCCAGAGCAGTCCCCAGTCCGCCGGAAGGCTCGTGAGGAAGACCAGGAGCGATGCCAACGGGATTCCTGTCACACTCGCGACCGGCGTATTCTTGCTCCACCACTTGGGCGAAACTTTCACCAGCCACATCAGCACGCCCCCAGCCAGGAAGAGGAGGACTTGCTCAGACTCGGTGACGATGGTCACCACTGCGGTGACGAGATACATGCTCCAGAGCAGCCGATCTCGACCAATCGTTTTCGTGGTCAGCTTGTACGCACTGTGGGCAATAATGCCAATGACACTGGCACCTACCCCATAAAAGATGGCTTGCATCCAGACGAGGCCCCCGTAGCGCGTATACGCCCAGCCCAGAGCCACCACCATGAGAAACGAAGGCCAGATAAAGGCCACTCCCACAGCGGTCGCTCCCAGCCTGCGATAGCGCACGTAGCCCACATACATGGCTAATTGTGCGGCGAGCGGCCCTGGCGAGAGTTGGGCCAGGGCCAGCCCCTCCTGGTAGTCGGTCTCCGCGATCCACTTGCGGTTCTCCACCAGATCGCGACGCATAGACCCGACGAGCGCCACCGGACCCCCAAACCCAAGGGTTCCCAACTTCAAGAAGTAGCGGACCAATTGCCAGAGGGTACAAGAAACCTCGCCTTGTGGCTCTCTGATCATCTCGTGTTTGTGTTCCATGTGCGGTTCTCTTCCGTGTTCAGATCCAGGGACAAGCGCCAGTATCGTAACGCGTCGTTGCTTTTAACATAACCACCGTTACATTATAACCAGCACTGGAAGCAAAAACAAGAGGTGGGGAGGGAACCTGGTCTGTAGTCGTCACTATTCTCATCGTTCTCATCACATTTTCCTCCCCTTCTCATACGAGAAAGGTACAACGAAAGCAGGACAGAATACTGTCCAGAAAAAACAGACACTCGATCAACAGAAAGAGGTGAAAGACATGACACGATTCACACACCTGATGCCGTGGTTGCTGCGCATTGGCAGTGGTTTCCTGGTGGCATGCTTCCTTGGTTTCGCCTGGGGCAGCACCGCACTGGCAGCCGGTGGGGTTGGTGATGGAGATAGTTTTGACGGCGATGAAGTGATCTGGCCCCTGCTGGTACTAGGCGCTCTCATTTTTGTTGAGGTGCTCACCTTCCTGGTGATCCGCTCTCGTAGGAGCGCCCAGTCTGAGAACCGCAATGGATAAACATGCGTGGACACGTGGCTGCTCTCCAACAAGGGCGGGCACGAAACCATCGCTGAAAACAGTGAGTGACACGAAGAGGAAAGGAAGATGACTCCCGATGAGATACATACCTCTACAGAGAAGACAACGACGATGGCTCGTGTGCTCTCTCCTCCTTGCGATCAGTGGCGTGCTGCTGCTGAGTGCCTGTGCAGGACCGGGAGCAGGAAGCCAGGCGCAAGCCGCCTCCCCCACAATGACGCCGATTGACTGGAAGCAGGTTGACCAGGCAATCGGCAAGGCCGGGGCACCCCAGTCAGGGGGCGTCTATAGATATAGCTTGCCGCGAACCGATCTCAAGGTCACCCTTGCCGGAGTCCCACTGAAAGCAGGATTTGCCCTGGGTGGCTATGCGGCCTTCGCGCCTTCGGGCAACGGGGCCATGATGATGGGGGATCTGGTCCTGACCGAAGACGAAATCAATCCCGTGCTCTCTGAGCTTCAACAAGGAGGTATCCAGCAGACGGCCTTGCATAACCATCTCCTGTTTGAGACACCGCACGTGATGTACCTGCATTTCAGTGGACAAGGCAATCCCGTCCAACTGGCCCGCGCGCTGCATGCTGCCCTCGTCTTGACGAAGACTCCTCTGACGGCTCCTGCATCCAGTCCAACAAGCGCACTGGATCTTGACACCACACAGCTCGATGCCATTGTGGGCTATCGTGGCAAGGCCAATAACGGCGTCTACCAGTACAGCATCCCCCGTGCGGAAACCATTACGGATGAGGGCATGGTGATCCCGCCAGCGATGGGAGTTGCCACCGCCATTAACTTTCAACCAACCGAGGATGGCAATGCGGCCATTACGGGTGACTTTACCTTGATTGCCAAAGAAGTCCCGCTGGTCCTTCGGACGCTGCGTGAGCAGGGCATTGAAATCACCGCGCTGCACAGTCACATGCTCTTCGATTCGCCTCATCTCTTCTACATCCACTTCTGGGCGAACGCGAATGCCATCAAGCTTGCGCATGGCCTACGAGCTGCCCTTGACCAGACCAACAGCGCAAAAGCCAGCACGTAGTGTCTCTTGTCTGCGTGTCGAGAGAGCACGGTTTCCCTGGTGATGTACAATAGGGGGCAGCATGCTCTCTCATGCAGATCAGCGCGCGGGATGCTTCCCAATGCGGTTGCAGGTGTGCTCATCCTCGCGCCTATCAATGGGAGGAAAAAAGTCCAGGAGGTGATGGCACAATGAGCTCTCCAACGGATCACGCACCAGGTGCTCAGCACACGTCTATTCTCGTCGTCGAAGATGAACGGCCTATTGCCCGCTTCATCGAACTGGAGCTGCTCCAGGCAGGCTACCAGGTCAGGCTTGCCACCGATGGGATTGAGGCCGTGATGCAGGCCAGCCGCTATCCCCCAGATCTGGTGATCCTCGACTTGATGCTTCCAGGCATTGACGGGCTGGAAGTGTGTCGGCGACTGAGATCGGGACCTGGCGCGCTGCCGGATCTGCCAATTTTGGTCGTGACGGCTAAAGACAGCATTCCTGATCGGGTGAGGGGGCTGAAAACAGGGGCCGATGACTACGTGACCAAGCCCTTCGCCATTGAAGAACTGCTCGCCCGCATCGAAGCGTTGCTGCGTCGGTCAGGGGTAACCGGCAGTGTCGTGCCCAGTGACACAAGGCTGGTGGTCGCCGATGTGGTGCTCGATACGACGACCCGTGAAGTGACACGAGGCAAGCAGCACCTTGACCTGACCACCAAAGAATACGAGTTGCTCGACTATCTGATGCGCCATCCTCGTCAGGTGCTGCATCGTGAGCAGATCTATGATGCCGTCTGGGGCTACGATTTTGGGGGTGAATCCAATGTGCTGGATGTCTATATTCGCTACCTGCGCAACAAACTGGAGGGTCATGGACCCAAGCTCATTCACACCATACGAGGGGTGGGCTATGTCTTGAAGGAAGGCGGATTATGAGGGTTGCTGGCGTGAGTATTCGCTGGAAAATGACGCTGGTGTACACGGGATTGTTGGCCGTCCTGCTGGTGGCCTTTGGCCTGTTCCTCTATGGTGCTGTTGAGCAACTCACCATTCGGAGCGTAGAGACCGCCTTTACCCCCCGCTTCGAGCAAGCCATGCGTGCGGCCCCCCAGATCATCACAGAACTGGCTCACGCTCAACCTGGGGAAGGTCCTCACGCTCTTCCTACCCTGGATCGTCTGGCAAGTCCAGGCGTCTTCCTTCAGGTGCGAGATCGGAGCGGGCAGATCATCGCCACCAGTTCCAATCTTGGCAAGAGACGGCTTCCCCCTCCGAGCACGCCGCCGCGTCTCCCCAATTGGGTACAACAGGAGGTGATTCGACTGCCGGTCGCGGGACTCTTGCCCGAAGCCGCAAGCACGGATATCACCACCGCGCATTTTCTGTTACGCAGCGGGCTGTTGGTAGACGCACATCAGCAGGTTGTGGGCTTGCTCGAAGACGCTCAGTCGCTCTTCATGGTGGATGAGGTCCAGGATCAGTTGATCGATGTGCTGCTCGCCGGGATCGCCATCGCCCTGCTCCTGGCCCTGCTGATCGGCCTCTGGTTGGCAGGGCGACTGCTGCGTCCGATTGCTCATATCACGGGCCTGGCACAGCATATTGGAGCAAGTCAGGATCTCTCTGGACGAATTATGCCGGTGAAGCGCCGTGATGAAGTGGGTCGCCTGACGGTGACCTTGAATACGATGCTAGAGCGGTTAGAAGAGGTATTTCTCGCACAACAACACTTTGTCGCCAATGCCAGTCATGAACTCAAGACGCCCTTGACCGCCATTCTGGGCCACGCCAATGTCATCCGACGACATGGGAACCGTCACCCCGATCTCGCTGCGGAGGCACTCCAGGAGATCATTGAGCAGGCAGAACGAATGCACCAGATGGTCAAGGATTTACTCCTCTTAGCCGAGAGCGGTCAGAACACAGAGCTGGTGCGAGAGCTGGTGTCCATGAGGCACCTGGCGCGCACCGTCGTCAAAGAACTCGCTTCCCAGGCTTCCGAGAAGATGATTGAGGTGACGACCAACGACAAGGAAGAAGCAGCCTGGGTTCTGGGCGAGCGCCATCTCCTCAAGCAGGCGGTAACGAATCTGATGGAAAACGCCCTCAAATTCACTCCAGCAGGAGGACAGGTGAGCGTCTCCATCTGGCAGGAAAGGTCTGGAGCGAACCGAGAAGTCGTCCTGGAGGTACAAGATAGCGGATGTGGTATTGCCTCAACAGAGGTGCCGCATATTTTTGAACGGTGGTATCGGGTGGACAAAACACGCACGAGAGCCACTGGCGGAAGCGGTTTGGGTCTCTCGATTGTCCAGGCAGTCGTAGAACGTCACGGCGGGACCGTGTCCGTCGAGAGCCAGCTTGGACAAGGCTCGGTCTTCCAGGTGCGTCTTCCCGCAGCGTTCGAGACGGGGGGAGCGTCCCTGGGTGAATCAGAGTGCTGATGCGGACAGTTCCTTCACGTTCTCATGCATCGCTTCTCGTTGTATACCACAACGGACACTGAGACACAACATACTTCAACGCTCATGGACATCTCTACGTCCCTTCAATGATTGTGCCCTCAATCGCGATCTGGCGCTCCTGTGTGAGCAGGTCAATGAGGCTGCTCCTCGCTTGCCTGATGGGCGCGTTCTCCATTTTCTGCTCAGTGCTCCTCGTTGCATTCTTCCCGCGCAGAAGCACCGCAAAATACCGTGACTCCCTGGACACGAGCTTCTTCCACCTGAGTCAGGCAGGCCAACAAATGCTTTTTGAGTTGCTCCGCCCACTTTTGCTTCTCGTGTTCAGAGAAAAAGCGCAACTCTCGAAGTGGATGAGCATTGCAGAGGGCATGGACACATTGGGTATATTGAGGATAGCTGTTGTAACTGTCATGCTCCATGATCCGGTAGTGGCTCATTTGAGAAGGATAGCCCGGTCGAGATTGTAGCGATGGAGAAAGAGCAGAAGACACGCCTCGTGCATCACCACAGACTTGGAAAAGGACAATGTCATGCGCACAAAACGGGCCAGACGCTGCCGCAACGTGTTGTTCCACCGCTCCACGTGGGCCGTTTCTCCCGTCTCTTTTCCCACTGCCGTGTGCTGCTCCTCTGGGATCACCGCCGCGTAGGTCGCCCAGAAATCCGTGAAGCAATGTCCTTGGCGATATCCCTCTGGAATGGCCTCCCACAACCGCTGACACGTCTTTTTGCTGCGATCCCCAACCGCGTAGGCGACCACTTGCCGGCTCTTTCGACAGAGGGCAATCCAAATCCAGGAGTCGTTGGCTTTTTTGAGCACAAACGACCACAGTTCGTCCAGTTCCAATATCGTGGACGTGGGAGCTTCTGGGTCCGGGGCGAGCAGAGTGGTAGACAAAGGAGGAAGCTGAGCTACTTTTTTTTGATCCAACTGGACACGGTGGTGCGAGAAACCCCGAAGGTACGGGTGAGACCACGGAGACTGCTGCGTTCTTGATAGGCCTGCAGGATCTCTTCGCGACGAGCTTCTGGATAGGCATGGGGGGTCGGGTTCTCGCGACTCTGACGTCCGCAAGCGTGGCAGCGATACAACTGCTTGCCATTAGGGGCATGTCCATTGCGCACCAGAGCGTCGCTCTGACAGTGAGGGCAGTGAAGGGTGATGGTGACCATGAAAGGCTCCTCTTTTTTTGAGAACGGATTGACCTTCACAGTCTACCATATCCTGCTTATTTGTGCCACTACCCGGTATTGTACCACTTCTCTCAAGAGTCACTACCGAAATTTCCAATAGTAGGAAAAAAAGGAAAAAGCGACCACATAGGAAAAGTAATAGATGTCGCTCAATTGTAAATCGAAGGCACGCGGGCGGGAGGAATCGGTACAAGGATTCTCTTGTGGCAAGGGTCTCTCACCTACAGGTTGTCGGAGGGGAACGGCCCGCAGAATTCTCCTCTTTTCTCCCGCCCGCGTGCCTTCGATTGACAGCAAGGAGCCTCACTTTTTCTGGTATTGGTGGCGAAATCGATCTTCCCATCAAGCAGCCCCTTTCATAAAGCGAGCAAAGTGCGAGAGAGGCGTAGAATGTGGAGAAATGCCCTCCAACCAGTCATGCAATCGACACACATTCATGGCGGTCGCGGTCACGACATGCTGAAGATGAGTCCGAGGCTCCCCAATGTAACGCGAGCGGCGCAAGCCCATCGTACGCACCCGCCTTCGCATGGACTCCTTCCACGCCTGCTCGTTTAGCATATTCTTTCTTAAACTCTTCAGTCTGCTCTCGTTGACGAGCGGCATCTAAGGCAAAATGCGCTTCTTGTCGCCGTACGGAGAGGCTTCGTCGCTTGGCCTTAGTACACCGAGAACGTACTGGACAGGCTCCACAGATGGCAAAACCAAACTTGATCTTGATGATCTCCTGGTTGCGTGTCCAGGTGGGTGTCCAACTGCTACTAGTCTGCCCCTGTGGACAACGAGCTTGTTCGTGTTCCCAGTCAATCGAGAAATTGCTTAAAGCATAGCCGTTCTGTTCCCGTGCTTGCCATCGGTAATCTTTGGCGGTTGGACCCACCAGATCGACCTGATATCTTGTCTGGTTGGCGACCAGCGCTTCGGCATCAATATATCCTGCATCCACGAGATGGTGCTCTGGAAGTAATTCCCGCTGCTCTAAGCTTGACTTTGTACAATTTGGGGAAAAGAACCAGGCATGAAAGCCTCCTGAGGTAAGATAGAAGCTGACCAAAGCCATATCTTGCTCAGGAGGATGTTCATGCCGCTTCCCGATCCCATTATAGAAGTTCTGACGGTCTTTCGACCATTGTTTACAGCCCCGACATGGAGGAAACTGATGACGTTGTTAACCGGAACACTGCTGGTGCAGGGACGCCGCACAGTCGCCGCAGCCCTGCGTGCCAGCGGCAACCACCAGGCAACCAACTGGAGTAGCTTCCATCAGGTCCTCAACCGAGCACGCTGGTCTCCCCTAGCGGTGAGTCGCCAGTTGCTCTTGCTTATCGTCGAGACCTTTGTGCCAGCCGGAGCCAGCGTGGATCTGGTCATCGATGAAACGCTGGAACGACGCTGGGGCAGCAAGATCGAGCCTCCGAGGTCATTACCGTGATAGTGCTCTCTCCAGCCGAGAGCGCAAAGTCGAGTAGCCCTGGTCTGCGATGGATCGTGATGGCGGTGGTGGTGACTCTCCCCTGGACAAAGCAACGCTGGGCCCTCCCTTTCTTGTGCGTCCTGGCTACAACCCCAGAGGTGAGTGAACGGCTGGGCAAGCGGCACAAAACAGTCGGCATGTGGGCGCATCAGATGGTCAGTCTGGTCCGCCGGTGGCGAACTCTCCGCTCCATCAAGTTGATGGGCGATACCGCCTACAGTATCTTGGAACTAGGGCTGCATGCGAAAGCTCAGCAGGTGACCCTGGTCACGACGGGCCGGTTGGATGCGGTGCGACATTCGCCACCTCCCGAGCGCACCCGGCACACGATTGGTCGTCCCAGGGTGGTAGGCCAACGTCTTCCTTCTCTGGAACAGGTTTTACAGGATCCGGAAACCGTCTGGCAGAAGCTCACCCTGGACTGGTACAGCGAAGGGGAACGGACTGTGGAGATCTCTACGGGAACGGCGTTGTGGTATCGCTATGGCTCTGATCCCTTACCTATCCGCTGGGTGCTGACTCGTGATCCATCGGGCAAGCATCCTCCCAAAGCCATCTTTTCCACCGACCCCACCCAAACGGCAGAACAGCTCGTCGCAGACTTCATGAAGCGCTGGAGTCTGGAAGTGACGTTTGAGGAGGGTCGCGCCCAGATGGCGCATCGAGACGCAACGCCAATGGTCAGATCTCGCTACTCTTCGTTCGACTCCTTTGCTCTTTGGCCGTCTTCTGCCTCGTGACGCTCTTTGGACAGGCGTTGCACCCTGATGGGCAGGTTCCTGTCGCTCAAGCCGCTTGGTATCGCAAGCAGACCGCCACCTTTCGGGATGTGCTCGCTGTCGTCAGGCGACCTCTGTGGGGTCATGGGACTTTTCCCACATCACCCACTGATCCCGGTGTGGTTTTAGTGCCCCGCTCTACTCTTGAGCGGTGGTCTGTAGCCCTTTGTTAGTGTGTTGGAAATGTACAAAGTCAAGCTCTGGGGTAGGAGCGATTGTCGTGGTTGCTTGTGTAATCAGAGGGGGTAGGTCTTCGTCACAGGTCTCGCTAAAATGCACTTTGTAACCAATCCAATGCGTTGAGCGCTTCGTGGCCGCCGACGCGTCAAGATCGTAAGGAGAAAAGTAGAGCTTCGCCGCTTCCAGCCGGTCTTCATCAACAATCCAGGTCCCTCCTGCATCCTGTGGCAAGTAGTCTTGTTTCCACACCCGCTGCAAGGTGTCAACCGCTGGGATGGAGAGCATCCAGTGATTTTGGGGATCTGCTTGGATCGCGGTCAGCAATCCCCACCCATCCCGACCCACCTGGTGCAAGAGTTGCTGGCGCTTCTCCTCTCCAGAGGGAAAGCGCTATTCCTCGGCACGATGTCCATAGCGTTCCAACCACTCTGGCTGGACCTGGCTTCGTAACCAATCGGGGGTGACAACGGAGAGGAGCACTTCGAGCATGGCGCAGCGTTTCCACGACACATTCGGCTCGATTGAGAGCACGAATCTTCGCCAACACATGGGTCGAGTCGGTTCGTTGACGCCCACGCGTTTTGAGCCAGCCACGTTCTTTGCACAGGTCTAACACCGCCTCCAAGAAGCGTTCTTCGGCGCTCAAAGCCACCAGACGGGTCCGAAATTCACTCAAGACGGTATGATCGAATCCAGCGTCGGTTAATTCCAGGCTGAGACAATATTTCCAATCCAACCGACTGCGCACAGCATCGGCGGCTTGTCGGTCGGTCAGATTCTCCATGAATTGGAAGACGGTCACGAGTGCCAGCCGCCACGGGGCGTAGGCTGGCTGCCCACGACCAGGATAAAGATCAGCAAACAATTCATCCTGGTAGATCGTTCCCAATGTGTCATGCAGGTGGATATACAGGTTGCCCTTTGGAAAAGCGGCACGCACGACTCGAACGGTTTCTGCCGGGATCTCAGGGATCGGTTGGGGTTTCAACATGGCTGGCCTCCTGCTCTGCTTCTGGGATACCATTTGTCCTTTATTCTATCAGATGCAGGGTGACTGGATTTCGCCACCAATACCACTGTGACCAAGAGCCCATATAACTTTTCCAGATGATTTCCTCAAGCCGCCTGGAAAGGGGTATCATTGATGAACGGTACCGTTTCTTTTTCTCGCATAACTTTTCCATGTCATGTTTGTCACTTTGTTTTCGGCAAACGACGCCGTATGACTGTTTTTTCTCACATAATTTTTCGTTACTGCTGAGAATAAAACCACTGGTACTGCGAATTCAACCTGAGTGTGGCGGTTTCACCAACCTGAGTGTGGCGCCATATTGCCGATTAGCGAAAGTTAGGCCACACTTTTCAGGTTTCCAATCCTAGATCTCGAAGAGTAACATGCCATATTTCACGCGTTTCCGCTTGACGCATTGTGCCTGTAGGAAGAAAGGACTGAACTTTGTGCAGAGATGGATAGATTCCTTGTGCGTGGAGAGAAAAGACTGCTTGCCGCACTTGCTCGTGCGTTTTGGCAATACGCTGTCTATCTTGCTGTCTTCGGTATTCTCGCGCTTTTTGAATGATCAACGTTCGTTCTTCAGGGAAAAAATGGTGCAGTTTGTGATGACCACATCCTAAGACCTTGCAAAGCTGATTCTGGCTCATCGGCTTCTCTCGACCATCAAGCACGGCATCAATGAGTTCGCGACAACGATCTAAATCAACTGTTGGTCTGGTATGACGACGGATAGGAGGCTGTGATGGCTTTCTACGCTGAAAAACTTCAACAAGAGGAGTGATCTCACCTTTCATCACTTGAAGAGGAGTCACTTCACAAACGTAGCAGATCTTGAGAATGGTTTCGAGCGAAGGAGTCTTGCTCAGATTGAACCAGGGAAGCAGCACGTGCTTCTTGATGCCAGTAAACCGCTCTACTTGTTCCCATGTCACTGCGGCATGAGTCATCCCTTGACCGCGATGGGTAAAGAAGCATTCCCATTGAAGAGGCCCTGTGCCACTTGCCACGCGAAGTTCCTCCAATACTCGTACAACCCATTGTTGCCATGAGATTAGCTCTTTAGTCGTCTGAGGCTGCGATTCTCCATCAGGAAAACGACCCAGCCATCGATTGCATTGCGTGCAATGGCCGGGATGTGTTCTGAGCGCACTCACTGATTGTTGTTTTGGGCAATGAGGACAGTGGCTCTCCAAGAGATAATGGTGTTTCGGGCATATTGTCACCATTTTGAACAACCACAGAAGCGGTGGGTAAATGCACCGATCTTGCTCTTGCCACTCCGCATAACATATGGGACACCAGGCCGGACAACTGCGAAGGTGCCCA
>WNFX01009310.1_pt1 | contig 13305 bp, 14 predicted proteins | sample 5400111 | NCBI WGS metagenome assembly WNFX01 (sample SAMN13153363, study PRJNA577476) | soil metagenome | isolation source: 40 cm soil or saprolite under grassland replicate 1 | place: USA:California | collected 2016-06-15
AAGAAGAAATAGGGCCGTCAGGCGGGTGAGAACAATGCTGATAGAAGAACTGTAGCAGAGCGAGGACGAAGAAGCAACCCACTTATCCACAACTTTTTTGCTAAAAATGTGGATGGTCTGGTGCATAACCCAACAATCTGGTGGAGATCCTGTGGAAAACGTGTTCTACAACCCTTTTTGGCAGAGAGAGTAGCTTTTTCCCCACCTTCATCACGACAAGCCACTTCTCAGCCTTCTCACGCCGTTTTCTCTACACTCTACGCAAAACTGTAGAGCACCTGTTCGTAACGGGCCTGTTATGGTCAGATCATCCAGAGAGAGCCTCTTCTCGGGAGAAACAAGCAAGCGGCTCAAAACCGGCGAAAAGAGAACCACACCTGTCCACTCTTGACCAACATCACACCATTTCTTCACCTGATCGCATCAGAGTTCTACTACAATAGTTCTTCATCAACGATCTTCTATACAGGAGGAAGAGTATCCTAGAAGCAGTATGAAAGAGGAGAGACAGCATGTACAACCATCCCTATAACCAACCCACCTATCCTGGTCCAGGATCTCCATCGCCAGCACCCACACCACCACTCTTGCCACATCAGCGCCTCTGGCAACGATTTCGGCAGGCACGGCGTAGAACACAATGGGGGCTTGGATGTCTCACACTGCTGCTCGTTATGACCCTGTGTACCTGTGCACTCGCCAGCAGAGCGACGACCACTACAACGTCATCATCTCCTGCCGCAAGCGGTGGCAGCACATCACAGGCAACACCGACCGACAGGACGACAACGGCTCCCCTGCTTCGCACGCCAACACAGCAAACAACACCAACGACCTCCGTCGCAACACCATCCCCTATACCAGACCAGGTGCCCACACCACGACCTACAGCAACACCAGTTCCTGCTGTCCCTCAATCCACACCAACGCGCGCGCCAACGCAACCACCCGCGTCAACGCGGCCGCCGACGGGAGTCAATGGCAACCCGTGGGGCTACAACTTCACACCAGGAACCCTGATCACCAATCCGCCTGCTGATTTTTGCTCAGGGCAGTATTTTAGCTGTATCCCGTCATTTGCCAATGGAATCGGCTACGTCGTTGAATGCATGGATACGCTGTACTCCAAGTCGGGGGGACGTTCAGGGAGCTGCTCAAAGCACGGGGGCAACAAAGCGATCTTGTATGCACACTAAGTACACAACCCAGGTGAAAAGGATGGGAATTCAGGCGGCGGAAGAGGGAGATTGGGTTCCCCATTTCGCCATGACTTTGAGAGCCGACTTAGCAGACCAGTTGAAGGGATGAGCATTTATGTATAATCAAAAGTCAACCCTTTTTGGCCCATTTTTCAGGCTCGTGACCCAAAACCGCTGAAGCCTGAAAAATGGTGGGGGAACCTGCGGTTAGTCCTGACGCTTCTTCCTGCTGAGTTGAACGGTCTTGAGCGGGATTACCTTCGCTTCGCTTTGCCGTTGTGCCTCTAACTCACGTGGGGTTGGCCCGGCGGGCGTTGGCACATCCACGAGCTTCTCGATCAGCGATTGGTGCAATTCAATTCCTTCCGTCACCAGGGACTGTTCCTCCTCTGTCAGGTTGACATACTCCAGCATGCGCACGAGGTTGGCCTGGCCCTCGACGAGCTGGTCCACCGTTGAAGATTTTGGCCGATAAAAGGGACAGCGGGCACAGGCCATCCGGTGTTTGCACTCGGCCCAAAACGTGTTTGTGCACCACCCATGACCGAGGTCGTAGTACTTCCACGCGGCCCCCGCTGCTGCCGCACCACTCATCACTGCATCCTGATCGAGCAGCACTTCAATGGTCGCCATGTTCTGCTCCAGGTACCCTGTTTTCGCTACTTTACTGGCGAGCCTGGTTGGATCGACCTGCACATAGCTCTGGGTGGATGAGAGCCTTTTGTGCCCAAGGTACTGCATCAGTTCATAGATGGTTAACGGTTCTTTGGCGTTGTAGAGCATGGAAGCAATCGTGGCTCTGGCCCGGTGACTGGTGATTTTTCCGCGACTGTCTTCAAGCGGGACACCGCTCTTGCGGCATAACGTCGGGATCAGGGTTCGGTTGATGTACCCCTTGCAGATGAGCCTGCCTCGGTAGGAAAACAGGAATTGCACCGTTTCGCTGGTCTTCTTGTCCATCGTGCGCGGTTGTTCGCACGGCCGAACCTGCTCCCATTCGTGAATGCGCTTGCCGACGAGAGGATGGACCGCTTTGGTGTAGGCGGTCATGGTCTTGTTGACAGGGATATCCAAAAAACAGACAGCGTCTTTGGGCAAGAGCTCCCTCGTTTCTGGGATGGTCACGTCCTCGTGTTGCCAGCGAATACAGCCGACACGCAGCCGCTGGATCTCATTGGAGCGCAGCGCAGCAAAGCACCAGACCACGGCGATCGCCCGAACCATTTCGAGGGGGTAGGTCAGCTGACCTTGTGATTTTGGCAAGTCCTGCGCCTCAAGATTCATAGCCGCCCAGAGGAGTTTTGCCCACATCACTTTATCGATCACCCGTGGCTCTGGTCCGATCAAGGTGCCAATAGAACGTGGCGTTCGAAGAACGCGAGCAGGATTCAATCGCACAGGTATCCATTGCCACTCCTGACAGTCTCGCAGAAACACCCGGATGGCCTGGAGGAGTTTCGCTTTGGCACGTGGACGCAGTGGCAAACCGAGGTGATCTGCTCTCCTGCTGTTGTGCATGCTATCCGACCAATCACCTACCCTCATGTCGTTGACCGCTGCTACAAACTCTGCTGCAAATTCACTGGTCCATTGCGCAGGACTCCTGACTTCAGGATGGTTCGCTTTGAGCCAACGCCCCACTTTGAGCAATGGATAGTAGTAGCTCTTGGAGCTTTGCAACGTGGATTGCTTCTGCCAGCGCTGGCACCACAGGAGCCATTCATCGTCGACACTCCCATCAGTTCCACTGACCGAGCCTGTCTCTCCAGGCCGCTTCGCCAGCGCGTGCTCAATGAGGCCAAGGGCAACAAGCGCACGAGACACCTGAAAGAGGCATTTTTGGACACTGGGAATGGTACAGGTTTGGTCAACCGCTTCCAGCAAGCAGCTGGAGAGGTCTTCCAGGAAAGGGCTCCGATTCCGCAGAAAGAGGTAGCATACACAGGCCGTAAGCGCGCAACGATCCCGCCGCTGGTACCCCCACCCTTGCAGTATCGTTGTCAATCGCTGTACTGCCAGATCTATCCGCGCGCGTCCAAAGATTTTGCGTGCGAATGGGACAACCTTGACGACAGAGACAAGTATCCGTGGGTCGGGAAGCGTCTCTAAGAGGTAGGCAAGCAAAAGGATCTGTGCTCGTGCGCGCTGACACGTGCTTTGGCTCCCGTTCCACCCATATCGAAGTCCAAACGAGGTGGCATCTGGACAGATACTCTCGGCCCATTCTTCGGCTGACCAGACCCAAAATGCTGTCCCGCGTCGGTGCATTTCGATCAGCATGATATGCATCATGGCAGAGCAGACCATTCTGTGGGCATGGACGAACTCTAAGACATCAGAGAGAGGGAGCAAGAGCCGCTGGATCGCCGTCTTTGATGGCTTGCGCAGTGGTCCCATTGGATCATGCAATTGACGGTCAATCTCAGTACGCTCAGCATCGCTCAGAACAGGGTTTTGGTCGTAGTTGGCGATGGGGAGCGGCCATTGCCAGGTGTCATGATGATGTGATAGGAGGTGCATCTGTTGATTCATTGAGTCCCCCCTCCCAGAATCGTGTCAAGCCAACTCTCAAAGCCGGCTAAGCTCCGTGACACCGCTTCGGTGAGTTCCACGCCGCTGAGATGAATGTAGAGCATGGATGTCTCAATGGACGCATGGCCCGCATAGGTCGCAATCTGATGCAAATCCATGTGTGCCCTTGCCATGTGTGTAAGGCGAAGGTGACGTGGTGTATGCGTGGTGAAGCGAGGCAGGTCAGCACGATCAGCGATCCTCTCGACAACCTTGGACCACATGACCAGTGAAAGAGGGGCAGCCCTGTTCCGATGCGACTCCGACAGGAATAACGGCCCTCGTTTGATGGAGAGCATCCGTCTTTGCTGGAGATAGGCTTCCAGGAACTGGCTGCTGACCGTGCCATAGCCCACGACACGCTCTCGTCCATTTTTTGCGTGTTCTGCTTGAATGTGAATCTGGCGATAGGCAAAGTCAAAATCCCCAATCTCAAGGGTAACCAATTCTTCACGACGCAAAGCGCCATCATAGGCAAGCAAGAGCATGGCCTGATTGCGGAGCCGTTCCCCTTTGAGTGTGCGTAATATCTCACACCATTCTTTGTCATCCGGCACCCAAGGCAGTTTGTGGTAGCGTGGAAGCAGTCCACGGGAACGCATACCGCCAAAACCATTGCCACGCACATACTGCCCGTGACCCACCGGGTGATCTGGGCGGAGTTGCTTCTCAACCAGATAGTCACAGAAGAGGCGTAAAACGGTGAGGCGCTGTTGCATCGTTGCGTTAGCAAGCCCTCGTCCACTCTCAAGGGAGAGCATATTGGCTCCTTTGGGATGTGGACGGGTCGCTAAATCCTGGACGTAAAGCGCAACTTGCTCGCGTGTGATCATGGTAGGGACAATATCGTGTCTTTCGCAGAAGGCCAGAAAGTCATTGAGACAGCGCCCATAGGCATCAATCGTTTTCGGTCTGAGCTGCAGGTGGGCCTGCATTTGCAACCACGTTTGTGCTGTCTCGAAATGGGCCACCAGCGGGTAGCACTCCCAACGAACCGTGTTCATGGGCCAGCTCCTTACCCAGAAAATACAGGCTTCAAAGACTCTCTCTAGAACACGTGTACAGATGAGGAATGGTGTCAGTCTCCACCACTCCCTCGATTCTCTGATTATAGATAACATACAGTGTATTCCATTCCTCGGCAAAGGCCAGTAAACGCTCGGCGAGGTGATTGAGATCGGAGAAATCGAGAATGCGGAGCCGTTTGCGTTGCAGAATACTGAACCATTGCTCAATCTGATTCATCCAGGAACAGTGGACAGGGACAAAGAAGCAGACGAAGCGAGGATGAGACTGGAGCCAGGTCTGAACCTGCTTGCCGTGATGGATACTCGAATTATCGAGAACAAGGAAGATGCGACGAATGGAAGATGGGATCTCTCTCTCCAACTGAGCGAGCAAGCAGATGAACTCTTTTTGTCGCTTCCGTAAAGCTGTTTGAGCATAGACCTTACCCGTGCGCGTATCAAAGGCGGCGAACAAGTGGAGGGCTCCTGCTCGTTGGTACTCGTGCTCCAAACGCGTTGGGGAACCAGGGCGAGTGGGGAGTGTCGGGGCAAGCCTCGGGCGAGGTTGCAGATTCGTTTTCTCATCGAGACACAGCACCATCTCCCAGTCTGCAAGTGTTCGGGTATAGAGACCAACGATTTCCTGGACCTGTTTGGCAAACAGCTCATCGCGAGGCACTTTAGCAGAGAGCCAGAGGTGATATCGCCATGGCTTGAGTTTCTGGGACTGCAAGAGAGTGCGGATCGTCTCGGCAGAGATGCTTTGGACGATTCCAGAAGCCTTGAGTTGGCGTGCCAGATCTGGGCAATTCCACTGAGAGAGTGAGCGACCTACAGAATCTGGGCGTTCACACGCGAGCTTGACAACATAAAGGGCCACTTCTGGCTGAAAGAGGGGCGTGCGGCCCGGTCGAGGTTTCTCATATAAACCAGCGACTCCTTCTTCAAGAAATCGCTTGGCCCACTTGCGGACATGGCTCTCTGTCAATCCGACCCATTGAGCGGTCTGAACAATGGTCTGTCCTTGCTCCAATAACAGCACAGCACGAGCGCGTTTGGCTTGACCAGAGGGCATTTTCTGACGATGTACCCAACTTTGAAGAGTCCTACGTGTCTGATCGGTCATCTCAATGTTCAAGGCAGAGTGGCGTCCTCGCATAGTTACCTCCAGGGAAGAAGGGGAAGAATGTTCTCTGTGAGAAAGAACAAATGTTCTCTATTTCAAAGAACAATCCGAAGGCATTCTCAATTCCCATCCTTTTCACCTGGGTTGCGTACTAAGATTGCAAAACACACAAAGAAAGTCCTTTGTGACGAGAGCCATACTCGCTCTCGCCTGCATTGATGATCTTCAACAGGAGACTGTATCATGAGAAATCACTTACCACAGAGAAGCAAACTCAAGGGGTGCCTCATCGCACTTCTTCTCATCATTGGCCTTTCTCTTCTCTCATGCGGCTTTCTTGTAGAAACCACGACTCCGCCCTCAACGTGGCTCTACCAGCATAATTATTATTTCCAAGATATTGTAGACGGTATTCACGGCCACCACTAAACAGCCTATAAAGCAAGGGCACTGAAAAACAAGCGGTCGTATTTCCTCGCTGAGGCAAGGAACTGTACGCTTGCCCAACAGTCCTATCAGCTATGGCTTTCACGCATTTCTGTGCTATACCAGGGGAAAATGGAAAGGACTGCGATGCGACGATTAACCCCGAACGATCTGCCTGCGGGGGTGACGACCACTGCGGTCTCGCTCCCTGGCGATGGGCGGCTCTACACGTTTACCCATACCCATCTGGGTGAGCTCGGGCGACTCCGGATTGTGCCCCATGGTTCCACACAGATTCTGGCCAGTGCGGAAATCGCGCCGGGAGATCCGGACGCCCCGGAGTGGGAGCGCAAATTTCGGCTCCTGGATCAGGTGATCACGACCTGCCTGAATGCACTTCCTGGTGGCAACGACACGAAACCCTTGCCGAGCATGGAAGAAGTGCGTGAGCAGCGCCGACTCTTTCACCGCCTCATTGATGCACCGCACAGCATTACGATGTTTGGCCTGGTCAAATCCCTCTCGCAACGAGAGTACCTGGTGCTGGTGAAAGCAGTGCAAGACGCGTTGGTGATGGCAAATCCTTTCGATGCGATTGGGTTACGGCAGCGCCTTGATGAGCTTCAGTTCTACTGGCGGGATTTACAAGAGCGACCCACGGTATAGATCGAGAGTTGCACGACCTCAACAGCCATCACCAAGGGCACACAACAGATTGAGGCGGAGCAGGGAATGTCTAAGGAATGCAGTACAACAGCTTGACCACGCACGAGGGAGAGCGCTACTCGGGCTAATACATACATCGGTGACACCAGGGGCAAGAGAGCAATATTGCTAGAGCACCATTTTCTGGTAACAGTGGGAAGAGGTACAGGAACAGAAGACTAGCCATCCTGGGAGAACTCCAGCGAAGCGGCGACTCTAAAATGTACGGCAGTAGCCACTGAGCGGATGCCTGAATCAGCACTGACGATAAGAATGTCTTTTCCCAGCTCACGCGCCCGTGCATGCAACAGCTTCCAGGCCACATGGCTCCGTAGTTGCGTCTCTGATGGAAAGACAAGCGTAATAGCATGCGCTGGAGCCTTCCCTAGCCGCTCACGGACAGATGTGAGATCATCTGTAGGACTTATATAGATCACCTGTGTCTTCTCACCAGACCTGGAAGTGATGCGGTTGCGGCGCAGTGTTCCTGGAGGCTGAGGTACAGATGGACTTGCTGGCGGCAGAGGAGCCACCGCAGGAGCAGAAACCGCGAGTGCCTGCAATTCTTGTTTAATAAGAAGAGCGCTCGCGGGCCGATTCTCTTCGTCTATCTCCACCATCTGGGTAATAAGTGTTGCTAGGCGAGCAGGGACGGCGGGCACCAGCGATTGTAAAGGCGGGAAACGAAATGGAGAGGATGAAGGGTCATGCCCTGAAAGCAGTTGATGCAGCGTCGCACCCAGACTATAGATATCAGAACGAGGTGTGGTTTGGGCCTTGCCATATTGTTCTGGCGGCGCATAGCCCGGTGAACCAAGAGAGGCTGTATCTTTCGCCTGTCCAGGTTTAAAGTGGCGCGCAATGCCAAAGTCAATCAGATAGATATGCCCATCCGCCGTGCGCATGATGTTGGCTGGCTTGAGATCGCGAAAGATAATCGCAGGCTGCTGATTGTGCAGGTAGCCCAGCACGCTGGACAACTGGATGCCAATATGCACCGCCTCATCCTGCGGCAGTTTTCCGTCCGGAGCGCGGTTGAGGTACTCTTCAAGCGTCTCTCCTTCGATAAAACTCATGACCAGGTACCAGCGTTCATTCTCTCCAAAGTGATCAAAAATACTGGGCAGGTTGGGATGGTGCAAGCGGGCAAGCATTATCGCTTCCTGTCCAAATGTATCAGCAGCTTCCTTCAACTCTTCTTGATTCAGGACACTCTGGCTCATCTCTTTGAGGGCAACCTGGCGATTGCCCAGCTGTGTATCTTCAGCCCGGTAGACCGTTCCCATGCCGCCTTTCCCGACAGATGCAATGATACGATAGCGTTGCTTGAGCAAACTCTTTGCCAGCACCTGCCCAGTTGTAGCATTGTAGATGGTCGGTTGGACTGGTTGCAAAGAGTGACCGCAGGCGCGGCAGTAGAGCGCTCGTGATTGATTGGCCGCTCCGCAGTTATCGCAGAAGAGTGTGGGAGACATCATACGATATGCTCCACTCCTTTCAGAATTTCAGTCACATCAGCGGTGTCGAAGGTCACGGAAACAGGGAGCTTTCCTCCTCGTTTTTGCTTGAAATAGTATCTGGAAAGGTCAATTTCCAGATACTATTTTACTGTAATAGACGAAGAAAATACAGTATTTCCAACACCAATTGCACAACGGATAAACGCCTCTTTCTAGCAGGCAGGACATGAGAATATCTCTAGCAATATTGCTCTCCTGCCTGTTATATTACTGATGTATGTATCGAGCCTCATAGACACACCAAAGCATCCTGGCCCACTGCCAGGATGCTCCTCTCTCCCTGTTGCCGCTCAAAACGGATGCTCTTCCAAGTCGTCCAATGGATCAGCATCGCCAGAACCGGCTGCTACGCCAGCGGGAGCTGCCGACGGCTTATTGCCAATAAACTGGAACTTGTCTACTTGCACATCCAGAGCCAGACGAGGCACACCATTTCTATCGGACACCTGCTGGCCCTTCTTCACATACGAGTTGATCGTCTCCGCCTGCTTTCGGAATGCTACACAGTTGAACCACGTGGTCGCTTCTTTGTCCTTCGTTTTCCTTGTCACGGCAACCGAAAACTTCGTGATCGCCGTCCCATCCGGGGTATAACTCATCTCTGGGTCACGCCCCAGATTGCCGATAAGGGATAGTTGTGCCATGCTCATTGCCAATTCCTCCTTCAGTCAGTATCATACTGACTCTTTCTTTCTCTGGGCTTCCCGTTCCGGCTATGCAGGATCAAGAGCGTCCGTTTTCCCCTCTCAGGGAACGTTTTTCCTACAGCCCCTGGCTCTAGGACGCCTCCCGCCTGCTATCGGGTCGCTCTACATCTCAATGCCGACTCACCATCACATTTGATTTTAACGGTATCGTAAAAATCAAAAGAGCGTGTTCTGGCCGCCATCCTTACGTTGCTTCCGCTCCTGTTGCAGCTTTTTGTTCTTCCGACGCCTGGCTTCCAGATCCTTGCGAAGACTGGTCGCGCGCGGCAAATCCTCCGGAGATTGTTGGTGAATCCGCTCTACCGCGCCTCTCACTTCGCGACCAACGTCATGGTGAGTGAGAAGAGCTGTATCCTCATCCTGGACGTCTTCACGGATCAATTTGGCATCCGTCGCGGTAATTCTCAGAAGATTCGCGGCCAGGCCCTCGCGCCCCATCACATCAAAAATCCTGGTGTTCTTGTCCAACTGCCAGAAGTGTGTCAGTTCCTCGGTGGTCTTGCCATATAAACCAACGATCCCGGCATCTTCAAACAATCCCATGTTGTCGCTCTTCACCCCAGCCTGCAACGCCGTCGAGAACAAGTGGGTATTTTCTTCCGAAATCTTGACCCGCATCACCAGGCGTTGCTCATGCTCTTGACGTATTTGCTCCATATCACGGGGGTGTTGCGCACCTTCAAGTTGCTGCTGAAGGTCATAGACGTGAGCCGTATAGGCAAAAAAGTTCTGTGCCGCCCGGATCTGTGGCTTCTCAGGATCACCATTCTGGGCAATCAGATAACAGGCATGCTTACTCAAGAAATACTCCGTGATCTTGCGTGTGGCACGCCCCTGCTGAACCTCTTTCTCCGTCAGATAGAAATGGACTTCAATCGGGTCGCCCAGATCCTGGCAGGCAACGATCGCCTTGGCGAGGACCTTTTCAAAGTTGTGCCATACTTTTCCATAGCCTAAGAGCGGCATAAGCTCCCGGGCCGACCAATACTCGTTTCCCAGGCTGTTCACCCGCTTGATCGAGTTGAAATCCGGTGACTGATCTAGCATCTCTGCCTCTCCCTTACACTTGAGAACGGCGTGCTCGTGAGAAACACGCTCCTTCCTTCTTCGTCTTCCTTATCGTACAACGATTGGGCGACCTGGGGTGTCAGTCACCTCTGCTACACAACATCCCCCACTTCCATCCTGTCCTGTCGCTTTCCCGAGAGCCTGTGACTATAAGACACCCTTCGCGCACTGCCAAGTTCTGTGTTTATGATTATAACTCCACAACCATACTTGATCATGAGGGGGGTACGTATTTGGGCAGTTTTCCTTTGCGGGTAAAACCAGAATGGCAGCAGAGGAGGTACAGAACGTGAGAGGAAATCAGTAGCCCGAAATGGCTAGTGCTTCGTCTCCAAAGAGGGAAATGTTACTCTTGTCAGGACAAACCGACATAGATGTCAAGGGAGAGGAACCATAGTGAAAAGGTGGTTGCCATGCCTGCGCGCAAGCGCCAGCGCCGAGAACGCACCCACGACTGGCAAGAGATTCAGCAATATACGCTTTGGCCCGAACAAGAGCAATACGAGCGGCTACGCCCAATTGTGTTGTTCGGCCAGACGGCGGCATCACGTGCCAAAGAAACTGGGGCCAGTGAGCGTACACTCCACTACCAAGCTCAGCTCTTTGAGCAGGAGGGCATGGCAAGCCTGTTTCGCAAAGAGCGCGCTGAACCGCTTCCTCCAGGTCGGAGCCTGCCGGAAGATGTGTGTCAATTGATCATCAACTTGAAGGCGGAATATTCTGGCTTTAGCCACCGGGAAATCTCGACCATTTGCTTCCTGCATTTTGGCCGACATCTCTCCCACCACACGGTTCAACGGGTCCTGGCTGATGGCGGCACTCCAACGGTGACTGGGCGGCGCTATCCTCCCTATGCCCAGATCGCCGATCCCTATCAGAGACGGCGAGCCATTGTCGATCTGCACGCCGAAGGGTGGTCGATCTCGACAATCAGCGCCTATCTGCAAACGCCCCGACATCGCGTCTATGAAGTCCTCAAACGCTGGGCCACCCAGGGCCATCGGGGGCTTGATGATACGCCGCAGCACCACACCCGCAAAACGGGTCTGCGGGAAATCCACGAGGTGGGCAAGCTGGTCGTGGAAAATCCTGAACTGGGCGCGTATCGCGTCCGTGCGGCTCTGGAGCAAATCGGTATCCATCTCTCTCAGGCCACGTGTGGAAGACTGCTCGCCCTCAATCGCAAGCTCTACGGAGTGCCGCAGCCGAAAGGTGGTGCCCCACGTGAGCGCAAGGAGATGCCGTACAAGGCCCATTTCAAGCAGGAGATCTGGTCCGTGGATATCAGGTATATTGAAGAGCATAATTTAGGGTTTCCAGAACCCGTCTATTTGATCAGTATCCTGGAGAATTACAGCCGCGCGCTATTGGCAAGCAAAATCTCTCCGACCCAGACCGGCTGGGATTACCTCGAAGTGCTTTTTGACGCGCTCTCCGCCTTCGGCGCTCCATCGATGCTTGTTAGTGATGGGGGTGGGCAATTTCGCAGCAATCAAGCGTTCGATGTCTATACGGCTTTAGGAATTCGAAAAGAGCAAATCGAGAAGCGGCAGGCCTGGCAAAACTATGTGGAGTCGCACTTCAATATTGCCAGGAAAATGCTGGACGCTAAATTCGCACGAGCGCGCACCTGGGAAGAGATGCTTGCTATTCACCGACGCTTTGCGCAGGACTACAACCAGCAGCGCCACTTCGCCCATGAAAAGCGTGAGGATGGCTGTCACAGCCCCAAAGCTGTTTTGGGAGACGCGAAAGGCCGCGTGTACCCTGAATCGGTGCTCAGTCGCATTCTATTTGCCACCCGCTATGTCAGACGGTTGGATACGCATGGCTTTCTGCGCTTTGCCGATTGGAAGTTCTATGGGGAACGGGGCCTGCCGAAGGAGAAGGTGACGGTCTGGATCTATGAGGGTTCGCTCAAGGTAGAGAAAGAGGCCGTCACCCTCTCTGAGTACGAGGTCTCGATGCTCGACGATCACAAGCATGTCCAGACGGTACGATCCGCTACGCGCCACGAAACGCCGTTTCGCTCCCCTCAATTAACGCTCTTTGACCTGGATGAGGGGGGCTGGCTGCTCTACTGGAAGACTGATCCGACACGAGGGCCCCACAGACGCCACCTTCCCGGAATCATTCAATTACCGTTGTTCGAGCAGTCGTCCCTAGAGAGGGTCGTGGGGGCCAATGAGGCCCCTGTGGAGCAGCGCTTACGTCCCCATCTGCATCTGATGGGGGAGCCTGATGCTCATGCAGACGAGTAATCCAACGGGACGAGACGCACCTCTGCTGGCATTCTTCCTCCAACCCTCTTGCATCTTCAATCTGGGGGAGCAGGGAGAATCGTTCCCTGAAGATCCGCGCCACTGAAATCAGTTTCATGGAGGGTGGCCTGGCTCAGATTGGCGTCATGCAGATCAGCGAGACTCAGATCTGCATTGCTCAAGTCGGCTCGCCCCAGATCGGCCCCGTGCAGGTCAGCCCTTCGGAGGACGGCTTTTGCAAGCTGTGCCCCCGCGAGATTGGCTGCACCAAGATAGGCCTGCCTGAGATTTGCCTCACGCAGGTCCGCTCTGGCCAGATCGGCTGTATTGAGATTCGCTTTCGTGAGGTTGGCCTGAGGGGCTGACAAATTTAATGTGCATTAGAAAACGCTGAGAAGGCTTGACAAAAGGAATAAGCGTGTGCGACCGATTGTATGGATTTATGGAGGTGCCACCATGAACGAAGCGAACCCGATGCATCATGATCTCTTGCATGCCTTGCTCCCTATCATCCCGCGAACGACCTATCAGGATATCCGTCGGCTAAACACGTTAGTCTGGGCTATCGTGGGCCTCTGCCTGACGCACACCGTGCGACTGAGTGCCTGGGCTGAGGTGCTCTCGAGCCGTGCACAGTACGCAGCCAGCCGGGAGCGCCGCTTCTCCCGCTGGCTGCATCATGGGAGCATTGTTCCCTCAGATTGGTATCGGCCTG
>WNFX01004967.1_pt1 | contig 13303 bp, 10 predicted proteins | sample 5400111 | NCBI WGS metagenome assembly WNFX01 (sample SAMN13153363, study PRJNA577476) | soil metagenome | isolation source: 40 cm soil or saprolite under grassland replicate 1 | place: USA:California | collected 2016-06-15
GGCCGGCGATCCACTTCTTGTCCGTCATGCCGGTGGCCCCGCCGGTCACTACGCGGAACCGTTGCGAGCCGAGCCGCATGATCGTGAGGTCGGCCTTGAAGCCGCCGCGTTCGTCGAGGAGCGAGGTGTACACGACGCGGCCCGGCCGCACGTCCAGCTGCGCGACGGCGATCGATTGAAGCGCGGTGAGGGCACCGGGGCCGGTGATGTCGAAGACGCCGAAGGCGGAGAGGTCGACCAGCCCGCAGGCGTCGCGCATGGCGAGGTGCTCGGCGTTGATGATCGGCGACCACCAGCGCGCGTCCCACTCAGCATCGCGGGGCATCAGCTGGCCGGCGTACCGTTCGAGCAGCCCGTCGTTGGCGGCGTACCACTGCGGGCGCTCCCAGCCCGCGGTCTCGAAGAACACGGCCCCGAGCTCGCGCTGGCGCTCGTACACCGGGCTGACCCGGAGCGGGCGCTGCGATTCCCACTGCTCGGCCGGGTGCACGATCCCGTACATCTTGTTGTAGCTCTCGCGGGCCCGCGATGCCCGGCCCCTCCTTGATCCAGCTCGCTGCGACCGACCACAGTCCGGCGACTTCCGGTATCTCGCCAAGCACCGGATGACCGTCAGGTGTCAAGGAGATCAGCCCGTTGATCGCGTACCTGATGCCGACGCGCTCGTCACCGAGCACATCCGGCATCAGTTCGAGTGCCTGAAGCAGCTGCGGGTCGAAGTCGTCCTGGGTGAACGGCATCTCGGTGGGGGAAAGGACGGCTTCCTCGATAGGAGGGATGTCGTCGGGCGCCACGATGATCGGCCGGTGCGCGTACGAGCCGACCTCCATGTCGCCGCCGTGCTGGCGCTCGTACATGTTCGTGTCCATGTCGCGCACGATCGGGTAGGAGATCTCGCCCACGGTTCCCGCGAACAGCGGGATCGGCCCCACGCTGATCATCTGGTGCACGGCCGGAGTGAGCGGGATGCGCGCGCCCGCCATGCGCGCGATCCGCGGGCTCCACACGCCACAGCAGATCGCGCACACCTCGGTGGCGATTTCCCCCTGCGTCGTGCGAACGGCCCGGACCCGGCGGCCGTCAGCGGACAGCTCGATGCCGGTCACCTCGGTGCCGGCCAGCACCCGCAGGGCGCTGTGCTGCGTGGCCTGCTCGCGCATGAGCGTGCCCGCACGCAGTGAGTCGACGACGCCCACCGTCGGGATGTGGAGCCCGCCGAGTATCGCGCCCTCATCCACGAACGGGACCAGCTTGGCCACCTCGGCGGCAGACAGGAGCTGTGAGGCGATCCCCCATGCCTTGCCCGCCGAGGCCCGGCGGCGCAGTTCCTGCCGCCGGGCCTCGGTGCGGGCCACCTCGATCCCGCCGCTCTCGGTGAAGACGCCGAGCGCCTTGAACTGCTCGGTGCTGTCGCGGGTCAGTTCCATCATCATCTTCGAGTACTCGATCGGGAAGATGAAGTTGGACGCGTGACCGGTCGAGCCGCCCGGGTTCGGCATTGGCCCCTTGTCGACCAGCACGAGGTCGCGCCACCCGAGCCGGGCCAGGTGGTAGGCCAGGCTGTTGCCGACGATGCCCGCACCCACGATGACGGCGCTGGCCCGGGCCACGGGGTCAGCCATGGCGCCGCCTGCCACCCGTATTCATTCGGCGTCTACTCGACTGGGATCTCCTTGTTGATCAGGGACAGGTCGATGCCCTGGCGCCGTCGCACCACCCGCGCGACGACATAGATCAAGATGGCCAGCACGTACATCGCACCCATGTAGTACAGCGAATCGTTGCTGTTCACGAAGTAGTTGTCATTCGTGAACCACTCGTAGAGATTGAAGCCGAGCAGCCCGATGGTGATAACACCGGCGACAGGGACAATCTGGACACCGAAGATCTTGAGTTTGCTGGCCGGCGACGCCCGCCACAGGGCCGGCTTGCGCCATGGCAGGACCACGACCGCGATCGCGCTGAACAGATACGTCACCGCGATGACCAGGGTGGCATCGAGCGTGTAGGTACGGAAGGTCGTCGAGTAAGCGTAAATGGCGCTGAGCCCGGCCGCAGGAAGGAGCATCAGGATCAGGGAGTAAACCGGGACCCTGCGCTTCTCCGACACCTCGGCCGCCCGGTCGGGGAGGACCCGGTCGAACGCGGCGGCGAAGATGACTCGCGTCGAGGACAGGAACAGCGTCCCGACCCAGCCGAAGAACCACAGGCTCAGTACCAAGATCAAGACGACCTGAAACGCCGTGTTGTGCACCAGCCAGCCCGCGAACATGAACGGGTACGGCCAGATCGGGAGGGGCGACTTGACGTTGTACCACAGCGCGTTGGTGTTCTGGTAGAAGGCCCAGCCGATGGTCTTGGCCACCAGCAGCAGGAAGATCACGGTCAGGGCAACGGTGGTCCACAGGCCGATGAACATGCCGGTGAAGACCCGCTTGAAGTCGCTCGCCCCGCGGATCTCCCCATACAGCGTCGCGCCCCAGTTCGGCCACAAGATGAAGAACATCATCGCGGGCACCAGGAGCATCGTCGGCCCGAGCGGGCCGAAGCCCAAGGACGGTGCCTGATAGCCGACCTTCGCCGCCGCGGCCTGCGTGGCCCCGTACGCATTGTTGACCCCGAAGTATTTGTGCGCCTGAAGGTTGAACGAGTGGATGAAGGCCGCATGCGAGTTCACCAGCAGCAGCACCACGATGACGGCGAACCCGACCAACCCGCCGTAGAAGCACCACTTCTGGATCCTGGCGTAGCCCGCCATCCCGATCGAGACCAGGACACCGGCCAGCGCGATCGTGATGAGTGACACGACGAAGACGCCGTTCTTCGTGCCGAACCACGCGGCGCCGCCCGCGGGCCAGGTCCACTGGAGCGTTGCCCACAGCGGCTGGAAGAGCTGCACCGCGAGAATGTTGCCGTAGATCGGCGCCCACAGCCAGAGGATGAACCACCACCCGGTGGCGGCCATGACGAAGCCGAGACCGCTGCCCAGGATCCGCGTCTGCCAGACGTAGTCACCCCCTGCCCGCGGGATCGTGACGATGAGGCCGGTATAGGCGATCACCAGGAACGACACCCAGATCCCTGAGATGAGCACCGACGTGATCAGTTGGCCCTTCGGGAACGCTGGTCCGGCGAAAGTGAACTCGTAGATCCCGAGCGTGACAAAGTTCGTCGCCAGGCACGCGTAGATCAACGAGTCTCTGACCGACCAGCCCCGGACAAGACCGGTGGCCTTCCTCAGGAAGAGTGTCGGTCTTTCCTCCCCGATGGCTCCTGCCGCCATGTTCGCCTCCTGCTTGTGGCACACCGAGGCTTCGCCCCCCGGTCGCCTAACCGCTGGCGCCCTTCAGTGGTGCTCAGCCGTTCACGAGAAGGTACTTGTCGACCTTCCCTTTCTTCGCGTTCAAGTCGAGGACGGCGCCCTGCAGGACGCCGTCGGCGTAGACGCTACCTGGATTGATCGCAAGTGTCCGCCCGAGTCGGCATATCCCTCTGCTTTCGTGGATATGACCGTGGATGGACAGCATCGGCTGGTGGGTGAGGATGGCCTCCCGCACCGCGGTGGAGCCCACCGGCTTCATCACCGCGCCGCCGTGTATCGGCCGCAGCGTGGCGTCGAGGGCAGGAGCCTCGTCGAGCCCGGTACCGTACGGCGGCGCGTGGAAGTTGAAGATCGCCCGCTCCATGTCTGGCACCCTGCCGACCGTCGCGTTGATCTTCGCTGCGAGTTCCGCCTCCGGCGCCTCACGGAACGTGTCCCACGGGGTCGGGTTGGTCCAGCCCATCGAGACCAGGGAAAAGCCGTCGAGATCGATGACCTTGCCCTCGGCGAAACTCACGCACGGCGACGATTCGATGACGTCGTCGATCTCCAGGGTGTCATCGTTGCCGCCGTTGACGATGCACGGAACCTGCCCACCCTTGAGCTTCCCGTCCGCCATGTCGAGCCACCGGTCAAGCGAGCGGACCATCTCCAGGGTGAACCGGCGGTCAACGGCGCCCTCGTCCTGGCTGAGTGAATCCAGCTCGTCAGGGGTGACGATCGCCGGGTAGGACCCGCGGTTACGGATCCGGCGCTCGATCTCCGCCAGCTCCTCCTGGGTCTGCAGGTGCAGCGTCTCGCCGCCGTGGACGACCTCCCAGTAGCCGGCGTGGGCGATGATCGGCACCATGACCTTCCCCGTGACATCGCCGCCGAGCACCACGAGGTCAGCCTTGTAGAACGCGGCTGAGTTCAGGAACTTCCGCCAGCAGACTTCCGAGCCGTGGATATCGGTGGCGAAGAAGACCCTCACGCGACCACCGCGCCTTCCCCTCGCGCACAGTTTCTGCGCACACTGCGCAACACCGGCGCGCTCTCTGCAACGTGTAGCATCCGCGCGAAACCCGCGTCAAGCATGGTCATCCAACCGAGACCGAGTCAGTGCGCTACCTCCTCGGGCAGCTCGTACCAGCGCACCCGGTCACCGATATTCGCCCGAAGACGCCACTTCACTCCCTTGGGCGCTGACTCGGCCTGCCGCAGGAGCAGCTCGGACTGCGCGACGGGGTCGAAGGTACGATTTTGCGGGGCAAGGTCCGGCCACCGCGCGAGGAGCGCGGGAAGCTTGGTTAGGTTGCCCGTGACCGTCCGCCACCATCCCCAGTCACCGCCGAGCAGCCCGTTAAAGCGGTCGATATCGAACGAGAGCGCGGCGTCGCCGCCGACGGGCATCGCGCACAGCAGGTGGACGATATCTCTGGCGTCCTTTTCATTCAGCTCGACGATCTGCAGCTTCGACAACAGCAGGTCGACGACGTCGAGCGTGAGCGGCAGCTTGCCGAATGACCGCCGGAAGTCGAGTGTGTGGCACATGGTCAGCCGGTCGACCATCACGTCGACGGGCCGCCCGGATGGCGCGCTGAAATACATCTGCCTGTCGCCGTTCAGGTTGTTGAAACGCCGGTCCGGCTGGCAGCCTGCTTCCTCCAGGTACGCCGCGATCTTGCCGCGCCCTTTGGACAGGCACGCGAAGTCGATGTCCTGATCCCGCCGGAATCGCGGCGGGAAGCTGGGACAGACGACGCGCACCGCCAGGCCGCCGAGAAGCTTAAGCGGAAGGCCCGCGTCGGCCGCGCCGCGCGCGATCATGACGGCCTCGGGGAGGGGGTCATGTGTCGATGAGACGGTGTCTGACTCGCTGGGTGTCCCCATCCCGGCCCCTGTTCCTAGTTAGTGTCACGCGGGCTCAGCGTATGGGGAAACACCCTGGCTATGCCACGCCGGTTGACGCCGGAGGGGCAACATGGTGATCTGGTTGCGTGACCAAGAATGGAGTTGCGGCTGGCGCAACCTACCAGTCGGCCGAGCGCGTGCTGGCCGTGCTCACCAGCTTCGAGGACGGCCGGGAGGAACTCGGCGTCACCGAGATGGCCGCGCTGCTCCGGGTGCACAAGTCAACCGCTTCGCGGCTGGCCACCGCGCTTGAGCGGGCCGGTTTTCTCGCCCGTCACGGCAAGCGCTACCGCCTCGGCGTCGAGGTCATCAGGCTGGGCACGCTGGCATTGCGAAGTTTCGACATTGTAGGCCAGATGCGGGCCGCGATGGAAAAGCTCTCGGGACAGACCGGCGAGACGATCAATCTCGCCGTTCCCGACGGCGCGGGCATCCTGAACGTGGCCGAGATCCCGAGCACGTACATCCTCAGCTGCTCAGGCGGATGGACCGGCCGCCGGACGAAACCCCACGCCGTCGCCAACGGCAAGGTGCTGCTCGCCCACGGCGCCATCCCCACGCCCCGCCTGCTTGAGCGGTACACCGCCCAGACGATCACCACGCTCGGCGCCCTGCGCAAAGAGCTTGCCGACGTCCGCCACCGCGGTTACGCGACGGCGGTCGGCGAACTTGAGCAGGAGCTTGTCGCCGTCGCCACGCCCGTCTTCGACCCCGCAGGTGCCTGTGTGGCCGCGCTATCCATATCGGGGCCCGCCCACCGGATGCCCGCCGGCACGCTCGACGCGCTCGGGCGGCTGTGCGCGGCCGCGACTGCAGCCCGTTAGGCCGGTCTTACGGCGCGGTGTTCACGAAGGCCCGGAACGGAATTGGTTTTCGCTGAGCGGATGCGCACGGGGTGGGTCAAGGTCAACGCATCGACAAACTGGTGGGAGTCCCACCTTCCATTCGGCGGGAGGTCAGGATCGGTCAGCGGCCGCGGCCGCGTAGGAGGGCGTTACGCGATGGAGACCTTCACAGCAGCGAAGACCGTCGGCTACCGGGCCCCGAGATTCGGCGGGAAAGGTGGCCGCCATGGCCGCTGACACCGCGGGATCGGGTATGCCAAGCGCGCTGGAGATTGCGCGGCAAGCCACGCTGAAGCCGGTTACCGAGATCGCCGCCGATCTCGGCATCCCGCCGTGGCTGATCGAGCCGTACGGCGAGCACGTGGCCAAGATCGACCTTTCCACCATCGAGGCATTGGCCGATCGGCCCCTGGCCCGCTATGTGGTGGTGACCGCCGTCACGCCCACTCCGCTCGGCGAGGGGAAGACGACCACCACCGTCGGCCTCGGCCAGGCCATGCGGTGCATCGGGAAGAAGGCCACGATCTCCATCAGGCAGGCCTCGATGGGCCCTACGTTCGGGATCAAGGGCGGGGCGGCCGGCGGTGGCTACAGCCAGGCTGTGCCGTTCGAGATGCTCAACCTCCACCTGACCGGCGACATGCACGCGGTAACCGCCGCACACAACACGCTGTCCGCCATGCTCGACAACCACCTGCACCAAGGCAACGCGACCGGCCTTGACCTGCGCGACATCACCTGGCGCCGGGTGCTCGACGTGAACGACCGTGCGCTGCGGAACATCGTGATCGGGCTTGGGCCGCGAGAAGACGGCCTGACCCGGCAGACCGGCTTCGACATCACCGCGGCGTCCGAGGCGATGGCCGTCCTGGCGCTCGCGGTCTCGCTGACGGACATGCGCGCGCGGCTCGGCCGGATCGTGGTGGGCTACACCCCAGACGGCGAGCCAGTTACTGCGGAGCAGCTCAAGGCCGCGGGGGCGATGACGGTGATCATGCGGGACGCCCTCAAGCCCAACCTGCTCCAGACGCTGGAGAACACGCCCGTGCTCGTGCACGCGGGACCGTTCGGGAACATCGCCCACGGCAACTCGTCGATCGTCGCTGACCTCATCGGCATCCGGACCGGCGACTTTCTCATCACCGAGGCCGGCTTTGGCGCGGACATGGGCGCCGAGCGGTTCTTCAACATCAAGTGCCGCGGCTCGGGGCTGGTTCCCGACGCCGCCGTCGTGGTCACGACCGTACGCGCCCTCAAGGCGCATTCCGGGCATCACCGCGTCGTGGCCGGCAGGCCACTGCCGCCCGCCATGCTCGAAGAGAATCCCGCGGAGGTTCACCTGGGCGCCACGAACCTGCGCAAGCAGGTGGATAACGTCCGCCTGCACGGCGTCACCCCCGTTGTCGCCATCAACGCGATGCCCGGCGACTTCGCCTCGGAGCACGAAGCCATCAGGGAAGTCGCCGCATCGATGGGAGTCAGGTCCGCGGTCTGCACCCACTTCACCGACGGCGGTCCCGGGGCCGCCGAGCTTGCCGAGGCCGTTGTCGAGGCGGCCGAGGAGCCCAGCGAGTTCCACTTCCTCTACCCGCTCGAGGCCTCCCTGCGGGAGAAGATCGAGACGATCGCCACTCGCCTCTACGGCGCGGCGGGAGTCGACTACTCGGCGGTCGCGGCCAAGCAGCTCGACGCCTTCGAGCGCACCGGCTTCGGCGGCTTTCCCGTTTGCATCGCCAAGACACAGCTGTCGCTGTCGTCCGATCCGAAGCTCAAAGGCGCGCCGACCGGCTGGCGGCTTCCCGTCAGGGAGGCGCGCGCCTCGGCCGGAGCGGGTTTTGTGTACCCGATCTGCGGAGACATGCGGACGATGCCAGGACTGGCGTCCAACTCAGCCGCCGAGCGCATCGACATCGACTCCAGCGGCCAGGTCGTCGGGCTTGCCTGACCGAGCGGCAGATGGGCCGCCCGCCCTTCTTCGCCTGCCGGTTGACGGCTTCCTTGACGCGCTCTCGGCCGCCGATCCCGCGCCCGGCGGGGGGGCGGCGGCCGCCATCGCGGTGGCGCTCGGCGCGAGCCTGTGCGCAATGGCCGCTCGCCTGTCGTCCACGCGGCTGGCGGAATCGGGCGAACTCGCCGCCGAGGCCGAACTGCTGCGCAACCGGGCCGCCGGACTCGGCGAAGCCGACGCTGACGGCTACCGCCGGGTGATCGAGGCCCTCCAGCTGCCAAAAGAGCCCGGCGGCGAGGCGCGCAAGCGTGCGGTCGCGGCCGCGTTGTCAGCGGCGGCGGACGTGCCGATGCAGGTCGTCGAGGCGGGCGCGCAGGTTGCGCGGCTCGCCGCGCGGCTGGCCGAAGAAGGGAATCCGAACCTGCGCGGCGACGCCGAAGCAGCGGCCCTGCTCGCCGAGGCAGGCGCGCGGGCCGCTGGCGCGCTGGTCCGGATCAACCTGGCCCGCGCGCCGGAGGATGACAGGCTCGCACGAGCGGACCGCATCGTTCGGGACACCGCGCGCTGGTCCGCCCAGGCCCAGCAGCCACCCTAGTCGCCTGATCGCGCTGGCCGGTGGCGGTAGAACTCGACCGCCTCCGGCGGCAGCGGGGTGTTGCCGAGGATCAGGTCGGCGGCCTTCTCGGCGATCATCATGACGGGTGCGTAGATGTTGCCGTTGGTGACGTACGGCATCACCGACGCGTCTACGGTGCGCACGCCTTCGAGACCGTGTACCCGCATGCTCGCGGGGTCGACGACGGACGTCTCGTCGGTGCCCATCTTGCACGTGCACGACGGGTGCAGGGCAGTTTCCGCGTCACGGGCGACCCAGTCGAGGATCTGCTCGTCCGTCGCGACGGACGAGCCGGGTGACAGCTCGCCACCGTTGAACCTGTCGAAAGCAGGCTGATTGAGAATGTTGCGGGTGATGCGTATCGCTTCCACCCATTCCGTGCGATCGCGTGCCGTTGACAGGTAGTTGAATCTCAGCGCCGGGTGCTCGGCTGGATCACGCGATTTGAGCTTTACCGACCCGCGGGAGTCGGAGTACATGGGCCCGATATGCACCTGGTACCCGTGGCCCCCGGCCGGTGCGGAGCCGTCGTAGCGGATCGCGATCGGGAGGAAATGGAACATCAGGTTCGGGTAGCCGACCTCGTCATTGCTCCGCACGAAACCGCCGGCCTCAAAGTGGTTGGTCGCCCCGGGGCCGTCGCGCAGCACCAGCCACCTGGCCCCCACGGCCGGGCGGTTGCGCCACTTCAGCGCGGGAGCGACCGACACGGGCAGCTTGGCCGCGAACTGGACGTACACCTCCAGGTGGTCCTGCAGGTTCTCGCCCACTCCGGGCAGGTCCTGGACCAGATTGACGTCGAGCGCCTTGAGGGGACCGGCGCTGCCGACGCCGGAAAGCTGCAGCAACTGCGGTGAGTTGATCGCGCCGCCGCACAGGATGATCTCGCCTGCCCGCACCCGGCGAAGCGGCCCGCTGCCGCGGGTGAATTCGATGCCGACGGCTCGCTTCCCGGTGAAGAGGATCTTTGTCACGAAGGCGCGGCACACCACCTTGAGATTGGCACGCGCCATGACCGGATGCAGATACGCCCGGGCCGCGCTCAGCCTCCGCCCACGGTGGATGTTGCGGTCGAAAGCCGCGAAGCCCTCCTGGCGGAAGCCGTTCACGTCCTCGGTGAGGGGATAACCCGCCTGCTGCACCGCCGCGAAGAAGGCCCGGAACAGCGGGCTCGCGGCGGGTCCGCGTTCAAGCACGAGCGGGCCGTCGTCGCCACGGTACTCGTCGGCGCCGGCCAGGCAGTTCTCCATCCGCTTGAAGTACGGCAGGCAATGGGCGTAGTCCCAGGCCGCCATGCCGGGGCCGGCGGCCCAGCGCTCATAGTCCATCGGGTTGCCGCGCTGGAAGATCATGCCGTTGATGCTGCTCGAGCCGCCGAGCACTTTCCCGCGGGCGTGATAGATGCGCCTGTCGTGCAGGTGCGGCTCGGGCTCGGATTCGTACTGCCAGTCGTAGAACCGGCTGCCGATCGGGAACGTGAGCGCGGCAGGCATGTGGATGAACACGTCCCAGCGGTAGTCAGGCCGACCGGCCTCGAGCACGAGCACGCGGTTGGATGGATCGGCGGACAGCCGGTTGGCCAGCGCACTGCCGGCCGAACCGCCGCCGACGATGACGAAGTCGAAGTCGTAGTGCGCTGGCGCCATGTGGATCCCCGGTCACCCCGGTCACCCCGGTCGGGTCACGATTTCCGGGATGCTACCAGCGCTCCAGTGACTCGGTGGCCACCGGGGAAACCGTCAGAGGGTAACGGTGAACGGGCGCATCATGTCGTTGTCCTCGTGCTCGACGATGTGACAGTGGTGGACGTAGCTCTGCGGAGCCGTGACTCCGGTCGGCAGGTCAAACTGCGCCCGGATCCTGGTGAAGTAGCCGGGGTTGGCCTTCGTCGTGTCCTTGAAGCCGCGCTCGGTAGGGTCGGGCGGCACCATGGGGCCGGTCGCGAACGGCGTAGGGTCGTGCCCTCCAGGCACGCCATTGGGGCCGCCGTATGCCGCCTGGTAGGCGTCGACGTCGAACGGTGTACGCCCGATGACCTGGTGGGTGACCAGATGGGTGTGCATCGGGTGGGTGTCGGGGGTCATGTTGATGTAGACCCAGTCCTCCACGGTGCCTGCCGTGGGCGTCTCCGTCGCCGCCGCGTCGAAGTGCAAGCCGTTGAGGTTCAGGAACCAGCCGGGCGTCTCCGCGCCGACCTCGTTCAGGGTGATATAGCGCGTCGTGGGCGGAGCGGGCAGGAGGGCGGCACGCCCGGGGAGGCTGGATGGAACGGCGGAAGGGCCCGGCTGGCTCACCTTCGCGGCGACCCGGATCTGCATCACCGGCTTCAGCGGAGGCGCGGGCGTCGATACCGGCGCTTGCGGCGGGCTGTTCTGCAGCACCAGCTTCTGACCGCGCACGCCACGGAAGTCGACGATCACGTCGGCGCGCTCGGCCGACGCCAGTACCAATTCCGTCACTGGCACGGGCTTGTCCCATAGGCCACCCTCCGCGCCTATCTGCCACATGGGCACACCGCCGAGGCCGAGGCTGAGGATGCGCGCGTTACAGCCATTGAGGATGCGGAACCTGTACAGCCGCGGCTCGACGTTCAGGAACGGCCAGACCTTCCCGTTGACCAGCATCACATCGCCGAAATACTCCCCGATCCAGGTGACGCCTGGGATGTCGCTCGTCGGGTAGAGGAAAGTGCCGTTCGCGTTGAACTGGCGGTCCTGGATGACGAGCGGAATCTCGTAGGCGCCGCCGGGGATCCCGGCCGGATTGGGCTCGGCGCCGGTGTCATGCTCGTCCCTGACGATGTAGGCGGCGGCGAGGCCGGCGAAAACGTTGAGGCGCGTGGCGCCCAAGCCGTGGTCGTGGAACCACAGCAGTGATGCGGGCATCTGAGGCGCCTCGTTGGGATAGTGGACGACCTGCGTATCATCGGGGCCGAAGCCGTCCGGCGTGATCGCGGGGTTGCCGTCGCTGTCTGCCGCCACGAACCCGCCGTGCAGATGGGTCATGACCCGCACCTGGCTGCCGAGTGGCGTGAGCCGGGTGTCGACCGGGATCCACGCCGGGTATGTCGCAGGTAGCTTATTGGTGAAGCTCATCTGCACCGGCGTACCGGTGTGCGCGACGACGGCCATCCCGAACGAGCCAGCCTGGCCAGCCAACCCCGAGCCATCGTCGTAGGCCCAGAACGGGGTGGGCGGCAGCTGCGGATGGAGCCGCCTCGCGATCTGCGTCTGGGTGAACGAGTACGTGTTCGCGCCCGTTTGGCGCGCGACCACTATTCCCGCGCCGGGCAGCGGAACAGGTTCGAGGAACTTGCCCAGCTGGCCACCCATCGCGGCGGACGCCGCCCGCACACGTGCTGTCCACGGTAGCGCCATCGCGGCGCCAGCTCCCAAGCCGTACCCGAAGAACCGTCGCCTGGATATGCCCGTCATTTCCACCATCTCCCCCTGGGGTTCGCCGTCGGCCGCTCGGCCATCGCGGCCGTCCGGTTCTCCGTCGATCGTCGCCCGGACGATCGGTGGAGGACCGCAATGTAAATCGGGAGCTCGACGGCGATTAGGGGCTAATGGCCTTATGCGCGTCACATGCGTCCTATGCGCCGCACGATGTGCCGATGTGCGCGGTTGGCGGCGGCAGCGAGGGTAGCGTAACCACGTGGACTACCTGATTGCGCTGGTGGCCGCGCTGCTGCTCGGAACCGGGTTCGTGCTGCAGCAGCGTGCGGCGCAACAGGCACCGAAGTCCCACTTCCTGCACCTGCGGCTGCTTGCGGATTTGCTGCGCAAACCATGGTGGCTGCTTGGCGTCGCGACCATGGTGATGGGGCAACTCGCGTCGGCGTGGGTGATGGGCCACCTCGAGCTATCGATCGCTGAGCCGCTGCTGGCGTCCAACCTGATCTTCGCTCTGGTTCTCGCCGCCTCCGTCGGCGGTCAGCGTGTCGGCCGGACCGAGATGTCGGGGGCCGTCATTCTCAGCGCCGGGGTCGCCGCATTGTCGCTGACGCGGTCCGCGCGGGCCGCGTCGGTGTCGTTCGGATCGTTCGCCTACTGGCCCGCGGCGGGCGCGGTTGGGCTCGTCGCGTACGGCCTTGTCCAGGCCGGACGTCGGCGCTCGGGTGACCAGCGGGCGACCCTGACCGGGACGGGCGCTGGTCTCGTCTTCGGCATCTCCGATGCCCTGACCCGCCGCACCATGCAGATACTCCAAACCCACCCGGTCATGTCGCTGTTCACCAGCTGGCCCGCGTACTGCCTGGTCGCGACGGGCTTTGTGGGCCTGTGGCTGATGGAGAGCTCGTTCAACGCGGCGCCGCTGCAGGCGTCCCTGCCTGCCATCACCGCGGCGGAGCCAATCTCGGGGATACTGCTCGGCATGGTCGTCTTCGGCGACCGCGTGTTCGTGTCGCCCGGCATGCTGGCGCTGCGCGCGGCCGGGATCGTCGCGCTTGTCGCCGGCGTCATCATGGTGGCTCGCGCACCCGCCCTGTCGAGCCTCCGCAAGGTGCCGGCCAGGACTGCCCTAGCCAGGCCCGGTGGGTACGTCCCGGACCGCACACGAAGCTGACGGCCGGGCCTGAGCCGAACCAACGACATATGCGGTCGCCCCCCGTGGACAGCGACCCTGGTTAGCCGAAATGAGCAACCCGATAACGAGCACGCTGACCGCGGCGACAA
>WNFX01016234.1_pt1 | contig 13303 bp, 10 predicted proteins | sample 5400111 | NCBI WGS metagenome assembly WNFX01 (sample SAMN13153363, study PRJNA577476) | soil metagenome | isolation source: 40 cm soil or saprolite under grassland replicate 1 | place: USA:California | collected 2016-06-15
GCCAGCGCTGACCCGGCAGGCGGCCCGCGGCGTTCGCTATACTCCCCTACGGCAAGGTGCCAGAGCGGACGAATGGGGCGGTCTCGAAAACCGTTGAAGTCGCAAGGCTTCCATGGGTTCGAATCCCATCCTTGCCGCATTGACCTGGGGAAACGCGCCGGGCCGGTAGGCGCTGTCGGGCGTGTGGGTGCTGTTTGCGCTTGGACTTCTACCATTCTTCTACCCTCAGGCCGCCGGCCGGCCCCGGACCAGCAGAGATGGCGCCGGATCGCGGGCTGGGTCACGCCTGACCGCCGATGATGTTGTCGAGGTGGGTCCCGGCGCGGGTCAGGCCCTCGGCGCGGGGTGGATGTAGACCTTGAGCGCCAGCGCGCCACCGTCGGCGTGGCCGGGTTGCGCGGCGATGTCGGAGGCGGGCACGCCGGCGGCGGCCAGGGAAGCTGGCGGCCGAGTGCCGCAGGGTGTGGACGTGGATGCTCCTGCGCAGGCCGTGGGCGTCGACGAAGCTGCGGAACTGGGTGGAGGTGCTGTCGGGCCGGTAGGGACGGCCGTCGGGCTTGCAGATCACCAGGTACTCGTCCTGCGGGCTATCGGTGCCGAGCGCCTGGCGGGCGCGGTGCCGCTCGGCGTCGGCATGGTAGCGGACGCCCAGCGCCAGCCGGCGCAGCGCCTGTTCGGTGTGCAGCCGCCGGAGCGCCGTCAGGGTGGCGGGCCGAGCATGACCGTGCGGTAGCCGGCCTCGGTCTTTGGTCCCTTGACCGGCACTGTTGCATCTGGCGATCAGCACCCTCGGTGCCCTCCACTTGGAGGCCAACGGCTCACACGGGCATTCAGGATCGGCCTCTTTGAGGCGTTCTCGTGGCCCTCGGAGTGGAACCAGCCTCCACTTTGGTACTCGTCGCGACTACGTCTACGTCGGCGACGTGGTCGAGGCGTTCGTGGCCACGGCCGACCGCGCTGAGGCGGTGGGTGCGCGGTTGAACATCAGCACCGCGGTGGAGACCAGCGTGCTCGAGCTGTACGCGGCGCTCAAGAGAGTGACCGGCTTCAGGCCGGAGCCCGAGCTCGCGCCGGCCGTGCCGGCGAGCTGGCACGGGCCGCGCTCGACCCGAGCCTGGCCACGCGTCTCCTCGGCTGGCGGCCGCGCACCAGTCTGGCCGAGGAGTTGGCGCGCACCTGGGAGTGGGCCTTCCAGAGGCCCAGGCGAAGCGCAAGGGCGGATGAGCCGTAGGCGGGGAGCCTCCGGCGATTCAGGCGCGGGGTCGGTCTGGCACCGGCGAGCGCTCAGCGGCCGGTTTGCTGTGGCTGAGCGTCCGTGATAGAAACTGTCATACAGTCGGTTTCCCCCAGAACTGACGCCAAGCCTGCTTCCCGGCGGTGTCCCCCCATGTCCTGCGCTGCCCGGGTGGTTGGGAGGGCTCCCCATGGCTGGATTTCGCCTGCGTCGACACGCACGCCACCTCCGTCATCCTGCCGCCAGGCATGCTCGGCAACCCAGACGCCGCCGGTCCCGCGTGAGCCGTTGGTCGACCTGGGCCGCCCTGATCCTCGTCTGCGCGATGACCCTGGCCGGGGTGCGGTTGTGGCTACCGAGCGCGACGGCAACGACAGTGACCTCGCGCCTGGTGCCGAGCGCCGACGCGTACGTGAGCCGCGTTCAGCCGCGGCGCAACTTCGGCGGCGCCGACACACTGCGCACCGAGGCCTTGCCGCTGCTGAACCGCAGCTATCTGCGATTCGAGGTGACGCAGCTCAGCGGCACCGTCGTCAACGCCACGCTGCGCCTGTACGCCTGGCGCGCCGACGCGCTCGGCTACACCATCCGGTCAGTCGAGAGCACCTCCTGGACCGAGGACACGATCACCTACGCCAACGCGCCAGCGCCAGGACCCGTCGTTGCTAGGTCCGGCCCTGTCGCCCGCGACGCCTGGACAAGTGTGGACGTCACGACGCTGCTGCGCGGCAATGCGACGATCAGCCTCGCGCTGACCTCCACCGGCGCGTCCTGGGGGAGGTACGCCAGCCGCGAGAGCGGCGCGACCGCCCCTCAGCTGATCGTGCAGGCCACGACCAGCACGACCACCAGCGCGGCGGCGACCACGACGAGCACGACCACCAGCACCACAGGGAAAGCCACCACGACGACCGCTGGCACGACCGCGACGACGTCGGCGACCACCACGACCAGCGGCGCCACGACCACCACCGCAGCGACCCCCACGCCCAACCGGGTGGGGATCGTGGGACTGTTCATCAACTCGGGTGCCAAGGCGCAGCTCTGCGACGGCTCAACGCCCGGCGACGTGTACGCCTACCTGATCGTGCAGTGGTCGATGACACGTGACTCCAGCTGCGGCATGACGCAATGGCGGGCGCGCTATCCCCGGGCCAGGATCCTCGCGTACCAGAACTTCGGGGCGATGATCGCCGGTCCGCACAGCGACAACCGCCCCTCGAGCCTCGTCACGCAGGACGATGCGGCCGCGCACGAGAGCTGGTGGCTGCACAACCGCTCGGGAGGGCGCATCGTCTTCGACGACTATGCCTACCTCGCCGCGGCGAACATCGGCGACAGCGGCTGGCAGCTGCAGGCCCGCTCACACGTCGCCGGCATCAAGGCCGACGGCTACGACGGCATCATGCTGGACGACGTGAACACCCACCCGGGGCACGGCTTCGACGCGGCCAACGCCGGCCACTCGGTCGAGTACCCCACCGACACGGCCTACGGCGACGCGGTGAGTGTGGCTATGGCGACCGTCGGGCGGTACATCAGAGACCAGGGCCTGCTGGCCATCGCCAACGTCGGGCTGGACCCCTGGACGCCCGAGCAGTACGCCACGTTCACACGGACGCTGCCGAGCGTGAGCGGAGTGCTCCGCGAGTTCTGGATGGCATGGGGTGCCAGCGGCATGCCCTTCACCGGCGGCACCTGGTCGGCGACCCTGCGCACCCAGGTCGACACCGAGGCCGCCGGCCGCGTGTTCCTGGCCAACAGCTACCCGCTCGTCCCGCGGGACGACACCCGTTCGATCCGCTACGGCCAGGCCTCCTTCTGGATCGGCTGGGGCGGCGGAACCGCGAGTGGATTCGGCTACCACAGCGGGCTGCCCGCAAGCGCCGCCGGACAGTACGGCCGCAACCTGGGCGTCCCCGTCGAGGCCAGGCGCGCGGTGGGCGTCGGCTGGATGCGGCACTACAGCGGGGGAGTCGCGGTGGTCAACCCGGACCCGTCCGCCTCCCAGACCTTCCAGCTCGGCGGCACCTACGTCGACGAGGACGGTCTGCGCCGCTCCAGCGTCACACTCAGCCCGGCCACCGGCATGTCTCTGCACACCTGAAGGGTCGAGACCAGTAGCCGAGTGGGGAAAATGCCTGCTCTAACGAGTAGGTCAGATCCGCCAGGGGGGATTGTTGCATCTGTGCGGAAGGCATCACCGACGAGTACCAAAGTGGAGGCTGGTTCCACTCCGAGGGCCACGAGAACGCCTCAAAGAGGCCGATCCTGAATGCCCGTGTGAGCCGTTGGCCTCCAAGTGGAGGGCACCGAGGGGTTCGGTGACCTTACCCTGCCCTCGGACGCCTGCTCCATGCCGCGGGCAGCTAGCGTCGAAGGCGTTGCATCCTCGGGTGCGCTGACGGAGACTAACCGCCCGAAGTAGTCATCGGTGCATGCCGGTACGAGGATGGAGGATGGTCATGCCACCGAACGGGCTCATGCGACTCGACGGGACCGGCTTCGGGGATGCGTTCCGCAGGCGGGAGCCGGTCCAGTTCGGCCACGCTCTCCAGGAGCATCCGCTGCTCACACTCGACTCGATCGCCCAGCTTGCCGACGAGCTGCCCAGGGAGTCGGTGATCTGCGATACGGCCGACCAGGCGTTGCTGGTGCCGGAGGGCGGGCCACCGCGCGGCAAGCTGCCGCGGCCCGGCGACGTGATCCGTCACCTCGACGAGAACCGGTCCTGGCTCACGCTGCTCAATATCGAGCAGCTTCCGGCCTACGCGGAGCTCATGAACCAGTGCCTTGACGAGGTCGAGCCGTTCATCGCCGGCCGCCGGAGCGACATGCTGCGCCGGGTCGGCTTCGTCTTCGTCTCGTCACCGAACTCCACGACGCCGGCCCACTTCGACATCGAGCACAGCCTGATCATGCAGATGCAGGGGAAGAAGCGGCTGACCTTCGGGAAGTTCACGACCGTCCAGGCCGAGCGGCACGAGGTCGTGCGCTACTGGGACGGCTCCCACGGACGGATCGAGTCGCTGCCGCCGGAACTCGCCGCCTACCAACTGACCGCGGGGGTCGGCGTCTACATCCCGCCGATTACCCCCCACTGGGTGAAGAACGGTGACGCCGTCTCGATCTCGGTCACGCTGACCTTCTTCACGCCCGACACGAACCGGGAGACGCTCATCCAGGCGTTCAACGCGCGCATGCGGCGCATGCACCTCTCCCCCCACTACCCGGGGGACTGGCCGCTCGTGGACCGGGCCAAGGCGACCGCCATGCGCGCCTACGGCCTGCGGCGGCACCTTCGAGGGCGCAATCGGGCGATGAGCGCCTGAGGCGGCGCCCTGCCGGGGGCCGTGCCCATCACTCGGGGCGGAAGGTTCGGTACCGCCTGGTCGCCCGCTCGAGGCGGATCGAGGTGCGAGGGGCCACAGCCAGGGCGGCCAGGCCGGCCATGACCCTCCAGCCGCCACCGCGGCAGCCGCGCACGGCGACGGCCCGCGCCCGCCAAAGGTGGCCGCTGGCGGCGAGCGTGGAGGCGTCGTAGTAGCGCTTCCTGGCGTGCAATGCCTGAAGCCCTCGCTCCGCGGCGCCGCGTTCCGGGGCCGACCGCGACTCCGCCAGTGCCACGGTGAGCACGGCGATGCCGGACTCCACGGTGGACCTCGGGTCAACCGACAGGCTGCGCAGACGGATCCGGTGGAGGGCCGTCGGGTGCGATGTCTCGGTTATCCTCGCGCCGGCGCGGAGCATCCTGATCCAGAGGTCCCAGTCTTCACCGACACGGAACCGCGCCCGGAAGCCGCCGGCCTCCTGGTAGAGCACTCGCGAGAAGAGCGGGAAGTTGACGTAGTTACGCTGGAGTAGGGCGACGAGTTGTTCCGCGGGGTCGGTGGGGACCGGTGTGGGCCGGTTGCGTCGGCGGGCGAGGTCCAGACCGCGACCGGGTGCCCATGGCAGCTCCCGCGCCGACACTAGCCCGTGCGCGTGCTGGTGGGCGGCGACCATCGTCTCGAGGTGGTCGGGGAGCAGGAGGTCGTCCGCGTCGAGGATCGCCAGCAGCGATGTAGTCGTGACCTGGATCGCTCTGTCGCGCGCTGGTCCCGGACCGGCGTTCCGTTCGAGCCGCAGGACCTCGACCGGCAGGCGGCTCCCCCATCGTCGCGCCCGTTCCATCGTGTCATCGCTGGAGCAGTCGTCGGCGACCACCACCTGGGCCGGAGGGTAGGTCTGACCAGCGACCGACGCCAGGGTCTGGTCGAGGTACGGGCCGGCGTTGAACGCCGGGATGATCACCGCCACGTCCAAGGCGCTGCTCCCACAGCCTCGCAATGGCTCCCGCCGAATCGGCCACAAGCTATCCTAAGCGCGCCGGTCCTGATCAGCGTAACCGGGTCAGCGAAGGGGCCTGACCGTGGACGATCGCGACGCGCCGCAGGTGGTAGAACGTTCCCGCCTCGGCGCGCTCGCCCCGGTCTGGGACGAGCTGGTCGACCGCCTGCCGCTGCCGTCACCGTTCCTGCGGTCGTGGTGGCTCGAGGCCACGGCCGCTCGCCGTCGCTGCTTCCTGCTGGTGATGAATCGGGGGAGGCTGGTCGGCGGCCTGGCCTTGGAGCAGGGGCGGCGGTGGCCGGTGCCGTGGTTCCACCTGATGGGGGCCGGGCCGCTCTGCCCCGACCATCTCGACCTCCTGGCCGCCCCAGGCTGGGAAGACCGCGTGGTGGCCGCCCTGGCCGCCTGGATGGCTCGGCCAGGCTCCAGGGTGTTCGACCTCGAAGGGGTCGCCGGAGGTAGCCGGATCGCGGCGGCACTGCCGGGGCGCGTGCGCCGCAAGATCCTCGACGTCGCCCCGTGGGCGCCGCTGCCAGCGGATCCCGACGGCTGGTTCAGGCAGCGACCCAGGGGGCTCCGAGCCACTGTCGGCAAGGCCTCCCGTCGCCTCGCCGCGCAGGGCATGGAGCACCGGGTCGTGCCGGCCGACTCGGTCGAGGTGGCCCTGGAGACGCTGCGGCGCCTCCACCAGGCACGCTGGGGCAGCCGTTCGAACTTCCTGGCCTGCTACGAGCGATTCGCGGCCGCTGGACGGCTCGGGGTGGCCCGTGGTGAGTTCGCCTTCCACGAGCTGACGGCGGGAGAGACGGTCGTCGCGGCCGTCACCAGCTTCGAGGTGGCGGGCCGGATCAGCCTCTACCAGAGCGGCCGCGTCCCCGAGCACCACTGGCGCAGCGCCACCACGGTCCTGCTCACCAGAACCATCCAGGACGCCTGCCGGCGCGGCTTCGGTGAGGTGGACCTGTTGCGTGGCAACGAATGGTACAAGCAGAACTTCGCCTCCGACGCGCGCGAGATCCTGCAGCTGCAGGCGGCGAAGGGGTTCGTCGCGGGCTTCGCTCTGCTGTCGGTCGTCGGAGCCGCTGGCGTGCGGAGGTCCGCCGGTCGCCTGCTGCGGCGGGCGGCGCAAACTGCTTGACGCTCTGCGGCCGACAACGTAGGAATGGCGTGGTCGGACCGATCGACCAGGGCGCGCGGATCGGACGATGGTTCGCGAGCCCGATGTAAGGGACGGATGTGGCATATAGGCACGAACAGGACAGCGCCGGCCTCGACCGGCGCGCCGCGCGAGGCACGGTGTGGGTGGCGCTCAGCTCATGGCTCAACCGACTCGTGCTGGTCGCCGTGCTCGCCGTGCTGGCCACGCGGCTCGGCCCGCGGGAGCTCGGCATCCTCAGCGTGGGCGGCCTCTGCCAGAACGCCTTGATCATCCTCGGCAGCCTCGGCCTTGCCGATGCGCTCGTCTACCAGCGAGAGCGAGTCAGCGAGGCTGCCAGGACGGCGCTGACGCTCGCGGCCATTGCGGGCGTGCTGATCGGCGGGCTGCTGGTGGCTGCGGCGCCGGCGGTGGGGGCGTTCTTCCGGGTGCCGGAGGCCACCGGGATCATCCGCGCCTATGGCCTGATGGTTCCCTTGAACGTCGTGAAGCAGGTGCCGTTCGCCCTGCTGACCCGCGAGCTGGCGTTCAACCGGCGCTTTGTGCCCGAGACCCTCCCCAGGATCGTCGGCGGCGTCGTAACCATCGGGCTGGCACTTGCCGGCGTCGGCGTCTGGTCGCTCGTGATCGGGGACGCCGTCGCCAGCGTGCTCTCGCTCGTGCTCTGCTTTGCCGTTCTCCCCGCGCGGTCCGGCTTCTCATGGCATCCCGACTGGCATCCCGACCTGGCGGTCGGCCTCTGGCGGTACGGGAAGCACATTGCAGCCACCCAAGGCTTCGACTTCGCGCTCCAGAACATCGACTACGTCCTGGTTGGCCGGCTGCTTGGACCCATCGCCCTGGGCTACTACTCGCTGGCGTTCCGCATCGCCATCCTTCCGTTCCTGGCCATCGCGTACGTGATCGCCGGGGTCACCTTCCCATACTTCGCGCGGCTTGCTCCGGACCTGGACCGCATCCGCGGCGCCTTTCGCTCGACCTTCGGTGTCGCCATGGCGACCGTGTGCCTGTTCGGCGGTGGCGTCATCGCGCTGGCACCCTCGCTGCTGGTGCTCGGCGCTCGCTGGGAGCCGTCGGTGCCGGTCGCGCGGGCGCTCGGCGTCTACGTGTGCCTGCGATCCGCCGCCCACCTGATCCACGCCCTGCTCGCCGCCGTGGGACGTCCCGGCGTCGACGCCGCCCTGCGCGGCGCCTGGTTCGTGCTGCTCGGCGTCCTGATCGCGACGGTCGGGCGCCGTGGCATCGTTACGGTAGGTGTCCTCCAGGCCGTCGTGGCATCGGTGCTCTTGGGAGGATATGTCAGCGCTGCCTCCCGGCTGGTCGGGCTGTCCGCCGGCCGCCTTGTGCTCGATCTGGCCCGCCAGGCCGTCGTGGTCGCGGTGGCCGCCCTGGCGGTGGCCGGACTGCGAATGCTCGGAGGGATCTGGACGGCCGACTCGTCATGGGGGACGCTGTTCCTGCTCGGGTCGGTGTTCGTGCTCGCGTACTCGGCCGCCACCATGCTCCTCCTGCCGGGGATCGGAGCCGACCTTCGGAAGGTTCGCGCTCGCTTGTCTGATCCTCGATGAACCCAACGGCGTGCGCCGGCTGCGCGACTCCGCTTCCCGCCGCGGCCGACGCCTGCCCGGGATGCAGCGCACCGGTCGGGAGGCAGCTCAGGACCTGGGTCAGTCCCAGTGCGTGGGTGACGGCGGTGGAGTGGGTGGACGGCATCCGGGTCGTCAAGATGCTGAAGGACCTTGACGACCAGGGCAATTGCGCTCGGCTCCGGCGGGAGGCCGAGGCGCTGGCGGGCCTGTCCGGACGGGTCCCGCCCGGGTCGGTTCCCGAGGTCCTGGCCTCCGGCCGCGGGGTCGTCGTGACCCGGTTCGTGCCAGGGGTCAGCGTGCAGAGGGTGCTGAGTCGGAGGAACGTGGACCGCGCGCTGCCGGTGATGGCGGCCGGTCGCGCGGTGGCGGCGCTGCATGCGGCCGATCTCTTGGGGCCGCGGTCGCGCTCCGAGCCCGGTGGGCTCATCCCCAACCTGGAAGCGGTCGAGGACCTGTTCCCGGCCTGGCTCCTGGAGGCGGCGGTCAGCGCCGGCGACGAACGGGCCGCGCATCCGGTGCTGGTGCACGGCGACTGTGTCCCGAGTAACTGGCTGTGGGACGGCGAGCGGGTCTGCCTGCTGGACTTCGCGCAGCTTCGATTCGGCAGCCCTGAATTCGATCCCGCGCTGGCCTGGGCGCGGCTGCGCCTGCTCGGCGGCGGGCTCAGGAACGAGGTGGGGCGTCGGCTCTCGTCGATCGTCCTCGAGCCGCCGTGGCCGGCGACCAGCGCCCGATGGCTGGCGAACGGGCTGGTCATCATCGCCTGGTACGACCGGGTCCGCTTCGCGGCCGCTCGCCGAGGACTTCGCGAGCTGCGGGAGGCCGCCCTGCGGGTCAGGGTGCGGGAAGTCGTGCGGGAGTTGGCGGAGCGGCGTGGCGACTGACGGCCAGGGACGAGTGCGGCGAAAGGATTGCCATGCCAGGCAGACAGCGGCGGGGGCGCATTGACTACCGGTCGGGCTGGCGCGGTCACGAGGCGGCGAGCGCCTATGAGGAAGACCTGCGGCGCGAGGAGTCCGAAGCCGGTTGGCTGGGCGAGACCGAACGGCGCCTGCTCGCCGACGTCGTTGACCGCCGGTTCGACGGGCGCGAGATCCGCTACCTCGACTTCGCCTGCGGGACCGGGAGGATCATCGCCTTCCTGGAGGAGCGGGTCAGCAGCGCCACCGGGATCGACGCCTCGCCTGAGATGCTCGAGCTGGCGCGGGCGAAACTGACGAAAGCGAAGCTGATCTGCGGTGACGTAACCGTCGATTCGTCGGTCCTACCAGGCCGGTACGATCTGGTCACTGCGTTCCGGTTCTTCCTCAACGCCGGCGAGACCCTGCGGAGCGAGGTCCTGAGGGTGCTGCACGGGGCCCTCGCCGACGACGGGATCTTCGTGTTCAACTTGCACTCCAACTCATGGAGCCTACGGTCGCTCAGCGTGTTGTTCCGAAGGCACGTCCTCGGGCAGACGTGGTGGAACCAGCGCTCGTTTCTCCAGGTGCGTCGCGAGCTCCGCGACCACGGGTTCCAGGTGATCGAGCTCCACGGCTACAACTTCCTGACCGGCAAGGGGGTGAGGGAGGTCGGGGCGCTGCGACCCGCGGCTCGGGTAGGGTGGGACGCGCTTCGCGGCCGCCTCCCCGACCGTTACGGCCCGGACTGGGGGGACGAGTTCAGCCGTCGCGCCCACCGTGCGCTGGCCCCTGGGCTGTCGATCCTCGACGTCGGCTCCGGACGACTCCCGACCGTCTCGGTAGGCCGGCGGCCGGCCGGCTGCCGCTACGTCGGACTCGACATCTCCAGGGCCGAGCTCCAGCGGGCGCCCGGCGGCTCCTACGATGCGTTGGTGGTCGCCGACGTGATCGAGCCGCTTTCCGCGCTCGTCGAGGGCTTCGACTTGGTCCTCAGCTTCCAGGTCTTGGAGCACGTGAAGCCGCTGGACCAGGCCATGGAGAACTTGCGCGTCTACCTGCGGCCCGGCGGCCGGTTGGTGGCCCAGCTCTCGGGGACGTTCTCGCTGTTCGGGCTCGCAAATCAGCTCATTCCTCAGCCGGCGGCGACGTGGCTGCTGCGCCGGCTGCTCCGTCGCGATCCTGAGACGGTCTTCCCCGCTCACTACCATCACTGCTGGTACAGCGCTCTTGAGCGGATGCTCGAGCCTTGGACGGCGGCGGAGATCGTGCCCTACTGGATGGGAGCGGGCTACCTGGGATTCTCTCGCCCGCTGCAGGCGGGGTATCTGGTCTACGAGGAGTGGGTCCGCCTCGCCGACTACCGCAACCTGGCGGCGTACTACGTCGTCGATGCGATGCGCTGAGCGGCACGGCTCACCGGAGCCGGGCGAGCAGCCCGACGGTCCGCACCAGGATGACAATGTCGCGCCAGAGCGACCAGTGCTCGATGTACTGGTTGTCGAACTTCGCCCGGTCGTCGATCGGCGTGTCCCCCCGGAGTCCGTGGACCTGCGCCCAGCCGGTGATGCCGCCGAGGATGCGGTGCCGGTCGTCGTAGTGCGGCACCTCGAGGCTGAAGCGCTTGGCGAAGTAGGCACGCTCCGGTCGGGGGCCGACGAGGGACATCTCGCCGCGCAGCACGTTGATGAGCTGCGGCAGCTCATCGATGCTGGTCCGCCGCAGGATTGACCCGACCCGCGTCTTACGGTCGTCGTCAGCGACCGACCAGGTCGTGTCGGAGTCGTCGTTCTGGGTGAGCGTCCGGAGCTTCAGCACCTCGAACAGCTCCCCGCCGACTCCGACTCGCTCCTGGCGGAACAGCACCGGCCCGGGGCTCGAGCAGCGCACGGCAAATGCGGCAGCCAGCAGCACCGGCGCCCCGAGCACCAGTGCCAGCGCGCTCACTACGATGTCGAACGCCCGTTTCGGTACGCGACCGCTCGGCCGAAGGGCCGGCCGGCGGAGCCGGATCAGCGGGATGCCCCAGATGTCGTCGGCGAAGGACGCCGGGGCGACCCCGAGCTCGAAGAACCGCGGGACGACGTAGAGATCCACGGGCAACCGGTCGCAGTCGCGCAGGATCTGCACCATCCCCGCCGCCTGTATCGCGCCGAACGCGACCACGACCTTGGTGACGTGGTTGTGCTCGATCGTCGACACGAGGGCACGGGCGTCGCCGAGGATCGGCATGGACAGCCCGGTGCCTTGGTAGGAGTCGAGGAATCCGATGGGCCTCATGCCGTAGTCTGGGTGTTCGCGGAGGATAGCGGCGATCTGGGCACCGACCGTGCCCGCCCCGACGATCAGAGTCGGCTCCTGCACATGCCCATGCGTGCGGGTGCTCCGGACCATCGAGTAGGAAAATGCTCGCCCGATCGGGATGAGGACGATGACGGCTGCCGCAACCCAAGTGAGGCCCCGCAGTGCCTGCGCGGAGTCGGTGGCCAGGGTGGCCGGGACCGCCGTGATCGCGAACGCGATCCCCATGCGCCCGACCAGCGCGGGAAGCTCGTCACCGACCCGCGGGTTGATCCCTGGCTGCTGGGTCCCGGTGACCGCGAGCGTCAGGAAGGCGACGATGGCAAAGCCGATGCCGGCGACGCCGATGCCGGCGACGCCGATGCCGTCGAGCAGGGCGACCAGCGTCAGCCCACCGAGCATCGCGAGACCGTCCACGGCAGGGACGAGCAGCGCCAGAGCGACCCGAGGTACCCGGCTGGAGGCCTCCGGCCCTGCCTGGACCGGAATTGAGGCGACCTTGGAGACCAAGGTCAGCGTCCGGACCGGCGAAATGGACCACTGACCGTACTGACCATCCCCCCACCAGCGTCCAAAAGATTCTTGCCGAGCATTTCGCCCTCGCGAACGAAGGGCTCCAGCTCAACCGCTCAAGATGATGTGGAAAGAACGCCGCCGCCAGGGAGCGCAAGGCCGTGTGACAGTATCTCCTCCGGGCTTGCTCTGCCGCAGGTCCCTTCTGCGTCTCCGGCCCCATTTCAGGGCAAATCTTTGGCGTTCGGCCCGTGGATTCCAGCCCAGTAAGCTAACCCGCTCGCCTCGCATGCGTCTATACGCTATTTGGCGTATCAGGAACACGCTCGTCTGGGGGTGCCGATCCGGCCGCTGACCTCTACGGACGGGTCAAGGTCATGCCGGAAGGCCCCGACAGGACCGCCGAGCTCACCAGGACGCCGTCGGGCCGCCGGTAGGCACCGTCAAGCTCGAAGGTGACGGTACCCGAGCAGCTGCGGTTGACGATGGCAATGCCCCGCGTGTAGCGACGCACGAAGCCACCCCCGTCCACTGCCTGCTTGGGCTCGATTGGTTGCCCGACATTCACCGTGGCATCGCTCGTGTACGGGTCGGCGGCGGTGCCAGTTGAATAGAAGGAGGCGGACGCTCCGCCGCTCCAGCTGACCAGGAACGAGGCCCGCTCGTAACGAATTTGCGCCTGGTCCGTCGGTGGCCCACCGGGCTGCTGGGTGGCATGGCCGAAGAAGACCTTGCCCGCCGCTTGGGTGTCGATCTGGTACGAGGAGAGCCAGTCCCAGGTCCTCCCGCAGCGCAGCCTCCCGGCGGGCAGCGGCGCGTCGCGGCCGATCCAGTACTCGAGCAGGCCTCCCGAGCCCTTGGAGGCCCAGGCCGCGAACAGCTCGGGATCGGTGTTGGCGATGTTGGCGACGTAGAGCTTGCCCGTGGCCGTGATAGCGGGGACGGTGTGGCCGTCGACAACGTCAGCGCCCGCCCGGCCAGGTAGCCGGGGATCGCGCTGACGTTGTCGACGGCCACACCGTCCCAGCCGGTCGCGGCCAGCTCGCTGGCGACGGCTGTGCGCCAGCGAAGCTGATAGCTTGGCGAGCCGATGTCGAGCTGCCAGAAGCCGGGGTAGCCGTCCCATTGCACCCAGTGTCCGGTGGTATCCAGCAGGAACCATGGGTCGTCTGGTCGGGCCCGGTCGTGCCGGCGGGCTTCGGCGTAGCCCACGCCGGTCGGCAGCAGCCGGCCGTCGGCATCCGTCGCTCGGTCGTAGGCGCCCGGGTACGAGCGGGCCGAG
>WNFX01004726.1_pt1 | contig 13302 bp, 9 predicted proteins | sample 5400111 | NCBI WGS metagenome assembly WNFX01 (sample SAMN13153363, study PRJNA577476) | soil metagenome | isolation source: 40 cm soil or saprolite under grassland replicate 1 | place: USA:California | collected 2016-06-15
CTCGATGTAGGAAATCCACACCGTCGTCAGCGACGGCAGGAGCGTCGCGAGGACGGCGAACATCAGCATCTTGGTGCGGATGCTCGAGAACCAGGAAAACCGGAGCAGAGTCAGGTCGCTATCCCTCCGTAGGCTGCCAACAAAATTCATTATGCGCACATTACCGCAAGGTCTCACACCGCAACCGTGCTTGGAATCACGTGATCTGGCGCACTGGAAATCACGGAATCAGACTACGTGGCCCCCTCTCCCGCGGCCTTTATCGGAGGACTCCATGACGGTCGATCTGAGTCGGCGCTCTTTCCTTAGATACGGTGCTGGTGCGGTTGCGGGATCGATGGTGTCGAACCCCGCAGAGCCGCGACCGAAAGTAGGGGCGCAGCATGCTGCGCCCCTACACACCGGCCAGGCATTTGAACTTGAAGAAACCACCGTCGCCCAGCTGCAGGATTCCATGCGCACCGGCGCGCGTACGTCGCACTCCATTTGCGCCGCCTACTTCGCCCGCATCGCTGAGCTCGACCCGAAGCTCCATGCGGTGCTCGAAACGAATCCCGACGCGCTGACGGCCGCCGACCGGCTCGATGCCGAGCGCAAGGCAGGTCATGTGCGGGGGCCGCTGCATGGAATTCCGGTGCTCGTAAAGGACAACATCGCGACGGTGGACCGGATGATGACGACCGCGGGGTCCCTCGCGCTCGTCGGCGTCCCGGCGCCGCGTGACGCCGCGCTCGTCGCGCGGCTCAGAGCCGCGGGGGCCGTGATCATCGGGAAGACCAATCTGTCAGAGTGGGCGAATATCCGCTCCAGTCACTCGATATCGGGCTGGAGCGGCCGCGGCGGCCAGTGCCGGAACCCGTACGCGCTGGATCGCAATCCCTGCGGCTCGAGCTCGGGGACCGGCGCTGCGATCGCGGCGAGTTTCGCGGCAGTGGGCGTCGGCACGGAGACCGACGGCTCCATCGTCTGCCCGTCGGGCGCTAACTCACTCGTGGGGCTGAAGCCCACGGTCGGACTCGTCAGCCGCTCCGGCGTCATCCCGATCGCGCACAGCCAGGACACGGCGGGCCCGATGTCCCGGACGGTCACCGACGCCGCGATCCTGCTCGGCGCGCTCGCCGGCGCAGATCCGACCGATCCGGCGACGGCGACCGCGCCGTCCGCGGTTCCCGACTACACCAAGGCGCTCGATCCCAACGGCCTGAAGGGTGCGCGCATCGGAGTCGTGCGGGCCGCGTTCGGCTCACCGGAAGGCGACCGTCTGGTGAACGCGGCGCTCGACGTGCTCAAAGCGCAGGGAGCAGTCCTGGTCGACCCGGTGGAGATTCCTCACATGCGCGATTACGGCGACCAGGAATTCACCGTTCTGTTGTACGAGCTCAAGGCCGATTTGAACGCCTATCTCACGGGACTCGGCGCAGCGAGTCGGGTGAAGACACTGGCCGACGTGATCGCCTTCAACGACGCGCACAAAGACACGGAGATGCCGTACTTCGGCCAGGAGAGCTTCATCCAGGCGCAGCAGAAAGGTCCTCTCACCGACGATGCCTACGTCGAGGCGCTCGCGCACTGCCGCCGGTTATCGCGCGCGGAAGGCGCGGACGTGGCGTTCGCGAAAGACAAGCTCGATGCGCTCGTGGCGCCCACCGGCGGACCGGCATGGTTGATCGATCTGGTCAATGGCGACTGCTTCACGGGGGGCGGCAACTCGAGCATCGCCGCGGTGGCCGGCTATCCCACCATCACGGTGCCCGTCGGCTATTCCTTCGGGCTACCGGTCGGAATGTCGTTCATCGGGAAGCCCTGGACCGAGGCGACGCTGATCAAGCTGGCATACGCCTACGAGCAGGCGGCCCGGCCGCGGCGGGCGCCGCGCTTTCTCCCGACCGCCGATCTGGCGCATCGCTGATCAGCGTAGCGGAGCCCCCGCCGCGATCCAGCGGCCGAGGAGGGCGCGCTCGTCTTCGGTGATGCCGGTCTTGTTCGCGAGTGGCATCGTCTTGGTTTCGACGGCCCGAACGCGGATCCGTTCAGCGTAGCGTCCGATGGCTTCGGGCGTGTCGAACGTGACACCACCCGGCGCCGGTCCGAACGTGCGGTCGGTCTGATACTGCGAATGACACGGTTGGCAGCGCTGCGTGATCACGGATCGTACGGCGGCGAACGTCGGGACCGAGTCGTTCGTGGCGCCGGGTGCGCGAGCCGCGGCCCCCTTGGGCGTCGACAAGAACATGGCAGCGGCGAGCGCGAGCGCCGCGGGGAAAATGGCCCAGCGCGCCGCCGGTCCCCGCCCAATCATGGCGTGCCGCACTGCACCTCCCGCGACGCAGAGCAGGAGCAGCACGAGCCAATTGACCGGGCTCGCGTATGTCGCCGGAAAATGATTCGAGAGCATGATGAAGAGCAGCGGGAACGTCATGTAGCTGTTGTGCACCGATCGCTGCTTCGCCCGCTCGCCGAGCGTGAAGTCCGCCGGCCGGCCGGCCCGGGTGGCGGCGAGCATCTGCTGCTGGGCCGGCAGGATCCGCTCCCACACGTTCGCTACCATGATCGTGCCAAGCAGAGACCCGACGTGCATGAATGCCGCTCGGCCGGAGAGTAGGCGACAGAGGAGGACGGTGACGGCGGCGAGCAGCGCGAGGGAGATGGCGGCGGCGATGCCGGGTCGCTTGGCCAGCGGTGAGCGCCACAGGCCATCGTAAATCTTCCAGCCAGATACCAGGAGACCGATCCCCAACGCGATCGCGGTGCCGCGGCCAATGCGCGAGACGCTCGGATCGAGGAGATACGCGCCGCTCAGGTAGTAAACGAGCACGAGCAGGGCGATCCCAGTGATCCACGTCAGCATGGCTTCCCACTTGAACCAATGGAGCACCGGCGGCACGTCTCCAGGCCCCGGACGGCGCTTCTCGACCTGATAGAAGCCCCCGCTGTGCACCATCCACAGGTCCCCTTCGACCCCCGGCTTCTCGTGTTGGGGTTTGGTCAAGGCGCGGTCCAGCCAGATGAAGTAGAAGGAGCTGCCGATCCAGGCGATGCCCGCGATGAAGTGTGTCCAGCGCAGCAGGAGATTCGCCCAGTCGCCAAGCCAACTCGCCATGGGGGCAGTAATTTCACCGTGAAACCGTGCCCGGCCAGCCCCCGTCGGTTAGACGTTTGCCGAGCGCACCCTTCAGGATGTGAAAAACACGACGCGCATTCCCTCTCGGGAGTCAGTCTCATGAAGCCTGCCTTCGTCCTAGCCGCCGTCGCCGCGTGCGTTCCCCTCGCTGCATGCAACAAGGCGGATGCCAATGACGGCTCGAGCCGGCCCTACAAGGTCGGCGTGGTGGATCGTGGCGAGATCCGCGTCATTGTCGAAGAAACCGGCGTCGTGGCGCCCGAACGCAGCATCGTCGTCAAATCCCCGATCTCTGGTGTCGTCCAGCAGCTCTATGCGCGCGAAGGTGATCGCGTACAGGCGGGCCAGGCGCTCGCGCGCATCATGCCCGACCTCGCCCAGGCGAACAGCCTGGCACAGCTGCGCAGCGAAATCGCCAGAGCGCGGATCGCGCGGGATAACGCCAAACGAGACTTCGATCGCGGCCAGGCGTTGGTGGCAATCGGCGGCATTACCCAGGCTGATCTCGATCTGCGGCGGGTGACGTACGAGCAGGCGGAGAACCAGTGGCGGACCGCCGAAGATCAGCTGCAGCTGGTGCAGCGCTCGGGAGTGACGGCGGGCGACTCGACGGGCAACACGGCGCAATGGGCCCGTATCACCGCCCCGGCCGCCGGGGTGATCATCGGGCGCGGCGTGGAAGAGGGAGAGACCGTCGTCGGCGGCACCAGCGCGTTCGGCGGCGGCACCGAGCTGTTCACGATGGCCGATCTCTCGACCTTGCTCGTGAAGGCGGCGATCAACGAGGTCGATATCGGCAAGGTGAAGAAGGGCGACCGCGTCGCGCTCACCGTCGACGCGTTCCCCGGCGACACAGCGCAGGGCGTGGTGCGGCTGGTACCGCCGGCTGCGCGGCTGCAGGATCGCGTCCGCGTGTTCGACGTCGAGATCGTGGTCACTGGCGGCGCGAACGTGCTCAGGCCGGGGATGACCGCGAACGTGCGGATTTCGGGACCCGTGCGCAGCGGGACGGTGCGCGTCCCGGTCGAGGCCGTCCTATTAAAGGAAGGGAAGCCGGTGGTCTATAAGCTGGGCGGGAGCGGACCGCAGCCGGTGCCGGTGACCCTGGGTCTCTCCGATCTCTTTTACGTCGAAATCGTCACCGGCCTCGCGGCTGGCGATTCGATCGCCCTGGAGGACCCTGTCGCTGCGGTCGAGCGGTCACGGAATCCGGCGCGCCGCCGTTAGCCACAGTCACTCAGATCATGCTGATCGTCGCAGAGGGTTTGGAGAAGACCTACCGGCTCGGGCAGGTAGACGTGCAGGCGTTGCGCGGGGTCGACGCGCAGATCGTGGCGGGGGAATACGTCGCGATTACCGGCCCGTCGGGATCCGGGAAAAGCACGCTGATGCACATCCTCGGCTGCCTCGACTCTCCGACGGCCGGCAGCTATCGCCTCGACGGCGAGGACGTCGGCACCCTCTCCGGCAAACGGTTGGCCCACGTGCGCAATCGTAAGGTCGGCTTCGTGTTTCAGACGTTCAACCTGATGCCGCGCCTGACCGTCGAAGAGAATGTCGCCCTGCCGCTGAAGTATCGCGGCGGTGTGCCGCGCGCGGAGCGGCGGGCGCGCGCGCTCAAGCTGTTGGAGCGACTCGGGCTCGCGGACCGCATCGGCCATCGTCCCGATGAGCTGTCGGGCGGCGAGCGGCAGCGCGTCGCCATCGCTCGCGCGCTGGTCGGCGAGCCGGCGATTCTGATGGCGGACGAGCCCACCGGCAATCTCGACTCCAAGGCCGGCAGTGAAGTGCTGAAGACGTTTGCGGAGCTGCATGCGGCCGGCCACACCATCGTGCTGGTGACCCACGATCCCGGCGTTGCCGGACGGGCCCAGCGCATGATCCAGATGAGCGACGGCCTGGTCGTGTGAATCTCCTCGAGTCGCTGCTCACGGGGCTCGACGAAGCGCGCCGCCACTGGGGCCAGACGCTGCTCTCCCTGCTTGGCCTCATCCTGGGCACCGGCAGCATCGTGACGGTGCTGGCGCTGTTCGGCGGCCAGACGGCGTTGACCGAGCAGTTTCTCAGTGAGGTCGGCGGCCGCGGCACAATCATCGTATCCGATCGCGAAGGCTCCGCGCATCCCGGCGCCCGCGAGCTGGCGTCCAAGCGGCTGACGTTTCGCGATGCGCAATTCCTCCGTGACCGTGCGACCGCGCTCGCCGCGGTGAGCCCCGGTTGGTCGCGCCAGCTCTCGTATCGCGCCGGCAACACCAGCTTCACCGGACAAGTGATCGGGACGGCACCTGCGTACATGGTGATCAACGACATCAAGCCCCTCGTCGGGCGTTACCTCAGTGATCTCGACGTGCAGCGCCAGGCCCGCGTCGCGGTGTTGGGGTGGAAGTACGCCGATTCGTTGTTCGGCCGCGCCACGGCAGCCCTTGGCCAGATCTTGAGCATCGGGGAGAAGAGCTATCGCGTCGTCGGCGTCCTCGAGCGCGAGGAGTTCTACTTCGCGGCGTGGGAGAACAACGCGCTCGAGTATCGGAACGAGCGCGCCTACATCCCCATCTCCACGGCGATTACGCAGTATAGCGCCAATGATCATCTCGACTTCCTCACCCTCAAGGCCCGTCCGGCGGTAGGCAGCGTGGGCGCGCAGGCGCAGGTGCGCAGCCTGCTGTTTGCGCGGCACGGAGTCGAGGACTTCGACATCCGCGCGTCGGGCCAGGGGGCGGGGCAGGAGGCCGGCCAGTTCCTGCTGCTGTTCAACTTCATCTTTCTCGTCGTCGGCGTAGTGTCGCTGGTGACCGGCGGCATCGTGATCGCGAACATCCTGCTCGCCTCGGTCGTCGAGCGCGTGCGCGAATTCGGCACCCGCATGGCCCTCGGCGCGACGGCGGGCGGGATCTTCGCCCACGTGCTCGCCGAGGTCCTGGTCGTCACGGTGATTGGCGGGGCCTTGGGCCTGGGGCTTGGGGCAGCGCTGACCGGGGTCGTCGCGCATTTCATGCAGATGCCGGCGGTGGTGAGTCCTTTCATCGCGACCGTTTCGCTGACGACTGCGGTGAGCGTAGGCCTGATCGCCGGCGTGTTCCCGGCGGTGCGCGCGGCGCGGCTCGCGCCCGTCGAGGCGCTGCGCTATGCGTGACTGGCTCGAGCTGATCGGTGACGCATGGCGCGAGATCCGCGGGCACAAGTTGCGCTCGCTCCTGACGCTGTCGGGCATCGTGTTCGGAGCGGCCTCCGTCGTGTCGATGACGTCCCTGGCTGCCGCCATGAAGACGCTGGTGTACGACGACCTCATCGCGATGGGATTGTCGCGCAGCTTTTTCATCAACGATCAGGGGCCGCGGTCAGACGCCAAGGGGGCGGCCGCTTTGCGGCACACGGGAATGCGGATCACCGACCTCGACGCACTGCGCGGGCTTCCCGGCGTCGCGAGTGTGCAGGGCCGCAACTGGGGTGACGAGCAGGTCGTGAACGCGCCCGCCGATCGCCGGCGGGTACGCATCGACGGCGTCGATGCCGGCTATCTCGAGCTCCGCAACTGGCGCATTGTCGCGGGGCGCAGCATCCGGCCGCTCGACGTTGAAAACCGCGCCCGCGTGGCGGTGATCGGTGAAGAGATGTCCCATAACCTGTTCGGGAATGCAGACCCGGTCGGTAAGACCATCACCATCGACGGCGTGCGGTTCAGCGTGATCGGTCTCGTGGCGCCGATCGAGTTCGACATCATTCCCGCCGACTTCAGCTTCGTCGGACGGCGTATCTACATCCCCTACTCGTACATGACGCGCTACGCCAAGGGCGAAGGGCGGATCGATGAGGCGCTCGTCACCGCGGCGGGATCAGCTGACTTTGGCGACGTGCTGCGGCGCGGGACGGCGCTCGTACGGCAGCGCCACGGCGGGACCGAGGATTTCACGATCGACAACCAGGCTGCCGAAGTCCTTTCCAATCTCGCGATGGCCGACAACGTCCTCGGCGGTTGGAACGCGGTCATGTTCACGATCGCCGGTGTGACGCTGATCGTGGGCGGCATCGGGTTGTTCAGCGTGCTGCTCATTTCGGTACGGGAGCGCGTGCACGAGATCGGCATCCGCAAGGCGCTCGGCGCCGACGATGGGGCGATCGTGCGACTGTTTCTGGCCGAATCGTTGACCCTCGCCTTCCTGGGCGCGGTGCTGGGCATCGCGGGCGGCGCAGGCCTGACCGTGATTACCGAGCTGATCGGCCGGCAGTTCGGCAAGCCGTTCGTGATTCCGGTGAGCGTCCCCGGCGTCGTTCTGGCCGTGGTTTTTGCGCTGATCGTGGGCTTCTTGTTCGGCTGGTATCCCGCCCGCCGGGCCGCCCGGCTCGACCCGATCGAGGCTATCTCTGGCACATAGTCTGCAATAAAATTCAGGCCATGCTCCCACTCCTCCTGTCCGTCCTGATCCTGCCGGCGGATACGGTGACCGGCCGCGTCGTCGACAACAGCGGCCAGGCAATCCCGCAAGCCATCATCGAAGTCACCGAACTCGGCCGGAGCGTTACCGCGACGGACGCCGGTGCGTTTCGGATCGAGCTCGCCCCCGGGCGTTATACGCTCGCGGTCCGGCGCCACGGCTTTGCGCCGGCGGTGCGGGAGATCTCGGTTGGCGGCGGGCAACGCGCGCTCGAGATCGTCCTCACGCCGAGTGCGTTCAACCTCGAGCCCGTGACCGTGACCGCGACGCGGCAGCCGCTCGCGTCCGCGAGCTCACCCCTGCCCGCGACCGCGCTCGCCGGCGACGAGCTGCGAGGGGCGCAGAGCGTTTCCCTGGCCCATGTCGTCGAAGCCCTCCCCGGCGTGCGGGCGATCACCACCGGCTCGCAGATCGGGAAACCGGTGATTCGCGGGTTTTCCGGCCCGCGCGTGCTGGTGCTCGAGAACGGCAGCCGGCTCGAGGACTACTCGTGGAGCGAGGAGGACGGCCCGTCCGTCGAAACCGCGTTCGTCCGCCGCGTCGAGCTGATTCGCGGACCGGCGAGTGTGCTGTACGGCTCCGACGCCCTCGGCGGCGTCATCAACGTCATTCCCGACCAGCTGCCCGACGCCGCCGGCGGCACGGGCTTCACACGTACCGGATTCACCGCGTCCAGCGCATCCAACAACGTCGAGGTCGGGCTCGGCGCACGGGTCGAGGGCGCAAAGGGCAACTTTGGCTGGCGGGTCAACGCGATCGGGCGGGGCTCAGGCAACCTGCACACGCCGGCGGGAGAGCTCGACAACACCGGTTTCGGCGCGTTCAACGGCGACGCGTCCGGCGGTTGGCGCTGGTCGTCGGGCAGCAGTCTTGCTTTCCGGGTCGTTCATTACGGGGGCGAGTTCAAGTTGCTCGAGGCCAATGCGCTACCGGGCGAAGCGGGGGGACCGGAGCGGAAGGCGGGCGATGAGCGGCTGCAGATCGCGGCACAGAAGCCGTGGGGTGACTGGCGACTCGAAGCGAAAGGGCAGCTGCAGCGTCACTCGTTGATCGAAGTATCGGACGATTCCACCGGGACGGAGTCCGAGGCGTTCAATCTGTTGCTCCAGACGGGGTCGCTGGATCTGCTCTTGCACCGTGGCGGTCTCACGTTCGGCATCACGACTGTCGGCCAGACCAACGACGCCAGCGGTCGCAAGCCGATCGTTCCGAATGCCAACACCGTCTCGGGCGCCGCATTCGCGTTCGACCAGTGGACTCCCGGATCTGGGAAGTGGACATTTTTGGCCGGTGTTCGTGCGGATGCACGGCGACTCCACGCCGATCGCGACGATTCCCTGGGCGTCGCGGAGCAGAACCGGAACTCGCAGGCGTGGTCCGGGAACGCGGGTGTGGTCTTCACGCCTACCTCAGGCCTGGCGTTGAGCCTGAACGTCGGCCGTGCCTGGCGCGCGCCGACGCTGTTCGAGTTGTTCGCCAATGGCCCACACATCGGCGAGGCGCGCTACGAACTGGGCGACTCCACGATGAAGCCGGAGGCGAGTCGCGGCGTTGACCTCGGCATTCGCTACAGCGGCCGGCGCGTGCGGATCGAGCTCGCGGCGTATCACAATCGCATGTCCGACTACGTCTACATCACGCCCACCGCGGTCTTGATCGATTCGCTGCGCGTATATCAGTACGGCCAAGCGGCGGCCGAGATGTTCGGCGGCGAAGCATTGGTCGAAGCGGAGATCGGGCAGGGGTTGGTGGCGCGCGGTCGCGTAGAAGGGGTGCGCGGCACGAATCTCACGTCGCACGAGCCACTCCCGCTGTTGCCGCCGGTGCGCGGCACCGTGGGATTCGGATGGCGCGACCGGCTTGCCGTGGACGTCGACATGTACGCCCGCCCCAAGCGGCTGAATCCGCTCGATATTCCGACCGCGGGATACGCACTCGTGCATCTCAGCCTCGGCGCCAACAGGCGACTGTTCGGTCGGAACGTGCGAGGGGACATATCGCTGCGGAACGCGCTAAATCAGCGCTACAAGAGCTTCCTGAGCCGCTACAAGGAGTTCGCGTTCGATCCCGGCCAGAACCTGATCATTCGGTTGTCGACCGGATTCGTTGATTAGCGCTGCACACCGGCGGCAGTAGTGGCGGCGTCGAGGATCGACCAGATCCGATCCACCCACTCGCGGTGCTCCGGCTTCATCAGGACGGAGCGCAGGCAGACGATCGTGTCACGGTCGCGTTGCATGTTCTGCACGTCGAGCAGGTGCACGGGCAACGTCGCGATCGCGAGGTGCAGCTGCCGCTGCGCGGCCTCGGCGAAGATCTTCTGAGAGAGCGCGGACGCGTCACTGACGCGCTTGGCGCGCGGCGTCCAGATGAGGATGTCGAGCTCGGGCGGCGATCCCGTGACGAAGCGCCCATCCTGCCGCATGCGCTCGTGGAGTTCCAGCGCCGCTGCCCGCCCGCTCGCTAGCCCCTTGGCGAACTCTCCATCCGCAGTGAGTGGGAAGAGCCGCTGCGTCGCCCACAACGCCACCGCGGCGGCTCCCGGCCGCGAGCACTCCAGGCTGATCTCGCCGAGATGCAGGTCGGTGGACGTGAAGTAGGTGTATGGCGAATCGTGCCGGTACAGCCGTCCGACCGCCGGGTCGTGGAAGAGCACGCAGCCGCAGCCGTACGGCTGGAGGCCGTGCTTGTGCGGATCGATGACGACGGATGCGGCTTCCGCGATCTTGTCGAACGCGCGCCGCGTTTCGACGGCGAGTTCCTTGATGAGCAGGAAGTAGCCGCCGTACGCCGCATCCGCATGGATGCGAAAACCGTAGCGACTGCGTAGCGCGACGATCGCGTCCAGGGGATCGACGGCGCCGGTTGCGGTCGTGCCCAGCGTCGCGACGACGGTGCCGACTCCCCCGGCTGCCAGCCGGCGCTCCAGGGCTGGCACGTCCATCCGCCCTGTGCGATCGCAGGGGACCGTCTCGAACGCCAGGCCCAGCACGCCGGCGATGCGTTGATGAGTGTAGTGTGCCTGCGTCGAGGCGAGGACGGTCTTGCCCGGATGCAGCTGCCCCGCGATCCACAGCGCCTCGAGGTTGGCCATCGTCCCGCCGCTGCAGAGATGACCGAGATGCGTGTCCCCCCCCCAGCCGATCATGCGCGCGAGCTGCGCGACGGCTTCCTTTTCCATGGCCGAGCTCGCGCGGCCGCCGTCGAGCGCGTGGTTGTTGGGATTGATCTTGAGGGCCATCTCGTACGCCCGGCGGGCGACTTCGTGCGGCGGCTTGAGCATCTGCCCCGCGTACAGCGGATCGCCATATGGGTAGTTGTCCTTAAGGCGTTCCGCGACTTCCTTCAGCACTTCTTCAAGAGCCTTCAAATGCCCTCAAATAGGTGCGATCCCATGCCGCCGGAATGCTCTCGCGCGGCGAATACGGACCGGGCGCGTACACGCGCGAGCTGATGCCGAGCTGGCTCCGCTCGCAGATGTGCCAATCTTGGCGGTTGGTGCGATCCCAGAACTCCTCGGCGTCCTGAATGTTGTAGCCCTCGGCGCGGGGCGCGTCCGGGTGGACCATCCACTCACACACCACGCGCGACTCGGTCGCAGAGACCGGCCACACCGTATAGAACACCGCGTAATCCGGATGCAGGCTCAACATCATCGTCGGAAAGAGCGCGTAGTAAAACGCGCGGTGGCGACTGTCATCGGGCAGATCGCCGAGCGGCAGGGCACACGCTCGGCCCGTCAGCGTCGCGCTCTCGTTCGGCGCCTTGATCTCCATGTAGCCGCCGAGGAACGGGCCGTCGATCAGATCGTTCGCGCCGCTGGTGTAGGGGAGCTTGGTCGAAAGCTCCGGATGAATCGTGGGGCAGTGCAGGCATTCGTTGTAGTTCTGCAGGATCAGCTTCCAGTTGGCGCGCACGGCGTATTCGATCCGCCGCTCGGTTTGGAGCAGCGGAAGGTTGTAGTGGGCAAATCGATCCTTGAGTGGTCCAAACCACTGCGGACCGGGCACCGCATCCCGATCGAGGTTGAGGAAGAGAAAGCCTTCCCACTCATGCAGGGCGACGGTGTGGAGCGGGTAGGACTTCTTGTCGAAGCCCTCGACTTCGTTCATGTGGGGTGCGCCGATCAAGCGGCCATCGAGGGCATACGTCCACGCGTGGTACGGACACTGGATCGTCTCGGACAGCCGGCCCTTGGGCGCTTCGCAGAGGCGCGTCCCGCGGTGCCGGCAGACGTTGTAGTACGCTCGGGCGTAGCCCGACTGATCGCGCAGCACGATGATGCTCTCGCCCGCGATCTCCGCGACGAAGTAGTCGCCCGGCGCCGCCAGCGTGGCGTCCCGTCCCACACAGACCCAATGGCGTGCGAAGATGCGCTCCTGCTCCTCGGCGAAGACCTCCGGCGCCGTGTAGTAACGGCCGGGCAGCGTCCGCGCGCCCTGCTGATAGCTCTCGGTCGTCTTCAGGAATGTCATCGGATCTCGCGTGCGGCGTTGCGCCCCGCGGCCCCCGGAATTCCGCCGCCTGGATGCGTCCCCGACCCACACAGATACAGCCCGTCGATCGGGGTGCGATAGCGGCTCCAGCCCGGGACCGGACGCATGAACAGAATCTGGTCGAGAGTGAGCTCTCCGTGGTAGAGGCTCTCCTCGACCGGCTGCAGCGCGACCTGGTTGGACCGAACCTTCAGGAGCTGCGCGACGCGATCCGCGAGGGCGTGATGCGTGCCAGGCGGGACGAACTGCACATGAACCTCCACTCGCCCATCCGTGCGCTGCACCTCGACGTACGGGGCGCTCGAGTCCTTGCCGTATTTGGCGTCGTCATAGGCCCGCTCCAGATAGTCGAGCGAGGGGGCGATGCATAACGTCGAGTGCACTGGCGATTGCTCGAGCGTGAGGGTGCCACGGGCGACAACACCGCGCGCCTTGATGTTGCTGACCGCGCGGGCGAAGTCCGGGTAGAGCTCGATCGCGAGCGGCAGGAGGGTGGCGCGCGGCGCGGCGCTCGAAACGACGAGCGGTGCCTGGATCGTCTCTCCGTTTTTCTCGAGCACCACACCAGTGGCCTTCCCGTTCTTCGCGAGGACCGTCGCACGCGCGCCGCGCCGAATCTCCACACCCGAGACCTTGGAGAGTGTCTGCGTGACGTTCGAACGCGCCGGCCGGAAGACTCCGGCGGCACAGCCGACATGATGGTGCAGGAAGTTGAACGCCGTTCCGCCGGAGCGCGGCCCCTGTTTGAGGTGCCAGATGCCGAGCGCGCCGAGCAATCCCTTCAGGACGTCACTCTCGAACCAGTCGTCGAGCAGATCGGCGATCGACATCGGCAGGATCCGCGCCAGATCGATGACGGTCTGCTTCCCGCGGCGGCGAACGTACAGGCCGAGCGCGGCCATGCGTGTCAACTCACGGACATCGTTCGACTCGATGTCGGGCGGCGGCACGAGATAGAGGCGCTCCAGCACGCTCGCGAGCGTCCGCATGCGCTGGCAGAAGTCCGGCCACTTCGCAGCGTCGGCGGGACTGATGCGCCCGATCGCCTCAGACGATCTGGCGATGTCCCGCGACAGCTCGAGGGTGCCGCCGGCGGGAAGCGGCGCCGTGATCCAGGGATCCGGCGTTTCGACCCGCAGCCCGGCGCCGGTCAGGCCGAGGTCCCGGATGACGGCGTCCGGGACCCAACCGATGTCGGCCGAGGGATCGGCGGTCTGGTGCTGCTCTACGACGAGGACGCGTTTTCCCGCCC
>WNFX01007020.1_pt1 | contig 13301 bp, 10 predicted proteins | sample 5400111 | NCBI WGS metagenome assembly WNFX01 (sample SAMN13153363, study PRJNA577476) | soil metagenome | isolation source: 40 cm soil or saprolite under grassland replicate 1 | place: USA:California | collected 2016-06-15
TGATGCGCGCCATCGAGCACGCCGACCGGGCCATGACGCTCACCGCGGCGGAGCAGGCCGCGTTAGGCACGCTGAAAGCCGCCGGCGGCCCGATGCGGGTCCGGGCGGTGTCGGACGCCACGGGGCTGGCGGTGTCCACGGCCAGCATGGCGCTCGCGGGCCTGCACGCCCGGTGGCTGGGCGGCGCAACGACCGGCGGTGGTGGCCGTACTCGGCCGCCGGTGGCCCGGATCCGCCGTGATAGACGGCCGGGCGGGCGCGGGGTCTGTGGCGGGACGGCGGTCGCTGAGGCTCAGGCGTGCGCCCGCTCAAGGATCTCGCGAGCCGTCCGGAAGTAGCGCGAGTGGGTCTTCTCTAGCTCTTCGCGAGAGTCGCTGCCGAGCACGACTACCTCGATGTCGGGGTCGCCACGGTGTGCCCGCTCCTGGACGAACCGCTCCCGGATCGCTTCGCGGCCGCTGCCAGCGGGGAACTCCTGGACGGCGTTCTCACCGGTCCGCCGGTTGTACACCACTAGGAAGTTCCGCATGTAGAAAGGGTAGCTCACGGGTCAACGCCCTCGTCACGGAGAGCGTTGGACAAGCCACGCCAGATCATTTCGGTGATCCGATCCGGGCTGATCGCCGGGTCCCCCGACGTGGCTGGATCGTTAGCGGCCCACCTCTCCGACATCGACATCATCAAGTCGATGAGGGCTTGAATCTTCTCGTAGTCCTGGCCGGCCGGTAGATCTGGGGGACCTCCGTAGCGGATCTGGCGCCCGAACCGGTCGGCCAGGCGCTCCATGAGGTCCGCCCACACGTGCTGAATGAAGGTGCGTATCTGCACCTCGATGTTAAGACCGTCGAGGCTCACCGTGACGTGAACGGCGCGGTAGCCGTAGCTCGGCTTCGCGCGGCGATCAATTATCTTTGCCGCGCGGGGGTCAGCGGGAAACCACCGGGCGACCTCGGCTGCGAGGCGGTCCTGATCAGCGAAGGAGATCATGCCGACGATGCGGATTCCGGCGAGGTCTTGCATCCTGGCCAGGTCCATGTTGCCTTGGCGCCGCAACTTCTCAATGATCGTCTGTGTGGTCTTGGCCCTCTGACTGACGTGAAGCTGGCTGGTGCCCGTGGCCTCGGCGAGCCCATCGAGGCGTGACCGGGCCAGTTCGAGTACCGCTTGATGGCAGGCGATGATCTCCTCAAGCTGCTCGAGATCGGCGTCGGAAGTCTCGGCGCTCGCGGCGAGACGCTCCCCCAGCTTCTTCATCTGCGCCCGTGAGATCGGTAGCGGCACGAGAGCCAACGTAGCGGCTCAGGTGGCAGCCCCGTGGTTAGCGGAGGCCTGGCGTCGCGAGTTGGGAAATCCTGATTGCCGCGGCGGGCTTAGCCTGCGGCAGGGTGAGGCTTTCGGCTTGGCGCCCGGTGACGTCGACTGGCTGCGCGGCGTCGTGCATGTCCGGCGCCAGATGAAGTCTCGCTGAACCCGTTGACGGCCCGGACACGGCCCAGGCTGGAGGCGATCAAGCGTGAGGCCAGGTCAGATGTGGTCAGCTCTCACTTGGGCTGGAAGCGGACGCCGGCGTCGAAGCGGACCACTTCGGCGTTCATGTAGTCGTTCTCGATCAGTGCGCCCACCAGATGAGCGAACTCGCTGGCGCGGCCCATCCGCTTCGGGAACACGATCGGCCCCGACAGCTTCGCCTTGAACTCATCGGCGGCCGGGCCGACGCCGTAGAGCGGCGTGTCGATGATTCCCGGGCAGATGGTGTTCACGCGGACGCCGATCGCGGCCAGGTCACGCGCCGCGGGAACGGTCATCCCGATGATGCCGCCCTTTGACGCGGAGTAGGCGATCTGGCCAGTCTGCCCCTCGATGCCCGCGACCGATGCGGTGTTCACGATGGCGCCACGCTGGCCGTCGGCGTCCGCGGGCTCGGTCCTGGCGATGGCCGCCGCCGCGAGGCGCATGAGGTTGAAGGTGCCGATCAGGTTGATGTCGATCACCTTGCGGAAGCTGGCCAGGTCATGCGGGCTGCCATCGCGGGCGACCGTGCGCGCCGCCCAGCCGATGCCCGCGCAGCTCACCGCCACGCGGAGCGGTGCGCCCGCGGGAGCGCCCGCGGCCGCGTCCACCGCGGCCTGCACGGACTCCTCGTCGGTGACGTCGGTCCTGACGAAAATTGAGCCGGTCTCCGCGGCGAGCGCTTTCCCGCGCTCCTCATTGAGGTCGGCGATCACAACCGCCGCACCCCGCGCGGCGAACTCGCGCACGACCGCCTCACCAAGACCGCTGGCGCCACCTGAAACTATCGCTGCTGCTCCGTTCAGCTTCATGCAGCGGAGCTTACTTCGTCGCCGTGGACGAAACCGAACCAGGTTCGGTTTGGCCTGGTGGCTATCCGCGGTCCGCGCCGCCGAGCAGGTGCCTTTCCACCCGCGCCAGATGGCGGCGCATGGCCTCGACGGCCCGGTCAGCGTCGCGGTCGCGCAGGGCAGCGACGAGTTCGGAGTGGTCGCCGCGGTACTCCTGCCTGCGCTGCCGCGAGTCGCTCCGGCGCTTCATGTCTCCCCATACATGGCCGTGCCGGGCGGACTCGACAACGGCGTACAGCCGCACGAGCAGCTGGCTGTGGCTGGCCGCGATAATGCACCGGTGCAGGGCGAGGTCCCAGGCTTCGAAGTCCTCATGCGTCTGTGCGGCGTCCCCGCCCGCCAGGCACCGCTGCATCTCCTCGAAGTCGCGAGCCGTTGCCCAGGCCACGACGAGCGGCATCACCATGGGCTCGATCAGCCGCCTGACGGCCATCACATCGGCGGGCCCGACATCGTCCAGCCGCGACGTCACGTCGCCGTCCCCCGCGCCGTACTCGCCGCCCGATCCGTCGGTGTCGCGCAGGAACGTCCCCCGGCCCACCTCTCGGGAGATGCGCCCCTGCGCCTCGAGGATCTTCAGCGCGTGCCGGACCGCCGAGCGCGTCACGCCGAAATCGACGGCCAGCTGGCGCTCCGTCGGCAGCCGGCCGCCCGGGCCCAGCCCAGCGCGCTGCGACTCGGCGAGGATGAACTCGGCAAGCTCCCGCCCCTGGCCGCCAGGCATTACATGTGTCGCGATCGCCATCCTTGTCCGCCCCGACCCGCGTCGATGATTCAGTACTCAACCAATCGTACCAATTAATCGAAACCATAGCCAACTGTTGTGAAACATTGCCATCGAGCCCTCTTGACCCGTTTGACAGTCAGACCTATGCTCAACCAATCCGATTCGGGCAACCAATCTAAACGCCAGACAAGCGCCGCTACTTCGGCGCCACCGCCTGGGAAGGCGGGCCCTGCCGACGCGGTCGCTCGCGCGCGGCAGCGCCGACATGTACCCGGCGCCTGACCACGGTTACCTCACCATCGTCACCACACCATCATCACCACAAGGGAGATCTGCCACGTGAGGCTTGCCACCATTGCCACCGCGGACGGACTACGACTGCACGTGCGTGGCCGCTCGGGTTACGTCGATCTCGGCCAGGCGAGCGGGGATCACCGCTTCGCCTCGCTCAGCTCGCTGCTCGAGGCGGGCCCGGCTGCGATGGACGCCGCCCGCAGCCTCGCGGATCGCGACGGTCGCGAGTACGAACCGGCCGATCTCGGGCCCGCCGTTCCCGCACCGGGGCGCGTCCTGTGCGTGGGCCTGAACTACCGTGAGCACGTCCTTGAGGGCGGGCGGGATGTCCCGGCCTGGCCAGACGTGTTCGTCCGCGGCCGCGAGAGCGTGCTCGCCCCGTACGCCGACCTGGTCAAGCCGGCCCTGACCGACCGCTTCGACTACGAGGCCGAGCTCGGGCTCGTGATCGGCAAGGGCGGGCGCTACATCCCGGCGGAAAAGGCCATCGAGGCCCTCGCCGGCTACGTCGTGCTCAACGACGCCTCGGCGCGGGACTGGCAACGCGTCGGCTCCCAATGGACGCCGGGCAAGAATTTCGACGGCAGCATGCCGATCGGCCCTGAAGTCGTCACGACCGACGAAGTCGACGTCTCCGACGTCGCCATCAGCGCGGTGCTCAACGGTCAGGTCATGCAGTCGGCGCGGACCTCGCAGATGATCGTCGACGTCCCGAGCTGCGTCGAGTTCTTCTCCTCCTTCACCACCCTGCACCCCGGGGACGTCATCGCCACGGGTACCCCCGGAGGCGTCGGATTCGCACGGCAGCCACCGGTGTGGCTGACTCCTGGCGACGTCATCGAAGCCACCGTGGACGGCGTCGGAACCATCCGCAACCGGATCGTCGCCGAGGAGGGCGATCCCGGCGACTGGCGGTGGAGGCCCGGCAGGGCGCCCACCCGCACGCTGTGACCTGAGGCCAACAGAACCCACCCACCGGCTAAGAAAGCCCAGAAAGAAAGCGACCGCCTATCCACTAGAGACGACTTCCTGCGGCACGACCAGCGGGGAGACCCACCCCAAAGGGGAAGGCATGTTCAGGGCGGCTCCGAAGGGCCATCAATCTTCATCTCTCGTACAGCACCGCATCAAGAAACCTCCTCACCTACACAGGCAAGCTCCTCTCTGCGTTCGTGACACACACTCGGGCGCGAATTTGGTGAAACAAGTGTGGGAAGACGGCGAACCGCCCGCCCGGCACCCTCGCCCGGGCCGCGTCTTCATGATCGCGGTGGATTTTCAAACCCCGGCCCAGCCGCATTCCATGATCGCGGTGGATTTTATGCTCCATGTGTATAAAATCCACCGCGATCATGGGGAATCTCAGCATATGAGCAAGATCCAACTCGCATGGTGAGAAAACATCGGCACCGCCTATTGCTCGCCGCCCTGACTGCCGCCGCCACCTATGAATTGGCCTCGACTCAATGACCGGACAGGCCGGGGCAAGGGCTCGCACTCACGAAGTTGGCGCGCGGGAGCCGGCCGTGCGCCGCGTGCCAGGCTGCCGCGGAACGGGTACGGCCCGCCAGGCTTGCCTGGCGGGCCGTACCCGTAGCGGGAGGGGGTCTATCCGGGGAACCTCATTCGAGAGCTGGCCCCGGATCCAGTGCCGGATCGAAAGGGAACCTGTCGGCGAAGGCCGGCTCCAAGTCGGTCAGCCATTTCGCTGACGGGTCATAACGGGCGAAGAACGGCCTGCCGACCAGCGCCGGGTCGCGAGCCTGGATCAGATGCAAGACGAACACGCGCTGGCCCGCGAGTTCCGCGACGCCATCGACGCACACCTTTCCCGGTGTCGCCGACATGGACGGACCGCGCACGGTCCGGCACAGTCCCGAGACGCTCCGGTAGGCGTCGCGGAAGATCTCATAGCCGCGGGCCAGCGGGACGGCGAAATAGTCCTGTGGCCCGGTGTCGCGTTCGACGAACATGTAGTAAGGCACCATCCCCATGCGCTGCTGGCGGCGCCACATGCCGGCCCATGTCTCCGAAGCATCGTTGATGGAACGGATGAGCGGCGCCTGTGTCCTGATGACGGCACCGGTACCGTTGATCCGCCGCACCGCCTCGCTGACGACCGCGGGCTCGAGTTCCCGCGGGTGCGAGAAGTGCGCCATGAAGGCCAGGCTCCGCCCAGAGCGCGCGACTTGTTCGAACAGCCGCAACGTATCGTCGGCATCGGGATCGTTGACGAAGCGGTGGGGCCAGTACGCGAGCGACTTGGTGCCGATCCGGATCGACTCCAAATGATCAAGCCGCGGGTCGAGCAACGGCTCGATGTAGCGGCGGAGCACCGGCGCCCCCATGATCATGGGATCTCCGCCGGTGAACAGCACGCTCGTCACCTCGCGGTGATCACCGACGTAAGCGACCAGCCGTTCGATGTCGTCGGTCGCCATCTTCAGGTCAGGCTCACCCACGAACTGCGCCCACCGGAAGCAGTACGTGCAGTAGGCGTGACATGTCTGCCCCTGTTTGGGGAAGAACAGAACGGTCTCCGGGTATTTGTGCTGGACGCCTGGCAGCTGCTGCCCATCGCCGTGGCTCGGCACATTCAGGACAAGCTGCCCGGCAGGGTGGGGGTTCAGCCTCATTCGCACCGCGTGTGCGGCAAGCCGCACCTCAGCTTCGGGGGCTCCCCGTGCGAGCAGGCCTGAAATTCGCTGCACGTCATCGTCGGGCAGCATGTCGGCCTGCGGGAACACCAGTCGGTAGATCGGATCGTCCGGCGCGGTCGACCAGTCGACCAACTCCTCCACGACGTAGGAGTTGGTGCGGAACGGCAACACGGTGGCGACGGCCCGTACCGCAAGCCGCTCCCCAGCGCTCAGACCAGCCCGTGCGGTGAGCTCATCGAGGTGCTTCACGGAGTACGCGCGGAACCGGCGGCCGGCAGAACGTGGCGCGGACGGTATGTCCTGGAGTGCAGTCACGCGACTCCCTTCGGTCGGTCGCGCCCAGTCGAGCCTGGGTGCGAACAGGCCAGCCCACACGGTCGGTGAAGTAGCTCGCGTCACCTGGATCACCGTTCACGGGCGTGACCAAACGAAACGGTCACAACATTGAAACGCATCTGTAACTTCGTGCGTTCCTACTTGACCTCTGAGGTTGCCGACGGTTTGTCAGCTCAAGCGCTGCTTGCTGCGCGCGTCCCCACCATGCTCGCTGTCGGCCGAAGTAGTGTGCCACATGATCTCGGCGGTAGTCTCCCCCGGCACTCCCGTCGGCAACCGTCACCGTGCTGAACGCCCGTTAACAGCTGCCCCCCGGCCCGCTCACACCCCGAACCGGTGCCATTACACCACGCTCACCGCAGGCCGCAGGCCCCTGACTGGCCACTCCACATTTCGCGGATCGGTCGATCCGCACCGCCGATGCGGCGGAATCATCGCAGCGGTGTGCGGATAATGAAGAGATCAGGACAGTGAGAGGGTGGCCGACATGAGGGACGCCGCCGCCTTCCCGCAGACAGGATCGGTGACACCCTGACGCGGCCAGTTGTCGCGGTCGACGCCATGGGCGGCGATCATGCTCCAGAAGATGTGATCACCGGAGCGGTTGCCGCCGTCCGCGATCACGACATCCGTATCGTGCTCACCGGGCGCCCGGCCCGGCTCCGGCCCCTGCTGGCCGAGCACGGCGCCGACAGGGAAATCCCGATCGTTCCCGCCGAGGATGCGCTGAGCATGGGCGAGGGAGCGCTCGCCAGCGGGCGGCGCCCGCGCTCCAGCGTGGCGGTGGCATGCCAGCTCATCCGGCGCGGCCAGGCGGTCGCAGTTGTCTCCGCCGGCCCGACCGGAGGCGTCGTGGCGACAGCAGGCCTCCGGCTGCGCCTCATACCTGGCGTGATGCGCCCAGCGCTGGCGGTCGTGCTGCCCACGCAGCCGACGCCGACGGTGCTGATCGACGCCGGCGCGACCGCCGATCCGAAGCCCGAGATGCTGGTCCAGTTCGCACAGCTGGGTGTCGCCTACGCGCAGGCCGCCCACGGGATCGAACGGCCGCAGGTCGGGCTGCTGACGATCGGTTCCGAGCCGGGGAAGGGGAACAAGCTGATACGCCGCGCGCACGAGCTGCTCGCGGCGGCGGCAAGTGAGCCGCCGGGCAGCGGTCCGGCCCTCAGCTTCGCGGGGAACGTCGAGGGCGGCGAGCTGCTGGCGGGCCGGGTGGACGTCATAGTGACCGAGGGGTTCACAGGGAACGTGGCGCTCAAGACCCTCGAGGGCACAGCGCGGTACTCGGTGCAGCAGCTTCGCGGCGTTATTGCCGGGTCGCCGGCCGCGCGGTTGGGCGCGCTGCTTCAGCGTGGCCGCCTGCGGGCGCTGGCCGCGCGGCTCGATCCCGACAGCCAGGGCGGCGCGGCCCTGCTCGGCCTGGACGGCACGGTCGTCATCGCACACGGCGCATCGACCGCCAAGGGGATCGCCTCGGCCTGCGAGCTCGCCGCGACGCTCGCGGACAGGCAGATCACGGAGCGGATCAGGGAACGACTCGGCCCGGCACGAACCGGATTCCTGCGCCGCTCGTGACCCGCGCCGGTAGACCACGGCCCGGGTGCTTGCGGCGCCATCACCACTGGTCCGGTGGCACTCGCCCGCCGGAATGCCAACGGACGCTCCCGCGTCCGACCACTACGCTTGGCAACGGCAGCGCTCGGTATCGGTGGACCCAAGGGGGTGGTGTCCCGTAGTGGCAGCGGGCACCAAGGCCGCGGGCCTGAGCAGTGCCGAGGTCGCGGAGCGGATCGCGCGCGGTCAGCGCAACGACGTGCCAAGAGCGGCCAGCCGGTCGGCCACGGAGATCGTCCGTAGCAACATCCTCACGCTTTTCAACGCCATCGTGGGCACGCTCTGCGTCATCGTCCTCATCTTCGGGCAGCCGCCGGACGCTCTGTTCGGCCTCGTCATCGTGGCGAACACCGGAATCGGCATCCTCCAGGAGCTACGGGCCAAGCGGACTCTCGACCGGCTCGCGCTCATCGGCGAAGAGCCCGTCCGCGTGCGGCGCGACGGCCGAGACACCGAACTGCACCCCTCGCAGATCGTGCTCGGCGACCAGATCCTGCTCGGCGCGGGTGACCGCATCGTCGTCGATGCCACCGTCATCCGCTCGGCCGGCCTGGAGATCGACGAGTCCCTGCTCACCGGGGAGGCAGATCCGGTGCCGAAGGCCGACAGGGACCAGGTTCTGTCCGGGAGCTTCGTGACCGCAGGGTCCGGCGGCGCCACCGTCACCAAGGTCGGGCGCGACGCCTACGCCGCGCGGCTCGCCGAGGAAGCGAGCCGGTTCAGTCTCGCCCGCTCGGAACTGCGCGCCGGGATCGACCGCTTTCTCAAGCTCATCACGTGGCTGATCATCCCGGTCGCCATCCTGCTCACGGCGAGCCAGTTGGTCACGCGCAACGAAGGGTTCGCGGACGCGATCTCGGGCACGGTGGCCGGAATCGTCACGATGATCCCCGAAGGTCTAGTGCTGCTCACCAGCGTCGCGTTCGCGGTGGGGGTGATACGGCTCGGCGCGCGCCGCTGCCTGGTCCAGGAGCTGCCCGCCATCGAAGTGCTCGCCCGGGTGGACGTGCTCTGCCTGGACAAGACGGGCACCTTGACCGAAGGCGGGATGCACCTTGACGAGATACGCGAGCTCCGCGATGGCCTGCCGGTTCGCCGGGCCCTCGCCGAACTCGCCGCCCTCCAGGAGCGGCCCAACGCCACTTTGCGGGCGATCGCCGATGGGCTGCGCCCAACAACGAGCCCCCCAGCGAGCCCGCTCGGGGCCCCCCTCGCGGGGCACCCGGCAGGCGCCCTCGCGGGCACGGCGGGAGACGGGCGAGCACAAGAAGCACCGGCCTGGCGGGCGGTCGAGGCGGTGCCGTTCTCATCCGCGCGCAAATGGAGCGGCGCCTCATTCGACCCGGGCGGCGCGTGGGTGATGGGCGCGCCCGACGTGTTGTTGCCGCAGGCCGATCCCGCCCGCGTGGCCGCCGAGAAGATCGCCGAGTCCGGCTTGCGGGTGCTTGTCGCCGGTCAGGTGGACCCCGCGGCGCTCGCCGACCCTGACCGGCTCGCCGGCGGTGCCGCGGTCGAGCCCGCGGCCTTGATCGTGCTGCGCCAGCGGGTGCGCGCGCAGGCACGGGAGACCTTGCGTTACTTCGCCGCCCAGGGCGTGGCGATCAAGGTGATCTCCGGCGACAACGCGGCGTCGGTGGGCGCGGTAGCGGCCGAACTCGGCATTCCCGGTGCCAGCCATCCGTTGGACGCCCGCACGCTTCCCGGCACCGACGCCGCGCCGGCGGACCTGCGCGTCATCGCCAGCGCGCTCGAAGCCAACTCGGTGGTCGGGCGGGTGTCCCCCCAGCAGAAGCGCGTCTTCGTCGCCGCGTTGCAATCGGCCGGGCACACCGTGGCGATGACGGGCGACGGTGTGAACGACGTGCTCGCGCTCAAGGACGCCGACCTCGGCGTCGCGATGGGCTCGGGCAGCGGCGCCACCCGCGCCGTTGCCAAGGTCATCCTGCTCGACGACAACTTCGCCGCACTCCCGTACGTCGTCGCCGAGGGCCGGCGGGTCCTCGGGAACATCGAGCGGGTCGCCGCGCTGTTCCTCACCAAGACCGTCTACGCGGTCCTGCTCGCCGTGGCGGTCGCCCTGACCGGCCTGGCGAATCTGGCGGGCCTGCGGGGCCTGGAGTTCCCGTTCCTCCCACGGCACCTGACCCTCATCTCGACGCTCACCATCGGGGTGCCCGCTTTCTTCCTTGCGCTCGCGCCGAACGCGCAGCGCGCCCGGCCCGGCTTCGTGCCCCGAGTGCTGAGGTTCGCGATCCCAGCGGGAACGGCGTGCGCCGTGGCCACCTTCGCGAGCTACCTGCTCGCCCGGCTTGAGCCCGCGGCGAGCCTCGTCGCCAGCCGGTCCGCCGCCACGATCGCGCTGTTCACCACGGCTACCTGCGTCCTCGCGCTCGTGGCCCGTCCTTACACCTGGTGGCGCCTGGGCCTGGTGGCCGCGGTGGCAGGCGCCTTCGTGGCCGTGCTCGCGATCGCCTGGGCGCGCCATTTCTTCCTGCTCGACCCCGGCGACGTCCGCGGCGACGCCGTCGCGCTCGCCATGGCGGGCATCGCCGAGGCCAGCCTCACGGCGGGCCTGGCGGTGGCGCGGCGCCTGCCCGAGCACAACCCGCGCGGCCGATAGGCTTGACGCCCGAAATCGCCCGCCACCTCGATGTGGCCGACGTGTCCGACGCGCCCGAGGTGAGCGGCCCGGGTTTCATCAACTTCAGGCTGCGCGACGACTGGATCGCCGGCCAGGCCCAGGTGCTGTCCGACGATGAGCGGCTCGGCGTCGCAGCGGCAGCCGAGCCGCAAACGGTCGTCGTCGACTACTCCGGGCCGAACGTCGCCAAGGAGCTCCACGTCGGCCACCTGCGTGCCACGGTGGTGGGCGACGCGATCAGCCGGGTGCTCGAATTCCTCGGCCACCGGGTGATCCGTGAGGCTCACCTCGGGGACTGGGGCACTCAGTTCGGCATGCTCATCGAGCACGTGCTCGACGTGGGCGAGCCTGCCACCGATGCGCAGCTCGCGGCGGGCGAATTCACCGCCTTCTACCAGGCGGCACGGGCGAAGTTCGACACCGACCCGGCCTTCGCCGAACGTGCCAGGCGGCGGGTCGTCGAACTGCAGGCCGGTGACGAGGAGACCCTGCGCCTGTGGCAGGTGCTCGTCGACGAGTCCCTGCGGTACCTCGCCAAGATCTACGCCAGGCTCGGGGTCACGCTGGACATGGCACCGGAGAGCTTCTACAACCCGATGCTGGCCGAAGTCTGCGATGAGCTCCAGGCCGCGGGGATCGCGGTGATCAGCGACGGCGGATACGGCTACGGCACCACCGACGTGGCGACGATCAAGTACCGGATCACGAAGCAGCACGCCGACCGGATCATCTACGTCGTCGGATCCGAGCAGTCCCTGCACCTTCAGATGGTGTTCGCGACCGCCCGCCTGGCCGGCTGGCTGACCGATGAGATCGTCGCGGAACACGCCGTGATCGGCCTGGTGACCGACGCCGACCGCAAGCGGCTACGAACGAGAGCGGGCGAGCCGGTCAGGCTGGTGATGCTCATCGACGAGGCCGTGCATCGCGCGGAGAAGATCATCTCCGACCGTTACGAGGACGCGGCGCGGCGATCTGCCATCGCCGAGGCGGTCGGGATCGGCGCGCTCAAGTACGCGGACCTGTCCGTGGCCCGTGACTCCAGTTATGCGCTCGATTTCGACCGGATGCTCGCGCTCAACGGGAACACCGGCCCGTATCTGCAATACGCCGCCGCGCGGATCCGGTCGATCTTCCGCCGGGCGGGCCTGGAACCGGATCGGGCCACGGGACCGATCACCCTCACCGAGCCGGCCGAGCGTGCCCTGGGCCTGCGGCTGCTCGAATTCGGCACGGCGGTCCAGCAGGTCGCGGACACGACCGAGCCGCACCGGCTGTGTGCCTACCTGTTCGACGTGGCCAGCTCGTTCACCACGTTCTACGAGGAATGCCCTGTGCTCGGCGCGCCCAGCGAAGCCGTTAAGTATTCTCGGCTCGCACTTTCCGCGCTGACGCTGCGGACCCTGCTGACCGGCCTCGGCCTGCTCGGCATCCCCGTCCCCGGCCGCATGTAGCGATCCGCGGCTAGCCGCGCTTGATCGGCCCGCGCGCGCCGGGCCCCGTCGTCAGGAGCGCCGCTCCGGCACCCGGGCGACGCACAAGACCGTCTGGCCAAACGGTGGCCGGATGACGCTCTCGATAAGCCGGGTGGCGGGCACCACGAGCCGGTCGTAGATCTTGACGATCTTGGGGTTCGGGTAGCTGACCTTCGCCCGGCGTACCGCGAACCACCAGGCGATCCCGCCCAGGAAGTTGATGGGCTTCACCACCTCGACGGACAGGCCCGCGGCCTCAACCGCGGCCCGCAGCGTCGTCGGCGTGTACCGGCGGACGTGCCCGATCCTCCGGTCGAATTCTCCGTAAAGCTGCTGGTATCCGGGCACCCAGATCACGATCCGGCCGCCGGGCACGGTGACGCGCGCGAGGCAGCGCAGCGCCTCGACGTCATCGGCGATGTGCTCGAGCACGTTCATCGCCACCACGGATTCCACCGGCTCGGCCAGCGGTACCTCCGCGGGCAGCGCGAGCTCGAGCACCTCAACACTCGAATCGCCCTCGTAGCGCTTGGACAGCTGCTCGACGCAGTAGGGATCGCTGTCGCTCACCACCAGGCGCTCCAGGCGGGGCAGGAACTGCGCGGAAAAGTCGCCGAGCCCCGACCCGACCTCCAGCATCGACCGTCCGACATACGGCGCGACGATGTCGTGTTCGTACCGCCGGTAATTGCGCGCTTCCTCGCCGCCGAGGTGATTCTCCAGCGCATCATCGCCGGCCGCGGGCTGGGTGACGCCGGGCATTTCAGGAGACGCTGGTGTTCCTGCGCTGTCCATTGTGTTCTCCGCGGTCGTGCGACTCGGTTGGGTGAATGGTCGGGAGATTGCGTGCGGGCTCCCAGGATCCTCCCAGGTTTCGCCGCCTCATATCCCAGGCCAGGTAGGCACTCTACACGCATGGATGACATGAACTGGGGCAATCAACCGCACTACCACGGCCAGCCGGTCGGCGGACAACCTTGGGACGCGACCCAGCCTATCCCCGCCAAGCCCGGCCTGAGCAGCAACTTTGCCAAAGATCGCCACCGGGCGCGGCGATGGAGCGTCGGCATCGTCGCGGGGGTCGTGCTGGCCGCGCTGGTCACGGGTAGCGCGATCGCGGGCATGGACCTGGCGGGCAGCGGCTCGGCGCCCGCGGGCCTCACGGTCGGCGCGTCGTCGCCCGCCGGCGGGTCG
>WNFX01004728.1_pt1 | contig 13298 bp, 9 predicted proteins | sample 5400111 | NCBI WGS metagenome assembly WNFX01 (sample SAMN13153363, study PRJNA577476) | soil metagenome | isolation source: 40 cm soil or saprolite under grassland replicate 1 | place: USA:California | collected 2016-06-15
GATACTTTATCCATTGTTCGCTCAATTACATCCGTCATATCTAAAAAGCCAATACGATTTCTGAGAAAAGCATATACAGCTAACTCATTAGCCGCGTTCATCACGCAAGGCAAATTGCCGCCTTTGTTTAATGCTTCCTTTGCCAGGGCAAGGTTCCGAAATGTCCTTATGTCCGGTTCTTCAAATGTCAGGGAACTTATTTTTTTAAAATCATAACGCGGAAAATTATTTGCAATACGCTTTGGAAATGCCAGTGCATATTGAATAGGTAATTTCATGTCAGGCAAGCTCATTTGTGCTTTGATGCTTCCATCTTCAAACTGCACCATGCTGTGAATAATACTTTGCGGATGTATGAGTACTTGTATTTGTTCTGGCTGAAGATTAAATAGCCACTTTGCCTCGATCATTTCTAATCCTTTGTTCATCAATGTGGCCGAATCTATTGTAATTTTTGCCCCCATTGTCCAGTTAGGATGTTGTAATGCATGTTCTCTTTTTACATTTACCAGGTAATTAGGCTTGCGGCCGAGAAAAGGTCCGCCCGAAGCCGTGAGAATTATTTTCTCAATTCTGTTTCGCGTTTCACCAACGAGACACTGAAATATGGCTGAGTGTTCTGAATCCACAGGAATGATCGGCACACGATTTTCCACCGCCTTCTGTATTACGATATCTCCGGCAACCACCAATGTTTCTTTATTGGCCAATCCAACTGTTTTACCATTGCAAATTGCTTTTAGCGTGGGCCGTAAGCCGGCGTATCCGACAATTCCAGCTATCATCAAATCATAACAATCCATGGCCGCTACTTCTTCCAATGATTTTTCCCCGGCAAAAACTTTTATATCGGTAGCGGCAAGAGCCTCCTTTACCTGCAGGTACTTTTTTTCATCGCCGATCAATACAATGTTTGGGTTATACTTTAAGGCCTGCTCAATTAATAATTCGTGATTATTATGTGCCGTGAGAATTTCAACTGAAAATTTATCAGAGTTAGCTTTTATCACCTCCAAAGTCTGCACACCAATGGATCCGGTAGACCCGAAAATGGCGATTCGTTTTATATAAGTGTCAGTCATTAGTCAGTAGTTAGTCAACAATTTGTGATCCGTTCGAAAATAATTGAGCTATTACATTAGTTCTCTGCCCATTTCATCAGTTCATCAGCAATTTTTCTGTCATTGCTCAACCTTGGCACTTTATTTTGTCCGCCTAATTTACCAATTGATTTCATATAATGAATAAATCCGTTTTTCCGTACCAGTCTTATTTTTAATGGTTGAAGAATATTGCCGGAAACAAGGTCGTCATAATAGATATTCTTTCTTCTCATTTGTGCATCGAGTTTTTTAATAAACTCCGACATGTTAGCAGGTTTGTTTTCAAATTCGATAAACCATTCGTGGTAGCTTTTCCCATCAATATCTTCCACCATCGGAGCCACGGTGAATTCCGTGATATGTACATGTTCGTCATCAGCGGTTTTCATTAAGGCTTGCTCAACTTCTTCGCCAATAACATGTTCGCCAAAGGCCGAGATAAAATGTTTGATGCGCCCGGTAACAACCAATCTATACGGTTCAGTAGAAACAAATTTCACGGTATCCCCTATGTTATATCCCCACAAACCTGCATTGTTGTTTATGATCATGACATAGTTTTCACCAATCCTTACATCTTTTAGCTGTAGTCTCGCAGGGTGATCGTTAAAAGTTTCAGAGGCCGGAATAAATTCAAAAAAAATTCCGCTGTTTGTATTTAACAGCAATCCATCTTCCTGCTGAGAATCCTGGAACGCAACAAATCCCTCTGATGCGGGAAAGGTTTCAATCGAATCTATTTTTTCTCCGATGCTGTCAAATAATTTGGCCTTGTAAGGCTCAAAATTCACGCCACCATAAACCATCAAAGAAAAATTCGGAAAAATTTCTTTCATTTTTTTCCCCGTTTTCTCTATCAGCCTGTCAAAATACATTTGCACCCAGGGCGGAATGCCACTGATGAGTGTCATATCCTGGTTTATTGTTTCTTCAACTATTTTGTCAAGTTTAGTCTCCCAATCTTCAATGCAATTTGTAGTGTATGAAGGCAACTGATTTTTTCTAAGATAACTGGGCACATGGTGGTTTACTATTCCACTTAATCTGCCTGTCGGAATATCTCCAACTCTTTCCAGTTCCGGTGAGCCCGAAAGAAAGATCATTTTTCCATCTGAAAATTTTGTTTTACCAGTCTCTGCCATATAGCAAAGCAGCGCATTACGGGCCGTATTTATGTGATTGGGTATTGACTCTTTCGTAATGGGGATATATTTTATTCCGCTGGTAGTGCCTGAAGTCTTCGCAAAGTAAATTGGCCGGCCTTTCCATAGTACGTTATGCCTTCCTTCTTTGATTCTTTCTATATAAGGCCGCATTTGTTCATAATCCAGTATTGGTACGGCCTCTCTGAATTCTTCATATGTATTCACGGTCGCAAGCCGATGTTCTTTGCCATATTCCGTAATCCGCCCCGTTTTTATTAATTGCTTAAGAATGCTTTCCTGGTCTTCCACAACCGTAAGCATGCTTTTGCGTATTCCTTTATATATATATGCAGCAAACGGCTTAGCTAAAAATGATTTGATCTTCATCTGAATCAATCTTTTTAAGGGCCAGGTGGGGATGATAACCAATGGCGAACTTAGCCCACAAATATAGTCGAAGCCACCGTAGCTAACGCTTGTTTTCCGGTTTAAAACTTTGATTTTCTGTTTGCCGGTTACAAATTAAGGCCTACCTTTGCCCGCCCGGACAAAGTCTGTTCCGATGGGTTTGTCAATAAAATTTTCAAAATATGTTCGCCATTGTAAAAATAGCTGGTCAGCAGTTTAAAGTAGAACAAGATCAGACCTTATATGTACCGCATTTGGGTGGAAATCCCGGGGATAAAGTTGAATTTGCGGAAGTCTCTTTAGCTGATAAAGACGGTAAACTTTCTTTAGGTAAAAAGGCAAAAGTGAAAATCCAGGCTGAAATTGTTGATCATATCAAAGGAGAAACCTTGATAGCTTATAAACAAAAAAGAAGAAAAGGTTTTCATAAAAAGAAAGGACATAGAACGCAGTATACTAAGATTAAAGTAACAAGCATAGCTTAGTAAATTCGAATCTTGAAATTCGAATTTCGGTTTCAAAACTAAATTCAAAAATCATGGCACATAAAAAAGGTGAAGGCAGTGTAAAGAACGGTCGCGACTCACAAAGCAAACGCCTTGGTGTAAAAATTTTCGGAGGTCAGTCTATTATTTCCGGCAACATTATTCTTCGTCAACGCGGTACCGTTTATCATCCCGGAAAAAATGTTGGAGTTGGAAAAGATTTTACTTTGTATGCACTAACCGACGGTGTTGTTGAATTCAAAAAAGGAAAAAACAACAGGACTTTTGTTTCAGTAAATGCTGTTGAGGCATCTTCTTAAATGTCGTTATCCACATTCATGTTTTTAAAAATGTTGAAAAAATTTTTGACAGTTTAAAAAAATTTCTATTTTTACTGTCGATATAGATTTTTTTACTAACCATTTTAAATTCAAAAACATGGCAACAAAGAAAAAAGCTGCTAGAAAAGCTGCTCCAAAAAAGAAAGCTGCTAAGAAAGCTGCAAAAAGAAAAAGATAAGTTAACACGAACTTATGACGTTATAGCGAGTCCCGACAACTGTCGGGACTTTTGTTTTGACCGAGCTGAAATGCAGTCCCATAGCGGTGTTGCTGTTGAAGAGTAGCGACGTAAGCAAGGCGAAATAGTAGTTCCGTTGCTGGCCTCAAAAAAAATGAAAATAATAACTTGCAGATATGGATAACTATGACATCTCAGATAATTTTTCGCTTCTTGCCAAACTCATGGACATTCACGGGGAAAATTCTTTTAAATCGAAGACTTATTCGGTAGCGGCCTTCAACCTTGAAAAACTACCCCTGCAGCTAAAAGATACCCCCCGCGAAAAAATTTTTAACATTAAAGGTGTTGGCGACAGCGTGGGGAAGAAAGTGATTGAAATGCTGGAAACAGGTGAAATGAAGACGTTGAATGAATATCTTGAAAAAACACCTGCAGGAGTAGTTGAAATGCTCAATATAAAAGGTCTTGGGGCCAAAAAAATAAATACAATCTGGAAAGAATTGGAAATTGAATCGGTCGGAGAGCTTTTGTATGCGTGCAATGAAAATCGTTTGCTTTTATATAAGGGCTTTGGAGAAAAAACACAGAACAACATTCGTGATTCAATTGAATTTTATCTTCAAAACCAGGGAAGTTACTTATATGCGCAGATAGAAAGTTATGCACATGTCATGAATGAAAGACTACTCGATCATTTTAAAAAAGACAAAATAGTCCTCACCGGGTTTTTCAGAAGACAAATGGAAACGATTGATATATTGGAGTGGTGCACTACAGTTTCTTCACCCGAGTTAAAGAAATTCTTTTTGGAAGATGCGCACCTGCATGGGTTTCAAGCCATTGAAGAAGACACAGAAAATATTTTATTTAAAGGAAATGGAAATATGAAGGTTAAGTTTTACATCACTGATTCTTCGTCATTCTTCAAAAAACTTTTCCAGACGAGTTGTAGCGAAGATTTTTTAATTGGTTGGGAAAAACAATACTCTATTCCAATAGAGGCTCGCAGCGAAGAAGAGATCTTTCAAACAGCAGGCATCCCATTCATCATTCCCGCGTTAAGAGAAAATGATACCATCCTTGGCAAAGCAAAAGAAAACCAGCTGAATTCTGTTATTCAGCCTTCTGACATTCGATCCGTTATTCATAGTCACAGCAATTGGAGCGATGGTGTGAATACAATTGAAGAAATGGCAAATGATCTTATTAAGAGAGGGTATGAATTTCTGGTAATTTCTGATCATTCAAAAAGCGCTTTCTACGCTAATGGCCTAACAATTGAGCGAATAAGAGAGCAGCACAGGTATATTGACGAATTAAATGCAAAACTGAAACCCTTTAAAATTTTTAAAAGCATTGAGTGTGATATTTTAAATGATGGTAGCCTTGACTACTCAAATGACATACTTGCCACATTCGACCTTATCATTACCTCCATACACAGCAATATAAAAATGAACGAGGAAAAAGCAATGATGCGATTGCTAAATGCTATAAAAAATCCATACACAACTATACTTGGACACATGACGGGGCGGTTATTGCTAAGCCGCAATGGCTATCCCGTTGATCATAAAAAAATAATTGACTCCTGTGCTGAAAATCATGTGGCCATTGAATTAAATGCACACCCGAGACGTTTGGATATTGATTGGCGATGGATAGATTATGCTCTGGAGAAAAATGTTGTGATCTCCATTGACCCGGATGCCCATTCTATTGGTGGATTTAATGATGTAAAATATGGAGTATTCGCCGCGCAAAAAGCTGGGCTTGCAAAAGAACAAAACCTGACAAGTTTAAGTTTGCAACAGTTTGAAGAATATCTTGAAAAAATCAGAACGTTAAAAGGTATCTAATTTGCTATCGGCAACTCAACATGAAAGGTTGTGCCTTCACCCGGCTGAGTTTCAAACCAAATCTTACCCTGTGCCTGTTCTACGATACTTTTACACATAGCAAGACCAAGACCGGTGCCCGAAGATTTAGTTGTAAAGTTTGGGGCGAATATCTTCGATCGCATGGAGTCAGCAATCCCTTCGCCATTGTCTTTTATACTTACGATTATGCTGCCGTTTTCCTGGAATTCATTTACTTCAATTATACACTGGTCTTTATCATCACAAGCTTCTACCGCATTTTGAAAGAGGTTAGTGAACAGGCGATTCATTTGAGTTTTATCCGCTCTGAGCATTACTTTATCAGGAACAGCTTCCCAATTAATTTCTACTTGCGGCCCCCGCTGGTATAGTTCTTTTAATGAGCCAATCACTTCATGCATATCAAATAGTTCCACCTGCGTATTGCCGATATTGGCAAACTGGGAAAAATCAAACGCGATCTTTGATAAATGATCTATTTGTTCAACAAGAGTATGAGCAACATTTGCGGTTAATTCCTTTACATCCGGTGAATTATTCAAAATGGCTTTTTGCAGGTACTGAATGCTAAGTTTCATAGGCGTCAAGGGATTTTTTATTTCGTGAGCCACTTGTCTTGCCATTTCACGCCATGCACCTTCACGTTCACTCCTGGCAAGTACCTGCGCACTTTCACCAAGCTTGCTCACCATTTTATTATATTCTTTTACTAATTCTCCTATTTCGTCATTTCTATTCCAAACAATCTCTTCATTCATCTTACCAAGGTTTACTTCTCTCATCTTGTCGCCAATAATTGAAAAAGATCTCGTAATACGGTTAGTGATGAATAAAGCAATAACACCCGCAATCAGAAAGATAAAAGCATTCAGATTAATAATGGTCACCAAAAAGTTTGAGATCTCCTGATTCAATTCAAACTGCGACAGAAAATAAGGAATGTTAAGATACGCGTATTCTTTACCTTCATCACTCCGCACAGGAGCATAGATACTGAGGTATGATAAATTGCTGATATTTTCCTGTTGTACTCTCTCCACCTCACGCAGGCGGCTTAAATGATAAAAAGCTTCGGGGTGCATCTGCTTGCTCAGAACTCCCTTCTCATAAATATTATCCTGCGATGAAACCTGCAGGTATCCATCCAGATCATATACGTTTACATCTACATTATGTATATCTGCAACTTCTGTCACTAATTTTTTAAGCTCTGTATTAGAACCCTCCTCATATATTTTTGTTACATCGTCAAAAATGCTGTGCTCCGCAATTCTTTTCTTCATTTCATTCACCATCACCTTCATGGTACGGCTAAGCTTATCAGTATTATTCCTGTTGTAGCGGGTAATAAAAAATGAAATAGTAGCTGCACCAATGATCAGGAAAGAAAGTATACTGATAAAAATAATAGTGCTATGCACCTGTGTGCGGATATTCATCTGGAAAAAATTCCTTAATTCCTGCCCATCAGTACCCACTTTTAAAAGAAATGAGATGGTTTGAATAAATGTTACCAAAAAAAGAAACGAACAAAAAATATAGGAAAACAAAGTGATAGCTTCAATAAGGGAGTCTCCCTTCCGTGCAAGGACAATTGTTTTTTCTGAGCTATCTCTGTACCACATCTCATCAAAATTTCCATTTTTCTTTTTTTCTATTTCTTGTTTGAGCATCTGGTCGTTTGTCAGTGATGTTGCAAAAGAATATTTTGGCGAATATTCTACGAGCTTGTTATTCTTATATATCGCAAAAGAATAAATCGGCGATTCCCTTGGATCATTTTCGTTCGGCTCTTTAAATAATGTAGCCTCTAATGCATTAGCCGTTGTTGTTTTGGGATTAGACACAATGAATACGGCACCAATTGTCTTGCCGTTATCATCTTTTACAATTCTTTTTGTGATATAAGTAATCTTATTGTAAGAAGACACATAAGAATAAAGGTCAGCAACGGTCTTGCTTAATTTACTCTGGACGGTAATAATATTGTTTAATGACTCATACGATAAATCATTGTCATTATAGAGGCTGTTAAAAGTTGAGTCATCAAATACATAAAGACGCGTGTCATACCTGTTGACATAGCCTTTATAATTTGCGGTGAGAATGCTATCACGAAAAGCCTTGCCATTTTCTTCATCGCGAAAGCGATAGAAATTAGAAACAAGAAATCGGTTATCAAGATACGCAAGAGCTACCTTCAATAACATTTCGTTTGACGAATCATCCTGGCTGGCAATATTTTCAGCCATTGTCTTTCTGATCTTCCACTCTTTCACTTTATTTTCAGTAAGGATAATAGCTGATATTGAAATTGAAAAAATAAAAATCCAGAATAGTATACCCGCTACATTAATATGAAACCGATTTACAACCAATCCCCGCTGGCTCACTAGCCAGGTGTAACCTATAAGCCACAGTAAGACGGGAATATAAAACTGGACAGAAGGATCAGCAAAACGGAAACTGAGATAGACGAGACCGGTCAATCCAATTCCAAAATAGATTAATGATTTCCTGTGCTCAAACACAGGCAATATGAACTGAAACATCAGTTGCGTGAAATAATAATATCCCAGGGAAAGGCTTGCCAGTATAATAAATCCAACCACGCTATATTTATCAAGACTAAAAAAATCGGTAACATCAAAAGATATTTTTGAATCTGCTACGAGACTTTTGATGATGCTTGCTAACATAAATGTGGAAATCACCAGGATCAGCAGCGAGGCCGTACCAATTATCCATTTCCTCGCGCCTTTAAATCTTCTGAGCAAATCCAGTCGGTTGCCCAGTTTCGACCAGGCGAATACAGTAACCCAGGAAAATATCAGGGAATTAATTAAAAGATCTCCCAACGAGCGGTTAATTAAATTAGTGCCATAGATGGAAGGATCAAATAATTCAAACTGCCTGAATTCAAAAATTGATGGGAAGAAATAAATGACCATTCTGAAAACAAAAAGAATCATTATCAATGCCGCTACTCCCCGCCATTGACTACTTTTCTCGCGGGCAACCGATTCTGCCAGGGAATGGGCAAATACAAAAAAGAAACAAAGGGCGAGCAGGCGAAGAATAACTGTGATCGTATCATTATACGGTATTGCGCTGGTCGGCTTCCTGTCAATATAAAAAAGCACAGTCCCGGATGAACCAATGACGGGATATTGAGTTGGGCTGTTGCTGATAATAATTCGTTTATTGGCCGTTTTACTATAGGCAAATTGATCGTTTAAAAACTGGCTTTCGATATAATACCTTGATTTGATCGGTATCATTGCATAAACCCACAGCTTGTTGCTCATACCGCTCAAGGCAAAATATTTTTTTATTATAACATAGTAACCGTTATCAAGTAGTTTAAAATATTCACTGTCGGAAAGATCATAACTGGATGGGGGAGGAATAATATTCTGATTACTCCAGAAAACCATCTGCTGCGTACCGAAAACCGTTTCTGCAACAATATAAATTCCATAGTCTTTTCCGTCAATTTTTTTAAATTCATCAAGAGACTCCCTGTTTTGAACCAGCTTCCGGAGCAAAATACTGTCCTTTGCAAACTCACTAAAATCTGCCTCCTGTTTCTGAATATAGCGGGCTAAAGATTTTTTCTCATGATTTACAGCAGAAACCCGTGTATAGTAAGAATTAAAAACAAAGGAAAGCGCAAAGGCTATTATGGCCAATGCAAGCAGGCTATACCTGGAGTATAAAATATGTCGAAAATCTATTTTCAATTATGGCTGATGTTTGATCGTATTCCAGATGGTGTCCATTTCTTCGAGGGTCAGTTCATCAAGACTTTTACTTGCTTTCAGCGCTTCGGTCTCCATCTTTGTAAACCTGCTGATGAATTTCTTATTGGTCCGTTCTAAGGCATTTTCTGCATCAATCCGCAAAAACCGTGCGTAATTAATAAGCGAAAATATCAGGTCGCCAAATTCATCTTCTATTCTATCTTTTTCATTTTCAGCGACAGCCGCATGTAATTCATTAACCTCCTCTTCTACTTTTTGCCAGACTTGCTCCTTGTTTTCCCATTCAAAACCCACCTGTCTGGCTTTTTCCTGCAACCGCATAGCTTTTACTGTGGCAGGCAATGACGTGGGTACTCCGCTCAATACGGATTTTTTTCCCTCCTTTAACTTTAGATTCTCCCAGTTTTTCTTTACATCTTCTTCGTCGCTCACCTGCACATTCCCATAAATATGCGGGTGCCGAATAATGAGTTTTTCTGCGATGGCGTTGATGACCTCCTCAAGGGTAAACTGTTTTTGTTCTTTTGCTATTCTTGAATAAAAAAGTATGTGGAGCAATAGGTCACCCAATTCTTCTTTGATGCCATTCCAATCTTTATCGGTAATTGCATCCGCCAACTCATAGGTTTCTTCAATGGTCATGTGACGCAAAGTTTCAACCGTCTGTTTTTGGTCCCAGGGGCATTTTTCACGAAGCTCATCCATGATGGAAACCAGGCGCAAAAAAGATTCATTCAGTGCTGACATATAGTTTGTTTAAAGCTGGAACATTGATAAAAAGAAAAAACCAACAAACAATAATAATAACGAGAAAAAGCCAAGTATGTTCAACAAGAAAAACTTTATAAAAGTCTTAAACCATCCCTGCTTGTAAAAATTCAGCATGGCTATATATAAATAAATGGGCCAAATAATGAATAATGCCAGTTGAATACCTCCCAACCATTCGAAAGCTGTGTGTTCCCTTGCGGCCATCAATAGGAAAATAAAAAGCAACAGGATGAAACTAAAAATATAATGATGGATGGTGAAAATTGCATGATCGGCATAATAGAACTGCTTTCGACGCACATACAATAACTTCAACAGAAGTGCAAACAATGGAAGGGAAAGGAATAAGAGATATGGCAATTTATGTAGAAATATTTCCGTCCATTCGAGGGCGGCTTCCTTTACGCCTCCATCAAACTTGCCTGTTAGTTGAATTTGTTTCCTAATCATCATCCGGCTGAACCATCCGTCTTGTTGTGAACGACTAAATGTTTTTTGCGCTGAATCATATTCAGCAACACTATGATAACTTCTTTTACCACTATCATTTGACCAAAAGCTAATGTTTAAAAGAGTTGTATTTGTAAGAGGCTTCGTAGTATCCTTCAGAAGCCTGAGCTTTTTTGAAAGGACGGCCGAATCTCCTTCCTTGTTGATTTCTCTTTCCAGCTTACTAATCAAAGCCACGCGTTGAGAATCTGTCAATGGCTTATCCTTCCCGGAACTAAAGTTATTCCTGGGATTTACCAAAAGGAAGAAAATAAGAAAAAAAATGGCAGATGTAAAAACATACATTCTTACAGGATTCAAATGGCTTGCCCTTCGGCCATTAATATATTCCTTCGATAAAAACCCAGGCTTAAACAGCAGGTATTTAAGAGAGTGAAAAAATTTACCATCGAAGTGAGTAATATCATAGAAAAAATGAATGACAAGGCTTCCAAAGCTTTCTTTAGGAACCACATTTTCTTGCCCGCACACATGGCAAAAACGACCAATGACAGTAGCTCCGCAGTTCAGGCAGTCTTTCTCCTTACGTTCGGGTGCGTGGCTCACACTAAATTTTTGCTAAAAATAAGTACAAAAATACAAGGGGCGATTTCTTTTTCGTTACTGAACAATTCGATTATTTTTGATGTGAAAACAATATCTGTCTTCATGAAAAAGATATTCGCTGTAGTCTTTATTCTAACCAGTTCATTATCGGTCCACCCACAATATTATTACAAAGACGTTATTGGTACCCGGGAGATTAATCAAACAATAAAACTTTATATGGGCAATAAAATTTTATCTGTGGAAGCAACGGGCTATGATGGAGACGGAATGAAGAATAGTGACTTTTCTGAGACCCAGAGTTTTTTCCCTGAACGCAATCTGCTGAAAATTTCAAATAGGAATAAAACCACGATTTCTAATCAATATTATCGCTTCGATGCCAAAGGACTTTTAACTAGCATTTCGGACACATCGTCCTCTCTCACTTCTACAACGACGTATAGTTATGATGAAAAAAATAACCCCGTACTGATAAAAAATATTGTTACCGATGCTGATGATAGTATTAATCAGAGCGAAATACACCAGTGGTTTTATAACGCTCAGGGCAAACCCATAAGAATGCTGCGAATTGTGAATGCCAACGACACAACAGACGTGCGTTTTACATTGGATGAAAAAGGAAATGCAATTGAAGAGTTGCCGTTTATTAAAAAATTAAGCAGGGAAAAAACTTACTACTATTATGACAGCAAAAACAGGTTAACCGACATTGTTCGCTATAACGTAAAAGCCCGCCGTCTTCTTCCGGATTATATGTTTGAATATTCAGCTAATGACCAGGTAATTCAAAAAATAACTACGCTTTCATCCAGCGGGCTGCCTTATCTTACCTGGCGATATATTTTTGATGATAAAGGTCTCAAAACAAAGGAAGCAACTTTTATTAAACCAAAAGAAGCGACTTCTAACGAGAACCAGGTGATGACCGGGAAGATTGAATATAGCTATCGCTTTGCAGAATAGGGAAGTTGAGCCGACTAGCATTCCAGAAGAACAGAAGTTTTACCTTTAGAATTAAATGTCGGCTGATAATTTTATAATAAAACACTGGCAGGCCGAGTTGCAGGTTTTCCAACAAAATTTTTTGTTACTAAAGGAGCAGATAAATGCCGAACCCGTACATGATCTTCGTGTCGCGATAAAAAAACTTCGTTCCTACTTAAACCTTTATGGAGTTTTATTTAAAGAAAAAAACTTCAAAGACGCATTTGAGAAAACAAAAGAATTATTTTCTGTTTTAGGAAGGCACAGAAATATTGAAATAAGCAAACAACTTTTATTGTCGTTAACCGGTAACAATAAAAGCAGTTTAAACTCAGTATTCATTTATCTTCAATTGCTGGAGGAACAGGTTATTCCGTACTGCCGGCAATCCCTTCTGCAATATGAAAAGACAGGCTTAGATGAGTTGACAAACCAGATAGAACAAGACATTCAAACCCTTGATATAGACGAAGCGAAAAATAAGGTGAAGGATGTTATCATCTCCTCGCTAGAAAATGTTAAACACGACCTGAAACATTTTGAAAAAAAATCACATCTCATTCGAAAATCACTGAAAGATATTTTTTATTGGCTAAAAATTTTGCCGGAGGAATTTGTTCTTACAAAATCCAGGATAAAAACCATTGATAAGATTTTAGATCACCTTGGAAATATACAGGATCACGAGGTAATGATTACAAACCTCAGGAATTATCGGAAAACCATCCTTTCTAATGCCCTGGAAGAATTTGATGTGGTAAAAAAAATTGAAGCTAATGCCACAGCAAAGAAAGACGGGTTTTTAAAAAAGGCTGATAAAATGACTGAAGAATTATTATCAAAAATTCATAAAAAAAATAAAGCGACAAAAGTCGCTTAAGTGCCCCAGGCGGGAGTTGAACCCGCACGGCCATTGCTGGCCACAGGATTTTAAGTCCTGCGTGTCTACCAGTTCCACCACCAGGGCTGATAGTTTGAAGTTAACTAAGAATTTTCTACTTCAATTTTCAAAAAAAATCCCCCGATTTATCGGAGGAATCTGCTGAGCGGAAGACCGGGCTCGAACCGGCCACCCCAACCTTGGCAAGGTTGTGCTCTACCAAATGAGCTACTTCCGCGTATTCAACAATGCGTAAGAACTAATTTTATTTTGGCCACCCCAATCCGCCTCAGG
>WNFX01012677.1_pt1 | contig 13295 bp, 12 predicted proteins | sample 5400111 | NCBI WGS metagenome assembly WNFX01 (sample SAMN13153363, study PRJNA577476) | soil metagenome | isolation source: 40 cm soil or saprolite under grassland replicate 1 | place: USA:California | collected 2016-06-15
CTGCCGCGGCCATGAACGCGGCGCCCCTTGGCGTCTTCGACTCCGGCATCGGAGGGCTCACCGTCGCCCGCGCGCTGTTCGAGCGACTGCCGCACGAGGCGGTGCTCTACTTCGGGGATACCGCCCGCGTCCCCTACGGCCCCAAATCGCCCGAGACGGTGCGCCGCTACAGCGCGGAAATCCTCGCCTACCTCCTCGACCGCGGCGTCAAGGCGGTCGTCGTCGCCTGCAACACGAGCACGGCGCACGCGCTCGACCATCTGCGCGCGCGCGCGCCGGTCCCGGTGGTCGGCGTTATCGAGCCCGGCGCCCGGGCCGCGGCGGCCGCGACGCGGTCGGGAACGATCGGGGTCATCGGCACCGCGGGCACCGTGGCGAGCGGCGCCTACGAGCGGGCGATCAAGGCCGTGCGCCCCGACGCGACGGTCGTGTCGCAGGCCTGTCCGCTGTTCGTCCCGCTCGTCGAAGAGGGCTGGTTCGATCATCCGGCGGCCGAGTTGATCGCGCGTGAGTACCTGCAGCCGCTGAGCCGCGCCGGCGTCGATGTCCTGGTGCTGGGCTGCACGCATTATCCGCTGCTCAAGCCGCTGCTGCAGCGCGTCCTGGGGCCGGGCGTCCGGCTCATCGACAGCGCGGACGAGACCGCCGCCGCGGTGGAGCGCGAGCTCGCGGCGCAGGGCCTCGCCGCGCCCGGGGCGAAGCGCCCCGAGCACGCGTTCGTCGTTTCCGACGACGAGCCGCGGTTCCGGCGCGTGGGCGAGCGCTTCCTCGGTGAGCAACTGAAAACGGTGACGGTGGTACCGCTGGGATGATCTACGGGGAAAAAGTCTTGAGCTCGATCGCGTCCGGCGTCACCACCGCGTAGCGGTAGCCGTCCAGCCACGCCCCGGGATTGAGGTACGCGCGCCCGTCGGGCAGGCGCTCCACACACGGGCGATGCGTGTGGGCGAGGACGACCAGCCCCAGCTCGCGGCGCCGCTCCAGCAGCGCGCGCGCGTAGGCGGCTTGCGCGCGCGCCGCGCGGTCCAACACCGCCGGGTCCCGGGTATTGTCCGCGAGCTTGCCGCTCAGTTTGGCGGCGATCCAGAATCCCACGTCCGGGTGCAGCTTGCGAAACACCCAGATGGTGAGCGGGTGGCGGGTGACGCGGTGGAGCAGGGCGCCGCTCCAGTGTTGCTCGGTCAACCCGTCGCCGTGCGCGACGTACGCGCGCCGGCCGGCCACCTCGAGCTCGGTCTCGCCCGCGTAGAAGGCGATCCCCAGGTCGTGGCGGAGGAAGTCGCCGCCCCAGCGGTCGTGGTTGCCGCCGATGAAGGTGATGGTGACGCCGCGGGCGCGGGTCTGCTGCAATCGGGCGACGCTCGCGAAGTGCTTGCGGGGCACCACGGCGCCGTACTCGAACCAGAAATCGAACAGGTCGCCGTTGATCAGCAGGTGGTCGCCCGGTTGCGGCACTCGATCGAGGAACGCGTGGAACGCCGCCTCCGTGGCCTGGGGCACCTGGCCCAGGTGGGCGTCCGCGACCACGAGGCACCGGGCGGCTGGCACGGACACAAGCTAAGAAAGGCGACGGAACGGCGGAAGGACGGAAAGCCGATGTGGGGACCTGCCACCCCCTTCCGTCCTTCCGTCTTTCCGCCGCCTTGTCGTAGATTGCCTACGTCATGCCGACCACACGCGACAAGACCGTCGGCGCTACGCCGATCGCGGCGCCCGCGCCCCGCATGCCCGTCGTCCCCTCTTCGGGCGACCGCGGCGTCGAGGTGCACCGCCGGCCGCCCCGCAATCCCGGCGCCGCCCTGGACCTGGACTGGGCGCTGGCGGTGCGCGTCAACCGCAGTGCGGTCGAGCGCCGCGCGGCGACGCTGCCCACCCGGCGCACCGTGAAGAAGCAGTGGCAGGCGGCGTGGTTGCTCCGCGCCGTGACCTGCATGGATCTCACGACCCTCCAGGGCGACGACACGCCGGGAAACGTCCGGCGGTTGTGCGCCAAGGCGCGGCGCCCCATCCGCGACGACCTGATCGAGGCCCTGGGCGTCGGCCACCTCGGCCTCACCGTCGGCGCGGTGTGCGTGTACCACCAGCTCGTGCCGACGGCAGTCGAGGCGCTGGCGGGATCCGGGATTCCCGTCGCCGCGGTCTCGACCGGCTTCCCCGCCGGGTTGAGCCCGTTCCGCCAGCGCGTGGAGGAGATCCGCGCGTCGCTCGAGGCCGGCGCCCGGGAGATCGACGTCGTGGTCACGCGCGGGCACGTGCTCACCGGCGCCTGGGAAGCGCTCTACGACGAGGTGCAGGCGTTTCGCGAGGCGTGCGGCGACGCCTGCCTCAAGGTGATTCTCGGCACGGGCGAGCTCGCGACGCTCACCAACGTGGCGCGCGCCAGCCGGGTCGCGATGCTGGCGGGGGCGGACTTCATCAAGACGTCGACGGGGAAGGAAGCGGTGAACGCGACGCTGCCGGTCGGCGTCGTGATGGTGCGGCAGATCCGGGCGTTCCACGAGCGCAGCGGTATCGCGGTCGGGTTCAAGCCCGCCGGCGGCATCCGCGCAGCGAAGCAGGCGCTCGAGTACCTCTATCTAATGAAGGAAGAGTTGGGCAACCCCTGGCTGCGCCCGGCGCTGCTGCGCCTCGGCGCCAGCGCCCTGCTCACCGACATCGAGCGCCAGCTCGAGCACTTCGCCACCGGACGCTACTCGGCGGCGTACCGCCACCCGATGCCCTGAGCCCCCCCGCCCCCCCACATGAATCATCCCACGGGCATCAGCGAGATCTTCGAGACGATGGAGTACGGGCCGGCGCCGGAGACCGATCAGCCGGTCCTGGAGTGGCTTGCCCGTCACGGCGGCGCGTTCGGGCTCTACGTGGGCGGCCGGTGGGTGCCGGGGCAGGACGGCCGCAGCTTCGACGTCATCAACCCGGCGACGCGCGCCACGCTCACCCGGGTCCTCCAGGCCGGCGCAGCGGACGTGAACGCCGCCGTCGCCGCCGCGCGTGCCGCCTTGCCCGCCTGGGCGGGCCTCGCCGGCCACGCCCGGGCGCGCTACCTCTACGCCCTGGCGCGCGCGGTGCAGAAACATTCCCGGCTGCTCGCCGTGCTCGAGAGCCTCGACAACGGCAAGTCGATCCGCGAGACCCGCGACATCGATGTTCCGCTCGTCGCTCGCCACTTCTACCATCACGCCGGCTGGGCGCAGCTGCTCGAGACGGAATTCGCCGGCTACGGTCCCGCGGGCGTCGTCGGCCAGATCATCCCCTGGAACTTCCCGCTGCTGATGGTGGCGTGGAAAGTCGCTCCGGCGCTCGCCGCGGGCTGCACCATCGTCTTGAAGCCCGCCGAGTTCACGCCGCTCACCGCCCTGGCCTTCGCCGAGCTGGCGCACGCGGCCGGCCTGCCGTCGGGCGTCTTGAACGTGATCACCGGCGACGGCGAGACGGGGAAGCTGCTCGTCGAGCATCCCGACGTGGACAAGATCGCCTTCACCGGCTCGACCGAGGTGGGGCGACACATCCGCCAGGCGACGGCGGGCACCGGCAAGAAGCTGAGCCTCGAGCTGGGCGGGAAGAGTCCGTTCATCGTCTTCGAGGACGCCGACCTCGACAGCGTCGTCGAGGGCGTCGTCGACGCGATCTGGTTCAATCAGGGGCAGGTCTGCTGCGCGGGCTCGCGGCTGCTGGTGCAGGAGGGCGTGGCGGCGCCGCTCATCGGCAAGCTGCGGGCGCGGATGGAGAAGCTGCGCGTGGGCTCACCGCTCGACAAAGCGGTGGACATGGGCGCGATCGTGGCGCCCGTGCAGCTCGAGCGCATCCGCGGCCTCGTGGAAAAGGGGGTCGAGGAGGGCGCGCAGATGTGGCAGCCGTCGTGGGCGTGCCCCACCGACGGCTATTTCTATCCGCCGACCCTGTTCACCGACGTGGCGCCGTCGGCGACGATCGCCCAGGTCGAAATCTTCGGACCGGTGCTGGTGTCCATGACCTTCCGGACGCCGGCGGAAGCCGTCGCCCTCGCCAACAACACGCTGTTCGGGCTGGCCGCGAGCGTGTGGACGGAGAACATCAATCTCGCCCTCGACATCGCGCCCAAGATCAAGGCGGGCGTCGTGTGGGTGAACTGCACCAACCTCTTCGACGCGGCCGCCGGGTTCGGGGGCTACCGCGAGTCGGGATTCGGGCGCGAGGGGGGGCGGGAGGGGATGTGGGAGTATTTGAAGCCGGCGTGGGAAGCGAACGCGGAACGCGGAACGCGGAACGAACCTGCCGCCACTGTTCCGCGTTCCGCGTTCCCAGTTCCGCGTTCAGGGGAGGTCCCCGAGATTGACCGGACTCCCAAGCTCTTCATTGGCGGCAAACAGGTCCGGCCCGACCAGGCCTACAGCCGCCAGATCGTCGGACCGGACGGCCAGGTCGTCGGAGAGGTGGGGGAAGGGAACCGCAAGGACATCCGCAACGCAGTAGAGGCGGCCCACGCCGCGGCGGGCTGGGCGCAGGCGACGGGCCATGTGCGCGCCCAGATCCTGTATTACATCGCCGAAAACCTCGCGCCGCGGCAGGCGGAATTCGCGGCGCGCATCGCCGCGATGACCGGTGGGGGCGCCGACGCGGCGCGCCAGGAGGTCGAGGCCGCCATCGCCCGGCTGTTCACCTACGCCGCCTGGGCCGACAAATGGGACGGCGCCGTGCACCAGACGCCGGTCCGGGGCGTGACCCTCGCGATGAACGAGCCGATCGGCGTCGTGGGGGTCGCCTGTCCGGCCGACTACCCGCTGCTCGGCTTCGTCTCCCTCGTCGCCCCGCTCGTCGCCACCGGGAATACCGTCGTCGTCGTCCCGTCGGAGCCGGCGCCGCTGTCGGCGACCGACCTGTACAGCGTGCTCGAGACATCGGATCTCCCCGCCGGCGTGATCAACATCGTGACCGGCGCGACTGACACCCTCGCGCAGGTGCTCGCCGAACACCTGGACGTGGACGGCATGTGGTACTGCGGCGCGGTCGGCGGCAAAGCGGTCGAGCTCGCCTCGGCGGGGAACATGAAGCGCACGTGGGTGGAGGCCCCCTCCCACCGCCGCGACTGGCGCGATCCCCGCCAGGGGGAGGGACGCGAGTTCCTGCGTCGCGCGACGCAGGTCAAGAACATCTGGATCCCCTACGGCGAGTGAGCGCCGGGCCCCAGGCGACGGCCGAGTCCGTCATCGAGCTGCGCGTCAACTATTCCGAAACCGACCAGATGGGCGTGGTGTACCACGCGAACTATCTCGTCTGGTTCGATCGCGCGCGCACCGAGCACCTGCGCGTCACCGGCTACACCTATCGCGCAATGGAGGAAGCGGGCGTCTTCCTGGCCGTGACCGAGGCGCGCCTGCGCTTCCGCCGGCCGGCGCTCTACGACGATCTCGTGCGTGTGCGCTGCTGGGTGCGCGACCTCGCGTCTCGCCGCGTGACCTTCGGCTACGCGGTGGAGCGCGCCGCGACCGGCGAGCTGCTCGCCACCGGCGAAACGTCGCTCATCGCGCTCGACCGCCAGCGCAACCCCACCCGCATTCCGGAGCACGTGAGTGAGCGTCTGCAGATGGTGCCGGACCCGGTGCGCCTGTAGCGCCGCCTTCCTTCTTCTCATAGGGCTGGGGGCCCCCCGCCGGGCCCTCGCGCAGCAAGCCGACGAGGCGCTGGTGGGGGTGCTGGCCCGCCTGCTCGCCGCCGCCGATGCGCGCCGCTTCGACGCCCCGCTGCTGGGCGACGCCCTCCAGCATCCCGATCCGGCCGTGCGCCGCCAGGCCGCGCTCGCCGCGGGACGGATCGGCGATCCAGCGGCGGTCGACCTGCTCGTGGGGGCGCTCGCCGATTCCATTCCGGCCGTCCGGGCGGCCGCTGCGTTCGGTCTGGGGCTGCTCCACCAGGCGCGCGCCACCGGCCCACTCGTGACTCTCGCGCGCGCCGCCGCGCCCGACCAGCAGGGTGACCCCGAGATTCAGGCGGTGACGGCTCTCGCGCGCATCGGCGGCGACTCGGGTGCGCGGGCGATCCAGCAGCTGCTCGACCTCGCCGCGCCCGGCCAGCCGGTGTCGCCGGTCGTCGCCCAGGCGATTCTCGAGTCGTGGCGCCTGGGCCGGCGCGCCGCGGTCCCCGCGTTGCTGCGTTTCGCCGCCGACCCCAACGTCGACGTGCGCTGGCGCGTCATCTACACGCTGGGCCGCGCGCGGTCGGTGCCGGGCGTGCCGGTCGTCCTCAACGCGCTGCAGGACGCGGACCCGCGCGTGCGGGCCATCGCCGCGCGCGGCGTCAGCGCCGTGCTGATCGACAGCGCCGGCCTTGATCGCCGCGGGGTCGCGGCCCGGCTGGGGGCGCTGCTGGGCGACCGCGACGCACAGGTGCGGATCAACGTCCTGCGCGCCCTCGCGTCGTTGCGCGACAGCACCGTCGCGTCCGCAGTGGCGGCGCTGGCGTCCGACGCGGACGTGAACGTCGCCGTGCAGGCCGAGACTACCCTCGGCGCGGGCGGCGGCAGCGTCGCGATCGCCGCGTTGCGCGCGCGGATCGCGAGCCCCCTCTTCGCGCTGCGGCGCCAGGCGGTCATCGGGCTCGCCCAGGCCGACACCGCGGCGGGCGCGGTGGAGGCGCGCGGGTTGGCCGCGGACCCCGACTGGCGCTGGCATCTCGTCGCCGCGGAAGCGTTCACCGCGGCGCGCTCCCGTCCCCAGCTGGAGACGCTGCTGGCGGATCCGGATGGCCGCGTCGTGGCGCAGGCGCTCCAGGGGCTGCAGCGCGTCGTCCCCGACAGCGACGCGGCGCTGCGCGCCCGCGCCCGCGAGCTGCTCGCGCATGCCGACCCCGCCGTGCGCAGCGTGGCGGCGGACCTGCTCGCCCACCGCCCCGATCCCGCCGACGTCGACCGGTTGGCGCAGGCGTACGCGCGGGCCGCCGGCGACCCGTTCGACGACCCGGCCCTCTCCGCCGTTTCCGCGCTCGCCGCGATCGCCAGGACGTCCGCCGCCGGCCGCCTGGCGGTGGCGACGCGCTTCCTGGGCTCGGTGCGACGGCCCGATGACTACCTGGTGCGCCGGCTCGCCGTTGCCGACACCTTCACCGACGCGGCCGCCGCCTGGGGCCCCGACGTCCCCATCGCCACCGGCCGCACCGACGCCGACTATCGCGACATCGCGCGGCGTTACCTCGTGCCGGCGCTGACGGGGCAGCCCAACCCCCAGGTCACGATCGAGACCGACCGCGGGAGGCTGACGCTCGAGCTGCTGCCGTCCGAGGCGCCGATCACCGTGGCGGCGTTCCTCGGCCTCGTGGACCGGCGCTACTTCGACGGCGGGCGCTGGCATCGCGTCGTCCCCAACTTCGTGATCCAGGATGGCGACCCGCGCGGCGACGGATGGGGCGGGCCCGGCTTCGTCCTGCGCGACGAGGTGAACCCCGTGCGCTACCAGGCGGGTACCATGGGCATGGCGCTCTCGGGCCCAGACACGGGCGGCAGCCAGTTCTTCATCACCCCGCGGATCAGCGCACCCTGCCCCTGGTCGCCATCGGCGACCGCATTCGCAGCATCCATCGGTGACGCGCCCCCTCCACGCGCTCGCCGCCGTGGTCGTGCTGCTGGCGGGGCTCGCTCCTCCGGCGGCGGCGCAGTTCGGCTACTTCGGCCAGAACAAGATCCAGTACCGGCGCTTCGACTGGCGCGTGCTGCGCGGCGAGCACGTGGACTTGTACTACTATCCCGAAGAGGAGGAGCTGGGACGGGTGGCACTCGCGTACGCCGAAGCGAGCTACGACACCCTGGAGCGGCGCTTCGCCCACGCCGTACGCCGCCGTGTGCCCCTGATCATTTACGCCTCCCACACCGACTTCGAGCAGACCAACATCCTGCCGTTCACGCCTCCCGAAGGCCTGCTCGGCGCCACCGAGTTCCTGAAGCGCCGCGTGACGCTGCCGTTTACCGGGAGCTACGCCGACTTCCGCCACACGCTGCGACACGAGCTGGTGCATGTCTTCCAGCTGAGCCTCTACGGAGAAGCGGCGGCCCGCCATACCCGCGCGCGGCTGCCCGGTATGCCGTTGTGGTTCTCGGAAGGGCTGGCGGAGTACTTCTCGGCCGGCGAAGACTCGCGCGATGAAATGATCCTGCGAGACCTGACGATCTCTGGCGACCTGCCGACCCTGGGACAGCTCGCCTGGGCCGGAGGGGGGATCGTGTATCCGCTGGGAGGTGCCATCGTGCGCTTCCTGGGGACCACGTACGGGGACTGGCGCATCGGGGAGCTGTACCGCGAGCTGTGGAAATACACGACGTTCGAGGAAGCGGTGGCGGGCGTCTACGGCAAGACGCTCACCCAGCTTTCGGGGGAATGGCAGTACTGGATGCGGCGCCGGTACTACCCGGCCGTGCAGGAAGGGCGCCCCCTCGCGGTCTCCGCGGAGGTGCTCGCGCGGCTCGCGATCAAGCCCACCGCCTATCGCCTCCCCGGGGACAGTGCCGCGGCGGTGCTGTACTTCTCGCCGTCCACCGGCTACACGAACATCTACGCCCGCCCGCTCCGCGGCCGCCACAGCCACGCGGTCGTCAAGGGGGAGCGCTCGCCCCAATTCGAGTCGTTCCACTTCTTCGAGTCGCGGATGGACGTGAACCCCAAGGGCGTCGTGGTGTTCGGCAGCCGCTACCAGGACCGCGATGCGCTGTTTTTCTGGAACCTCGCGAAGAACAAGGTCGTGGGCCGCTATCAGTTCCCCGAGCTGGTGTCCATCCTGTCGCCGGCGTGGGTGCCGGACGGCGAGAGCGTCGTCTTCAGCGGGCTGGCGGTGTCCGGATACTCCGATCTGTACCGCCTGTGGCTGGCCGACGGCCGTCTCGAGCGTCTCACCTCCGACCGCTACCAGGACCTCGATCCTACGGTGAGCCCCGACGGGCGCACCGTCGTGTTCAGCTCGGACCGCACGGCGTTCGGCCCCGACGGCGCGCGCAACCTGTTCGCGCTCGAGCTCGCGACGGGCACGATCCGCTACCTCACCTACGGGCCCTGGCAGGACGACGGGCCGCGCTGGTCCACGACCACGCGGCGCGTCTACTTCTCGAGCGACCGCGACGGCATCCCGCAGGTGTATTCGGTGGATGCGACCGGCGCCGGGCGGCGGGAGACGAGCACGCTGAACGGCGCGTTCGATCCGCAGTATGTGGAGGGGGAGGACGGCATCGTGTTCGGCGGCTTTGCCGACTTGAGTTGGAACCTCTACTTCGCCCACACCGCGCCGGACAGCGGGGCAGCGGGGGGAGGACCGGCGTTCGCGCTGGCCGCGCACCCGGCGCCGGCGGAGTGGAGCTGGCCCGAGCTCGCGAGCTCGCCGTACGCCCGGGCCGACGCGGCACCGTATGAGAAGAAGTACACGCTCGATTTCGCCGCCGGCGACGCCGTCGTGGCGCCGGGGCTGGGATCGGCCCAGGGCGCCCTGTTCCTGTTCAGCGACCTGCTCAGCGACCACCAAGTCTACGTCGAAGTGTCGTCGTTCCAGGGGAACGGCCTCGGCAATCTGCTCGATAACTTCAACGGCACCGTCTTCTACCTGAACCAGGCGCGCCGGATCAACTGGGGCGTGGGCGCGTTCCGTCTGCGCGGACTGTTCTTCGAGTCGGATTTCAGCACCCTGTTCCAGGAGCGGTCGGCGGGCGCGTTCGCGCAGGTGCGCTACCCGTTTTCGCGGTTCCGGCGGCTGGAAGCGGAGTATCGCGTGGAGCACTCCGACCGGTTCGACATCACCCGGCCCGACGTGTTGACGGGCGACCCCGGCGACTTCCACCGCGTCGGCTGGCTCGCGTCGAACTACCTGAGCTACGTCAAGGACAACACCCTGTGGCTCTCCACCGGCCCCGTGGACGGCGAGCGTTACAACTTCACCGCCGGCCTGGTCAACGACATCAGCCACGGCCGCTTCGACGCGTGGGTGTTTTCCGCGGACTGGCGCCACTACTACCGCACCTCCCTGCGCAGCGCGTTCGCCGTGCGGCTGCTCGGCTACTTCGCCGGCGGCGAGCGGCCCCGCCGCATCAGCATCGGCGGTTCGTGGGCCCTGCGCGGCTACCCGGGATTCGGCTACGTCACCGGCACGCGCGCCTGGCTCGTCAACACCGAGTGGCGGTTCCCGATCACCGACTTCCTCACCATCGGCTTTCCGTTCGGCGCGCTGCGCCTGCCGGGCGTGCAGGGCGCTCTCTTCGCCGACTACGGACGCGCGTGGAGCGAGGTCTCGACCGCGCGAGGCGCGCTGGGGAGCACCGGGCTCGGCCTCCGCATGCCGATCGGCGCGCCGCTCGTGCTGCGGCTCGACTTCGGGTACCGGTTCCATTCTGGCGACTTGAGCCTGTACGGCCTGCCGGATCAGGACCGCCGCAGCCGCTTCGTCGACTTTTTTTTCGGGTTTAACTATTGATCCGGCAACACGTTTCGCTTGACCGGCTCCGCGCGCTTTCCTACATTGGCGCCGTAGTCGGGGCCGCGGCGTGTCATCCGCGCCCGGGCCCGCTGATTCCGGTGCCGCTGCCGGCGATGCATCGCGATAGCGCGGTGGCGTGGACGGGCGCGACGCTGCCGCGGCACCCCACCGCGATCCGCTTCCGTTGGAAGTACCGGGACGACCGGCTCAGCGCCGCGGGAAGGGGACAGGCGCGGATCGCGCCGCCGGATTCACTGCGCCTCGACTACGCCGCGACGTTCGGCGTGAAGTCCGGGGCGGGCGTGGTCGTCGGGGATTCGGTGCAGTGGGCGGACCCCGAGAAGGACTTCCGCTCGCTGGTGCCGGCGATCCCAATGCTCTGGGCCGCGCTCGGGTTCGTGCCGCCCCCGGCGGACACCGCGGCGCTGTTCGGCCGGACCGACGCGGGCCCCGATGCACACGGCTGGACGCTGCGCGTCGTCGCGGGTGCGGACACGCTCGAGTACGTGCTCACGGTGGGACGCGACCGCGTGCTGGCGGCGCAGTGGCGGCGGGCAGGCAAGGTGGTGGCGACGAGCACCACGCGGTTCGACGCGAGCGCGCTGCCCAGCACCGCCCGCATCGACTTTCCGGAGGGACCGGCGCGCTTTGAGCTTCGGGTCGTGGCGGTGGACACCGTGGCGGAGTTTCCGCCGGCGCTCTGGCGCAGTCGTCGCTAGTGCCCTGGCCTTGGTCGCGGCAGGGTGTTTGTACCATTTCAGCGGTGGCGGGCTGCCCAACGTCCGCACGGTGGCGATTCTGCCGTTCGACAATGACACGCCGGAGCCGGCGCTCACGCAGGAAGTGAACACGGCCGTTCGCGAGGCGATGGAGAACCGGTTGGGGCTGCGGCTCGCGGGTGAGCAGACCGCCGACGCGGTGGTGCACGGCCGCGTCGCGCGCTACGAGCCGGGCGTCGCGACCGTGATCCAGCCCGGTGTGGGCAATCCGAACGTGACGCAGCGGCAGGTGCAGATCACGGTGGACGTCGAGATCATCGATCGCCGCGACGGCAAGTCGCTGTGGAAGCGGCAAGGCCTGATGGTGACGGGGGAGTACGAGCCGCCGCAGGAAGCGGACGGGCGCAAGAAAGCCCTCGACAAGCTCGTGACCGAGATTGTCGATGGAGCGCAGTCCCAATGGTGACGGGGGGGCGGTGGGCGCGACGCGGCGCGAGCAGCACGGGATGTCTGATTTCGATCCTGGTCTTCGTCGCGTTGCTCTACTACGCGTTCCACATCGTGCCGGTCTACCTGCGCTACTACCAGTTGCTCGACGAGATACAGCAGCAGGCCCACCTCGCGTCGGCGTTGGACGACGGCACCATCCAGCGGCGCATCGTCGCGGAAGCCCAGGAAATCGGCCTGCCGGGCGAGGCGGCGACGAATCTGCGCGTCAGCCGCACGGCAATGCCACGGGAGATCACCATTGAGACCACCTATAGTGAGGTGGTCCAGCTCCCCCTGTTCCATCACACCTTCAGTTTCCATCCGCGCACCAACGAACCGCTCTGAGCGCCGGGCGGCGCCGTGAACACGGCGGCCAAGATCCGATCCGCGATGGACGCGGCGCGCTGGCGCGAATCGCAGCGCGCCCCCGTGGTGTTCACGAACGGCGTCTTCGACCTGCTCCACGCCGGCCACGTGCACCTGCTCGAGGCCGCGCGCCGGGAAGGCGGCGCGCTGATCGTCGGCGTCAACAGCGACGCGTCGGCGCGCCGGCTCGGCAAGGGCGAGCATCGCCCGGCGGTCGCCGAGGCCGACCGCGCCCGCCTCCTGGCCGCCTTGGCCGCGGTCGACTGCGTCGTGGTGTTCGATGAGGACACCCCGCTCGAGGTGATTCGTCGCCTTCGTCCCGACGTGCTCGTCAAGGGAGCGGACTACGCGCGCGACGACATCGTCGGCGGCGACGAGGTCGAGGCATGGGGCGGCCGGGTGGTGCGAGTGCCGGTGGTGAAGGGCAAGTCGACCACCGATCTCCTGCGCAAGCTCCACGACTCGCAATGATCTCCCGATCCAATCCGCAATCCGCCATCCGCAATCCGCAATGAAACTGCTCGTCGCGACGCGCAGCCCCGGAAAGGCACGGGAGATCCGCGACCTGCTCGCCGGCCTGCCGTTCGAGGTCATGTTCCCCCCCGACGCGCACCTCGAGCGGTTGCCGGAAGAGGACGATCTCGAGCGCGGCAGTAGCTACGCCGAGAACGCGGTGGCCAAAGCGCGTTACTTCGCGCAGCGCAGCGGCCGGCCCACCATCGCCGACGACTCGGGGCTCGAGGTGGACGCGCTGCAAGGCCGGCCCGGCATCCGTTCGGCGCGCTGGGCCGGGGGCAGCGGGGGTGGCGACTTGGACCGCCGCAACAACGAGAAGCTCCTCGCCGCCTTGGAGGGGGTCCCGGAGGAGCGCCGCACGGCGCGCTACCGTTGCGTCGTCGCGTATCTCGAGACGCCCACCACCGCGCCCGAGATCGTCGAGGCGAGCTGCGAGGGTTACGTCCTGCCGGCCCCGCGCGGCACGGGGGGCTTCGGCTACGACCCGCTGTTCTTCTCGAGCGACTTGCAGATGAGCTTCGGAGAAGCGCCACCGGGCGCCAAACACCGCGTCTCCCACCGGGGCCGGGCGTTCCGGGCGCTGATCGAGGTACTGCTCAGGAGGGTGAAGTAGTTTAGTTTTCCAGCCGTAAGACGGGGTGTGGCGCAGCCTGGTAGCGCGCCTGGTTTGGGACCAGGAGGCCGCGGGTTCAAATCCCGCCGCCCCGACTTCGCGCCCGTAGCTCAACCGGACAGAGCGCTGGGTTTCTAACCCAAGGGTTGGAGGTTCGAGTCCTCCCGGGCGCG
>WNFX01004729.1_pt1 | contig 13294 bp, 12 predicted proteins | sample 5400111 | NCBI WGS metagenome assembly WNFX01 (sample SAMN13153363, study PRJNA577476) | soil metagenome | isolation source: 40 cm soil or saprolite under grassland replicate 1 | place: USA:California | collected 2016-06-15
GACATGCTCGCCAAGCTCCGCCGCGTCCTCATCGCCGCGAAATATCAGCCATCTCACCCTGACCAGCCAACACCCGAAGAAATCCACGCCATCCGCCTAGCCTGGGAGGACGCAGCGGCATAACAGCGAAAGTCGAGGACCTCAAGGCGATCGTTGAAATCTCCTGAACAGCGATGCCATCCCGTCCCCGTCCCCAGCTAGCGGCGGCTTGCCTGTGTCACAGTCGGCAAGGGTGGGCCTCCGGGTGGGCCTTCAGTTCGACGAAGCGAGCGCTGCGCAGATCGTTGATGCAACCTCCGCGAGGCTGACGCCTGCGCAGCCGTCGTGCGCACGGATGCGACACTCCCAGTGGGTCATGCCGTCCTCGGCCAGCTCTATGCGGCCTCTCCCCGGCATGCCAGGGTTGGTTGCCTTGACCTCGCAGTATGGGCCGTTGACGTCGGCGTCGAGTGTATGCATGGATACTTCCAAGCCGCAGGCACGAAGGCTGTGCGCGATCTCGTCCTTCAGGGCCACCCTTGGCGGTCGCGGCGTTGCGTCAGAGCCAAGTCCGGCCGGGCTGGCGCCCAGCAGGGTCAGTCCCCTCCGAGCAATCTCGCCGGTGTCTACTGGGGTGCCGTGGAAGGGTCGGAACTCCCAGGTGACCAGTCCTGCGTCAGTGACGGTTAGCTCGCTCAGCGCTCCGGGTGCATTTGTAATCTTCAAATAGTCGGTGCCAACCCAGGCGGGATTCCAGATGTCCAGCCCTCTTGCGGTCAAAGCGTCTGCCAAGGTGAGTGCTGCGATTGCGTTAATGTCTTGGGATTTGCTGGCGTGTACTATTGACATTTAACTGTCGCCTTCCATTCTTGCTATAAGTTGAGTCATACCGACGTGCGTTAGAGCGTGGATGGAATGATGCAATAGACGGTCTTGCTGCCGGTGGGGTGCATCGTGTGGCCCCACTCTTTGCTGAGTGCATCGACAAGTGTCAGGCCACGGCCGCTCTCGGCGTCGGGACTTGCGTCAACCTGGTGCGGCGGATTCGGATCGGAATCCGTAACCTCGATGATGAGCTGCTCGGGTGGGCAGCGGAGTAGCACTGAAACGCATCTGCCGTCGTCCACGTGGTTCGTGCGCGGGGACTCGCCGTCAGTCTCGATGCCGACGGCGAGCGCCGCATTGGTGACGAGTTCCGATACCAGTAGTTCTGCTATCTCAATTGTCTCTGGCCATAGCTGCCAGGCACTTAAGGTTGTCCTGATGTGACGTCGGGCCCATCGTGGCGAGCTGACTGAGGCGGGCAGTTCCAGATAGGACGTCAGTTCTCCGGGCATCCAGGGCAGCGAGAACTGACGTGGCGTCGGCGAAGACGTCACTCGCTGCCATCCGCGGGAACCGCATTCACGAGCACGCATGCGATGCAAGGGACGCGCTGGCGTCGGCGGCTCAGTTCACCCGCGTCGCCGGCGTTCGCGGGTGAACGCCTGGTGGTGACGAACTTCCATCCCCTTCCGGCGCATGACTGGCATGGTTCGGGGGCGGGTGACGTATCAAGTTCCATGTTGTCGATCATCAAGACCGTGACGTTGCGTCTCTACGCCGTCACTGTCTCGTGTTCGACGTGGCCGTCTCATCAATGCCTCGTGATTGGCGCGTTGCTCCGTTAGCCTTACCGTCACGGCTGCTCTTGGCCGGGTTGGAGGGGTCGATGACTGGGCAAACGACGCTGCTGGCGGTGCTGTTAGAGCGCGACGGCCTGGAGCGGTATGGCAGCTTCTGCGCCGCCTATGAGAAGGCTGCCCGCGCCCTCGACATCCGGCTCGGCGGTGCGCCGAGCCGCGCGCAGTTCCATCGATGGCTGAGTGGCGACCTGCGCGGCATGCCGTACACAGATCACTGTCGCGTTCTTGAGCACTTGATCGCCGGATACACCGCGAGCCAGCTATTCGCACCGTGCCCGGACGGCGTGGTCCCGGCTCCGGCACGGACCAAGCGCGCGGCTACCACGAACGGGCAGGTTGTGCCCGGTCTGCAAATCTCGCCAGACGCGGGCCTGGCAGGCGTGACTGCGGTGTTCACCAGCCGGTCGGAGTTCGCATCGAGTGTCCGGCCGCGCGAACTGTTCGCTGGGGCGCGGCAGATCCGGGCCGCTGGTCTGTCGCTGAACATGATCTGCCAGCAGGTACCGGACCAGCAGTGGCGGCAGTTGCTCGGCGGCGGCACGGAGCTAGCCTGCCTGTTCCTCGATCCGAGCGGCGAAGCGATCGGGGCGCGGGAACGGGAAGAGGAACTGCCGCCAGGGCATCTCAGCGAGCTGACGAAGCTGAACATCGACGTCATGTGCCGGCTGCGTGACCGGCTGCCCGAGGATGCCAGCGGGCGGTTCAGCCTGGCCGTCTATGACGAGACGATCCGGTTCAACCTCATCCTGGTTGACGACCGCATATGCGTGGCACAGGCGTACATGCCATCCGCGCGGGGCATCGACTCGCCTACACTGCTGATCCGCCGGACTGGTTCGGATGGCGGCTTGTTTCCGGTTTTCGAGCAGGTCTACCAGGCGCTGTCAGATCGGAGCCGGCCTCTATGACACCCGATCCAGGGTCTCTCCTGCGGGTTGCCCTGGACGCTGCGGATATAGCGGCCGGAATGATGCGGAAACGACGGCCGGCGTCGGTGACCGAGAAGCACGACCGCGACATCGTGTCCGATGTCGATATCGCGATCGAGCGGGAAGTACGGCGGCTGCTCGCCGAGGCCACCCCTGGCATCGGCTTCCTGGGCGAGGAAGAGGGCCGGAGCGGCAGTCCCGATGACGGGTGGCTGTGGACGCTTGACCCGATCGACGGCACGTCGAACTTCGCGCACGGTATCCCGCTATGCGCATCCTCGCTGGCGTTGCTGCGGGACGGCACGGCGGTTGTGGCTGTCATCGATGCGCCGTTCCTTGCCCAGCGGTTTCATGCCGTCGAAGGTCAGGGCTCGTTCAGCGGAGCCGGGCGGTTGTCGGTCAGCACCACGAGGCACCTGCGGGATGCCATTGTCGCGATCGGCGACTATGCGACCGGCCCGCACGCCGACCGGGAGAACGAGGTGCGCTTGGCGGTGACCGTGCAGCTGGCCTCGCGGGTGCAGCGGCTGCGCATGCTCGGCACTGCCGCGCTCGATCTGGCTTGGGTTGGCGCCGGTCACCTTGACGGCAGCATCACACTCGGGAACAACCCGTGGGATACCGCTGCGGGCGTGCTCATCACGCGGGAGGCCGGCGGCAAGGTCATGGACGCCGATGGCAACGAGCACAGTTTCTCGTCGGCGGTGACGATCGCAGCGCCGCCGCCGCTGATCGACCAGCTCATCTTGCTCGTTCACGGCGCGGACGCTAACGACGCCAGCAGGCAGGACCGCCAGGTAGCTGACCTGTCGCCGTACGCGTCCCTGGACGCTGCCTTGCTCGGCGCCCGGTATCTGTTCTTCGACTTCGACGGCCCCATTTGTGATCTGGCGCAGGTCATGCCTGCCGATGCTGCGGACCGGCTCCGCGCGCTCATTCGCAAGGAACTTGGTCACCTCCCGCCGGGCGCTGCCGAGACGGATGATCCGTTCGGCATCCTGGCCGCCGTTGCCGCCGTCAGCGCCGAGGCCGGCGGGACCGTGGACGCGGAACTATCAAGAATGGAACTTGGCGCGGCGGCCGCCGCCGGCCCCGCCGGATATGCGCACGAGACGATCGCGGCCTGCCGGGACTCTGGCCGCACTCCAGTAATCGTCAGCCGCCGCTCGGTCGCGGCCGTCGATGACTGGCTCGCCAGGTATGGCCTGTCCGAGCAGATCCGCCATGCCTTCGCCGCCGGCAGGTATCCGCCGGGCCACCTTGCCGGCGGCGGCGACCAGGCCGGCAACGCTGTCAAGGCGCTGGGCGCCGCTGCCGGGCAATGCGTGCTGATCACCGCATCGCCGGGTGACATCCGCGCGACGCGGGCCCGTGGCGTCCGCTGCATCGGCTATGCGGCCGACAAGGCTGCCGCCCAAGGCCTCTCGGCGGCTGGTGCGGATGCCGTCGTGCTGAGCCTGGCCGACCTGACCCTAAGGCTTCGGGCTCGTCCGCAGCTCACCTGAGCGGCTTTTCGTCGCGCAAAGCTCCCGATGCGGCGTGACAGGATCTGCTATGCCTGATAATGTGACCTGACAAGTCATCCAAGCCAGTCTGGCCGGTAGTTGAGAGGTCGCTATGGCATTCGAGTATGCGCCTCCCCGGTACGCGCAGGTCGTCGCGGAGATCAGAAAGCGGATCGAGCGCGGCACCTACCCGCCGGGCACGCTGCTGCCGTCAGAGCACCAGCTGGTCAAGGAATTCGGGGTATCCCGGCCGACAATCGTCAAGGCGTTGTCGGTGCTGCGGCAGGACGGGTGGATCGACACCCAGCAGGGCAAGGGCAGCTTCGTCCGTGGTCGGCCGGCGCTGGCCGACGTCGAGCGCACGAGGCCCGCCTACGACATCATGGAGCTGCCGGAAGTCGAGCTGGCTGGCCAGCTCGTGCAGGCAGGAGTCAAGCTAGCTCCCCGGCATGTGACGACACTGCTCGGCCTTGAGGCCGGGGCCAGGGCGTTCGTGCGGCAGCGGCTGATGACCGCAGAGGGCGAGCCGGTCGAGCTGGCGTCGGTGTGGCTGCCGCTGGAGGTGGCTTCGGGCACCGGGTTCGCGTCGCCGGACCTGCTGAATGAGAGCGTCCGCCGGCACCTGCAGGAACGCAAGAAGATCCGCCTCGATCACGCGATCGAGCAGATCACCGCCCGTCATCCCAGCGGCGAGGAAGCCGAGCTGCTGCAGATCGCGCCGGACGCGCCGGTGCTCAGCGTCATCGTCACCGCCTACGACGCGACCGGCCACGCGGTGCAGGTCAGCGACCTGGTGCTGCCGGGCCAGCGGCATGAGATCCGGGACGCCTACCCCTTCACCTGATCGGCTCTGCCTGCGAGGGCAAGACTTCTTCTCTGCGCAGACTTGACAAGTCATGGCGTGCTGGCCTAATCTCTGACATTGCCTGATAAGGCAAGTTGATCGAGTGTGACGGACAGGAGATGGCATGTGCTGCCGGACCTGGCCGCCCGGAGGGAGGTGGTGCCCCATGACTGCGGTCGTGATCGTGGTGGCCGTCGTGGCGCTGGCTGGCTTCGGCTTAGCAGTGGCGTTCGTGGCGGTGGTCCTCGGAATCCAGATGACCGAGCGTCGGCAAGGGCTGCCGGGCCCACCGCGTGGCTGCGCGGATGCGTTCGCGCGGCGTGTGCTCGGCGCCCGTGTCTGCCAGCAGGCCGCCCCGCGGCGTTCGTGCCGGGCGGCCCGGAGCCAGGGGAGGCGGGTGGCTGGCCATGCGCGGTGACCCGGTTCTGCTGCCTGGCCGCAACTGCTCGTGCGGTGCGCGGGCTCAGCACGGTTCGGCGGTCTGCCGCAAGTGCCGTGCCCGGGCGCGCTGGCTGCGCCGCCGGACCTGGCAGCACGCGACCGTCTGCGGCCAGTCCGGCCGGCTGGAAGGAGGAGATCGTTATGACCATTTCGATTCCGCTCATCGTCCTGGCCGGGCTGGCCGTGTGGGTGGCCTGGCGGTTCATGGGCCTGAAGACCTGGCAGGCGGTCTTGTGCCTGCTGGCCGGGTTCCTGCTCGCTGCCACCAGCAGCGCCCCGCTGATCCGGCGCGCCGTGACCGGCATCGTCCGCGCGCTGACCAGCCACTGAGCCCGTCGCCCAACCCCAAGGAGGTGGTGCCTAGTGCCCCAGACACCCTGTAAGACCGTCGACCTTCGCGACGTGGCGGCGCGGGCGCAGAACGCCCGGCACATGCTGACCGGCATCTGCCTGGCCATGCCCGGCATGGACGGCCTGTGCCGCCACGTCCGCGACTCTCTCGCCGACATCCCGCCGATGACCCAGGAGATCGGCTGCCTGCGCCGCGACCTCGCGCGGACCCGGCTGTGCCGGGCGAACCTCGCGGCGGCAGGCAGGGCAGCCTTCGCCGCACAGCAGCAGGGCGAGGCAGATCCGCTGTCGTACCTGCGCGACGAGCTCGCCGCGCAGGGCTACGCCGACCCGCAGGGGGCGGCGTGACGAGCAGCTATAACATGCGCCGGAATGCCCGGCGGATGCGCCGTTACGGCCTGCAGCCCATGATCGTGATGAGCCCGGGCGACCGGTTCCCCGACCTGCTCTTGGTGGTGCTGGCCCGGTGGACGTGGCGGTACCGCTCCGAACTCACTCCGCTCAGCCTGGCCGTGGCCGATGCGCTCGGAGCCTGGGTGCTGCATACTGGGCACCCGCGCTGGTGGATCTACGTAGCCGCGCTCACCGCTATCGGCGTTGGCTGGCTCGCGGTCGTGGGCCGCAGGCTCGGGCTGCCGCCGCTGGCCGAGCAGATCTACGCGGCCACGGTCGCCGGGACGGCTGGCGGGTGGCTGGCTGCCGCGACCGTGATCGGCCCGTGGCGGTCGCCGCTGCCGCAGGTCCTGACTATCGCCGCGCTGGTGCTTGGGGTGCCGTGGTGGGCGCACCGCCGCCGCCGGGCGAAGGTCCGGGTCGAACGCACGCTGGCGGTCTGGCCCGAGATCGCCAAGGCGGTCGGCCTGCCCGGATCGCGGGTCATGTCCGCCGTAGTCGACCTGTGGGGATGGCGGGCCAGGTTCGCCCTGGCACGCGGCCAGACGATCGGCGACGTGATCGGCAAGCTGCCGGCCATCGAATCGGGGCTGGGCACGTTCCGGGGCGCGGCCCGGGCCTATCCGACCCCGGACGATCTGGCGAACCGGTTCGAGCTGCGGATCTTGGACAAGGACCCGCACGCCGACGCGATCGCATGGCCCGGCCCGTCCGTCACCACGATCACCGAGCCGATCGAGCTGGGCCCGTTCGAGGACGCAGCGCCCGCACGAGTGCTGCTGCTGCGCCGGCACAGCCTGGCTGGCGGGGTATCGGGGTCGGGCAAGAGCGGCTTCCTCAACGTGCTGATGGGCAACCTGACCGCCTGTATTGATGTGGTCATCTGGGCCGTCGACCTCAAGCGGGGCATGGAACTCGGCCCGTGGGCGTCCTGCATCGCCCGGCTGGCCACCACACCAGCGGAGGCACGGGTGCTGCTGGCCGATGCCGTCGCCGTGCTGGAAGCCCGTGCGTCCTACCTCGCGGCAACCGGACAACGGGTCTGGGAGCCCACTGCCGCGATGCCCGCGCTGATCATCATCGTGGACGAGTACGCCGAACTGGCCGAGACCGCCCCGGAGGCGACCAGCGACGCGGACTCGGTTGCACGGCGCGGCCGGGCTGTCGCCGTGACCTTGATCGCGGCGACGCAGCGGCCGACGCAGAAGGCGATGGGCCAGGGCGCGCTGCGGTCGCAGATGGATGTCCGGGTCTGCTTCCGGGTCCGCGAGCGCAAGGACGTCGACCTGATCTTGGGCCAGGGCATGCTCACCACCGGATGGCACGCGCACGCGCTCAACGCGCCGGGCAAGTTCCTGATCTCCGCACCCGAGCACGACACACCCCGCCGCGCCCGCTGCTATCTCGTCACCGACGAGGCGGTCACGCAGACTGCCGCCCTGCACGCAGCGCACCTCCCGGTCCTTGACGAGATCTCCCAGGCCGCGACCGACGAGCGCGCCAAGATGCGCCCAGACGCGCCGGGCCTCGCGGCCAGCGCGGGCCATGAGGACGGCGACGGACGCTCGCCAGGGGAGAGCCGGGGCGCGCCGGACGCGATCCTATGGGCGGTCCTGTCCGTCGCGCCGCTCGAAGGCGTGACCGTGCCTGAGCTGATGACCGAGACCGGGATGAGCCGGCCGTGGGTCTACCAGCGGCTGAGTGACCTGGCCAGGCGCGGCCACGTGATCCAGGTTAGCCGCGGGCTGTGGCGCGCGGCAGGCGGTGACTGCCAGTGATTGTCTACGTCTATGTCTCCCGCGCGTCTGCACGTAAAGGCGCGCAGACAATCCGCAGACAAAGACAAATCCCCGCTACCCAGCGTGACTACGACCCGCAGGAAGGAGCCGCCGCACGAGCCAGCACGGAGAAAGGAACGGTGGTGCGCATGAACGATTGCTACTGGAGCGACGAGCACGCGGCGCTGCACATCGGCGACGCCCGCGACATCCTCGTCACGATGGCCGGCGGGTCGGCTGACTGCATCGTCACCAGCCCGCCGTACTGGGCCAAGCGCGACTACGGCGTGCCCGGCCAGTACGGCCTGGAGCCCGACCCCGCCAGCTACGTCGCCACCCTGCGCGGCGTCTTCACCGAAGCGCGCCGCGTCCTGGCCCAGGACGGGACATGCTGGCTGAACCTGGGCGACTCCTATTCAGCCGGCAGCGCGTCCGCCGCCGGGCTGCACGCCTACATCGGGCCCGGCCTGGCCGGACGGCAGGCGCCGGGGCTGGGCATCAAGAACCTGCTCGGCCTGCCCTGGCGGGTGGCGTTCGCGCTGCAGGAAGACGGCTGGATCCTGCGGAACGCGATCACTTGGCACAAGCCCAACGCCATGCCCGAGTCGGTGCGGGACCGGCTCAACTGCCGGCACGAGCTGATCTTCTTGCTCGTCAAGTCCCGGCACTACTGGTTCGACCTCGATCCCATCCGCATCCCGCACGCGAAGCGGCCAGTGCCGCGCGACTGCACTGGCAACGGCCGCAGCCAGGGCGTGGCCACGCCGGCAGCGGGCAGGCATCCCGGTGACGGCGCCAGGTGCGGCACCCGGCCGGGCGGCAGCCGGCAGTCCGGCGGCCGGCCGCCGAAGTACGGGCCGCACGCGCGGCAGGTCGTTGCCGCTCGCCGGTACGGCACCGGCCGAGCCCGCCGTGCGCACCCGAACGGGCGCAACCCTGGCGATGTGTGGTCGATCCCGACCTACCCCTACCGTGGCCCGCACTTCGCTGCGTTCCCGGCCGAGATCCCGAGGCGGTGCATCCAGGCCGGGTGCAAGCCGGGCGGCATGGTGCTCGACCCGTTCTGCGGCACCGGCACCACCGGCATTGCCGCCCGGCAGCTCGGCCGCCGGTTCACCGGCATCGAACTCAACCCCGACTTCGCCGCCCTCGCCGCCGACCGGCTCCGCCTCGCGGCAACGGACGGCACGGACGGCCGCCAGTGAACGGCACTCATCACCCAGGCGGCAGCGGCACGGCACCCAACCCAGGCGGCAGCGGCACGGCAGCGGCAACCGGCAATGCCGCACCGGGTCACGCGGCTGCGGCTGGTGCCGCTTGCCGACAGCGGACTGCCGCCAAACGAGGACAGCGAGCGACTGATGCCGTGGGCCAAGCTCACGCCGATGTCACGGCCGTCGGCACCTTGCCGACGTCGGCCGCGAAGCGCACGCTGCCGGACAGCGCGGCACAACCGGTCGGCCCTGGCAGGCGGCACACGGATGTCACCAGACGGCGGCATAAGCCCTGCTCAGCTCCTCCCAGACGGCCAGGCGGAGCGTACGATCGCAGGCCCGGAGCAGCGCCGGGCCGGACGCCCAGACGCACCAACAGCACCGGCTCGGTCCGGGTGCTGCTGCCGGAAGAGCCGCCCCGGCTCACCCCGGCAGCCGCCCGCGCGCTGCTCCGGGTGCTGGTCAAAGCACACGCCGCGCAGTCGGCCAGAGCCGCACAGACGGCCCGGCAGGAAGGAGACCAGCCGATGACCGGCCAGACCCGCGGGTTACCCCCGCAGAAGGAGGGATGACCATGCCAGACCAAACCATCGACTTCGCGTCCTGGGGCCGGGTCTCGACGGAGGACAGGCAAGACCCCGAATCATCCCGCGCCTGGCAGCGAGCCCGCAGCCAGAGCCTGATCGAGCCACACGGCGGGCGGATCGTTGCCGAGTTCTTCGACATCGACAAGTCCCGGTCGATCCCGCCGCAACGGCGGCCGGAAGCCAGCCGGCTGCTCGCCGCGCTCGCCGACCCGAACCGCGGGTTCAGCGCGGTCGTGGTGGGGGAGCCGCAGCGGGCGTTCTACGGCAACCAGTTCGGCAACACATTCCCCGTCTTCGCGCACTACGGCGTGCCGCTGTGGGTGCCCGAGGTCGGCGGGCCGATCGACCCGGACAACGAGGCGCACGACCTGATCATGTCCGTGTTCGGCGGCGTCTCCAAAGGCGAGCGGAACCGGATCAAGGTCCGGGTCAAGGCCGCGATGGCGACCCAGGCCCAGATCGAAGGCCGCTACCTCGGCGGCCGGCCGCCCTACGGCTACCTGCTGATCGACGTCGGCCCGCATCCCAACCCGGCCAAGGCCGCCGACGGCAAGCGCCTGCACGCGCTCGCCATCGACGAGCCCGCCGCTGAAGTGGTGCGGCGTATCTTCGCCGAGTTCCTGGCCGGGCACGGGCTATACGCCATCGCCGAGCACCTGACCCGGGCCGGCATTCCCAGCCCGTCCGCGCACGACCCGGAGCGGAACAAGCACCGCTGCGGCATCGCCTGGTCCAAGAGCGCGATCCGCGTCATCCTGGCCAACCCCCGGTACACCGGCCGGCAGGTATGGAACCGGCAGCGCAAGGACGAAGTGCTGATCGACGTGCACGATGTCGCCCTCGGCCACACGACCAAGATGCGGTGGAACGACCAGGACCGGTGGATCTTCTCCGACGAGATCAGCCACCCGCCGATCATCGGCGCAGACACCTTCAACAGGGCGCAAGAGCTGATGGCCGCGCGGCGCGGCACCATCAGCCCGCACAAGCCGCACCGCTCCGCGCACCCGTACGCGCTGCGCGGGCTGCTGTTCTGCGGGCTGTGCGACCGGCGCATGCAGGGCCACTGGGCCAACGCCGCGCCGTATTACCGGTGCCGCTTCCCGGCCGAGTACGCCCTGGCCGACCACGTCCGCCACCCGCTCAACGTCACCTTGCGCCAGGACCAGCTGCTCGGCCCGCTCGACGCCTGGCTGGTCGCCAAGTTCGAACCCCGCCACCTGTCCACGACACTCGATGAACTGACAGCAGCAGCATCGATCAACGTGGCCGGCACCGATGACGACGGTCACGTCAAGGCCAAGATCGCCGACTGCGACCGCAAGCTGACCCAGTACCGCGCGGCCCTGGACGCCGGCGCCGACCCCGCAAGCCTGGTCCGCTGGATCACCGAAACCGAAGCCGAGAAGGCCAGCTACCACCACGCCAGTCGCGTCACTCCAAGGCGCACCGCGCCAGCCATGACCCGCGACCAGATCGAATCAGTCGTCGCCGCACTGTCAGACCTGCTCGCCGTCCTCCGCGACGCCGACCCGGCCGACAAAGCCGAGATCTACGCCAGGCTCGGGCTCCGGCTCACCTACCAGCCAGCCAAGAGGATCGTTCGAACAGAGGTGAACATGATGAACGCTGCTCAGCATTGGCAATTCGAAAGTGTCCGAGGGGGGACTTGAACCCCCATGCCCTTAACGGGCACTAGCACCTCAAGCTAGCGCGTCTGCCTATTCCGCCACCCGGACTCGCCCGGCCACGGCTATCACCGCACCGGCCGCCTCACGATAGCAAATCAGGGCACCAGGATGCGACGCCAAGTATCGTACCAGGACCTTCACAGCCGGCCACGCCGCAAGCCCCGGCGCCGGGCACGCCACCGGCCGCAGCCGCGAGCTCCGCGGCAGGCCAGCCACCCCAGCCACCCCAGCCACGCCAGCCCCCCAGCCACCCCAGCCACCCCAGCCACGCCGTTGCCGACGCCGGGCCCAGACCAGCGATGGCGACCTCGGGGCCGGCCGCCGCAGCGGCACAAGCGAGGCCACCTCGGGGCGTCGGCCGACTCGCCATCGCGACCCCTGCGGCGCCGGTGGCACTATGGCCAGATGAACGTCACCGCGCAGCAGGAGGTCGCGGCCTTCGCCAGCGACCTGATCAGGATCGACAGCATCAACCCGGGCGATCACTCCGGGCCTGGCGAGCGGGCGGCCGCCGAGCACGTGGCCGGGTTGCTGGCCGAGGTTGGCCTGGAGCCCATTGTGCTCGAATCTCACCCGAAACGGGCCAGCGTCCTGACCAGGATCCCCGGCGCTGATCCGGCCCGGCCTGCGCTGCTGATCCACGGCCACCTCGACGTCGTGCCGGCGGACGCTGCCGACTGGCGCAGGCATCCGCTGTCCGGCGAGATCGCCGACGGCTGCGTGTGGGGTCGCGGCGCGGTCGACATGAAGGATATGGACGCGATGATGCTGGCCGTCGTGCGGCAGCGCCAGCGGGAGGGCCGGATGCCGCCGCGCGACATCGTGCTGGCGTTCCTGGCGGACGAGGAGGCCGGCGGCACCTACGGCGCTGGCTGGCTTGTCGACCATCATCCCGAACTCTTCGACGGCGTGACCGAGGCGATCGGCGAGGTCGGTGGGTTCAGCGCCACCATCGGCGGCCAGCGTCTCTACTTGCTGCAAACCGCGGAAAAGGGCATCGCGTGGATGCGGCTGACGGCCCGCGGCGCCGCCGGGCATGGCTCGATGCTGCACCCGGACAACGCGGTCACCGAGCTGGCCGAGGCGGTCTGCCGGATCGGGCGGCACGACTGGCCGGTACGGATCACGCCGTCGGTCTCGGCTTTCCTCGCTGCTGCCTGCGAGGCGCTGGGCATTACTTTTAGCGATAACGAGATCGCCTCCGTGCTCGCCAAGCTAGGCCCGATCGCCCGGATGATCGGTGCGACGCTGACCAACACGGCCAACCCCACGGTGCTGACCGCTGGTTACAAGGTCAACGTTGTGCCCGGGTCAGCAGCCGCGCAGATCGACGGCCGGTTCCTGCCCGGCCGCGAAGAGGAGTTCTTCGCCGAGATCGACCAGCTCCTCGGCCCGGCGGTCCGCCGGGAGTTCATCAACCACGCGATAGGGGTGGAAACGACCTTTGACGGCGCGCTGTGCGATGCGATGACGGCGGCGCTGCTTGAGGCGGATCCTCAGGCGCGGGTCGTGCCCTACTGCCTGTCGGGCGGCACCGACGCCAAGTCGTTCAGCAGACTCGGGATCCGCTGTTTCGGGTTCACGCCGCTCCGGCTGCCAGCGGACCTGGATTTCAGCGGCCTCTTCCACGGGGTGGACGAGCGGGTGCCCGTGGACGCGCTCGAGTTCGGCACCAGGGTGCTCGACCGCTTCATCGATCTGGCCTGACGGGCCAACGCACCCACTCGGGGCGCGCCGCCGAACGTTCGTAACAGCCGCGGTGGCCTTACTGGGACTAGTCCTGACCCGCATGCCATTCCGGCGTTTGCCCCTTGCGCACCGTGAGTAGTGCTATGGTGACGCACTGTACGAGGCCGGCAATGGATTGCAGGCGCCCGCCGCCCGCAGCCGGCCGGCC
>WNFX01004731.1_pt1 | contig 13293 bp, 15 predicted proteins | sample 5400111 | NCBI WGS metagenome assembly WNFX01 (sample SAMN13153363, study PRJNA577476) | soil metagenome | isolation source: 40 cm soil or saprolite under grassland replicate 1 | place: USA:California | collected 2016-06-15
CGCCGGGGGCGAAACGATATGTTTCACATCTAAATCCGCCCTCGGCTTGCCTATGCTTTCCACGTCCACCCCCGTCCACCCAGCGAGTCCAAGCGGTCCTGCTTCGAATATTCCCATTGCCGTGTTGAGCGAAAATCAAATCGCCAAAATGGTTCACTTTGCCTCTACTTCTTGCCCTGCCCTTGGGACTAAAGTTGGGACGAACTTAAGACGTATTTTGTGCCACAAATCAGGGGTAAGTTGCACCAAATCAACGAAAGTTTGAATGGCTCATAACCTCACGCTCCTTCGGATTCCTTAGAATTCCCTGGGCATCCTTTTGTAGGAGCTTTTGCAATTGGGCGTCCGGCGCAGCAATGCACCGGAAGATCACTCGTCAAAGTCGGTGGAACCTACGTCGCGCGAGCGATAAGGCAATACCGAACCAAGCCCCTGAAATTGGGGGAAGGCGTAGAGACTGGATGGCGAGCATCCCTCGTGGATGAAGGTACAGTCCGACTCTCATCGAAAGGTGAGTCAGATCGCATAACCCAAAGGTCGGCGGTTCAAATCCGCCCCCCGCAACCAATGAACGCCACTGCTGAAATGCAGTGGCGTTCGCCTTTCACAGAACCTTCTGATCATCGTTTTTCTCATCTTTACGTCGAACCCCGTCGTTACTCCGGTTATGTTACCGGCACAAGAATGCAGACTCTCAGCCGGGTAGGCCAATGCGGTGCACAAGGTTTTGAAAGCGCGAGTCGGAGCGGAGAGGATCGAAGCCCGGCCGCAGCAGGACGCCCGGGTTAAATCGCTCTTCGTAGCCTTTTTCGAGCCAATTCATGGCTTGATCCGTATCTCCGAGAGATGCATAGATCATAGCAATCTCCGAAGCATGCGAATAACCAGGGTTTGAGCGCTTCTTCAGGTCGCTCAGCAGCTTTACCGCTTCGCTCCTCTTGCCGGATACAACATAGGCGCGAGCAAGATTAGCTATGCATGTCGGGCTACCCCCAGACAGCTGGACCGCTTTTTGCAGTTCTGCGACCGCTTCATCGAGCAAGTGTTTTTGAAGGTACGCCTGGGCGAGTTGATTGTGTGCGAGAGCAAAATTAGGATCCATTTCGATCGTCTTGCGGCTCTGTCGTATGGATTCGTCATAAGAGTGCGCAAGGACAAGGAGCTCTGCCAAATCGGCGTTAATGATAAGAGATAGCGGATCCAAGTTTTCTGCTTTTCTCATTTCCGCAATAGCTTCGTCATACCGACCCAGCAGACTCAAGTGCCAGGCATACCAATGGTGAGCGGTTGCGTAGCCTGGGTTCAGTTCAATGGCCCGCCGAAATTCGTTCCCACCAGAGTCCAAATCCCAATCGAACCCATCCAGGACGAATGCAAGCGAGTTGTGGGCTTCGCCGAGCGCGCTGTCCAATTCCAGAGCTTTGATCGCCGCAGCCTTCGCTTTGGGGAGTGCCTGCTTGGGAGTCATCACTGCGTACTGCCAGTCTCCCAACAAAGCATAAGTGTCGGCTAAGCCAGAATAAGCTTGGGCGTATTTCGGGTCCTCTTCGATTGCCTGGTTGAAGTAAGCTAGGGCAACCTTCAAACCATCCGACGTTCGCTTATTCCAGAAGTAGCGCCCTTTGAGATAGGACTCGTAAGCTTCCGGATTAACAACCTTTACGTTTCTTAGCGCAGCTTGTTCCTGGGGAGTCAAATTGATCCGAATTTGATCTGCAATGGCTCTAGCCACTCTGTTCTGGAGCGCCAGGGTATCACGCAACTCACCCTGATAGCTCTGGGACCATAAGTGCTTGTCCGTAGAGGCCTCGATCAACTGCGCCGTGATGCGGACCTGGTCGCCGGAACGGAGCACGGTGCCTTCTACCACGGCGTCCACGTTCAGCTCACGAGCGATCTGCGGCAGAGGCTTGCGCGCTCCTTTGTAGACCATTACGGAGGTGCGGGAGATCACCCGTAAAGCACTGATCTGCGCCAGGTCAGTGATCAATTCGTCCGTCATGCCGTCAGCGAAGTAATTCTGTGAAGCATCGCCAGAGAGGTTGTCCAGCGGAAGCACCGCCAGGGATCGGATGCCCGTGGGCGCACGACCTCGCGAACGAATTAGCCAGACCGCGAGAATCGGCAAACTCAGGACCAGGGTCAGGGCGACGATGACCCGACGCGTCGGCCACTGCCGACGTTTGGGCGCAACGGTCGACCCGGCAACTTGGAGCTGAAGCCCAGACTCTGTCCCAGGTTTATCTCCAGCCGCAGATTCTGGCCTTTTGGTGCGGTCGTCTGCAGCGACAACCGACACCTCCGCAATGAAGCGATAGCCACGTTTTGGAAGAGTCTCGATATATCGCGGATTCTCAGCCGAGTCGCCGAACGCACTCCGGAGCTTCCCGATTGCGATGTTGACAGCTTGGTCGAAATCACCAAAACTCTCGTCCGCCCAGACTCGGCCGCGCAATTCCTCCCTCGTGACGACTTCCCCTGGGCGCTCTAGCAATATCTCCAGCAGCTTCATCGGTTGCTGCTGCACTCTGATTTTCACACCCGCTTTGCGCACTTCGCCCGACTGGAGAGACACCTCATAGGTTCCGAATCGCACGACGGACGTGTGCCGCAGTGGTTCCATAGCGCACTTGGGCTTCGCATGGGAGTCTAGCACTTCCCACAGACCCCAGTCCCAGACCCCAGCCTGAATATGTGTAGAGCTAACTCGTTACCCATCAATTAGTTGACAGACAGCGAGCCGGCTATGGAGCGAATAGCCTCAGTGAATTGACGCCTGACGACTGGCGCGTCAGATTGGACCCAGATCACAAGATCAAGGAGATTGTCATGGCAAAGGTCATTGAGTTTTACATACCGAAGAACTTCCCGAAACCCTTGAAGTGCGCTCCTCAGCTGCAATGCGGAAAGGTCATCGAGTTTTGCTCGCAGATAAAGAAATCAGCCTAGCTGCGACCGGGTTTCGAACTGATTCGGGAGAAGGCAAATGACGCGTTTTGGATTTGGCGCACAAGGGATGGTCCTACTTGGGACTTCGTCCTCACAGGACGATAAATCGTTGGCAGGGTCCGAAGAGTTGGCTATGCCCCTGTTCGATTCCCTTTACAACTTTGCGCGCCGGCTTGTGCGAAATCAGAGCGATGCCGAGGATCTCGTACAAGAGACTTATCGAAAAGCTCTACACAGTTTTGCATCGTTTAAGCCGGCCACCAATTTCCGAGGATCGATATTTCGAATCCTAAAAAATAACTTTCTCAGTTCGCGCTCGGGGCTCGAGCGGAAGATGACCGTGGCGATGGAGTCGGAGGAGCACGGATCTGAACTGGCAGCTGAGAGGGAGACTCCCGAAACGATCCTAAAATTGAACGCTCGAACCGCCAACTCGTGCAGAGAGCGATCGATGAGTTGCCGGCGCACTACCGGGAGGTCCTCCTTCTTTGTGAAGTGGAGGAAATGTCCTACCAACAGATCGCAGAAATATTGTCGATCCCGATTGGAACCGTCATGTCACGGCTCGCCAGGGCTCGAAGGGCAATTCGCGAGTCGTTCAAGAGCGGTCCCGAGGCGCACAACGTATCGAGAGGCTTGTCTCATCACCCAAGCGCACGAGAGGGGTTTGCGCTCTGTGTAGATGAAGGAGTGAATTAAGCGACGATCTACAGAAAGAGGAAAAGCGATGGCAACCACCACCCTAGCAGCAACTTTGAACACTCCACTGTCCGAACTGCGACCGGCCACAATGGATCGGATTTTGGTCATCGCGGACGATAGTGCCTTGCGGAAGGCTCTACAGCGGCTCTTTTCTCTCGAAGGGTATGAGGTCGAGGTTGTCACCGATAGCATCGCTGCGCTGGCGAGACTTCGTGAAAGACCATTCTCCGCAGTGATCCTCGACCTGCAGCGCCCAGGATCGTCGGGGTGGGACCTTTGCCGGAAAATTGCGGATTCGATTTCCGGTCTCCCGCTTGTCGTTCTTAGCGCAAGCCCCGATGTTGCCGACAAGGTCCTTCTCCTGGAAATGGGCGCCGACGATTACTTAACCATACCGTTCAGCCCCAGGGAACTTGTTGCGCGACTGCGCGCGCTAATGCGCCGTGCATCACGGATCAGTCCGGAAAGCCTGTACGTCTTTGAGGATGTGATCGTTGATTTTTCCAAGACCGAGATCACTCGCGGCGGCGAGAAGGTCATGGTCACTGCAAAGGAATTCAAGACGCTGGAGTTCTTGACAAAGAACCCAGAGCGCGTGATCTCGCGAGACGAACTTCTCAATGAAGTGTGGGGTTACCAGAACTACCCCTGTACTCGAACGGTGGACAACCACATCCTGAGGTTGCGGCAGAAACTGGAGAGCGATCCTTCGCACCCATCACACTTTCTCACCGTACACGGCATGGGCTATAAGTTTGTGCCCTAAATACAAAAAGCTTTCCAGAGTGGGAATAACTTGCGGTCGGATCGGTTATCCGTTACGAGCGCCGGAATAGCTGGATTTCTTAAACGGTTCAAGTTAGACGGTTCAAGTTAGACGGTTCAAGACCTGAGACTCGCAGTTGTGGAGTTTCAGGAATTCTAGGGCGTTGAACGAACGTAGAAGAGCGGCAAGCATGATAAATCCTTTCGATCTTAAGGCGGCACTGCTGGCGAAGCACGCACAACATGTTGTGCTGATCCATTTTCCAATCGCGCTGTTCATTTCAGCAGTGGCATTCGACCTGACCGCACAGTGGACTAAGCTGCGGGGCCTGGCGGACGCAGCGTACTACAACCTGCTGGCAGCAGCGATCTCAACATTTCCGGTCCTCGGTACCGGCATCGTCGCGTGGCAGTTCCAACTCGAGGGTCAGAAATTGAAGGGCACTTTGCTACTGCACCTGGTGCTTGCCTGCATCTCGAGCGCAATGATCTGGCTCGTCTGGTGGCTTCATTTCCGCACGCGACAGCGGGCAGAAGCATTGTCGGTTTACCGACTGGGGATTGAAATCTTCGGCGTCTGCATCATCGCGCTCACCGGACACTTGGGCGGTTTCTTAAGCGGCGTAAACGGACCTGGTTAGGCGTCGCGGTGTTTCTCCATTTTGAGGAAGTCGGCATGGCTTTCCAGACAAGTACAGAAAATTCTGATCTGCCTTTGATTTTGTTGGGAATAAAAGCGGCTCGCATCAGTTATGAGTGAAGAACGTCACAGACCACGGAGTGAAGATGACAACCAAAAAGCACAATCTTATCGATCAGAATTTGCAGGACCTCAACAACGACGGCGTCGACCGTCGTGGATTCCTTAAGTGCATGGCATGGGCAGGCACAGGCTTGGTCTGGACGATGAGCGGTGGCATACCTGCATCTCGGGCCTTCGCCAAGGTCTATGGCAGGCATGCCGGCAAAGTCGGGGACTTCAGCTTTGTGCAGATTAGCGACAGCCACATCGGTTTTAACAAGCCGGCCAATCCGGACGTCACCGCAACGTTACAAACAGCGATCAACAAAATCAATGCCATGCCGCACAAACCAGATTTCATTATTCACACCGGCGATCTGAGTCAGCTCTCGAAGCCGAGTGAATTCGACACGCTGGACCAGGCATTGAAAGGAGCGGCGGCGAAACAGATCTACTTTGTGCCAGGTGAGCACGACATGCTGACCGACAACGGCGAGGAATATCTCCAGCGCTATGGAAAGGGCACGAAGGGGTCCGGGTGGTACAGCTTCGATCACAAGGGCGTCCATTTTGTTGGGCTCGTAAATGTCGCCAATTTGAAAGCCGGCGGCATGGGGTCACTCGGTCATGAACAGTTGGAGTGGCTGGAGGGCGATCTGAAGGGTCGCTCTGCCAGCACTCCGATTGTGCTGTTTGCACACATTCCGCTGTGGACCATCTATCCCGATTGGGGTTGGGGAACCGACGACAGCGAGCAAGCCTTGTCTTACGTCAAGCGGTTCGGTTCCGTGACAGTGTTAAATGGCCACATCCACCAGATTATGCAGAAGATCGAAGGTAAGGTTTCGTTCCACACCGCGATGTCGACCGCCTTCCCTCAACCTGCGCCCGGAACAGCTCCTTCAGCCGGGCCAATGAAAGTGCCCGCTGACCAATTGCAGCGGGTTTTGGGTATTACCGACGTGAACTATCTGGTCAGCGGTAGCAGCCTAGCAATCGTTGACTCGCCGCTCGGAGACTCGGGCTCTTCCGCTTCAGGGAGTGGACGTGGCCTGGCGGTCGTTGACTCACTCTTTGGGTAGGCCGGTAGCAAACGAAGATCAAGCAGGAAAACAAAACTAGAGAAGGAAACAGAACAATGACAACGAAGAAAATGTGGATTGTAGGTTTGGCGACAACGGTCATGATTGCGATGCTGTTGCTGGCGGGAACACCGAGCTCTGCAGCGAATCACCAACCGTCAGAGGCAAGCGCAGACGTGAAAATTGACAATTTCAGCTTTGGGCCGCAGACGCTGACGGTATCTGTCGGAACGACGGTCGTCTGGACCAACCGTGATGATATTCCCCACACCGTGGTCAGCACAGAAGGTGTGTTCAAGTCCAAGGTGCGGGATACGGACGAGATGTTCTCTTACACATTTACCAAGGCAGGTACGTATCCGTACTTTTGTTCGGTCCACCCGAAGATGACGGGGAAGGTCGTGGTGCAGTGACACCGCGCTAACGTCAGATGGCCTGCGACGAAAGCGGTAGTGAGTATTGTCAGGATGAGGTGTTTTCAAGAGATGTTTCTTCAAGGCGTATGACGATATGAATGCGGACTTCGCACAATTCGTTGAGAGGGCTGTTGTCAGAGATGATCTGGATCTGGTCCATGCCACTCAGGGTGGGGATGTATCTGCCTTCGAGGAACTCGTGGAGCGTTACGATCGCAGACTCCTGCGAATTGCGGAACACATTACGCACAATCGCGAAGACTCGCAAGACGCGGTCCAGGAGACCTTCTTGAAGGCCTTCCAACATGTGGGGGAGTTCCGGGAACACTCGCAATTTTCGACGTGGCTGATTCGTATCACCGTGAACCAAGCGCTCATGAAGTTGCGAAAGCGGCGCACAACCAAAGAGGTGTCTCTCGATGAAGATTTTCAGGCAGACGGGAACTTGTTTCCGCGGGAGGTCGCAGATTGGGCGCCCAATCCTGAAGAACTCTACCGGGCGTCTGAATTGCGAGACATCCTAATCAAGACCCTGAAAGAGCTGCGCCCGGCCTTGCGGACGGTCTTTGTGCTACGAGACATTGAAGGGCTCTCAATACATCAGACGGCAGACGTCCTGGACTTAAGTCCCGCAGCAGTGAAGGCGCGTCTATGCCGAGCCCGGTTGCAGCTTCGCGAACTGCTAAACGAGTACTTCAGCAAGCACAAAGAGCGTGCGCGGGTTCCAGTTAGGCTCGAGACGGGTCCTGCCTTGCAAGGTTGGGTTCCTCTCCAAAATGTCTCTCCACCTAAATGGCAGCACCGCCTGAAGCAGCTTTTGGCAAGGTCGCAGAACTGAGGTCTGGATTGCTGCATTGCGCCGTTCCCCGTTGACGCTTGTTCCTGAAAGGCTTTGATCCTTGGCCATCTTTCCAATAAATGGTTTCCTTGGCACGGGCGCCACGTTTGAGGCGGATCTCAATCTCATAGTACAGGTCGTCATGGGAGTAGCGCTAATCGCGGGAGCTCTTCTCGCGAAACGAAAACGCTACGCGGCTCACGGAATTTGCCAGACGACGCTGTTGCTTTTGAATCTGGGGATGATCGGTCTGGTGATGTGGCCTTCGTTCCAACAGCAAGTGAGGCCGGCGCTCCCTGAGGGTCAGCATCGGTGGTATTTCGCGGCGGCTACAATTCATGCGCTTTTTGGGGGGCACGGCTGAGCTCTTGGGACTCTACATTGTCATCGTCGCGGGCACCCGCGTTCTTCCGCAGTGGCTGCGCTTCAAAGACTGGAAGAGGTGGATGCGTGCGGAACTCATGCTTTGGTCTATTGTCGTCCTCACCGGTGTTGGGACTTACTACGCTTGGTATATAGCTCCGTTCCGCTAGTGCTGGGTTGGGGGGATCTCAGTCACATTAAACCGATGGTCAGAAGGCCGAACTCAGACGTGAAATCCGCCGACATTTCTCTGTTTGGGAATATTTCTCAGGTGGCGGAGTTTTAAATAGTAGCTGGATGACGCAGCTAAGTGATCGACAAAGAAGAATCGGAACGCAGGACGTGAGAGGAACAAATCTCTCATGTTTAGGAGCTAACATGTTTGAAGGACTGTTTCAGCCCATGCATCTGCTAGTTATCGTCGGAATTGCCCTGCTCGTCTTCGGACCAAAAAAGCTTCCGGAACTCGGAAAAGGAATCGGAGAAGGTATTCGCGGCTTCAAAGCAGCCATTAACAATGAAGAGAAGCCGGCCAGCACAACAACGACCAGCATTGCCAACGACCGAATCGTGACCGGAGGATAGTCGCATGCAAATCACTCTCGATCAAACACGAAGCGGTTGGCCCGGAATTGTCACGAAGTGCGAACATCGTTTGACAAACAAGTGACACGACCCACGGATCGACATGTCCTTGCGCTGAATCAAACACCTCGTATGCACCGAAGACAGTCTTCACGAATACGATGCCTGGTCTTTGGCCAGGGAGCAATACGCAACACGGCATCTTGGAGCGACTAGGATCCCGATTCCCAGGGAGCGTGGTTAGAACCGATAAGACAGAATGTTCGAAGAGCCGACACCCGACAACTAACGAATCGTCACATGTAGGGCTGTTTTGATCCGCAAGCAGCAATGTGCGGCAAACGCCTTCGAAGTCGTTGTGTGTCTGACTAACCTCACCCATCACTTGCAATTGAAATAACACAGAAAGCTGGAGAACAAATAAATGAGCTGCAACCTTGGTCAGCAGACCAAAAAGACTGCGAGAGTTCGGAACCTAATTTCGGCCTGTCTCATGGCCGTTACGTTCTTCACAGCTTCCGTGTTTGCGAAAGACAGGCGACCCGGGCTGCAGGTTATCGCGGAAGTAAAACACGATACGTCGCTCTCCTTGCGGGATATGGAATCGAGCATAGCGAGCCAGGCGACCGCGGCGCCAAGGCGCGTGATGCCTCTCCTTTTGCCGCATCCGGCCACAGGGGAGGCTTCAGTGCAGGCCGATACGGCATTGCAGAAAGTCGATTTGCCCTTCGTCTCTGCGAGCCTGGGACTCAATTTCGACGGCTTGGGCCAGGGACAGAACGGCTTTGTGGTCAACGCGGCCCCCCCCGACACAAATGGGGTTGTGGGCGCAACGCAGTACGTTCAGTGGGTCAACAGTTCGTTTGCGGTATTTGACAAAGCCACGGGAGCAAGGTTGATGGGGCCCACTGCCGGCAACGCTTTCTGGGCAGGCTTTGGCGGGGGATGCCAAAGCAATAATGACGGCGATCCCGTTATCCAGTACGACAAGATGGCCAATCGTTGGGTCGCGACTCAGTTCTCGGTCAGTACCACTCCTTTCCTGCAGTGCGTCGCGGTGTCGACGACCAATGACGCGACCGGCAGCTATAACCGGTATGCCTTCACATTGCCAAACTTCAACGACTACCCGAAGCTGGGCATTTGGCCCGATGGCTATTACTTCTCCTTCAACATGTTTAATGCCGCGGGTACCATATTCTTTGGAGCGGACGCTTGCGCCGCAAACCGTACCGCGATGCTGGCTGGCAACGCCGCAACCATGATCTGTTTCCAGCAGAGCAGCAACGTAGCTAGCGTGTTGCCGTCCGACACAGACGGAACCATTAAGCCCGCGAGCGGCGAACCAGCATTTTTCATGAACTTTGGCACGAACTCCCTTAACTTGTGGAAGTTTCACGTAGATTTTACCACGCCCGCGAATTCAACCTTCACGGGGCCCACTACGCTGGCAGTGGCGAGTTTCACTCCGCTCTGCAACGGCGGCAGCAACTGCGTTGTCCAGCCCGGAACGACGCAGAAACTGGATTCTCTGGCCGACCGGTTGATGTATCGCCTAGCATGGAGAAAGTTTGCTGACGGTCACGAATCCATTGTCATCAACCACGCGATTTCAACGGGTATCCGCTGGTACGAAATTCAGAATCCCAATGGAAGCCCGACGGTTTTCCAACAGGGCACCTTCCATCCGACCGCGGACACGCGTTGGATGGGTAGCATCGCCATGGACCAAGCGGGCGACATCGCCCTGGGATATAGCGAGTCCAGTGGCAACGTCCGTCCGTCTGTTTTTTTCACCGGCCGCGAGCCAAGTGATCCGGCAGGGGCTCTACAATCGGAAGCCACCATCGTCAATGGAACTGGTTCACAGACTGGCGGCCTGAGCCGTTGGGGGGACTACAGTGCTATGACGGTCGATCCGGTGGACGACTGCACCTTCTGGTACACACAGGAGTACATGAGGACAACCGGAAGCTTCAATTGGAACACACGCATTGCGACTTTCAAGTTCCCGAACTGCGGCAGTGGGGGTGGTGGACCGGCAGTAACCCTATCCGTCACGAACCTAGCGTTCGGCAAGAGAGTGCTGGGAACCACCAGTACAGCGAAAATTGTTAAGCTGACGAACACAGGGTCCGGTACGCTGAATATCAGCAGTATCATCAACAATGGCGATTTCGCCATCAGCGCCAAAACCTGTGGGACGACGGTCGCCGCGGGCACGAGTTGCACCGTCAGTGTGACCTTCACGCCGACTGTGATTGGCATTCGCAATGGGACGTTGACCTTCAACGATGACGCGTCGACCAACCCGCAGAAAGTGGCCTTGACGGGGACCGGCACACAAATCTCCCTTTCGCCAGTCTCGCTCAACTTCGGTACAGTGGCGGTGGGTGCACCCAGTGCGGCCAAGTCAGTGACAGTCACGAACGTGGGTACTACGACCGTGACGTTCACCGGTTTCTCGATTGCAGGGACCAATCCGGGAGACTATCTGGTCTCCGGAAAAACCTGCGGCACCTCACTAGCAGGGGGAGGGAGTTGCACGGTCAGCTTGCGGTTCAAGCCAACTGCCACGGGAACGCGTAAAGCTATTGTCCGAGTAGCCGACAACGGAGGCGGCAGTCCGCAGAGCGCATCGCTCACCGGAGTCGGACAATAGCCGAGGACGAAAAGGCGCACTCGAGGGTCTGTCGCTTTGGAACTCGGCCGGTGGCCACACCCACGTCTCGGACGGGGAATAGCAAGGGAGTCGACAACAAAACGGTACAGGGCTGGACAGGATGCTTGCAGAAAGGGGATGAAGCCGATGAATTTTCGATCACCGGAGAAGACGGCAAGACATATGGACTGCGGAGCTCAGCCGTTGATCTATCTAAACATTTGGGTCATAAGGTGACCGTCACGGGCACGCTCAAGGCCGAGTCCTACGAGAAGGAAAAGGAAGAGACTGAGGAGCACGAGAAGAAAGAGGCCGCCGAAGCTGGCGACATTCGCGTAACCAATTTGAAGATGGTCAGCGATAGCTGTAAATGACCGGCGCTCATCAGCCGATTGTGGTGAGCGAAGGCTTCAAAGAATTCTGGCGCCCTTCTCAGGGCGCCATATTTTTCATTGCAGTCGATCGAGCAGTCTCTTCGGGAGGTTTTAATCCGCGAAATGACTTGTACAGAAGCAAGTCGTAAGCTACCTTGGCACCTCCTCCCACCAGAAGAGGTGCTGAAAAGGAAACGGCTTGCATCAATAATCCTGCGACCCCCGATCCAACAGCCCAAAACAGATTGCGGGCAAGGTTTGTGATTCCGCTGGCAAATGTTCGCTCAGAGGGCCTGACGAGAGGGCGGCAACGTAGGATTGTCGGGTGGGAACATCCATTTCAACTAAGGCCTCGCGACACAGAAAAAGCAACACCGCCCACTTGAACGATGGAGCCAACGGTACAGCCACGAGGAAGAGACTCGAAGGAAGATGCGTGAACACCATCGTGTTCACAAGCCCGATTCGGCGTGCAAGCCAAGCTGCTCCAAGGTGAGAACCGGCGTTCAGAATGTGCACGGCAAAGAAGACCAAGCCCAAATCATGCTCGGGGATTCCGAATCGTCGGAAAAACCAATACGCGACCAACGCGTCCGTCAGAAAGCCTCCGCCGAATGCATCCAATGAGAACAGAGCCGTCAGTTTGGCAATAATTCTTTTGGTTTCTGGCGCGATCTCGGCTCTCGCTGGCACGACCAGCGACGGCTTTGCGACTTCGACAGCGGGGGAGAGCAACAAATAGAGAGTGGCTACGGTCAGACATATTCCGGAATACCCGAAAAACACAAATCGGTAGGAGCTGAGTACCGAGACGGACAGACGGTGCTGAATGAGAATCGGCAGAGCAGCCGCCAACGCTCCCAGTGATCCTCCCCCATCGAGAAAGACGTTGTACCAGGCCAAGCTCCAGGTTCGCCAGACACCTGCAACCAATCCGGGAACAATTGCCTGATCAAGCGCAAAGGCAGCCGAGCGATCCGTGCCCGTTCCATTCAGCATTCCGATGAACGCCACTATCAAGAGGACAGGCAGGCCTGGCGCCAGAGCCAGCGCGATGCCACCCAGAGCGGTCATCAGCGACAGAAGAATGAGAAATAGTTTGCGGCCTAGGCGATCGGCTGCGAGGCTCATAACGACTGTGGCCATAGCAGACCCCGCCAACCCAGGTTGGTCTGGAAACTGCCGAATACCACCGAGAAGTTGCCGGCCGAGGACGGCAATACCGTTCCTGATGGGTCAGTCACGACACCCAGCCGGAAGCGGTTCCATTGCTCAGCGAAATTGAATGAAAGGCGTTCGTTGGCTCGATAGGTAGCACGAACCCGCGCCTCATTCAGGTGGCCATTGTAATAAGTACCAAAGCGTTCGAAGAAGCTGACCATCAGCCGGCGATCCTGCGGCGATCCATAGGTGAACTGATGGCGAGTCCAGTGGTATTCCCCAACTGGAATGAAGATATTCTTGTAGATGTTGAAGGGCTCGATCAAGCGTTGGGTAAAGACATCCACGATGTTGTCATCGCTGTAAGAGCCGTTGTTGAACTCGATCCTGAACGTGTTCTGCCACTCCTGCGTCTGCAGAACGTGACGAGTATCAGGTGCATAAAAAATGAAGCCCTCGAAATTTAGCTCTCTAACGCCGCGCAGCTTCGGTCGTGGCTTGAAAGTCACGTCGAGGTAGTTGCAGATGCAATCTGTCCGTTCGAGAAAGCCGACTTCGGGGTTGAAATTCGGCCCGACCTTCCGATGCTGGCCGAACACTTCGAGCCAGCTGGTCTGGTAATTGAATCCTGCGCCGACATTGGTCTGTCCGGAG